>ERZ791734.18-NODE-18-length-308162-cov-8.337117_pt1 | contig 308162 bp, 290 predicted proteins | sample MGYA00509953_ERZ791734 | MGnify/ENA primary metagenome ERZ791734 (study PRJEB30046, sample SAMN00792038) | human gut metagenome | study: EMG produced TPA metagenomics assembly of the A metagenome-wide association study of gut microbiota in type 2...
GTCGGGCTCATAACCCGAAGGTCGTCGGTTCAAATCCGGCCCCCGCAACCAACACAATGTGAAGAAGTATAAGCAGTACGGTGACGCGGGGTGGAGCAGCCTGGTAGCTCGTCGGGCTCATAACCCGAAGGTCGTCGGTTCAAATCCGGCCCCCGCAACCAACACTTCTAAAACAATAAACACCCTTAAGGGTGTTTTTTTGTTTTTGTCATTTGTGAATTTGCCGGGCGAGCCCCCGGCGTCCACACTATCCGCGTCGCGCCAGCGTCGCCCCGTCAGAGAAATACGCCCGGATCCCTGCCAGAATCGACTCCGCGACCTCTTGCTGGAATTTGGCCGTTTTGAGCTTACGCTCCTCTTCCACGTTACTGATAAATGCCGTTTCGACCAGAATAGACGGAATATCCGGCGCCTTCAGTACCGCAAACCCGGCCTGCTCAACGCTGTTTTTATGCAGCTTGTTGATGTTACCCAGCTTACCCAGCACCGCTTTACCAAACTTCAGGCTGTCGTTGATGGTCAGCGACTGCACCATGTCGAACATGGTGTGGTCGACGTAGCGGTCGCCGCTTTTACTCACGCCACCAATCAGGTCCGAGGCGTTCTGGGTGTCCGCAAGGTATCGCGCCGCGGTACTGGTTGCACCTTTGGTGGAAAGCGCAAACACCGACGAGCCACTTGGCTGACGGCTTGTAAACGCATCCGCATGGATCGACACGAACAAATCCGCGCGCTGCTTCTGCGCTTTCGCCACCCTGACCTTCAGCGGGATAAACACATCCTCATTGCGCGTCATGTAGGCACGCATATTGCCTTCTTTATCAATCAACGCCTTCAGACGACGGGCGATTTGCAGCACCACGTCTTTTTCACGCGTACGATATTTCCCCACCGCGCCGGAGTCTTCGCCGCCGTGGCCAGGATCGAGCATGATCACAATCGGGCGATCGCGCCCTGCTTTTCCTGGCTGCGGGCCGCTTTGCGCAGGAGGGACCTGTTTCTCAAGGTTGCCCTGGTTGTAGTCTTCCAGCAGCGCCAGCAAGGGATCCTGAATATCCGTCGCATTCGCCGGGTAGAGATCCATCACCAGACGCTCTTTGAACGTGGCTACAGGCGCAAGGGCAAACAGCTGCGGCTTCACGTTCTGCTTCAGCTCAAACACCATGCGCACGGTTTGCGGATCAAACTGCCCCACGCGCGCCGATTTAATAAACGGATCGTCGCCGCGGATCTGTGCCGCCATCCCCTTCAACACGGAGTTGAGGTTAACACCTTCGAGATCCACCACCACACGTTCAGGGTTACTGAGGGCAAATTGCTTATATTTCAGTACGCGATTGGATTCGACCGTCACGCGCGTATAGGTCGATGACGGCCAGACGCGCACCGCCACGACCTGACTGGTGGCGGCAAGACCGACCTGACTGACGCTAAGCAACCACATTGCCCCGGCCCCTTTTAACAAACGGCGGCGGCTTATTGCTGAATTGGATCCCGACATGCTTCTCCCGAGCAAGAACACTGATTGATATACAAAATGTCCAGATTGACCGAAAACTTTAACGAATGACGCATAAACTGTCATCTATAAAAGGGTAAACAATCCTGTGCTAACGCACGGATTACTTATTATTTTCTATGGGTCGCGGGAAATTTACGCTTGCACACGCGGCCACAATCGAATAAAAATACAGAAATTACGAATAAACATTCATTAAGGGTTGTGCCATGGTGAAGGAGCGTAGAACCGAACTGGTCCAGGGATTCCGCCATTCTGTTCCCTATATCAACGCCCATCGGGGAAAAACGTTTGTCATCATGCTTGGCGGCGAAGCCATTGAGCATGAAAATTTTTCCAGCATCGTCAATGACATTGGCCTGCTGCACAGCCTCGGGATCCGCCTGGTGGTGGTCTATGGCGCACGTCCGCAGATCGATGCCAACCTGGCCGCTCATCACCACGAGCCGATTTATCACAAACACACCCGCGTAACGGATGCGAAAACCCTTGAACTGGTGAAACAGGCCGCTGGCCTGCTGCAGCTGGATATTACGGCTCGCCTGTCGATGAGCCTGAACAACACGCCGCTGCAGGGCGCGCATATCAACGTCGTGAGCGGCAACTTTATCATTGCCCAGCCGCTCGGCGTGGACGATGGCGTCGATTACTGCCACAGCGGACGCATTCGTCGTATTGATGAAGAAGCCATTCACCGCCAGCTGGACAGCGGTGCCATCGTGCTGATGGGCCCGGTGGCGGTTTCCGTGACCGGTGAAAGCTTTAACCTCACTTCAGAAGAGATTGCCACGCAGCTGGCGATCAAACTGAAGGCGGAGAAAATGATTGGGTTTTGCTCCTCCCAGGGGGTTGTGAACGACGAAGGGGTTATCGTGCCAGAGCTCTTCCCGAACGAAGCCCAGGCCCGCGTGGAAGCGCTGGAAGCAGAAGGGGATTACCACTCCGGCACCGTGCGTTTTCTGCGTGGTGCCGTGAAAGCCTGCCGCAGCGGCGTGCGCCGTAGCCACCTGATCAGCTATCAGGAAGACGGTGCCCTGCTGCAGGAGCTGTTCTCCCGCGACGGTATCGGCACCCAGATTGTGATGGAGAGTGCGGAGCAGATCCGCCGCGCCACCATTAACGATATCGGCGGCATTCTGGAGCTGATCCGCCCCCTCGAACAGCAGGGGATTCTGGTGCGTCGTTCGCGCGAGCAGCTGGAGATGGAGATCGACAAATTCACCATTATTCAGCGTGATAACCTGACCATTGCCTGCGCCGCGCTCTATCCGTTCCCGGAAGAGAAGATCGGCGAAATGGCCTGCGTGGCGGTGCATCCTGACTACCGCAGCTCTTCACGCGGTGAAATGCTGCTTGAGCGCGTGGCAGCACAGGCGCGCCAGATGGGCCTGAGCAAGCTGTTTGTGCTGACAACGCGCAGCATTCACTGGTTCCAGGAGCGTGGGTTTACGCCGGTGGATATTGATTCGCTGCCGGAAACGAAGAAAGAGATGTACAACTATCAGCGGCGCTCAAAAGTGCTGATGGCGGATCTGGGGTGAGACGACGCCCTCACCGTCCGGCGAGGGCTTTTGTTTACAGAGACTCAAATATCGCGCTCAGCCCGCTTCGACGTTCCGTGCGGGTGGCAATCGCCTGCACCAGCACGCGTTCATCGGTATACAGCGACAGGCGCTGACGCGCGCGTGTAATGGCGGTATAGATCAGCTCGCGGGTAATGACGGGTGATAGCTGCGTGGGCAGGATCAGCGCCGCATGGTTAAACTCAGAGCCCTGGGATTTATGCACCGTCATCGCCCATGCGGTTTCATGCTCAGGCAAACGGCTCGGCTGGAAAGACTTCACGCTACCGTCCGGCATCTGGAACCAGACGCGCAGCCCCTGGCCGCGATCGAGCGCAATTCCAATATCTCCGTTAAACAACCCCAGAGCGCTGTCGTTGCGGGAGATCATCACCGGTCTTCCTTCATACCAGCGCGAATGCGGAGTACGGTGTATTTTACGCTTTTGCGCCAGCAGCTGTTCCAGCCTGTCGTTCAGGCCGCTGACGCCAAAGGGCCCTTCCCTCAGCGCACAGAGCAACTGATATTCACCAAACGCGGCAATCACCTGCTCCGGTGTGCGTTGCTGCTGTACGCCCGTCAGGAAGTGCTGATACCTCAGCAGAGCATCATCAAGCATCGCCTGATACTCCTCCCCGTTTTGCAGCGATTTTTTCTCAATATCCGTAAAGGTGCCGTCAAAGACCGCACAGGTGGTGTGACGGTCCCCGCGGTTCACGGCCGCCGCAAGCTGGCCAATGCCGGAGTCGCTGCCGAAACGATAGCTCTTTTGTAGCAGACACAGGCTGTCGCGCAGAGCCCCCGCAAGGGAATGGTTTTCAGAGGCGAGCGAACATCCCGTCAGACGCGCCAACTCCTGCGCGCGTTCCGCGGTATACCCCAGGCTGGCATAGGTGCAGATATCGCCGAGTACAGCCCCGGCCTCCACGGAGGCAAGCTGGTCACGATCGCCGAGAAAAATGACGCGTGCATGAGGCGGTAGCGCATCGATCAAACGCGACATCATCGTCAGGTCAATCATCGACGCTTCATCCACCACCAGCACATCCAGATGCAGGGGGTTACCAGCATGATAACGCAGCCGCTGGCTACCCGGCTGCGCGCCAAGCAGCCGGTGCAGCGTGCTGGCTTCGTTGGGGAAAAGCGCAAGCTGCTCACCGGTAAGGGGTAATTTTTGCAGCGCCCCGCCTAACGACTCCGTCAGACGCGCCGCCGCTTTACCGGTAGGGGCCGCCAGGCGAATACGGCACTTTTGCTCACCCGATAGCTGAATCAGCGCAGCAAGCAGCTTTGCCACGGTAGTCGTTTTCCCGGTGCCCGGGCCACCAGAAATAACCGAGATCCGTCGCGTTAACGCCACGGCTGCGGCCACTTTCTGCCAGTCTGTTTCACTGTCAGAGGTAAACAGCGTATCCAGCACCTGCCGAAGCTGCGCTTCATCGCAGGGAAGCGGGGCGTTCGTCTCACTAAAGAAGCGCGCCACCGTCAGCTCGTTGCGCCAGAGTCGGTTAAGATACAAACGCTCGCCGGTGAGGATCATCGGCGTACCGGTATCGGTTCCGCTCACGGCAGGCGAACTGAGTAATATCGCTTCCCAGTCCACGGTGTCACCCAGCAGAGCGAAACAGGCCTGTAAAGCCGGGGGCATTTTCTCGTCTACCACCAGACGCGACAGCGGCAGACAGACGTGCCCTTCCCCCGCGTCTTTGCTCAGAATGGCGGCGGCGAGCATCACGGCTGGCTCTTCGCCCGCCACCATCATGGCAAACTGCACATCAAGGTGGCGCAGTAATCGTTGTTCAACCGCGTCCAGCAGTAGCGCCTGCATTGTCATGCCACCTCCTCCGTGCCTGCAGCAAACAGGTTATCCATTTTTTCAATCAGTTCCTCAGCCGGACGCGTGCTGAAGACGCCGGAACGCGGGTCGTTAGCATCCACGCCGCGCAGGAACAGGTAAATCACGCCGCCAAAATGGTCTTCGTAGCGATAATCAGCAATGCGATGGCGCAGATAACGGTGCAGCGCCAGGGTATAAAGCTGGTACTGCAGATCGTAGCGATGCATTTGCATGGCCGACGCCATCGCCTGTTGGGTATAGGCTTCGCTGTTTTCGCCCAGCCAGTTCGATTTGTAATCCAGCAGGTAATAGCGCCCCTGATGGCGGAAAACCAGGTCGATAAAGCCTTTTAACATCCCCTGCACCTGGCGGAAGTTCAGCGGCGGACACCCGGCGGATAGCGGATCGTACTCGCGGATCAGCCCATCGAGCGCCTCGGCCCTGAGCGGGCTGGCGATGGGGAGATAAAACTCCATCTCGACCTGCTTATCTCTGGCAGTCAGCTGGCTGAGGGAGACCCCCTGCGTGGTGAGCGGCGCGTGTAAAACCGCGTGGATCCAGTCACGCAGAACCGGCTGCCATTGTGCGTCGTAGCCGCCGCTCTGTAACATCTTCAGCACCCACTCTTCGGAAACCGGCTGCGTGAAATCGAGCTCTTCGAACAGGCTGTGCAAAAACGTGCCCGGAGAGGCGCCGCGCGGGAACTGGTGCGGCGTAAGCACCGGCTCAACGAGTACACTACCGGTTCCTGCCGCGTCCACGTCCAGTTTTGGCATCAGATCCAGCGCAACACTCTGTCCGTGCTGCTGTAAACCGGAGTAGCTGGTGACGCGCCAGTCGTCAGCAATCGGGCGTACCACCTGGCGGGCATGCAGATCTGACTCACGCGGCTCCGGCATTTGCCAGCGGTCATTATCCGGTTGTGCCGGAATATGCAGGGCAACATGCTCCCCGCAAAGTGATTCGAGACACTGCCGTAACCCCGCAGCGTCTTTGGGTTCGCCGTGCTGAATTAAGCGCCCCAGCGCGCTCAGGTGAAAATCGCTCTCCCCGGTCTTTTCACCGCGACGACGGAACAGAGGGGCAATGCCCAGACTGCAGTGCCAGACCGAACGGGTCAGTGCCACGTACAGCAGGCGTAAATCTTCCGCCAGACGTTCGGCTTCTGCCAGCTCAACGCTGGATTCCGCGTTGCTGAGATCGAGCACCGCCTCGAACGACTCGCGATCGTGGTAAAAGGCCTGATCCTGCACGCGGTAATTGGCGATAAACGGCAACCAGACCAGCGGATACTCAAGCCCTTTCGATTTGTGAATGGTGACGATCTGCACCAGGTGTTTATCACTCTCAAGACGCATCTGCTGGCTGGACGAATTGCTGTTCGGGTCGGCAATCTGCTGTGCCAGCCAGCGCACCAGAGCGTGTTCGCTCTCCAGCTGCGTGCCCGCCTCCTGCAGGAGTTCGCTGATATGTAAAATATCGGTCAACCGGCGCTCGCCGCCCGCGGTTGCCAGCATATTCTCCGCAATGTGACGCTGTGCCATCAGCTCACGCACCATGGCCATCACGCCGCGCTTCTGCCATTTCTCCCGGTAGCGAACAAACTCTTCCACCACCGCATCCCATTCGGACTCGTCATTGTTGAGCGCATCGATATCACGGGCATTCAGCCCGAGCATCGCGCTGGCTAATGCGCTGCGCAGCGTGCTTTCCCGCTCCGGGGCCAGCACGGCCTGCAGCAGCCATAGCATCTCCTGCGCTTCCAGCGTTTCAAAGACGCTGTCACGGTTTGAGAGGTAGACGGACGGAATACTCAGCAGGGTCAGGGCATCCCGAATAAGCGCGGCCTCCTGACGGCTACGCACCAGCACCGTGATATCCGATGCTTTTACGGGGAGTGCATCCTGGCCTTTCCAGAGCACCGCCTCGCCGCGAGCCCCCGCACTGAGCCAGTCACGGATCTGCGCGGCACAATGCTGTGCCATGGCGTTTTGATAGTCGGCGACGCCACACCCTTCACCGTCCAGCAGCCAGAAGCGCATGGCAGGCTGCGTCTCGCCGTTGAACTCAAAGCGCAACGAGGCATTTTTCTCAGCAAATTTTACCGGCTGGAACGGGATCTCACGGAACATAAACGCCGTATCCATGCGGCTGAACAGCGCATTCACGCTTTCCACCATCCCGGGAGACGAACGCCAGTTGGTATCCAGGGTGTAGTGCGCCTCAACTTCGCTGCGGGCCTTCATGTAGGTGAAAATGTCCGCACCGCGGAAGGCGTAGATAGCCTGTTTAGGATCGCCGATTAACAACAGCGCGGTGCCGGGCTGCTGGCGCCAGATACGGCGGAATATGCGGTATTGTTGAGGGTCGGTATCCTGAAATTCGTCAATCATCGCCACCGGGAAACGGGTGCGGATCGCGGCGGCAAGCGCTTCGCCATTCTCACTGCACAAGGCCGCATCGAGGCGGCTCAGCATATCGTCAAATCCCAGTTCCCCCCGGCGGCGTTTCTCACGGGCGACGGCTTCGCGAATTTCCGTCATGGCGCGGGTGATCATCAGATCGTTGAGCGTCAAGGGTTCAGCCAGCAGGGTTTCAATCGCCACAAACAGGGGATGTTCAGGCACAATACCGTCGGGTTTGGTGCGCTCAACGAGGAAACGCCGGGAGAATTTCTCCAGCGCGTCCGGGAGCTGGTAGCCCCGCGTCTCTTCCTGCGCCCAGGCGTTGATCTTGTCGATCCATTTCCCCTGGTTGCCACGGTTGAATTTGCGTCGGTCGATCCCGGAGTTTTCGATAATGGCGTCAATCTCGCCGACTGATTCAATCCATTTTTGCTTGATGTCGACAATTCGCGCGATGATTTTTTCATGGCGTGATGCCAGGGTTTCATCCGCTGGCGGCGGAGATTTGATAACCGGCGCTTCCCCCTGAAGATAGCGATCGATCGCGCGCAGCAGCGCCTCAGGGCCCTTCCACAACGCATGTACCGCTTCGGCGATATCGCGCTGTAGCGGGTAGCAGTGGCGACGCCAGAAGTCCGCGCAGGCCTGATAGCGAAGTACGGTTTCATCTTCAATGAGCTGTTGTTCAAACAGCATGCCGGATTCAAACGCATTCAGGCTCAGCATGCGCTGGCAAAAACCGTGAATGGTGAAGACGGAGGCTTCATCCATCTGCCGTTCGGCAAGTAGCAGCCACTCTGCGGCCTGTTGCCTGTCGGCAATCTCTTCCAGAAGACTGGCATAAAGGGGGTTATCCGTGCTCTGACGCAGGCAGGCGATGCGCAGCTCGTGGATATTGGCACGAATACGGCCACGCAGCTCTGCTGTGGCGGCTTCGGTGAAGGTCACCACCAGCAGCTCTTCCACGCTCAGCGGGCGGGGAAAAGCGGCGTTGCCGCCGAGCCCTAACAGCAGACGCAAATAGAGCGCGGCGATGGTGAAGGTTTTTCCCGTTCCCGCTGAGGCTTCAATCAATCGTTCACCCTGAAGAGGTAAACGTAAGGGATTAAGGGGCTCAGCGGTGTCGGTCATTCTTTCTTACTCCAGGGCATAGATTGCTGCAGCGCGCTGACGCTCTTCCAGACTTTCCAGCCTTGCGGGTTCACGTACTCCGTTTTCCCGTTCTGGCTACCAGAAACCTGAGACAGGATGGTCATTCCCTGCGGTTTAATCACCGCCTGATGGAAGAAGTCGGCAACCTTTTGCGGCGTCAGCTGTTTTATCTCGGCCACTACTTTATCACGCGAATCAAATTTCAGATTACCGCGATCAAAATCTTTGCTCAGCTGCGAGGCTTCTTCACCCAACGTCTGCGGCGGCTGCATGACCTGCGCAATGACGGCCTGCTGGATCTGGGCGAACTCTTCCGGCTTCATGGCGCGCAGTTTTGCTTCCACCTGCGGGAAGAAAGCCTGGTAACGCTGCCAGAGATATGCCGGCTGCTTATCGCTGCTCTGCAGCAGGAAACCCAGCCCCCACTGGCGACCAATGTTCATGGAGAAGGCAAACACCGCGTAGCCGAGCTGTTCTTCCGTGCGTAACTGGTTATAGAACCACGGTTGAATAATTTGGCCCAGCACGGCACTCTGCGCCGAACTGGCGAATTCATCGTAGCCCGTTGGCACAAATACCGCGGCCAGGGCGGAATCCGTGCTGTTACCCGCCTTTTCAAAGATTACATTCTGCTTTTTCTCAACCAGCACGTCCTGGTTGCGGCACCACTCATCGCCTTTAGAGCCGAGCTGAGTGCGAACATTTTGCGCCAGGGTTTTGGCCTGATCCTCGCTCATATTGCCCACAATCAGGAACTCCGGGCGCGTGTTGGTTTTCAGCGCGTCACGGTAAGCCAGCACGTCTTTTAAGGTGATCGAAGGCAACAGCGCGCGGCGATCCTCGCGCTGGAAATAAGGAACCTGCGATAACATTTGCGCTGGCATAAGCGCCAGATCGTAAGCTTTGCCCTTCTCCGCAGAATCCATCATCTGCGCATACCACGATTTGGCCTGCTCAAACTGTTCTTCCGTCGGCGTATAGCTGAAATAGCCCTCCAGCAGCGCCTGGAACAGCTGAGGTAGACGCTGGGTATAGCCATTTGCATTGAGCATCAAACCGTTGTTGGCGTTGGTGGAGAAGCTGATGCCGCCCACGGCCGCCTGGTTGCTAAGCTGATCGAGCGCAATCCCCGCAAGATAGTCATTGAGCGCGAACATCACCTGATTTTTAGCGCTGTTCATCGCTTTCGGGTTACGCAGCACCACGCTGACGTCGGCCTTTGGCTCGCTTGCGAAATAGCGGCTGGGGGTATACACCACGCGAAGCGTCGGCTCATCAATGATAAGTGCCGGATGCGGATAGTCCTTCGCGGTTTTGATCAACGAGAAATCATCCGGGATATAGGGGTTCAGTTCCGGCAGTTTTAACGCGATCTCTCCCGCCTTCTTTTGCCAGTCGGCAAAGTTCTGGGCGCTGATTTTATCCACCTGATAAGGAGCATCGACAAAGTAAGCCGTTTTGTTATGCGGCTCATCCGGGCTGATGTACCAGATGCGGGCATTCTCCGGGGTCATCATCGCCAGACGGGCTTTGACCGCCTCAGGGTTGTACTGGTCGGCAATGTTCACCGCGTCGAGGGTGTGTTCCACCGGCACGCGGATCATGGTATCGGCCAGCCACTCCACATAATCCATGTCGCGGGTTATCGATGGGTAACGGAAATCAAGATCCAGCACATGCGCCAGTTCATCAAAGTAGCGCTTGTCGACGCCTTTCTCACGCAGCAGAGAGAGGTAGCTGAAGATTGCAGCCACCACCTCATCGCGGTGTGCCTGACCTTTGTCGGTCAGGGTTGCGGATATCGCCAGCACGCCGCTGTTCCCGTTTACCACCGGATCGGAGTCGGCGCGGATACCTTCTGCCAGCCCTTGTTTTTGCAACCAGTCAGAGAGCGTATCCGGGCTACGGTTACCGATGAGATAAGTCACCAGCTCGTCGGTTTTACTGCGAAACTGTGCCGTGTTGTTGTCAATGCGAAATTCAACGCGTAACACTTTGCGCGGCAGCGCAGGCACGTAGTGGATCACGATGCCTTTTTGCGCATCCGTGACCACCGGTACATCTATTTGCGGCCGGTCGATATTTTTATTCGGCACCCGACCAAATGTTTTCGCCGCCATGCCCGCCAGCTCTGGCAACGGTTTATTGCTGTAGATAACCGCTTTCATCAGATTGGCGGAGTAGTATTTATCGCGAAATGCGTGCAGCGCATCCAGAACCGGACTGTTCGGTTTGTCGCTCAATGTCTCCAGGTTACCGCCGGAGAAACGAGACCCTGGATGCGCAGGGTTGATGGTTTCGGCGCTCACCTGAGCCATGCGCATACCGTCTCGCGTGCGGGCCAGGGTCAGTTCGGCATTCACCGCATTGCGTTCACGATCGGCGTATTTTTTATCCAGCAACGGGGCGGCGATGGCATCAGCAAGGCGATCGACCGCCCCTTCCAGCGCATCGTTCTCGACTTCGAGATAGAAGGCCGTGCGGTACGGGGCGGTACTGGCATTATGGCTGCCGCCATGCATTTTCAGAAATTCGGACAGGCTATCTGGCTGCGGGTATTTTTTTGACCCCATCAGCGTCATATGTTCCAGATAGTGTGCAAGCCCGGGGTGGGATTCAGGATCTTCCAGCGACCCAACCGGCACCACCAGTGCCGAGAGTGATTTTACCGCCTGCGGGTCGGAAACCAGCAGCACGGTCATGCCGTTATCAAGGCGGATGGCCTGATACTGACGGGTATCTTTTTCACTCTTACGGATAGTTTCCTGAACGGGTTGCCAACCGGAGTCTGCCTGAGTGACAGGTGCCCAAAGGGCGACAAACAAAACCAACGCTTTAAACAAGGTGCTGCCAGGCATTACGACCTCTTTATCACGGCTACATCATTAACAAACTGCGTGCTGGACACGCCAACATCTCTTTCTTTGGGTACATCAGTCCGTGATAAGAAGTGCATCATAAATGAACACCCCTGGCTGCGCAATTTTTATACAGCCCTCAGGACTGATTAAATCTGAACAACGGTAACAAATAGCGTTGCGCTTCTTCCTTGATCGCCTCAAAGTACTCGGGTTCAAGCGCGCGCCATAAGCGCTGATACCAGACATCTTCCCCTTCGCCCTGCACCATCATGTTTCCTTCGTAGGCCTGCATAAACTTACTGCGCGCCTTCTGCAGTGACGCCTCATCCGTTAACATCGCATCATTCTGCGCGTCATAACAGGCTTTTATCCAGGCACCACCACTTTCCGGCAGGAGCAGGAGCGGTTTGTTCATTCCCTGACGGTAGCCTTCAATGTACAAAGACAGGTATTGTAAGGCCTGCTCAGCCTCCATCGGCGGGAAACGCCATTCGCCCTCTTTGCGCACAAAAATGCGGCTTTCGCCTTGATGACCACCCGCACTGTAGACAAGATGTTCCAGCCAGAGTTGCAATCCTTGCGAAACGCTCAGCATTGAGGGGCGCCAGCGCAGCAGACCATCTGGCTGAACCTGGGTTAACCAGCCCGTAAGCTGCACACCATTACAGTTGAGGTCGATTTCAATACTCTTCCCGGGCTGTCGGCACGCTCTGACGCGCTCTGCCAGAGCGGTCATCTCCTGACACTGCGCCTCCCAGACGATCTCCCCGAACGCACCATAAGGCAGTTGCCCTGCCGCACGGTAGCGGCGGTAAAGTTTGTCCGCATCTTCCTCTTCAACCAACGCATTCAGCAGTTGCAGGTTTAACTGATAGCGCTCCAGCCCTTCCAGGGTAAAGGGTTCTGCATCAGGAATTTCGCTCTCTTCAGAGCGGAAGTTGACCTGTAATCGTTGCTGGAAGAAAGCGCGCACCGGATGCGCCCAAAACCGCTGAAGCTGTTCGACGGTCAGGGTATCAATCGGTAGCGGGTCAAGTTCCTGAATGAAATCGGTATGCGCGCTCCCCTCTTTTTTGGCCGCCGGCAGCCACTCCTGGGCATAGCTCTGGCGCTCGCTGGCAACGTAATTCACCGGATCAAACGGCATGCGGCTGTGGTGACAGGTGATATGCGCTTTCACCCGCTGCTCGCTCTCATCACAGTTGCGCTCTTCATCCCCCGGCAGGTAGTGGCTCTGGCCGATATAATCCACCAGCTCCTGCACCAGAACCGAAGGGAAACGCTCGCTGTTGTCCTGGATGGAACGGCCGATATAGCTGATATAGAGCTTGCTCTGGGCGGAAATGAGCGCTTCCAGGAAGAGATAGCGGTCATCATCACGGCGGCTACGGTCGCCGCGTTTTGGATCTGCGCTCATCAAATCGAACCCCAGCGGCGCCAGCGCGCGCGGATAGACGCCGTCATTCATGCCAAGCAGGCAAACCACTTTAAACGGGATAGAACGCATTGGCATCAGGGTACAGATATTGATCGGACCCGCCAGGAAACGCTGACTAATTCGCTCCTGATCAAGCCGCTGCGTCAACTCATCCCGCAGCAGCGACAACGGAATTGCCTCGTGATAGTGGGAATTTACCCCCTCGTCGACGATAGCCTGCCACTGCGTTTCAATGAGGGCCATCGCCGCTTCGGTATCGCTGTCTGGCAGGAAGAAATCATTGAGCAGTGCCCGGCAAACCGGGAGCCACTCTTCAAGCGGGCGCGGCTGCATCAGTGCGTGTCGCCAGCGGTTAAGCTGCATCAGTAGTGACGCCAAATGTCCCACCAGTTCCGCAATCAAGCCGCTGGACTCATCGTAAGGCAGAACCTCGTTCCACTCGCCCTGGCTGCTTTCCATGGCGTAGCCCAACAGCATACGCGTCAGGCCAAATCGCCACGTGTGCTGACCGGTTGGGGGAAGTTCAAACTCCTGGACGTTATCATCGTCAATCCCCCAGCGCACGCCAGACTCGTTAACCCACTGGCGAAGGTAACGTAACCCCTCTTCATTGATGTTGAAGCGTGCAGCCAGCACGGGCACATCCAGTAAGGCAAGGACATCTTCGGAGATAAACCGACTATCTGGCAGCGACAGCAACGTGATAAATGCCTGTAACGCCGGATGAGATTGACGGGCGCGACGGTCCGAGATGGCGTAAGGCAGGTACCGCTCGCCCGTCGCACTGCCAAACACGGCCTGAATGAAGGGACTGTAGCTGTCGATATCCGCCACCATCACCACGATATCGCGCGGCGTCAGCTCAGGATCCGCCTGCAGCATCGCCAGCAGCTGGTCGTGAAGCACTTCGACTTCACGCTGTGGGCTATGACAAACGTGGATCGTCATGCTGCGATCGTCAGGATCCAGCTTTCGTTTCCTGTCGCTGCGTTCAAACTCGTCCGCCGTCACGCCCATAACGGCGCGGTTTTCCAGATCCAGAATATCTGACTGAATATGATGCAGCAGGCTGTCCGGAGAGATTTCAACGAAGGCATCCACATCGCCTTCGCCTGATGACGTGATGTCGGAGAGCATATGGATGTAATCACGCCCCAGCTTCCCCCAGGAGGCAAGAAGCGGATTGGGCAGGTTCTGAATACCGTGTTCATCGAAAAGCTGCGCGGCGGAGGCACTGTCCTTAAACAGGGGGACGGTACGCTCTTCAAAAAGGCGTCGCCTCTGGCGGCTCACCAGTCGAGAAAGCCAGCGACCATCCTGAATATCGCCCCAGTACTGGCGACAGGGGTTAGTAAAGAGAATATGAATGTCGATATGTTTACCCAGCGCATTCAGCGCTTGCAGGTAAACCGGTGGCAACGCCGAAATACCGCAGATAAACACACGGGAAGGCAGTCGCGGCGGTCGTTCATTGCTGTTTTGCAGAACAGAGATAAACCGCTGATAGAGGTTGGCACGGTGCCACTTAGGCTGGCCAAGTTTCTCCGTATGTTCCACCAGCGCTTTCCACAAGGGAGCCTGCCAGACCTGCGCCTCCGGCAACCCCTCTACCTGCTCACCCGCTTCCCAGCGGGCCAGCCACTCCGGACGGTAGACCAGATACTGGTCATAAAGGTCGGCGGTGCGCGACGCCAGCTGGAACAGCTTGCGTTTATCGGTATCGTCATTGAGGTAGTGGCGCAGCATGGCAAATTCATCGTGCTGCAGCATTTCTGGCAGCAGCGCCATCAGTTTCCAGCTCATGCCTTGCTTGTTGAAGGCGCTTTGCTCCGGAATGTCCGGCAATACGCGGACAAACATCTCCCAGATAAAACTCGCGGGCAGCGGGAAATCAATATTGGCGGCAATGCCAAACTTACGCGAAAGCGACATTTGCAGCCACTGTGCCATACCGGTGCTCTGCACCAGCACCATTTCAGGCTCAAAAGGATCGTCAAGCCGCTCGCGCTCAACGATAAATTCCATCAGTGCTTCCAGCACATCCAGACGATTTGAGTGGTAGACCCTTAACATAGACGCTCCCGACTACTGGCTAACCGGGCAATGCAGACGCGTTAACTCACCGCGCCGCCCCAGAGGAGAAATTAGTGTAACCGTGATGCTGACACATCCGGCGAGCGTTGTCTGCCCCCGACTGGCCTGCCAGCCTGCGGGGAGACTCTTTGGTGAGAGCTGTGTCTGATTCCAGGCATGGTGCCAAAGCTGGCGATACTGGTTAAACACGACAAACCGCGCCGCCAGCGCCCGATGATAACCCGCCAGTGCCGTCACGATCATCACCAGCAACATCATCGCCAGCAGAACCTCCACCATGCTAAACCCCTTTTCTCTGTTCACGGCAGCTGGCATAACGCGCTCTCCTGTAGTGGACAAAAATCACTCCAGCCATGCGGCGAAAAGTGAATTTTACCGTCGATAACTTCCCCTGCACGCCAGAGCAGCAGGTCGTTGCCGCCGGCAATCAGTAGCACATGCGCCTCACCCAGCGGACGCAAACACACCTGCGAGGAGAATACCTTTTTGCACTGAACCTGTGGCGCTGATGACCAACGCTGAACGCGTCCCCACTCAAGCGCGGACTGCACAGACGCCTGTTGCTGGAGCGACCGGCTCTCACCCGCGACGAGCGCACTAAAGGTCACGAGCTGCTGGTTAAGGCCGGTAAGGATCAGAGTACCGAGCACCAGCAAAAGCAGTACCAGAGCCAGCGAAGAGATTCCTCGTTGACGCCTCACAGGTTGTACCCCGTGACCGTGTACAGCGCCTGCCAGGGTTCCCCCTGTTCACCCTGACGAAGAGCAGCCAGTTCAATATTCAGCTCTGGCGCAAAACCGGCGCGATCGGCTTTACTCACCTTAAAGTGCGTGATCGCCAGACTTTCCGGGTCCGTGAGCTTTTCCCATCCCTTTCCTTCGCACGTCGTTGCCCCACGCAGGATTTCCAGCGCCCCCGATTCCAGGCGAAAACCGGTGCTGTCGTTTTCTGATGCTGTGCTATCCCATTTGCCGTTACTGTTGGCATCCCACCGCACAATGACACAGCTCCCTTGCCTGCCGATTAACAGCCCTTGTCCCTGACAGTTTCCCGCGCAGTATCCCGCACGCTGAAGCTGTTTGCGAGCGCAAACAGGTGCTGCCAGACCTCTTCCTCCCGCTCTCGCTGCCCGGATTGCAGTAGTACCGCCCGCTGCAGGCCGGGTAAGAAACGCGATGCGCTTATCAGCAAAAGGCTGCTTACCGCCGTGGCAATCAGCACTTCAGTCAGTGAAAAACCGCGCTGCCTCATCGACATAGACTTCCCTCTGAGACCTTACACATCCTGATGCGCCCTCCATTTGAGACAATGATCAGCCATTCTCCAGCCTGGCTTTGAACGCGTATCCGCCCTGCCCACGCTGTATTCCGTAATCCATAGAACCCTAGCGAGGGCGTTACCTCACTCACCTTCACGTCAGGCCAGAGCGGAATCAGTACAAAGGGGCTACCTTTCTCGCAGGCCTGCACGACAGAACTCATCAGACAGCTTTTTTCGCCCACCCGCTGAAGAGTAATCTGGTGGTCGCGGTTATGACGGTTGGCATGGTTGCGCAGAAACAGCAGGTAATCTCGCACCTGACTGGCGGTCTGCCACAGACGCTGCTGCCGTTGCCAGCTGTCCCAGCCGTACAGACCTGAAGCGCTGAGAACAACCACAAGCGAAATGGCGACCAGCGTTTCGATAAGCGTAAAACCGTTCTCTTTTTTCATACCGGGAGTGTGGCGAAGCGCCGTTGACATGACGAGCAACGAATGATCGTTTTACGAGGCGTTATCCGCAGAATCAGGAGAGTTGCAGCGTGTTGCACGCTTTCTGGATAGCACGTCGGGAAAGGGGATAATGGCGAAAAAAAACCGGCGCTCTAAAGCACCGGTTGTGTCACGCTTTATCCCATCAGATAGCGACGGGCGCTTTGATGCCTGGGTGCGGGTCGTAACCTTCAATCTCAAAATCTTCAAAGCGGTAATCGAAGATTGACGCCGGTTTGCGTTTGATAATCAGCTTCGGCAGCGCACGCGGTTCGCGCGTCAGCTGAAGATGCGTTTGTTCCATATGGTTGCTGTAGAGATGGGTGTCCCCACCGGTCCAGACAAAATCACCCACTTCCAGGTCGCACTGCTGGGCCATCATGTGAACGAGTAGCGCATAGCTGGCGATGTTAAACGGCAGGCCGAGGAACACATCACAGGAGCGCTGGTAGAGCTGGCAGGAAAGCTTGCCGTCTGCGACATAGAACTGGAAGAACGCGTGGCACGGTGCCAGCGCCATTTTATCCAGCTCGCCCACGTTCCAGGCGGAAACGATGATGCGACGCGAGTCCGGGTCGTTCTTCAGCTGGTTCATCACGGTGGTGATCTGGTCGATGTGGCGGCCATCAGGCGTTGGCCATGCGCGCCACTGCTTGCCGTAAACCGGGCCCAGGTTGCCGTTTTCATCTGCCCATTCGTCCCAGATGGTGACGTTATTTTCGTGCAGATACGCAACGTTGGTATCGCCTTGCAGGAACCAGAGCAGTTCATGAATGATCGAGCGCAGGTGGCAGCGCTTCGTCGTCACCAGGGGGAAGCCTTCCTGCAGATTGAAGCGCATCTGGTGGCCAAAAATGGAGAGCGTACCGGTACCGGTGCGGTCGTTTTTCGGCGTGCCCTCGTCGAGCACTTTTTTCATCAATTCAAGATACTGTTTCATGGTTCCTCAGGAAAGTTGTTGCTGTGGACGACGACGATACGCCCAAATCATCATAATGGCACCCGCGACAATCATCGGAATGGAGAGAATTTGCCCCATGCTGATGTACTGTACCCACTCGCCGGTAAACTGCGCATCAGGCTGACGGAAGAACTCGACGATGATACGGAATGCGCCATAGCCAATCAGGAACAGACCGGACACGGCCCCCATTGGACGTGGCTTGCGGATAAACAGGTTCAGGATGATAAACAGCACCACGCCTTCCAGCGCCAGCTCGTACAGCTGAGACATATGGCGCGGCAGAACGCCGTAGGTATCGAAAATGGACTGCCACTCCGGGTGTGATGGCAGCAGGGCGATATCTTCCGCACGCGAGCCCGGGAACAGCATGGTAAAGGACACGCTCGGATCGACACGTCCCCACAGCTCACCGTTGATGAAGTTACCCAGACGACCAGCGCCCAGCCCAAACGGGATCAGCGGTGCGATAAAATCGGAAACCTGGAAGAAGTTGCGTTTGGTGCGTTTGGCAAAAATCACCATCACCAGGATCACCCCAATCAGGCCGCCATGGAAGGACATGCCGCCGTCCCAGACGCGGAACAGATAGAGCGGATCGTTCAGGAATACCGGGAAATTATAGAACAGTACATACCCAATACGGCCGCCGAGGAACACGCCGAGGAAGCCCGCATACAGCAGGTTTTCAACTTCGTTTTTGGTCCAGCCGCTGCCCGGACGGCTGGCACGACGGCCAGCGAGCCACATGGCAAAAATGAAGCCCACCAGGTACATCAGACCGTACCAGTGAAGCGAAACAGGTCCTACTGAGAAAATGACCGGATCAAATTCCGGAAAATGCAGATAACCACTGTTCATCTGTCACCACAAGATGTTGTTATTCCGCTGAAAGTGGACAGCGGTAGAAATGCGATTCTGCCGTAAGCAGAGGCTCCAAAGTTGCGAATCATAGCATAAGGCGGGCGCGGAGGATGCGCCAGAGATGTAAAAGATGTGTATAGGATTTTATGCGCGCAGGTGCCCTCTCCCACAGAGAGAGGGCGAAAGGCGATTAGCGGCCGCCGCGGATCAGACCGCCCATGCCGCGTCGTTCCATAAACGCGGCGACCTGGTGGCGAACCTCGGTTGCCAGTTGCGCTTCAAGACTGCGTTCAGCCAGCTCGCGGGCATCGTTGATATCGATATGGCGCAACAGATACTTCACGCGTGCGACGGCCCGGCCGTTCATCGACAGATGGCGGTATCCCAGACCAATCAGGATCGCGACGCACATCGAATCCCCTGCCATTTCACCACACAAGCGTAAATCAATACCGTACTGCTCCGCTTCCCGGGCGATCATCGCCAGCGCACGAATGATCGCCGGATGCAGGCTATCGTAGATACTGGCGACGCGGGTATTGTTACGGTCGACGGCCAGAATATATTGCGTCAGGTCGTTCGTGCCGACGGAGATAAAATCAACCCGGTTTGCCAGCTGCGGCAGCATAAAGACCATGGAAGGCACTTCGAGCATCACCCCGATCCGCGGTTTCGGGATCGCATAGCCTATCATCTCTTCCACTTCACGGCCTGCGCGTTCAATCAGCCGTCGCGCTTCGTCGATCTCATCAATGCTGGTGACCATCGGCAACAGAATGCTGAGGTTACCCGTCGCCGCATTGGCGCGCAGCATCGCGCGCACCTGGATCAGGAAGATCTCAGGCTGATCGAGCGTAATGCGGATCCCACGCCAGCCCAGGCACGGATTTTCCTCACTGATCGGCATATAAGGCAGCTGTTTATCCGCCCCGACATCCAGCGTACGCAGGGTGACCGGTTTGTCGTTAAACATCTGCAGCATGCCCTGATACTGCGCCACCTGCTCCTCTTCGGAGGGGAAACCGCTCTGCAGCATGAACGGGATCTCAGTGCGGTACAGGCCAATACCGTCGATGCGGCTGCCAAGCTTTTCTTCGTGCTCAGGGCTTAAACCGGCATTGAGCATCACTTTGATCCGCTCACCGCTTTTAAGCTGTGCGGGCAGGTTAACGTCATCTTCTGCCAGCTTGCTTAATTCATTCTCTTCGCTGATAAGACGCTGGTATTCCTGGAGCAGAACCGGCTCAGGATCGACCAGCAGCTCTCCGCGATAGCCGTCCACCACCAGCGTCCGTCGATGCAGAACCGACGGCTGGATATCCGCCCCCATAACGGTCGGAATACCCAGCGCACGCACCATAATGGCGGCATGGGAGTTAGCCGCCCCATCGCGCACCACGACACCGGCCAGCCTGTCCTGGGGCAGTTCAGCCAGCGTCGTTGCCGAGAGTTCATCGGCGACCAGAATAAACCGTTTTGGCCAGGCATTCGGCCCCTGAATGGTGTCATCAAGGTGGAACAGCAGCCGTTGTCCGAGGGCCCGTAGATCCCCGGCCCGCTCTTTCAGGTAACCGTCGGTCAGCGCCGCAAATTGCTCGGCAAATTTTTCGATAACCTTCTTAACTGCCCACTCCGCGACCGAGCCTTTATCCACCTCCGCAAAAAGCTCACGGCGCAGACGAGCATCGGAGAGAAGGTGCGAATAGAGGTCAAAAATGGCCGCCGTCTCTTTCTGCGCGCCTGCGGCAAAACGTTTGCTGTAGCGGCGAAATTCATTCGCCGCCTCTTCCAGCGCGGCGGTAAGGCGCTCGCGCTCAAGCGCTTCATCAAGCGTTGAGGCTTCGTAAACCTGCTCCATCAACGGCAGCGTGGCGTCCATCCAGCCTTCAGCAATCGCCACCCCTGGCGAGGCCGGAAGGGCACGAATGCGCGTATGACGGTACTGACCAAAGAGCGCGGCAAGCTGAGACTGAGAGAGGATGGCCGCCATCTGCGTAGCCAGCGTCACGAGGAAAGACTCTTCGCTTTCATCGTACTGACGTAGCTCGCGCTGCTGGACAACCAGCACGCCGAGCAGCTGACGACGCTGGATAATCGGCACACCGAGGAAAGCGCGGAAGCGCTCTTCTTTTACGGAAGGAATGTATTTGAAGCTGGGGTGTTTTTGCGCATCAGCAAGGTTGATGGGTTCAGCCAGCCGCCCAACCAGACCCACAATACCTTCATCAAATGCGAGGGTTACAGTGCGCCCACGTGGTTTTTTCAAACCACGGGTTGCCATCAGGTAATAGCAGCGTCGATCGTGGTCGGCCAGATACACCGAACAGACCTCGGTCTCCATCGCAAGACAGATGTCAGTGACCAGAATATTCAGCGCCTCGTTCAGACGCGGCGCACTGGCCACCTTCTCGACTATTTCTCGCAAGCGGGTGAGCATGATTTGCGTAGCTTAACCTCTTTTACGTCGCCAGGCAGGTGCGCTCTGCGGCTTAGGCGGGATCTCCTGAAGCTGCATCACCACACTTGCAAACTCTTTCATCACCCTACGGTAAACATCGCGTTTAAATGACACGACCTGACGAACAGGATACCAATAGCTCACCCAGCGCCAGCCATCAAACTCCGGCGTACTGCTGGTCTGCATATTGATGTCTGAATCGTTACCCACCAACTGCAACAGAAACCATTTCTGTTTCTGGCCGATACAAACCGGCTTTGTGTCCCAACGCACCAAACGTTTCGGTAACTTGTAACGCAACCAGTTGCGGGTCGAAGCCAGAATACGAACATCTTTCCGGCTTAAACCGACCTCTTCAAAAAGCTCCCGGTACATCGCTTGTTCTGGGGACTCTCCCGGATTGATCCCGCCTTGCGGGAACTGCCAGGAGTGCTGACCATACCGCCGGGCCCACATTACCTGGCCCTGACGATTACAAATTACTATTCCTACGTTCGGGCGGTAGCCATCGTCATCAATCACCGGACTACCCCAAACTAAACCTGATATATGAATGATTGTTTCACACTACAGGGAGGCGGTAAACCACTCTCTTACAGGCCTGCAACCTAATAACATTTGAATAACTCACAAATAAGTGCTGAGTTATAAACAGATGTGAGGCAGCAAGGGGAATTTTATTCACCTTTTCTGTGGATATAGTTGTGAAGAAGTGTCTGATTACCGATGAACAACCTTTATCACCGCCGTTCCCCCTCTTATACCAACTGAATATAATTTCTTTATTTACAGTCAGTTAAATGCAGATCGGTAAACAAAAAGCAGAATAGCGTGACGATCATCACATCAGAGATCGTTGTGCTGATGAAAGATCGAACAGCGTCGGTTTTATCCACAGATTGTGCCAATAAGTTAGTCACAATTTGTGTGAAAATTCGATTTTCATCGCACGTCAAGGCTGTAAATTGAAACAGTAGTCAGGGTTATGCCCAGTTATCCCATTTTTCTGTGGATAACATGGTGTAAGATCCTGTTCATTGTCAGTGACCAGATTTGAACAACCGCTTTTCCGCCCCCGGTGAAACGATTTCAACGCGACGAAATATCCAATAAATCATACACATGTCATATTGGTACAGAAAAAGTTAAACTCTATCCACAGGGGACAATTTCTTCGTTTATTTTTTAATCAAAAGGTTACCATCATGCATCCGCTTACACCCTTGCTTTCACCGCCCTCCAGCGAGAGCCAGTTGCTACAACAGGCCCAGCGCCTGGCAGGCTTTTCGCTTGGCGAGCTGGCCGCAATGGCAGGGCTGCCGATCCCGAAAGATCTGAAACGGGATAAAGGCTGGATCGGCATGCTGCTCGAGCTCTGGCTGGGTGCCAGCGCAGGGAGTAAACCTGAGCAAGATTTTGCCGCCCTTGGCGTGGAGTTAAAAACCATTCCCATAGACCGTCAGGGGAAACCGCTTGAAACCACGTTTGTCTGCGTTGCGCCATTAACCGGCAATACCGGCGTAACGTGGGAAACCAGCCATGTTCGCCATAAGCTGAAGCGCGTCCTGTGGGTACCGGTTGAAGGCGAGCGGGCGATCCCGCTGGCCGATCGTCGCATTGGCGCCCCGCTGCTCTGGAGCCCAACCGATGATGAGGAGCACCAGCTGCGTCTGGACTGGGAGGAGCTGATGGACATGATTGTGCTTGGGCAGGTAGAGCGCATTACTGCCCGACACGGAGAAGTGTTACAGCTGCGTCCGAAAGCGGCGAACAGCAAAGCGCTCACTGAGGCCATCGGCGCACACGGTGAACCCATACTGACCCTGCCGCGCGGTTTTTATCTCAAAAAGAATTTTACCGGCGCGCTGCTGGCACGCCATTTCCTGCTTAACACATAGTTTTTTACTTATTTTGAGAGCTCTCAAACATAATCACCTGGTTTTTAAGATTTTACCGCTTTCTCCATTCGCCATATCGGGTTAATACTAGACTATGATTTGATACGAGCCAGATGAGGACAATAACGATGAAAAAATGGGCAGTGTTAGTTTCAGCAGTCGGTTTAGCCTTTGCCGTATCGGGTTGTAGCAGCGATTACGTCATGGCGACAAAAGACGGTCGAATGATCCTGACTGACGGCAAACCCGAAGTCGATGATGATACCGGTCTGGTCAGCTACCGCGACCAGGAAGGCAATAAAATGCAGATCAATCGCGACGAAGTCTCGCAAATTATCGAGCGATAAACAGAGAGAGGTCAGTAGCTTGCTGGCCTTTTTGATTTTTTTCTTCCCCTTTTGCTTCCCCTCTGCCATGTTTATATTCCTTTGTCGGGAACACCCTGACGCGGTCTATATGTCTCATGAGGAAGCCGGCTATGCATTATCACCGTATCCCCCACAGCGCTCTCGAAATTAGCCAACTGGGGTTGGGCACGATGACATTTGGTGAACAAAACAGCGAAGCCGATGCCCATGCACAACTCGATTATGCCGTCAGCCAGGGCATTAACCTGATTGATGTCGCAGAGATGTACCCTGTTCCACCCCGTCCGGAAACGCAGGGACTTACCGAAACGTATGTGGGTAACTGGCTGGCAAAACATGGTAATCGTGAAAAGCTGGTGATCGCCTCAAAAGTCAGTGGCCCCGCGCGCAACAACGATACCGGGATCCGCCCGAATCAGATCCTCGATCGCAAAAATATCCGCGCCGCGCTGGATGCCAGCCTGAAGCGTCTGCAGACCGACTACCTCGATCTGTACCAGGTACACTGGCCACAGCGCCCCACTAACTGCTTTGGTAAGCTTGGCTACAGCTGGAATGAAAGCGCCCCTGCCGTGACGCTGCTGGAAACGCTGGAAGCGCTAGCCGAGTGCCAGCGCGCGGGGAAAATCCGCTACATTGGCGTCTCTAACGAAACGGCCTTTGGGGTGATGCGCTATCTGCATCTGGCGGATAAACACGATCTGCCGCGCATCGTCACCATCCAGAACCCGTACAGCCTGCTTAACCGCAGCTATGAAGTGGGTCTGGCCGAAGTGACGCAGTATGAAGAGGTGGAACTGCTCGCCTATTCCTGCCTCGGTTTCGGCACGCTGACGGGGAAATACCTGAACGGGGCGAAACCGGCCGGGGCGCGTAACACCCTCTTTAGCCGCTTTACCCGCTACAGCGGCGAGCAGACGCAGAAAGCCGTTGCCGCCTATGTGGATATCGCAAAGCGTCACGGTCTTGACCCTGCGCAGATGGCGCTTGCCTTCGTGCGTCGTCAGCCGTTTGTTGCCAGCACCCTGCTTGGCGCGACCACCCTGGAGCAGTTGAAAACCAACATTGAGAGTTTTCATCTGAACCTGAGTGAAGAGGTGTTAGCGGAGATTGAAGCGGTGCATCAGGTATACACATACCCGGCACCGTAATAAAAGCAAAACGGCAACGCATGTTGCCGTTTTTAGGGTTTGCTCCCTCTCCCTTTGGGAGAGGGCCGGGGTGAGGGCATCAGGCCGCACTGATCAACGACGACGCTGCCAAAGCCATAATGCGGCAATCGCAATCGCAAACAGCCCGCCAAACCCGACGCCAATCCCCACCACCGGCACGCCCACTTTTACTGCCAGTGAATAAAGCCCCAGCATCAACAGCATCGCCAGGTTTTCACCCAGGTTTTGTACCGCGATGGCATTTCCCGCCCCGACGGTCTGCTTGCCCCGTTCCTGCAGTAACGCATTGAGCGGCACCACGAAGAAGCCCCCGAGAATACCAATCAGGATCAGGAGGGCATAAGCGGGCAATAACGCATGCTGCAGCGAGAAAATAAGCACCACCACGCCAATAAGGATCCCTGCCGGCATGCAGCGCGCTACCGTCTCAAGCGTGACCAGCTTCGCCGCCGCGCCTGCCCCAACCACAATCCCGATAGCCACCATCGCATTCAGATAGGTTGGCGTCGCGTTGTCGGTGATCCCCAGCGCCACTGGCACCCACAGTACCAGCAGGAAGCGCAGCGTAACGCCTGCGCCCCAGAACATACTGGTTCCCATCAGGGAGAAACGGGTTTCACCGTTACGCCACAGCACATGACAGGCAGTAAAGAAGCTGCCGGTCATTGGTTTAAAGCGCCAGGACTGGCCGGGGCGAGCCACCGGCAGCTTCGGAATAAACAGGTTAGCGACGACCGCCCCGCCATACACCACTGCACACACGCCCAGGGCCGCCAGAACATGCCAGTCGGCCAGGACGCCGCCCGCGACGGAGCCGAGCAGGATAGCGGCAATCGTTGAGGACTCCATCAGGCCATTGGCTTTGACCAGCTTATCCCCCGTGGTCAGCTCTCCGAGGATGCCATACTTCGCCGGGGAGTAGGCGGCAGCACCGATGCCCACCAGCGTATAGCCAACAAACGGATTGAAGCCAAAACAGATACTGGCTGCGCCCAGCAGCTTGAGTCCGTTGGCAAACATCATCACCCGACCTTTGGGGAAGCTGTCCGCCACCTGTCCGACGAAGGGAGCAAATATAATGTAAGCGCCCACAAACACCATCTGCAGAATCGGCTGGCTCCAGTCGGGATAAAACTCGGCCTTCAGCAGCGCCAGCGTGGCAAACAACAGCGCGTTATCGCCAAACGCAGAGAGAAACTGCGCGGCAATGACCGCCAGCATGCCTTTCGATCTGAGCGAGGTGTTAGTGTGTACTGACTCACGCATTTTGCTGTTCCGCCTCTTCAACCATGCCTTTCAGGGTCACGAAATCGGGCTTCCCGCTTCCCAGCACCGGGAGCTGCTTCAGGTAGCGAATATCGCGCGGTACCGCCAGCTCAGGAATACCATGTTCACGCGCATAGCTGAGCAACCTGTCGCGCTTAAGCTCACTGTCGGTTGTAAACAGCACCAGCGCCTCACCTTTGCTGGCATCGCTCTTCACGACCGTGGCGTGCATCTTCTCGGCGGACACGGCGGTCGCCAGTTGCTCAACCATTTCCAGAGAGACCATTTCACCGGCAATTTTGGCGAAGCGTTTTGCACGTCCCTGGATCTGTACAAAGCCTTGTTCATCAAAGCGGACAATATCACCGGTGTCGTACCAGCCGGTTTCTACCTCGCCGTTGACGTTCTCCGCCGTCGGCGCTTCCAGCACGCCTGGGTTTTCCACGCGCAGATACCCGTTCATCACGTTTGGTCCTTTGAGCTGCAGACGGCCACCGTCCTCTATGCCCGGCACCGCCAGCAGACGCGCGTCCATCCCCGGCAGAATGCGGCCAACCGTTCCCGGTTTCGCCGCCATCGGCACGTTAATCGAGACCACGGGCGCACACTCGGTCACGCCATAGCCTTCGAGAATGCGCAGACCAAACTTGTCCTGCCAGATCTGACGCGTGCTCTCCTGCAATTTTTCTGCGCCAGCCACCACATACCGCACGCGATAGAAGTCATACGGATTGGCAAAACGCGCATAGTTACCCAGGAAGGTTGAAGTCCCGAACAGCACGGTGCAGTTACGGTCATACACCAGCTCCGGCACAATGCGGTAATGCAGCGGGCTGGGATAGAGGAACACTTCAGCGCCGGTCAGCAGCGGCGTAAACAGCCCGACCGTCAGGCCAAAGGAGTGGAACAGCGGCAGCGCCGACATAAACCGGTCGTTCGCGGTAAAGTCGGCAATGCTTTTGATCTGCTCAACGTTTGCCAGAATGCTCTTGTGGCTGTGGACAACGCCTTTTGGGTTGCCTTCAGAACCCGATGTGAAGAGGATAATCGCGTCATCTTCCGGCTGCTGTTTGACCTGGGCCAGACGCGGCATCAGCAGATGCGCAAAAATCCACAGCTTGTCGCCGGTGGTCACGTCCGCTTTCAGATCTTCCAGGAAGACCCAGCGCACCTGAGTGAGTTGCTCGGGAAGATACCAGAGCTTGCCTTTGTCCAGGAACTGACGGGAGGTAAAGACGGTGTTAATCTGAGCGGCGGTGATGGCGCTGGTCAGCCCCTTCACACCCGCCGTGTAGTTCATCATCGCCGGAATACGGCCCCGTGAAACCGCGCCAAAAATCACCGCCGCGCTGATGCCCGCGTTAGGCAGCATCAGGCCAATCTTTTCGCCCTTTTTGCTGTATTTCTCCAGTATGCGGCCCACAAACAGGGTCTTGGTCAGCAGTTTGCGATAGGTATCCGGGGTAAAGTTGATGTCTTCGATACAGTTTTTCTTCGCGCCATAGCGGTACTGCGCAGAAAGCAGGGATTCGTACAGCGTTTCGCGCGGACGAACGGCCATACGCGCTTCCATCATGATCTGATGCAGCATCTCCCCGGCGATCTTACGGCGATCGCGGGCACGCGGCGCGTCGGGCATCGGGAGCGACGTTGGCGGCAGAATATGCAGCGTGATGGTGGGGAACAGACGCTGCTTCACCAGCCCTTTCAGACGACTGAAATGGGTTAGCTCCGCCCCTTCAATACGCAGCGGCACCACGGTCGCTTTTGACTTCGCCGCGACAAACCCCGCACCGTCGTAGATCTTCATCAGCGATCCGGTCACTGAGATACGCCCTTCCGGGAAAATGACCACCGGGCGCCCCTGCTCTACCAGACGGACCAGATGTTTAATCATCATCGGCTTTGTCGGGTCGAGCGGCACAAAATCAATCAACGGCGTGAGCCAGCGCATGTACCACTGCTGGCTAATGGATGTATAGACCGCAAACACCGGACGCACGGGCAAAAACAGTGCCAGCAGAATGCCATCGATAAAGGAAACGTGATTTGGTGTGATTAAAACGCGTTCACCGCGAAGCGCCTGGGCATCGCCCGTGACGCGGATGCGAAAGAGGATACGGAAAAGTGTACGAAAGAACCCAAATAGCATCTCAACTCCCTTTGCCAGCCAGTGTGAAGGGTTGATAGTAAATGGTGGCAGATTACACGAGAAGTGATACGGGAGCGACAGCAAAAATGGAGGCGAAAAAAAACCTGCGCATCCGCGCAGGTTGGTGCAAGAGATGAGTACGAAACCGTACTAAGAATTCTCACCAATCAATACCTCTGGGATCTCGACTTTAGCAATCTCTTTCACGTCCTCGCCATCTGACAATCGCAACAGCCTGAGGCAAAGTGTAACTAAAGGTTCAGAATGACATTCTTCAGACATGACTGCGCGTGTAACGATTACACCGCCAGGGTTGTTCTGCGTCACGTTTGTGGAGAGCAGGGATCCGCTCCCCTTGAATGCGCGGCGCTTTTCCGCAACACTATTTGGTGTGTAAACGCTTACCCCCAATAAGAAGGTATTGAATGGCGACAATAAAGGATGTGGCCCGTCTGGCAGGTGTCTCGGTAGCAACCGTCTCGCGTGTGATTAACGACTCCCCAAAAGCCAGTGACGCATCGCGCCAGGCGGTACAAAACGCCATGGAATCCCTGAACTATCATCCCAATGCCAATGCCCGCGCGCTCGCCCAACAGGCCACAGAAACCATTGGTCTGGTGGTGGGAGATGTTTCTGACCCCTTTTTCGGTGCCATGGTAAAAGCGGTTGAACAGGTTTCTTATCAGACAGGCAATTTTTTACTGATCGGCAATGGCTATCATAATGAGCAAAAAGAACGCCAGGCCATCGAGCAGCTGATCCGCCACCGCTGCGCGGCGCTGGTGGTTCACGCCAAAATGATCCCGGATGCCGAACTGATTCATCTGATGAAGCAGATCCCCGGGATGGTAATCATCAACCGTATTATTCCCGGCTTCGAAAAACGCTGCGTGGCGCTCGACGATCGCTACGGTGCCTGGCTTGCGACCCGTCACCTGATCCAACAGGGCCACACCCGGATTGGCTATCTCTGCTCAAATCACCCGATTTCTGATGCTGAAGATCGTCTGCAGGGCTACTACGATGCCCTGCGCGAAAACGGTCTGCCGTGTAATGACCGGCTGGTAGCCTACGGTGAACCGGATGAGAGCGGCGGCGAACAGGCGATGACCGAACTGCTGGGTCGCGGCCGAAACTTTACGGCTGTGGCCAGCTATAACGACTCCATGGCCGCAGGGGCGATGGGGGTATTGAATGACAACGGGATTGAGGTGCCGGCAGAAATCTCACTGATTGGCTTTGATGATGTGCTGGTCTCTCGCTACGTCCGTCCGCGCCTGACTACCGTACGTTACCCGATCATCACGATGGCAACGCAGGCAGCGGAGCTGGCGTTAGCGCTGGCCGAGCAACGCCAGCCGCCGGATATTACCCATCTCTTCAGCCCAACCTTAGTGCGCCGTCACTCCGTCGCGTCGCCTGCGGAAGCGCAGAGCGAATAACGATAAAGGTGTACCGTCTTATCCGGGTACTCCAGCGCATCGCCAATGTACTGCCAGCCGTAACGTTCATAGAAGTCACGGCAGGCAGACCACAGATAGAGCGTCTCATACCCCGCCTGCGCGGCGCAGGAAATAACATGTTGCTGAAGCTGCCCCGCCAGCCCTTTGCCGCGCGCCGCGTCGTCAACGTACAGCGCCGCCAGCCATGGAAAGAGATCCTGTCGGGTGATGAGATCACAGCGCCAGAGCCCCACCGTGCCCACAAGCCGTTCGTCTTCCAGGGCAATAAAGGTCAGCGGTAATGCCCCCGGCGTCTGGCTATGCTCCACGATGCTGTGGAAAAATTCCCGTGGAAGCCCCTCGCCAAAAGCCTGCCAGATCCAGTCGGTCACCTGCTGCGCATACTGCGGCGCATGATAAAGCGGAAGGATGACACTCTTTTTCACGTTTCACCTGAGTTTTTCAATGAATATGCAGGCCTGACGACTCCCGCTCGGTTTGTCGATTATCTTATCAGAATCGTTTTACTGCCGGCAGGCAAGGATGTCGGCTGACGAATCGTTACCGAAAAGCGTGATCGTGGCAGAGTTTTTGCCCTTTCCGCATCGCTTATACGCCGTGAGGTCTGTGTTAAACTGCAGACCAATACGTGGAATCAGGAATGTAGAATGGCAACAATGCTGGATGTCTCACTGCGTGCGGGCGTGTCGAAGGCCACGGTATCGCGCGTGCTGAACGGCACAGGTCAGGTTAAAGAGAGTACGCGCCAGCAGGTGTTTGCGGCGATGGAAGAGCTGGGCTATCGCCCGAACTTTCTCGCGCGTTCCCTGGCAAACCAGACCAGCAACAGCATTGGTCTGGTGGTCTCGACCTTCGATGGCTTTTACTTTGGCCGCCTTCTGCAACAGGCGTCGCGGCAGACCGAAACCCACGGGAAACAGCTGATCGTCACCGATGGCCACGACGCGCCGGAACAGGAAGAACAGGCGGTGCAGATGCTGGCCGATCGCCAGTGTGATGCCATCGTGCTTTACACGCGCTATATGAGTGAAAAAGCGATCATCAAGCTGATGAATACCGTACAAACGCCGCTGGTGGTCATTAACCGTGAAGTGAGCCAGGCGCCGGATCGCTGCGTTTTCTTCGAACAGCAGGATGCCGCGTTTAAGGCCGTGGATTACCTGATCAATCAGGGCCACCGGGAAATCGCCTGTATCACCGTCCCAATCCACACCCCCACCGGGAAAGCGAGGCTGATGGGCTACCGCAAGGCGCTGGAAAAGCACGGTATTCGTCTGGACGAGCGTCGGATTAAATACGGCGATGCGGGCATGACGCGGGGATATGAGCTGTGCAAAGAGCTGATTGCCGAAGGTGTGTCGTTCAGCGCCCTGTTTGCCTGTAACGATGATATGGCGCTGGGTGCGTCCAAAGCGCTGCATCAGGCGGGACTGAAGATCCCGCAGGATATTTCCCTGTTCGGCTTTGACGATGCCCCCAGCGCGAAATGGCTGGAGCCTGCGCTGTCATCGGTCTATCTGCCCATCGACAGTATGATAATCACCGCCATCGATCAGGCGATCCGGCTGGCAAAAAACCAGCCGGTCGATGCGATCCCGCCGTTTACCGGCACGCTGGTCTTACGCGATTCGGTCACCACCGGGCCCTACTTTACTCAGACGAGTTCCAGCGCCAGCAGTTCCTGAATAGTCTGGCGGCGGCGGATCAGCCGCGCCTTGCCGTTATCAAACAGCACTTCCGGCAGCAGCGGGCGGCTATTGTAATTAGAGGACATCGACGCCCCGTAGGCACCGGTATCATGCAGCACCAGATAATCACCCGGTTTAACCTCTGGCAGCGCGCGGGTTTCCACTTTGCCTCCCTCCTGCTGAGTAAACACGTCACCCGATTCACACAGCGGCCCCGCAACGACGGTCTCAACGCGAGGCGCCTGCGTTAAATCGCGGCCGTCGGCAGCCAGTGCGGTAATGTGATGATAGCTGCCGTACATGGACGGACGCATCAGATCGTTAAAGCCCGCGTCAATCAACACGAAGTGACGAGAGCCCATCTCTTTCACGCTGCGCACCTGCGACACCAGCACGCCGGCTTCCGCCACCAGGAAACGACCCGGCTCAATTTCCAGTTTCACCGCGTGGCCCAGATGCGCGGCGATTTGGTCACGCGCGGCGCTCCACAGGCCGTAATAGTGATCGGTATCGATCGCCTCTTCGCCTTCACGATAAGGAATGGAGAGACCACCACCGGCGGAGATCGCCTCCAGATCCTGCCCGAAGTCCACCACCTGGCGCACCATTGCGCCGCACACCTGCTCCAGATGACCATAATCCACACCAGAGCCAATGTGCATATGAATGCCCACCAGCTTCAGGTTGTAACGCTGCAGCACCTCCAGCGCAGCAGGCATATCGGCATACCAGATCCCGTGTTTGCTGTTTTCACCGCCGGTGTTGGTTTTTTGGCTGTGACCATGGCCAAAGCCCGGGTTCACGCGCAGCCAGACGCGATGGCCGGGAGAAACCTGACCCAGCTGCTCCAGCATATCCACAGACCCGGCATTCACCGGGATCTGCAGTTCGTGCACGCGCGCCAGGGTGGCATCGTCGATGACATCGGCAGTAAAGACGATCGCATCGCTGTCAGCTTTTGGATCAAAACCCGCCGCCAGCGCGCGCTCGATTTCCCCCAGTGACACGGAGTCAACTTTTACCCCCTGCTCGCGCATCAGACGCAGGATATGGATATTGGAACAGGCCTTCTGGGCAAAACGCACCACCTCAAACTGATGCAGGGCGGCGATCTTTTCGCGAACGATCTGTGCGTCATACACCCACACCGGGCAGCCAAACTCGGCAGGCAGGCGCAGCAGGTTGTCAGCATTCAAATCGGTATCAGTCTGGTTGAGCGGGCGTGGCATGGTCTTCTCCGGGTCATCAAATTTTTTATGATTACGCCACAGCGCAAAGAGAATAAAAAATATCGTTTTATCCCGAGTCTATGCAAAAATGATATGGATCACCCTCAGCCTTCAGGTGCCCTATGCCCGCCGTCAACTTACGCCAGATTGAGATTTTTCACGCCGTGATGACCACCGGTAATCTCACCGAAGCCGCGCAGATGCTGCATACCTCACAGCCGACAGTCAGCCGCGAGCTGGCGCGCTTCGAGAAAGTGCTGGGGCTAAAGCTGTTTGAACGCACCCGGGGAAGGCTGCACCCAACGGTGCAGGGGTTACGTTTGTTCGAAGAAGTGCAGCGTTCCTGGTACGGGCTGGACAGAATAGTGAGTGCAGCAGAAAGCCTGCGCGAGTTTCGTCAGGGCGAGCTGTCGATTGTTTGCCTGCCGGTCTTTTCGCAATCCTTTTTGCCGATGCTGCTACAGCCTTTTCTGGCCCGCTATCCTGAAGTCAGCCTCACTATCGTGCCGCAGGAATCCCCGCTGCTGGAAGAGTGGCTTTCGGCGCAGCGTCATGATTTAGGACTCACCGAAACCCTCTCTACCCCCGCGGGAACGGAACGCATGGAATTACTCTCTTTAGATGAAGTGTGCGTTCTCCCGGCCGGACATCCGCTTGCCGGAAAGAGCGTGCTCACACCCGAGGATTTTCACGGGGAAAACTACATTAGTCTGTCGCAGACCGACAGTTACCGACAGCTCCTGGATACGCTGTTTGCCGAGCATCAGGTAAAACGGCGAATGGTCGTGGAGACGCACAGCGCAGCCTCAATCTGTGCAATGGTGCGGGCAGGCGTCGGCGTCGCGGTCGTTAACCCGCTGACGGCGCTGGACTATGCCGGAAGCGGGATCGTTATCCGCCGCTTCAGCATTTCCGTTCCGTTCACCGTGAGCCTGATCCGTCCGCTGCACCGCCCGTCTTCCGCACTGGTAGACGCGTTCACCGAACACTTAGTGGCGCACGCGCGCCAGGTAGCGCTTCGCTTACCTGATCGACAAGCGCCATTATGAGAGCATAAAGGCTACGGCATCCGCTGCGTGAATGGCGGCGGTGTCAAATACCGGAACAGGGCTTCGCTCAACCGGCACCAGCAGGCCAATCTCCGTGCAGCCGAAGATCACCCCTTCAGCCCCCTGCTGCACCAGCTTTTCAATCACGCTGACGTAATACGCCCGGGATGACTCGCTGAAGGTACCGAGGCAGAGTTCGTCAAAGATGATCTGGTTGATACGCGCCCGGTCAAGCTCATCAGGGATCAGGCTTTCGATGCCGAACTCACTGTGCAAACGCCCACGATAAAAATCCTGTTCCATGGTGTAGCGCGTACCCAGCAGCGCCACGCGGCGTATACCGGATGCCGCAATCGCACGCCCGGTGGCATCAGCAATATGCAGGAACGGCAGCGGGCAGCGATCCTCAATGTGCGACGCCACTTTGTGCATAGTGTTGGTACAGAGCAAAATCCCTTCGGCGCCGGCACGCTCCAGCCCCAGCGCCGCCTGGGCCAGGATCTCCCCGGCTTTAACCCATTCTCCGCTCGACTGGCACGCTTCTATTTCATGAAAATCCACGCTGTGCAGCAGCAGACTCGCGGAATGCAGACCACCCAGACGTTGCTTTATTCCTTCGTTAATCAGGCGGTAATAAGGGATTGTCGATTCCCAGCTCATTCCACCTATCAGGCCGATCGTTTTCATCATCCCTCCTTATTATCCAGGATCTTTTTTAACACAACCGGCAGCCATAAAAAAAGGCGCTGAAGTCAGCGCCTTTTTAATCTGCAGAGGTTATTCCGTCACCGGCTCTGGCAGAGGATTGCGGGTGAGCATCGCCTCACGCAGTAAAACGCTACCGCAGGCAAACAGCCCTCCCAGGATCGCCGACAGAAGGACAATCAGGGCTTTACCCGGGCCATCTTTTTTCACCGGCATGGACGGTGAAAGCTGGTACCTGAAGGGCTCAAGTTTGACGTCGGCAAAGGAGAGTTTTTTCAGCTGTGCCAGGTAGTATTCCCGGTTCTGGAAATCCGCATTCAGCTCGGTCACGTCCTTCAGATTTTTTTCAATCTGCAGTTTTTGCGCAATGCCGTCAGCGCCGAGCGCAACGGAGTAATCCGGGTCATCTTTTACGGCCTGCCCGTTACTGTAGACCGGCTTTTTAATACCTGCGGCATTCGCCACGGCCAGCGAATAATTCAGTCGCTGCAGGTTGGTATTATGAATATTGGTCAGACGAACACGGTCAAGTTCCAGCTGCTGCTCAACAGCTTTCGTTTTCAGGGTTATCTGGCTACGGATATTCTGAATCGTCTCTTTTTCGACAATCGCGGTAATGTAATTGATATAGCCTTCCAGCACGGTTTGCGCATCGCCTGCTGTCGGTGCCGTGAAGCTCAATGTCCAGGAGACATACGGCATTTTATCCGCATCTTTAACCTGAGTGTCATTCACCGCTTTCATTCGTTCTGAGATATTGACTATTGCACGATGCAGCTCAAGCGCATCCACCTCAGTACCTTCCAGCTGCGACGTCACGTAAGGAGAAGTTTTCATGTACTCTTCGAGCAATGACTGCGACTGAAACTTTTTAATAAACAGATCAAAGACTTCCGGGCGGGAAATTTTCGCATCCACGTCAAGGACCTGTAACGTAACCAGCATCTGGCGCAACGGGTTCCACTGCGACTGTTCTGCCTGCGTGATCACGGCTTTACTGGTCCATTTCTGCGGCAGTAAAAATGAAACGGCCAGGCCTACCAGCGTGAAAGCAAGCGTCACGGCGATAATGCGTTTTTTCGCCGCCAGCAGCACTTCAACCAGGCCCAAAAGATCTATCTCTTTAGCGTGTACAACCGGGGTGGCATAACGGGGAAAATCAAGATCTGTGCTTTTTTTGATATCCATCTCAGACATAGGCATTTTTCTTTTTAGGATTCGGCTTAATTTGCGCAAATAACAGCGGTGGTCGGATGATACATTATCCTAAGAATTATCTTAAGCTCAAATCCCTTAATTTATCCCCCCCTGCCAGAGTTGGTAGTGAGTTTCATTACGTTATTATTGTCATAACGCAGAATCATTCCAACTCCGGCATCGTCTGAAGCGTTTATACAGGCAATACGATCACACCCCGATATTGCGTAATTTCTCTCCTGCCATCAGCTTGCGCTCGATATGCTCCAGCGTTACGCCTTTCGTTTCCGGGATCAGCCAGAACGTGATGCCGATAAACACCACGTTCAGCACGGTATAGAGCCAGAACGTTCCCGCGGCGCCAATGGCGTCCAGCAGCGTCAGGAACGTCGCGCCGATGATCATGTTGGACACCCAGTTGGTGGTCGTCGAGCAGGTGATGCCAAAGTCACGGCATTTGAGCGGCTGGATTTCGGAACACAGGATCCAGACCACGGGCGCGGCGCTCATCGCGTATCCTGCAATACACATCATCGTCATGCCGACAGAAAGCCAGGAAAGGCCACTTGAGGCGGTGCCGTTATCGAACTGCATCAGGCAGTAGCCGAGGATCAGCGTACCGAGCGCCATCACGCTGAAGCCAATTTTCAACGCCGGTTTACGTCCGGCTTTATCCACGGTGAATACGGCAATAAAGGTGGCGAACATGAAGGTCAGCCCGACCACCAGGGTGGCGATCATCTGCTGTTCCGTGGTGGTGAACCCGGCCATTTTGAAAATGCGTGGCGCGTAGTACATGATGATGTTCATGCCGGTAAATTGCTGCATCGCCTGCAGCAACATGCCGAGGAAGACCGCGCGGCGCACGTTGCGGTTGATCTTAAACAACGCCCAGCCTCCCTGCTTCAGCTTCAGGCTTTCGCGGATTTCATTGAGCTCTTCACGCGCTTTTTCTGAGGTGTCGCGCAGCATACGCAACACCTCTTCCGCCTCCACGTGGCGCCCTTTTTGCGCCAGCCAGCGCGGACTGTTTGGCAGGAAAATCACCAGCACGATCAGCACCAGCGCCGGTAAGGCCAGCACGCCGAGCATTGCGCGCCAGTTGCCGCTGTAGCTGAAGTAAGTGTCAGAGAGGAACGCCAGCACAATACCCAGGGTGACCATCAGCTGGTACATGCTGATCATCTTCCCGCGGACATTCTCACTCGCCATTTCGGAGAGATAAAGTGGGGCCGTGTAGGAGGCAATCCCCACCGCCACCCCCAGCAGCACGCGGGAGAGCAGCAACACCTCCACGTGCGTGGCAAATGCGGAGCCAATGGAACCCGCGACAAACAGAACCGCCCCGACCATCAGGCTGTATTTGCGCCCCAGACGAAACGAGAGCCAGCCGTTGAACAACGCGCCGATAGCCGCGCCAAGCATCATGCTGCTCACCACCCACTCCTGCAGACGGCTGCTCAGGGTAAAGTGATCGGTAATAAACGGTAAGGCGCCGGCAATCACGCCGATATCCAGCCCGAATAATAAGCCCGCCACGGCGGCGGCCACAGAGACAAACTGGTTCATGCGGCGTGTATCCCGCAGCGCAGCGGGCATAAGGGTAGAGTCATTTATTGATGTCATAGTTTCCTGCCTGAACAGTAAATGCGTTAAGTGAAATTACGAGATAGCGAGAAAAAGTGTCAGGTGGGAAAAGGTGAAGATATGGATTATTTCGCTACGACATAGCGATCTGTGATGGACATTACAATTTCAATTAATGCTCAATAATCGCATTCATTTACTAATACCTTAATTTTGCAGCAATAAAAGTGTGATGATGGTCATTCATGACTTTTTAGTATGGATTTTTCGTGTTTAACGATATGGACTTTGACAATTTTTGAGCAAAAAAAACCTCCGCCCGAAGGCAGAGGTGTTTGCCCCAAACGGATTATCGCGCCAGCCAGCCGCCATCCACCGCCACGGTGTAGCCGTTGATATAGTCCGATGCCGACGAGGCCAGAAACACGACCGGCCCCATCAGATCGCCCGGAAGCCCCCAGCGCCCCGCTGGAATGCGGTCGAGAATTTCCGCGCTACGCTGCTCGTCGGCGCGTAGCTGCTGCGTGTTGTTGGTTGCCATGTAACCCGGTGCAATCGCATTCACATTGATATTATGCTTCGCCCATTCGTTTGCCAGCAGGCGGGTCACACCCATCACGGCACTTTTGGACGCAGTGTAAGACGGTACGCGAATGCCGCCCTGGAACGAGAGCATAGAGGCGATATTAACGATCTTGCCGCCGTTCCCCTGCGCAATAAAATGTTTTGCCGCCGCCTGGGACATGAAAAATACGCTCTTGATGTTCAAATCCATCACGTCGTCCCAGTCGCGCTCGCTGAAGTTGATCGCATCTTCGCGGCGAATCAGCCCGGCATTGTTCACCAGGATGTCGATATGACCGAATTCCGCCACCGCGCGATCCAGCAGTTCAGGAATGGCGTCAATTTTACGCAGGTCAGCGGTCAGGCTCAGGAAACGGCGACCCAGGGCCGTCACGCGCTCGATGGTATCCGTCGGCTCAACGAGATTAATCCCGACGATATCGCAGCCCGCTTCCGCCAGCCCTAACGCCATCCCCTGACCCAGACCGGTGTCACACCCGGAGACCACGGCCACTTTACCCTGCAGAGAGAATGCATCCAGAATCATGTTTGTTCCTTACTCGTTCAGAGCCTGTCACACACAGGCAGGTTGATACTTCACTGCCCGCGACTAGCGCAGATCGCTGACCGCAACATGGTCCATATCATCAAAGACCTGGTTTTCACCCACCATTCCCCAGATAAAGGTATAGGCTTTCGTCCCGACGCCGGAGTGAATGGACCAGCTCGGCGAAATGACCGCCTGCTCGTTGTGCATCACGATATGGCGCGTTTCCTGGGGTTGTCCCATCATATGGAACACGCAGGCGTCCTCCTCCATATTGAAATAGAAGTAGACCTCCATCCGTCGCTCGTGGGTATGGCACGGCATGGTGTTCCACAGGTTGCCCGGCGCCAGCTCGGTCAACCCCATGCTGAGCTGGCAGGTCTCCAGCACATCAGGAACGAAGTATTTATTGATGGTGCGGCGGTTGCTGGTGAGGTTGTCGCCAAGCGTTACCGGGGCGACATCCGCCGGAGTCACTTTTTTGGTTGGACAGGTGTAATGTGCCGGCGCGCAGTTATAGTAAAACTTCGCCGGTTTGCTGCCGTCGATGCTGGCAAAGAGCACCTCTTTTGCCCCTTTCCCCACGTACAGCGCCTCGCGATGGCCAATCTCATAGCACTGGCCGTCGACGGTGATGGTGCCCGGCCCGCCGATATTAATGACCCCCAGCTCGCGACGCTCCAGAAAATAGCTTACGCCCAGCTGTTTACCGACCTCACCGCCCACGGAGACGGTTTGCGTAACGGGCATAATCCCGCCCACAATAATGCGGTCGATATGGCTGTAAACCATGGTGTAGTTATCAGCCTCGAACACCTGCCCGACTAAAAACGCATTGCGCAGCCCCTGAGTATCCAGCGTTTTGGCGTGCGCACTGTGGATGCTTTCTCTGACGTCCACGGTAACCTCCAGATGTAGTCATGCCCGAAGGCGGAAAATAAACGAAACAACGTTTCGTTTTTCATCATGAGCACATACTATCGGCATAAAATGGGCTTTTCAATTACAATTAAAACAGCGTTTCATTTTTTGTTTTGTTTATAACGAAAATGACGCCCGGATCACGATACGCAGCCAGGCAACAAACAGCAGGATAAAAAAAACCTCCCGCAGGAGGTTTTATTCGATGAACCAGGATTAGCGTTCGATGGCCAGCGCCACCCCTTGCCCACCGCCGATACAGAGAGTGGCAATCCCTTTACGGGCGTTGCGCTTTTTCATTTCGTGGACCAGCGAAACCAGGATCCGGCACCCGGAGGCGCCGATAGGATGCCCCAGCGCGATCGCCCCACCGTTAACGTTAACCCGCAGCGGATCCCACTCCAGCATTTTGCCAACCGAGATGGCCTGCGCGGCAAAAGCTTCGTTCACCTCAATCAGATCAACGTCAGAAAGCTGCCACCCTGCACGATCGAGACAGCGACGGGTCGCATAGACCGGCGCGATCCCCATTAACGCAGGATCAACCCCCACGCTGGCGAAGGCTTTAATGCGGGCCAGCACGGGGAGATCGAGCTCAAGGGCTTTGCTTTCGCTCATCATCATAACGGCGGCAGCGCCGTCGTTAATGGAAGAGGCATTACCCGCCGTCACCGAGCCCTGCGTTTCAAAAGCAGGATTCAGTCTCGCCAGGCCTTCGGCACTGGCGTCGGTGCGCGGCTGTTCATCGGTATCCACGACGATAACGTCGCCATTCTGGCGCCGGGTGCTGACCGGCACAATTTCGTCGCGAAAACGACCGGAGTCGATCGCCGCGCGCGCTTTTTGCTGCGAGCTGAGCGCATACGCATCCTGCAATTCACGGCTGATGCCATACTCGCGCGCCAGGTTTTCCGCCGTCACGCCCATATGGTAATCATTAAAGGCATCCCACAGCCCGTCATGCACCAGGCTGTCGAGCAGCTGGCTATTGCCCAACTGTGCGCCGGTACGGCTGTCGGTCAGTACATGCGGCGCGCGGCTCATGTTCTCTTGCCCGCCAGCAATAACCACATCCGCTTCACCACACTGAATAGCCTGCGTCGCGAGATGCAGCGCTTTTAATCCTGATCCACAGACGTCGTTGATGGTAATGGCGGAGACGGTATTGGGCAGCCCGCCTTTCAGCGCTGCCTGCCGTGCAGGGTTTTGTCCGGCGCCGGCCGTGAGCACCTGACCGAGGATCACCTCGTCCACTTCATGTGCTGCGATCCCGCTGCGTTCCACCAGCGCTTTCACCACCACGCTCCCCAGGTCAACCGCCGAATGACGCGCCAGCGCTCCCTGAAAACAGCCGATAGCTGTACGCAACGCACCCACTATTACGACATCTTTCATCACGACCTCTGTGTTAAATGACATGACGATAGTAGAGGATTGTTACTGGCAATTATCTTAATTGTTTAAAAATAGTGAGTTTAATCACAAGGATCAGCGCGCATCCTGCAGATACTGCCGCAGCCAGCGTCCGGCCACGCCGGGAGGGGCTCGTTTATTCCACAGCAGATCGATGCCGATCGCCCGCGGCCAGCCTGGCACGTTGAGCTGTACCAGGGATTTCGCGGCGGCAAACTCATCCACCAGCGCGCAGGGCAACACGCACCAGCCAAATCCCTGTACCGCCATACTCAAGAGTAACAGGTAATTCGGTGCTGACCAGACGGGCCCGCGGGCGATCTCAGCCTCGCGTTCAAGATAGGTGCTCAGCCGCAGCTCCCGCCAGCCGTGCAGCTCGTCATGCTGAACGTCATCCTGCCCCGCCAGCGGGTGCGTGGTGGCAACATAGATCGCCATCCGGGTCTGCATCGGCAGGCGGGTAGCGCCGATATCGGTGGGGTAGCTGTCCCGGGCTTCCGTCAGTCCCACCTGAGCCCGCTCCTTTTGCAGCAGATCGATCACGTCCTCCTCCTCGCCAATCAGACATTCGAATTCCGTATGGGGAAAGCGGGCGTCAAACTGCTTCATCATCTCTTCCAGCACGTCCGGGTTGAGGGTATCGGAAAGGACAAACGTCAGACGCGCCTCGGTTTGCGCCGTTAATGACACCGCCAGCTCGTCCAGCCGCGTGCTGGCGGCGAGAATGGCCTGCACATAGCCCAGCACTTGTTCCCCCTGGGCCGTTAACACCGGCTGGCGCGCCGAGCGGTCAAACAGCTCGAATCCCAGATCGGCTTCAAGATTGGCAATGGACGTGCTGATCGTCGACTGGCTTTTACGCAGCCGGCGAGCGGCCGCCGAAAAAGAGCCCGCCGCAACGGTCTCGACAAAGGCGGTAAGGGCTTCAGGTGAATAGCGCATAACCTATCTACTTTTACGATGGATACTATCTTTAATATATCAGCTTTAGCGATAAAAATAGGCAGCATCAACGCCCATACCGGCGAATTAATGAGGTCTATAACTATGCAACATCAGGATGCACTCCAACGTAAACTGCCGGAGCGGATCTTTCATGCTGTCTGTTTCGAAGGGATCGCGACGGCGATCCTCGCCCCCACCGCGGCCTGGCTTATGCAGCGTTCCGTGGTGGAGATGGGTGGGTTGACCATTATTCTGGCCACCACGGCCATGCTCTGGAACATTATCTATAACGTCGGCTTCGACCGTTTCTGGCCGGTTCAGCGCGTCACACGTACAGCAAAAGTACGTACGCTGCATGCGCTGGGCTTCGAATGCGGGTTTATTGTGATTGGTGTATCGATAGTCGCCGCCGTGCTGGGGGTCACGCTGCTTCAGGCATTCACACTGGAAATAGGTTTCTTCCTGTTCTTCCTGCCGTACACCGTGTTCTATAACTGGGCGTACGATTGCCTTCGCGAAAAATTTCTTAAGCGCCGCCAGCAGCGACGCGCTCTGGCAGGCTAAATCTCCTCTGGCCGGACGTCCGTTCCGGCCTGACCACTTCGAAGCAACTGCGCTCTCCAGGCATAACTATGGTAAATTGCACTCCATTCCGATGGTTTGATAGTTGATACGTTGCTCTAATGTCGAAAATTTGGTCAAAAGATGAGACTCTCTGGAGTTTCGCTCTCTACGGCACGGCCGTGGGCGCAGGAACGCTATTCCTGCCCATTCAGCTGGGCTCCGCAGGCGCTATTGTCCTGTTTATTACCGCCCTCGTGGCCTACCCCTTAACCTACTGGCCACACCGGGCGCTGGCGCAATTTATCCTGTCGTCAAAAACAAAAGGCAATGAAGGGATCACCGGCGCCGTCTCGCACTACTACGGCAGGAAGATTGGCAATCTGATCACCACGCTCTATTTCATCGCCTTCTTTGTGGTGGTGCAGATTTATGCGGTGGCTATCACCAACTCGCTGACGGAACAGCTGGCGAAACACCTGACGGTAGACACCACCGTACGCGTGCTGGTCAGCCTGGGCGTGGTGCTGGTGCTTAATCTGATCTTCCTGATGGGACGGCATATCACGATAAAAGTGATGGGCTTCCTGGTGTTTCCGCTGATTGCCTATTTCCTGTTTGTCTCACTCTATCTGATCGGCAGCTGGCAGCCCTCGCTGCTCACCAGCCAGATGACGGTCGATCGCCATACGCTGCATCAGGTATGGATTTCGATTCCGGTGATGGTGTTTGCGTTCAGCCATACCCCGATTATCTCGACGTTTGCCGTTGACCGTCGCGAGAAGTTTGCCGATGGCGCGATGGATAAATGCAAGAAGATCATGAAGGTGGCATATCTGATTATCTGCCTGAGCGTGCTGTTCTTTGTCTTCAGCTGCCTGCTCTCTATCCCGCCGTCGTATATTGTGACCGCCAAAGCGCAAGGGGTGACTATCCTGTCAGCGCTGTCGATGATGCCCTCTTCACCGGCGTGGCTCGGTATTTCCGGGATTATTGTGGCGATTATTGCGATGTCGAAATCGTTCCTCGGCACCTATTTTGGGGTGATAGAAGGGGCGACGGAGATCGTGAGGTCGTCGCTCAACCAGGTGGGTGTGAAAAAGAGTCGCGCCTTTAACCGCGCAGTTTCTATTATGGGGGTGTCGTTCATTACCTTTGCCGTCTGCTGCATTAACCCGAACGCCATTTCGATGATTTACGCCATCAGCGGCCCGCTAATCGCCATGATCCTGTTTATCATGCCGACGCTGTCGACGTATCTGATCCCCTCCCTGAAACAGTACCGTTCCATGGGCAACCTGCTGACGCTTATCGTCGGCGTGCTGTGCGTGTCGGTGATGTTTGTAGGCTAATCCCCTTTCCTGCCCGGCGCGATGCCGGGCAGGCCATTCAGTCCCGGCCTGCTGCTTACAGCGGAAAAGGCCTGTCTTGCACCACCGTTTTCATAACAAGCGTTGAGCGAAGATGCTGCACGCCGGGCATGGCGGAGAGCTTCTCGTCGTAGAGCTTCTGGAAAGCGGAAAGGTCGCGGGTCACGACGTGCATCAGATAATCAGGATCGCCAAATAAGCGCTGGGCCAGCACGATCTGCGGGATCTCCTCCACCGCCTCTTCAAACGCACTGACCGCCTTGCGGTCACCCTCTTTCAGCGTCGCGAACACTATCGCCAGGAAATTAAATCCCATTTTGGCGGGGTCGAGGCTGGCACGGTATCCCGTTATAGCCCCGCTTTGCTCCAGCGCCCGCACGCGACGATGGCACGGCGAGAGGCTCAGATTCACCCGCTCAGCCAGTTCGGTAAGCGACAGGCGGCCGTCAGACTGCAGCTCAGCAAGAATTTTTCGATCAATGCTATCCATATGGAAGATTTTCTCAATTTCACCGTGTTCTGAGCATAACATTGAAAACCTATTTCGCAGTGTTAGCGATATTCTTTTTCGCAACGTATAACGCACTGCGGGAGTATTTCAGGACGATGGAAATGAGTATTGTGGCCGGCTTTTGGGTGGTTTCTTTTCTGCTCATCATGACCCCGGGGGCCGACTGGGCCTACGCTATCAGCGCCGGGATCAACGGCCGCCGCGTGGTCCCGGCGGTGATGGGGCTTATGTCCGGGCATCTGCTAGCCACATTGATTGTGGTGGCTGGCGTGGGGGTATTGATTGCTCAACATCCGCTGGCGTTAGCCGGGCTGACCGTGGCGGGAGCCCTGTATCTCCTGTGGCTTGGCATAACGTTATGGCGTCACCCTCCCGCACCGGAAAAGGCCACCCAACATGCGGGTAACTGGACGCAGTGGGCGGTGAAAGGACTCTGCATTAGCGGCCTAAACCCGAAGGTTTTTTTGCTGTTCCTGGCCCTGCTTCCGCAATTTACAGACCCAACCGGAAGCTGGTCGATAGCGATGCAGATGTCTGCGCTTGGGATGATGCATCTTATCACCTGTACCCTGGTCTACCTGCTGGTGGGGTATGGTTCGAAAGCGGTGCTGGCGACCCGGCCACAAGCGGCGCGTCTGGTGAGCAGGGCATCGGGAGGGTTGATGGTGCTGATAGCGCTGGTATTGCTCTTTGAGCAGGTGAGATAACTGTCTTTTTTGCCGGGTGGCGCTGCGCTTACCAGGCCTACATTTTACAAAGATATCAATTAATTGCACAATTCATTGTAGGCCCGTGCAAGCGTAGCGCCGCCGGGCGAAACTCACAAATCGCACGTTGTCAGCAGTCTGAAATAACACCAGCCATCGCCGGTGTTATTTACGCCCGAATATCGTCATATTCCCGCGTTTTATCAAACTCATGTTTCGCGAACGGGCACAGCGGAATAATTTTGCGGTTCTCACCGCGCATCTTCTCCACCACTTTCGCCACCAGCTGTTTACCGACGCCCTGCCCTTTCAGGCTCTCATCCACATCGGTATGCTCGATAATGCTCAGGTGCTCGCCGGTCGGCACGAAGACAATCTCTGCGACCTGGTTGCCGTTCGCATCGTTCACGTAAAACTTGTTATGGCCTTCAAGAATATCCATGGTTCCTCGCTTATTTCTGGCGATATTTCAGGGCACCGCTCGGGCAGGTATCAATTACGCGTACAACCGTTTCAACGTCCACTTCATCAGGAATGATCCACGGCTTACGTTTCAGATTAAACAGCTTTGCGCTCCCACGCACGCAGTTACCGGAGTGTTTGCAGATCCCGGTGTTGAAGTAGACGTCAATTTTCTCGCCGGTATAGGCCCGGTAGCCCGCATCCAGTAGTTCTTTATCCATGACATTGCCTCTGTAATTATTATCGTGCTGAATGAAGAATAGCCTGACGGGATCTTTGTGGCTATAACGCCGAAAACGAAAAGCCAGGTCACAACTCTTTTCTCGCCAGATTGCGTCCGCTATTTGCACATGTCAGGCTCGGCAAATGTCACTTTTTACAACACTTTCGCAGGTTGAATGAAACGCAGACTCTCTTTTCAGGTAAAGCTGTTTTTAGCGCTGGTGTGCTTCTCCTGCCTGCTGTTAGTTCTGCTGGGAACCATCCTGTTTCATTTTATTGACCGGCAGCTTCATCACGATCTCGGCCAGCGCGCCCGGGTTCAGGCCAGCCAGATTGCGCTGATGCCGGGTCTGGCTGACAAGGTGGCCGCCAGAGATATTCCGGGCATCGCCCGGCTGATTCAGCCGCTGCGTGCCGAAAGCGATGCCAGCTATATTGTGATTGGCGATACCCGCGAGCAGCACCTCTACCATTCGGAATCTCCGGAGCGCATTAATTTACCGATGATCGGTGGGGATAACGCGGAGGTATTAAAGGGCAAAACCATCATTTCCGTGCGTCAGGGTGGGATTGGCGTGTCGCTGCGCAGTAAAGCGCCCATTTTCAACGCCCAGCATCAGGTCATCGGCATTGTCTCGGTCGGCTATCTGACGTCGTATATTGCCAACATTAACGCCCGCATTTTGTGGCAGTCCGGGTTATACGGCGTTGCGCTTCTGCTGTTGCTGTTTATGTTCTCCTGGCTGTTTACCCGCAATTTAAAAAAACAGATGTTCCGGCTGGAGCCGAAAGATATCGCTCAGCTGGTTTTGCAGCAGCGGGCGCTATTAGAAGCCATGTATGAAGGGGTATTTGCCGTCAATGAAGAGAAGCAGCTGATTTTAATTAACCGCGCCGCCCGCGAAATGCTGGATATTCGTCAAAGTGAGAAAGACCTTATCGGCAAACCGCTGGAAGACGTTCTGCAGACATCTCCGGGCTTTTTATCCCAGCGTTACGCCTCGGTGAGCGCTGGCCGCCACGACCAGATTGCCGTGCTGAACCAGCGGGAGGTGATCGTCAACCGCGTCGCCATTGAGGTCGAGCCCGGCGTTGAAAGCGGATGGGTGTATAGCTTTCGCGACAAAAACGACATCAACACCCTCAGCAGCCAGCTTAGTCAGATCAAACGCTATGCGGATAACCTGCGCATTATGCGTCACGAACAGCTGAACTGGACCGCCACGCTGGTGGGCTTGCTGCAGATGAAACACTATGATGAGGCGATCCGTTACATCCAGGTGCAGTCAGAAGGCGCGCAGCGCGTGCTGGACTTTGTCTCTGCCCGTTTTGTCTCCCCGGCGCTGTGCGGGCTGCTGCTGGGTAAATATGTCAGCGCGCGCGAAAAAGGCATAGAACTGCAGTTTGATCCCGCCTGCCAGCTCACCCGCATGCCTGCCGCGCTGAGTGAAACGGAGCTGATGTCCATTATTGGTAATCTACTGGATAACGCCGTGGATGCGACCCTCAACGCACCGGTCCACGCCCCGGTAGAACTCTACATCTCTGACCGTAACCAGGAGCTGCTGATCGAGGTGGCCGACAGAGGCTGCGGCGTGGACGATGCGCTAAAACCGCATATTTTCCGCCAGGGGTTCAGCAGCAAGCCGGAACGTGAAAACGACATTGTGGGCACCGAGCACGGTATTGGCCTGTTCCTGGTGGCAGGCTATATCGATAAGGTGGGCGGCAGTATTGAGATTGCCGATAACACGCCGCAGGGCACGATTTTTTCTGTGTTTATTCCGAATGGACAACAGCATGACCCGACCACTTGATGTTGTGATAGTTGAAGATGAGCCGCACCTGGCGGAGCTGCATCGCGAGTATATCGAGCAGAATTTTCATTTGCGCGTGATGGGCATCGCCGCGTCAATCGAACAGGCGCACAGCCTGATCCGTCAATATCAGCCGCGGCTTATCCTGCTGGATAACTATCTCCCGGACGGCAAGGGGGTGGAGTTAATCGATAACCCGCTGCTGAAAAGCTATGAATGCTCGGTGATCTTCATCACCGCCGCCAGCGATATGCAAACCTGCAGCCACGCCATGCGCAGCGGCGCGTTTGACTACCTGATAAAACCCGTTTTTTTCCAGCGTCTGCACGCTTCGCTGGAGCGCTTTATGCGCTTCATCCACACCGTGCAGCAGGTGAAGGTGGTCGACCAGCATGCGCTGGATCGCCTGTTTAACCTGCCGGCCGCGGAGTCCTCACCTGCGCCGTCCACGAAGGGCATTGAACCCCAGACGCTGGAGCGGATAAAACGTCTGTTCGCCGACCATCCCGACAGTGCGATGTCGGTTGAAGAGGTGGTGGAAAACGTGGGGATCAGTAAAACCACGGGGCGCCGCTACCTTGAATACTGCGTGGAGAGCGGGTTGATCAACATCGAAATGCTGTATGGCAATATTGGTCATCCGCGCAGGTTATACCGCAAAGCTCCCGACAAACCGTAATCCGCAACCGTTCGTTGGCTAACGTTCGCGGATTTTATGGTGTTAATTGCTGAAACGACGGCGACAATCACACTTCGGAATCATTATCCGCTCCCCCCTATTGTGGGGAGAGCCCGATACGCTATGTTGACAATTAGTTCCTCAAATGTAACTAAAAGGTTAACTATAATGTCGAACACGTTCCGAATTTCTCTGCTTACCGCTACTGTACTGTTCTCTGCTTCTGCACTGTCCGCCCTGCCGCAGGGCTATCCTGCTGAGTACCAAAAAGTGGTCGATGCCGCCACGAAAGAGGGCAAGGTTGTCATTTATTCCACCACCGACATCAAAGCCGCCGGACCGCTGATCCAGGGCTTCGAACAAACCTACCCGGGCATCAAAGTCGAATACAACGACATGAACAGCACCGAGTTGTACAACCGTTTCATCAGCGAACAGGCCTCGGGCGGCGTGAGCGGCGACGTGGTCTGGAGTTCCTCGATGGACACCGGGCTGAAGCTCGCCACCGACTACGCCATGGAGTACAAATCCCCGGAACAGAGCCAACTGCCGAAATGGGCGGTCTGGAAAGATAAGGCCTACGGCACCACCTATGAGCCGGTGGTCTTTATCTACAACAAGCGCCTGATCCCGGCGGGCGACGTGCCGGATTCGCACGCCGCGCTGGCGAAGCTTATCGCCAGCCAGACGGACAAATTCAAGAACAAAGTCACCACCTATGACATCGAAAAATCGGGTCTGGGCTTTATGCTCTCGGTGCAGGATCACAACGCCGATCCAAACTACTTTAAGACCCTGGCCGACGTCGCCAAAGGGGGCTTATCGGTGCAGTCGTCTACCGGCACCATGATGGAGCGTGTCTCCTCCGGTGAAAACCTGATCGGCTTTAATATCCTTGGATCCTATGCTGAAGCGCGTGCGAAGAACGATCCGTCGCTCGGCATCTCCTATCCGAAGGATTACACCCTGGTGCTGTCGCGCGTGTCGTTCATCAGCCAGCAGTCGCAAAACAGCAATGCGGCCAAACTGTGGCTCGACTACGTGCTCTCTGAAAAAGGGCAAAGCATTCTGGCCAATCAGGCGGACATTCCGTCCATTCGTAACGATATCGAAGGGAAAAATGATATCGACGGCCTGACCAAAATCCTCGGCAACGCGCTGAAGCCGATCCCGGTTGATGAAACGCTGCTGGAATACCTGCAGCCGAAAAAACGCCTGGAGTACATCAAAGAGTGGCGTACCGCCGCCGGCAAATAAGCGTCTGAGCGCGGCGCAAGCCGCCGCGCTCCCTTATCGACCTGAGTTCGTTTTTCTGGGCTGCAATACCAGGGATACCCCATGAATACATTACGCAGAAAGTGGCAAAGCCTGCCGCGCGGCATCGTCGTGCTGATAACCGCTCTGGTTATCTATACGCCGCTGTCGTTTATCGTGATACAGAGCTTCCTGTCCGCCCCCTTCTTTTCGCCGTCAAAGGAGTGGAGCTTTGAATCATTTGATTTTATTTTCACCGACCCTGATTTTTATAAAGCCCTGAAGAGTGGCTTTATTCTGGCCTTCGGGCTGGTGTTTATCTCTATCCCGCTGGGCGGCGTGCTGGCCTTTTTGATGGTGCGTACCGATCTGCCCGGCCGCCGGTTGATTGAGCCGCTGATCCTGGTCCCGATTTTCGTTTCGCCGATGGTTCTGGGCTTTGGCTACGTGGTGGCCGCCGGTCCGGTGGGCTTTCTCTCCCAGTGGGCTGAAGCGCTGATTGGTTTTGTGCCGTGGAACATCTACGACATGTCGAGCATTGTGGTCATTGCCGGCCTGACGCACGTCCCGCACGCCTATCTGTACATCTCGTCAGCGCTGCGCAGCGTGGGCTCCGATGTGGAAGAGGCCGCGCGCACCGCGGGCGCGTCGCCCTGGCAGGTAATGACCTCCGTCAGCCTGCCGATGGTGCGCCCGTCAGTGCTGTACGCCACCGTGCTGCTGTTCTTCCTCGGGCTGGAAGTGTTCGGCCTGATGCTGGTCCTCGGCGACCCGGAAGGCAACATGGTGCTGGCGACCTATCTCTACAAGCTGACGAACAAGATGGGTACCCCCTCCTATAACCTGATGGCAGCGGTTGCCGTGGTGCTGATCTGTATCACCATCCCGCTGGTGATGCTCCAGCGACGCCTGATGCGTACCGCCAACCGCTTCGTCACCATGAAGGGGAAGGCCTCGCAGGCCCGCGCGCTACCGCTGGGTAAATGGCGCTGGGTAGCCGGCGCGGTGATTGCCTTCTGGCTTACCGTGACCATCGGCGTTCCGCTGCTCGGCGTGGTATTGCGCGCGTTTATCTCCAACTGGGGCGTGGGCGTTTCGCTGTGGGATGAGCTTTCGCTGAACACCTTCCGCACCATCTGGGCGCAGCCCAACCTGCTGCGCGCCATCATCAACTCCATGGCGATCGGGGTGATTGGCGGTGCGCTGGCGGTAGTCTGCTATCTGTTTGTCGGTATTGCGATGCACCGTAAGCCGGACAACACCACGCGTTTCCTCGATTACAGCGTGCTGGTACCGCGCGCGGTGCCCGGCCTGCTGGCGGGCCTGGCCTTCCTGTGGGTGTTCCTGTTCCTGCCGATGTGGCTCGATAACTCCCTGAAATCAGGCTGGCTTTCCGGTTTTGCCTGGACTGACTGGATGCGCGAAAACGTCATCGTCTGGCTGCGTTCGCTGCGCAGCACCATTTTCAGCGTCTGGCTGGCCTATACCGTGGTGTGGATGGCCTACGGGCTGAGGCTCATCTCTTCCACGCTGCTGCAGGTGGGGCCGGAGCTTGAAGAGGCAGCGCGCAGCACCGGGGCGACGCGCGGGCAGATCACCCGCCACGTCACCATCCCGCTCTCCCGTAACGGTCTTATCGGTTCGTGGCTGCTGATGTTCCTGATCTTTGAACGAGAATACTCAACGGGTGTGTACCTGCTTTCACCCGGCACGGAGACCATCGGCTCGATGCTGGTTTCCCTCTGGGCCGCAGGCGCCATTGATATCGTGGCGGCGCTCTCTTTCATTAACATCCTGCTGGTCGTGGTAGGTCTGGGCATTGCCCTTCGTTTCGGAGTGAAAATACATGATTGAATTAGCGGTTGACGATCTGCACTTAACCTACGGCGACAATCCTGTTTTAAAAGGTGTCTCCATGAACCTGAAGCGCGGCGAAGTGGTCTCTCTGCTGGGCCCTTCCGGCAGCGGCAAAACCACCCTGCTGCGTGCCGTCGCGGGTCTGGAAAAGCCGACCCAGGGCTCGATTGTGATTGGTAAAAATAAAGTTTACGACGGCACGCCGCGCAGTGAGGTCCCGGCGGAAGAGCGTAACCTGGGGCTGGTGTTCCAGTCCTACGCCCTGTGGCCGCACAAAACTGTGTTTGAGAACGTGGCCTATCCGCTCAAGCTGCGCAAAGTTCCGGCCAAAGAGATCCAGCAGCGCGTGCAGGACGTGCTGGACCAGCTGGGTCTGGGCCATCTTGGTAAACGTCACCCGCACCAGCTCTCCGGTGGGCAGCAGCAGCGTGTGGCGATTGGCCGTGCGCTGGTCTACAACCCGCCTGTGATTTTGCTGGACGAGCCGCTTTCCAACCTCGACGCCAAGCTGCGCGAAGAGGCCCGCGTGTTCCTGCGCGAGCTGATTATCAAGCTCGGGCTATCGGCGCTGATGGTGACGCACGACCAGAATGAAGCGATGTCCATTTCCGACCGCATCTTGCTGCTGAACAACGGAAAGATCGAACAGCAAGGCACGCCACAGGAAATGTACGGCTCGCCGAAAACGCTGTTTACCGCCGAGTTTATGGGCAGCAACAATCGCCTGCACGGTAAGGTCACTGAAGTGCGCGACGGCAGAGCGCGCATCGAGGGCAAAGGCTGGGTGCTGTGGGGCCAGGCCGGTGAAGGGGTGCAGAGCGGTGATGACGCCACGGCGGTGATCCGCGTCGAGCGCGTCGCGGTGGTCGAAGGGCCTGGGGAAAACCAGCTTGAGCTGCCGCTGCTCACCAGCATGTATCTCGGCGACCGCTGGGAGTACCTGTTCCGTACGGCGGGGGATGACTTTGTGATCCGCGCGTACGGGCATGAGGTTCGGGATCCGCAGCACTGCCATCTTTCGCTGCCGGAGAGGCATGTGTGGGTGTTCCCGAAAGGGTGACAAAAAGGCTGCGGATGCAGCCTTTTTTAGTGGGCGCCTGGCAATGGATACACCAATTTTAGTAGAATTATCATAGCGAACTTGCATTTTTCATGCGCAGAATTACCACGCTAATGATAAGAGTGGAAATTACTTTGAAGTGATGAAAGATATTATTTAATCCTCTAATAAATATTTCTTTCAGGATTTTATCATTTTTATTAAAGACATATTGCGAGTACATTTCCTTTTGGTTAATTATTTATTTGTTCCGGAACGAATTAAACACAACATACAACATCATATATTTAAGGAATGAAAAAATGAAAAAAGTTGATACTGCAAAACTGCTGAAAATCAAATCCCCTCTGTCTGGCTGGTCTTTCAGCAAGTAACAGCTGAGGCGTTGATTTGAAATAGATCACGCTCATTCGGGCGTGATTTTTTTTGGGAGCTTGCTATGTTTAATATCGTTTCGCCTGATTATGATCATCAAGCCGCGCGGTTGTTTTTTGAAAACAGCCTTCACGCCTCGGTAGATTACCTGATCGATTTTTATGAGCTCAGGGATGTAAAGAAATCACCCGCTCTGACGTGGCAAATGTGCGCAGCGCATTATCTTGCCGCCAAATCGGCTGAATCCGAGGAGCATGAAGCTGCGGTTAAATATCTGCGTTATATCGAGTCAATTCCTGCAGCAAATGACATTGTGGTATCCCCGCTCAGTTCAGCAGATAATTCCTTCGATAAAGAGATGATTCTGAAGATTATCCGCGATGACAAAGAATTGGGGTTTGGCTTTTGTGATGATCCGGTACTGGCAGCAACCGAGTCTGAGAAAGTCTATAAAGCGCTTGATGTCATTCGGGAGAATGTGCCCGAGGCTTACAGCGAAATTAAAACGTATATTCATGCGATCCATCTCACGCAGGAGACAGATGACGGCTCACGCTTTATGCGTTCCGGAACAAATTTTTATATGTGGGGAATGATGTTTGCGTATGCGAATGAAGAGCATACCGTGCCTTATTATGTTGACATCCTTGCTCACGAATGCGGTCATACCGCACTGAATATTATCAACGCTTTCGATGAACTGGTCCTGAACGATCCAAGCGCCACATTTGTCGCCCCCCTGCGTGTTGATAACAGACCGATGATCGGTATCTTTCACGCCCTGTTTGTCCTGTCCAGAATTTGTTATGTCTTTGACAGGATCATTCAGAAGGGCACGAGCGAGTATGTTGATGAGTGCAAAGAACGTTTCCGTCAGGCTTTCAAAAAGCTGACCGACACGCATCAGATTGTTAAGGAACATGGACAGTTCACGCAAATCGGTCAGGCTATTTATAACGATATCTGCACACGTTGGGATCTGAAATAATTAATATGGCACCCTATGGTGCCATACAAAAAATGGAGCAGGAAATATGAGCATGTACGGACATCTTTTTGAACGTCAAAGTCGACACATTAACCTCTGTTTTCTTTTTAACTCCATCGGTTCGACGCTTCTTATGCCCCTCGCGCTGCTTTATCTTGCGGGGACCAGCCTGAGCGCAAAAGAGATCCTATATTTAGGCACCATGAAATTCTGGTCTTTTTCACTGTCCTATTTTTTAGTTATTCCATTGGTCAGTCGATTTGATGTGAAAAAGATGATTGTCTTTTCTTTGTTCTTTAAGTTACTGTCACTGGCCGTGTTATTTACCGGACAGACTTTTATGGTTTGTATGATTGTGATGCTGACAAATGGTCTGGCGTCATCTTTTTTCTCAACCGCATCTAAAATATATGTCCGCGCAACATCGAAAAATATCAGCGAAAGCTTCTCTGCGAGGATGACACTCAGTAACGCCGGGGCCGCTATCTCTCCAATGGTTATCAGCGCATTGGTATTTTTCGCCGTGCCGTTTCGCCCAGCCCTGCTCATTCTAATCGCTTTATTTACTATGGGTGTGCTGGTCGCCACTGGCCTCAAACCGTGCCAGCGGGTTCCCACCCCGGAGGTAAGCGCAACAGGATTGACCGGTCTGTTCAGTAAGGAAACCGCGACGGTTGCCACACTGAGCATTGTTTTCGCCATGCTTTATTACACATTTGAAACAATCGTTCCCCTGGAGTTGGTACAAAGCGATCTGAAAAGCCTGATTGGGCCAGTAATGCTGTTTAATACTGGCGTGATTATTCTGGGTCAAATACCTGTCTATAAATATTTCACGGAAAAATTTGGCGTGGTAAATGCGCTGTTAATTGCCACAGCGCTCTGCATTGTGCTGTTTATCCCGTGGTTCCTGCAGTGGGCTAAACTGAGCGGGCTGCTGCTTATCGTCGTGGGCGTCACGTTTCTGGAGATGTTTTACGGTGCGGGGATCGATACGGTGATTGCATCTGCCGACTCGGACAAAAAAATTGCCCTTCTGGATGGTGTATCAAGTGTGGCACTTTCTGCCGGGGCCGCATTGGCTGCAGCAATTTATGGCGACCCGGTTATGTTTATCCCATTCGTCATGACACTGTTTGTACTGAGCTTCTTTTTTGTTCGAGGCGAGAAAACTGGCCTGATCAGGCCATGAATACGCGGGCATTCTCTTTCTAAGCGTTGATACTGAAATGTGGAATAGCCCTGAGCGCAGCCTCAGGCGATTAAAGCCGATATCTTTTTTAAGTTGCTGACAGAGGGGCTCTATTAGGCTTCTCCATAAGGCGAGAGATCGGGAGCGGAGAAGGGAATTCCCCGCTCCATGCTAAAAACGCGGCATAGCGCTTTACTACGTGTTTGAGTCACATATTGCTGCTTTGCTTACGGAAAGCCCTTTGATTAATTGTGGTCTCGCGGAACAATTCCGTTTACTTTAATCTCTATTAACAAGGAACTGCCGAGTGGCAACCAACGGAGATGATACTTTGAGAACGGTTGAGATACTGCAATACACACTGCACAAAGGCACCGGAGCAGCTTTTCACGCCATCATGCAGGAAATCAGTGTACCCCTTCACCAACGTCACAAGATTGATGTCGTTGCGTTTGGTAACTCGCTGCATGACCCGGATTGCTACTACCTTATCCGCGCCTTTGATAGTGCTGAAAGCATGGCTACGGTTCTTGAAACTTTTTACGCAAGTGCTGACTGGCGTAATGGTCCACGTGAAGACATTATTCGTAGCATCGAAACCAGCATTAAAACAGTGATGAATCTGCCATCAGATAGCGTGGAAGGGTTGAGGGGGTAATGTAAACCACATAATTTTTGTGGTTTAGCTCAAAAAATGGGTTAGCTTTTTATAATGCGGTGACTCTGGGGGCGAGTGTCTATAACATCTTCGGCTTAGCAAGGAAACCTGGGGCCTGGCAATTATTTCGTTGGTTGCCGCGTAATTACTACCGGAAAGTTGACACAATGAGCAAGCCCAGGCTAACGATGAAAATCGCTGGATATGGTGTCAAAGCGAAAGTGATTTTTGAGTTTCTGCAACTGATAACAGTTGATTAAGATTTATTCACCCTGCAGAATCGCCAGGATTTATAAGCAAGCACAGGCGGTTGTATAAAAATAGCAACCGCTGCTCCACAAGAAAGGCCAATAGCACCAGAGAAAACACTCTGCTCAGATGCGAATATCAACAGAAAAATGAATACAGCAAGGCAACCTGATACAACCCACACAGCGAGAATAAAACGCCTGGCCAAGTCCCTGATGGCATTCCCCAACGTTCCACTATAGCTTTCTACGTTGTTTTTTATCTTCTGCAAATCCGATGGAGAAAACCCTGAACGTAACAAAGCTTCATCAGTCACTTTCATATCGTCTTGTCCCTATCCCCAGAAGTGTTTTCTCAATCGTTGATTGTGCAAGCAATCATAATGATGAACCTTACAGCAATCCAGCCGAAACTTTTCTGCAGACTCTATCTCCCCTTTCTTATCTTCTGGATGGTGCTAAGGAATTGCGTCGATTTAAAGTTAACGACCCATGATGTGACGTTTATGCTATTTATCAGATTCCAGACAATAGCAGCCGTAAAGCCCCATTAGTGGTACACACAGCAAGCGGAGCGGAGCGCTGGCAGAGCCGGAGCTGTAGCTACCGGGGCATATTTCAGCAAACGCCTTACGCTGAATTGCTTGAACTTTCCTCCTAACAATATCGGCAAACCAAAAGTCAAACGTCCAACCAGCTTGCTCAAGCTCCAACCTCTGGTTCTCCGTATCTTGCTGAGTGGTAGAGACACGCCCGTAGCCGAAAATCGCCATTCTCAACTCCTATCAATACCTGTCAGAAAACGGTGTCAACAATAGGACGCCTGCCAACAATTGCCAAGGCTAATTTTCCAACAGTCTAAAAGCGACCTGCGGATAGGTGCTGGAAAACGGTCGATTGATGACACCATCAAACGCTGGCAGTGTGCCCTCGGCAACACGCGCCTGCAACGGTTGCCTCGGATGAGCAAAATCTTAGGGTTTTCTCAGCGACCCCTGACGCGCGGGCACGCACATGCGCACGGGGGCGCGGGCGAGCTATAGAGTTGAGGGAGGGGCAACCATAAGCGTGCAATTTTTCAAGCCGGGGATTCAGCTATAGGCTAACGGTAGAATGCGGCTTGAAGAGGGTTGTGCGCACATACCCAGTACAACAGCATTACTCCACGCGCACAAGCCCCTGAGAGCCGCTTGGGATGGGGATTTTAGAGGCGCAAATTCAAACATGCGGCAGGTACTACATGTACCGGATAAGATGTTACGAAAACTTGTTACTCCTCAAGCGGGATGAGCTTTTTGCCCGTGTCTTCAAAGAATGAAAATGAAGTCCAACGATATGTATATAACAACGCAAACTTTCCAGCGTGCGTCTCAATAATTTCTTTTAAATATGATTTGCGTTTATTTTCCTCTGGAAATTGAGCCGCAAAGTTTACTATTGCTCTTGATGACAGCCCACCTCCGTTTCGCATAAAGAGAATAAAATCGCTCCCTCTAAGCACATTAAACTCTGCACAATTCGTTGAGTCATTATCAAACCTGGCAACTATATCTTTTATTTTGTCATACAATTCAATCATACCCACAAAAATCTTTCCATCGGCCAGTTGTATATTTCTTTTGTTTAATTCGGACATATAATTTGTATCATCAACTTTGCCAATCGGATATCTGGCCTGAAGCACAATATCTTGCGACGCGATTTTTAATAATTTTAATTCATCAACAGTTAACGCCAATTCTAAATCAATAGCCATCCTATCCAGTTTATGACCGTAATCGCGAAACTTAATGTCTATAGTATCTTTTTGCGCACCAAGATTCATTAAAAGAATCGCGGATTTTAATAACATTTCGAAAGCATATCCCAGCAGCAACCTGCTAGTTTTGTCAGTTGAAGATGCTATGTCGATATATTCATGCACAACGGGAGATTTCTTATCTGTAATCTTAAAAAGCTTTTTGTTTCGCTCACCTTCACTTCTCAATAGCTTTGCTGATAAATACAGTTTTTTGGACTCAGCTAACCAAGCCTTGCGGTCAAAGATACCTTTTCCATTTTTCTGTGTGATAATTTCACTCTGCATTTCCAGCCCTTATATTGTTAAATAAACTCCGTAGCTCATCCGGGACCGATACCGTAGCAGTTATAGCCAACAACTTTCAGGAGGGGTTCAAATTCAATTGTGCCCATATCCTCGATCCGTTGCCAGTCTCGTTCAACCTCATCAGGGTTGAGACCACCCAGCGTAAAAGCATTAGTGACAATGTGTCCGGTATGCTCATCTTGTAATCCGTTGATATCTTCAACAGGTAAATGGCCGAGATATAGATTTTGTTTTACAAAAAGCCGAAGAGTTAAGGTGACTTCCACCTTATCACCGTATCCATTATCAATTTGAGTTTTAACCCCCTCAAATATCAATAACTCATCATGTTCTCCCGGTTCACTCGGTAAAGCACCACTATCCCACCGAGACTGAGCAAGCCCTAACGCCGTACCCAATAGCTCGTTCTCCGGGCTGTAGACTGGCAACTTGTAAAACTCATTCGGAATTAGCAGAGGTTTAGGAGCAGAACATCTAATGCCAAAACTCATGAAACTGTTTCTGAAATCACACAATACAGGGGCAGTCACTTCCGCCCGCCATTTATGGTCGCCTGTAGAAACTGGGCGATAAAGCGCAATTTGTAATTTCTGTGCACGCCGCAAAGCTGATTTAGTAAAACCAGCAGGACAAACCAACGCTCCCTGATGTGCACATACGTCCTGTACTAACCCGTGAAACTCTTCAACGCCTTTGACATCCACCGGATTTGCGTAGTCTTTGCAATCAATAACAATACGCATCTTGTACTGACCAATGGACTGTTCCACCAGAACATCCACCTGCCTTTTAGTTTCGCTCTGGATACCATCAAGCATCACATTGTGTTGCACTACAGCATCAGGAGAAAGCTGCTTTTGAATCATGGCAACAAGTTGTTCGAGAGCTTTCCAATCGGGAATCTTATTTTTATCTTGACCAGCCATTGTACCACTCCGTTTGGGTCTTATATGTAAAGATACCACTGGAACAACTTGAAGTAGAAACTCATTCCGCCGCGTTGATATACAAGATAGCCATAAAGCCCCGTTGGTGGTAAGACAACAAGCGGAGCCTCTGGCGACTTCATCAGGGTTGTGTCAGTTAGTGAGGCTTATCAGGATGACCATATACCCAAGAGGAGCGAGGCCGAACCGCTGGCAGAGCTTGCATATGGTCTGCAAGTACCGTGACCACCTTAAACCTGTTTATCCCCTGCGGCTTCTCGCGACGGCGACAGAACGGGGCATCGGGCAAAAATGCGCTTCACTAAAAGTTTTGGGAATCATGCCGGATGTGCGGCTTTCAGTTCATGATGGGCTATCACGGTATGACAAGTGGAACGACCGCCAGCGCTTTGCTAAACTCCCTGTTCACCGTTCAACAAATCGCGGCAACTTTCAGGGTAAATAGCGGTACTTTGGTCACATCACCTTAGAGATAACTCAATGAGTTATAAGGCTTTTAATGGGCTGGAGCGGGCGAAGGGAATCGAACCCTCGTATAGAGCTTGGGAAGCTCTCGTTCTACCATTGAACTACGCCCGCTTTGAGGTGCGTAAGGCATTATAGACCTTACGCTTCTTCATACAAGCCTCTTCACCACTAACCGGCGATAAAATAATCACTTAGCACTTCGGTTTGCCACCGGGAGCAGGAAGATAACGCTGCGGATCGATGGCCGTCGCCTTATAGCGGATCTGGAAATGCAGCTTCACCGTGTCCGTGCCTGTGCTGCCCATGGTGGCGATCTTCTGCCCTGCCTTCACGTTCTGTCCGTTGTTGACCAGCATCGTGTCGTTGTGCGCATAGGCCGTGATGTAGTCTTCGCCATGCTTAATCATGATCAGGTTACCGTAGCCGCGCAGCTGGTTACCAACGTAAACCACCTTCCCGGCACCGGAGGCATAAACCGGCGTACCGCGTGCGGCAGCAATATCAATACCTTTGTTGCCACCTTCAGAAAGGGAGTACGGCAGCACCACTTTACCGCTGGCCGGCCAGATCCAGCAGCGTTGACCGACCGGCGGCCAGGAAGACTGCGGCACCGCGTAAGACGGCGTCACTTTCGCAGTTTTGCCCTTCGAGGAGGATTTTTTGCCTGCGGACGAACCGCCGGAAACCTTCAGCTTCTGCCCCACCTCGATAGTGTAAGGCGGAGAGAGATTATTGAGCCGTGCCAGATCCTTCACGCTGGTCCCGGTCGCACGCGAAATGCGATACAGCGTATCCCCGCGCTTAACGGTATAGACCGAACCGGTATAGCTGCCCATATCCGATGATTTGCTTCCTGAACAGCCTGCCAGTAATAGCGTCAGCGTCAGACAAAAAATGGCGGTGATGGGTTTTCTCATCAGGCTTCCTGCAAACAAAACAGATCCTCGGTCAGCGTGAATGGCGCCCTATAATACCAGCCAGAAGAGAGAAGGGTCAGCCCTTTTCCGCTCCTGGAGACAAACCGTTCGTATAAGAATGCCGTATAATGCTGCTCTGCTGATGGTGCAGAACCATCCGCATCGTTGGCACTGGAGCAGGAATGAGTATTCAAGAACACGTTATTTTGGTAAACGACCAGGGAAAGGTGATTGGCACTCAGGAAAAGTACGCCGCGCACACGACCCAAACCCCTCTGCATCTGGCGTTCTCCTCCTGGTTGTTTAACGACAACGGTGAATGTCTGGTAACCCGGCGCGCGTTAAGCAAAAAAGCCTGGCCGGGCGTCTGGACGAACTCCGTCTGCGGGCATCCGCAATCGGGTGAAGAGACGCAAGAGGCCATTATCCGACGCTGCCGCTATGAGATCGGCGCTGAAATTACCGATATTACCCCCGTGGCGTCCGAGTTTCGTTACCGTGAAACCGATCCTTCCGGGATCGTTGAAAACGAGATTTGCCCGGTATTCGCAGCACGCATCACCAGCGAACTGCGGATTAACCACGATGAAGTGATGGCGTTCGAGTGGGTTACGCTGGAGTCGTTATTCCACGCCCTCGATGCCGCGCCCTGGAGCTTTAGCCCGTGGATGGTGCTGGAAGCGACGGCCGCGCGAGACGCCCTCAGAGCGTTCGCCGCGCAATAAAAAAGCCCCTTTCGGGGCTTTTTTTACGTCGGTTCGACTTATTTCACCGGGCGCATCGCCGGGAACAGGATCACGTCACGGATGGTGTGGCTGTTGGTAAACAGCATCACCATGCGGTCGATACCAATCCCCAGACCCGCCGTTGGTGGCAGACCGTGCTCCAGCGCGGTCACGTAGTCTTCGTCGAAGAACATCGCTTCGTCGTCGCCTGCCGCTTTCGCATCAACCTGGTCCTGGAAACGCTGAGCCTGGTCTTCCGCATCGTTCAGCTCGCTAAAGCCGTTGCCGATTTCACGGCCGCCGATGAAGAATTCAAAGCGGTCAGTGATCTCCGGGTTCTGGTCATTACGACGCGCCAGCGGAGAAACTTCAGCCGGATACTCGGTGATGAAGGTCGGCTGAATCAGGTGCGCTTCGGCCACTTCTTCGAAGATCTCAGTTACGATACGACCCAGACCCCAGCTCTTCTCAACCTTGATACCGATGCTTTCGGCGATCGCTTTTGCAGAATCGAAGTTATCCAGATCCGCCATGTTGGTTTCCGGACGGTATTTCTTGATCGCTTCGCGCATGGTCAGTTTTTCGAACGGCTTGCCGAAGTCGAACACTTCTTCACCGTAAGGGACCTGGGTGGTGCCCAGAATATCCTGCGCCAGCGTACGGAACAGGGATTCGGTGAGCTCGATCAGGTCTTTATAATCCGCATACGCCATATAGAGTTCCATCATGGTGAACTCTGGGTTATGACGAACGGAGATACCTTCGTTACGGAAGTTACGGTTGATCTCGAACACGCGGTCAAAACCACCGACCACCAGACGCTTCAGGTACAGTTCCGGCGCGATACGCAGGTACATGTCCAGGTCCAGGGCGTTGTGATGGGTGATGAACGGACGCGCAGACGCGCCGCCGGGGATCACCTGCATCATCGGGGTTTCCACTTCCATAAAGTCGCGGTTAACCATGAACTGGCGAATACCGGCCATGATCTGGGAGCGAATTTTGAAGGTCTTACGGGATTCATCGTTAGAGATGAGATCCAGGTAGCGCTGACGATAGCGCGCTTCCTGATCCTGCAGGCCGTGGAATTTGTCCGGCAGCGGGCGCAGGGCTTTGGTCAGCAGACGCAGCTCGGTGCAGTGGATAGACAGTTCACCGGTCTTGGTTTTGAACAGTTTACCTTTCGCGCCCAGGATATCGCCCAGGTCCCACTTCTTGAACTTCTCGTTGTAGATGCCTTCCGGCAGATCGTCACGGGACACGTACAGCTGAATGCGGCCGCCAACGTCCTGCAGAGTCACGAAGGAGGCTTTACCCATGATACGGCGGGTCATCATGCGGCCTGCAACGGCCACTTCAACGTTCAGCGCTTCCAGCTCTTCGTTCTCTTTCGCGTCGAAGTCAGCGTGCAGTTGGTCTGAGGTATGGTCACGACGAAAATCGTTCGGGAACGGCACGCCCTGCTCACGCAGCGCTGCCAGCTTCTCGCGGCGGGTTTTCAGTTCGTTGTTAAGATCGACTACCGCGTCAGCGCCCTGTGCTTGTTGTTCAGACATGTTGGTTCCTCATAACCCTGCTTTCAAACTTGCTTCGATAAATTGGTCCAGGCTGCCGTCCAGCACCGCCTGCGTGTTGCGGGTTTCAACCCCGGTACGCAGGTCTTTGATGCGGGAGTCATCAAGGACGTAAGAACGGATCTGGCTGCCCCAGCCGATGTCAGACTTGTTATCTTCCATCGCCTGTTTCTCAGCATTTTTCTTCTGCATCTCCAGCTCATAAAGCTTCGCTTTCATCTGCTTCATGGCCTGGTCTTTGTTCTTATGCTGGGAACGGTCGTTCTGGCATTGCGTGACCAGCCCGGTTGGAATGTGGGTAATACGTACCGCAGATTCCGTACGGTTAACGTGCTGTCCGCCCGCGCCGGATGCGCGGTAAACGTCGATACGCAGGTCCGCCGGGTTGATTTCGATATCGATGTCTTCATCCACTTCCGGGTAAACAAACGCGGAACTGAATGAGGTATGACGACGGCCACCGGAGTCGAACGGGCTCTTACGCACCAGACGGTGAACGCCGGTTTCGGTACGCAGCCAGCCGTAGGCGTAGTCGCCAATGATCTTGATGGTGACGGACTTAATGCCAGCCACTTCACCTTCAGACTCTTCGATAATTTCGGTTTTGAAACCGCGCGCTTCAGCCCAGCGCAGATACATACGCATCAGCATACTGGCCCAGTCCTGCGCTTCGGTACCGCCAGAACCTGCCTGAATATCGAGATAGCAGTCAGCGCTGTCGTACTCACCGGAGAACATACGACGGAATTCAAGCTGCGCCAGCTTCTCTTCCAGCACGTCGAGTTCTGCTACGGCTTCGTTAAAGGTTTCTTCGTCGTCGGCTTCTACAGCCAGCTCCAGCAAACCGGAAACATCTTCCAGCCCCTGAGCCATTTGATCCAGCGTATCTACGATAGCTTCGAGAGAGGAACGCTCTTTACCCAGCGCCTGTGCGCGTTCAGGTTCGTTCCAGACGTCCGGCTGTTCCAGCTCGGCGTTTACTTCTTCAAGACGCTCTTTCTTGGCATCGTAGTCAAAGATACCCCCTAAGAACGTCAGAGCGCTCCGTGAGGTCCTGAATACGGTTTTTTACCGGATTAATTTCAAACATGGTCTGTTTTCTTTTATGGACTAGTCAAAATGCGGTGATAAGAGCGGGATTGTACCGAATCCACGCCCTTTTTTATAGAGATTACTGCCGCTAAATTGGCCAGATATTGTCGATGATGATCTGAAGGGAGCGGTTACCGCGAAACTCGTTGATATCCAGTTTGTACGCCAGTTCAACCTCGCGCACGCCGTTATCCGGCCATATCGACGTGTCCACGTTGAAGGCAATGCCGTCCAGCAGCGGCCCGCCGCCGACCGGCTCAACCATCACTTTCAGATGACGCTCGCCGACGATACGCTGCTGCAGCAGACGGAAACGGCCGTCGAACAACGGTTCCGGGAACATCTGCCCCCAGGGACCCGCATCGCGGAGCATTTGCGCCACCTCCATCGTCATCTCCAGCGGTGAGAGCTCGCCATCGGACACCACTTCTCCCTGCAACAGGGCCGGGTCAATCCAGTCGGTGACCAGTTCACCAAACAGACGCTGAAACTCGTCGAACTTCGCCTCTTCAAGGGACAAACCCGCCGCCATCGCATGGCCGCCGAACTTGATCATCAGACCCGGGTAGAGCGTATCGAGCCGCTCCAGCGCGTCGCGCATGTGCAGACCCTGAATCGAGCGGCCGGAGCCTTTCAGCGTGCCGTCGCCCGCAGGGGCAAAGGCAATCACCGGCCGGTGGAAACGCTCTTTAATGCGTGACGCCAGAATGCCCACCACGCCCTGATGCCACTCGGGATGATACATCGCCAGGCCGCCCGGCAACGTATCGCCGCTGCGCTCCAGCTTTTCACACAGGGTCAGCGCTTCAGCCTGCATCCCCTGCTCAATCTCTTTACGGGTCTGGTTCAGGGCGTCCAGCTCGTTGGCCAGCACGCGCGCTTCACCGATGTTGTCGCACAGCAACAGCGCGACCCCGACGGACATATCGTCCAGTCGTCCGGCAGCGTTCAGGCGCGGCCCGAGGGCAAAGCCGAGATCGCTTGCCGCCAGCTTGAGCGGGTCGCGGTTGGCAATCTCCAGCAGCGCCTTGATCCCAGGACGGCACTTGCCTGCCCGGATACGGCTTAAGCCCTGCCAGGTCAGGATACGGTTATTGGTATCGAGCGGGACCACGTCCGCGACGGTACCCAGCGCCACCAGGTCGAGGTATTCAGCCAGGTTCGGTACGGCAATCCCGCGGGATTCAAACCAGCCTTTATCACGCAGCAGCGTGCGCAGCGCCAGCATCAGATAAAACGCCACGCCTACGCCCGCGAGAGATTTGGAGGGAAATTCACAGTCGCGCAGGTTTGGGTTAACGATCGCTTCCGCCGCAGGCAGCGTTTCGCCCGGCAGGTGGTGATCGGTGACCAGCACCGGGATCCCCAGCTGATGGGCATGATCGACCCCCGCATGAGAGGAGATGCCGTTATCCACGGTCATGATCATCTGCGCACCGCGGGCGTGGGCCTGATCGACCACTTCCGGGCTGAGGCCATAGCCGTCTTCAAAACGGTTCGGCACCAGATAGGTGACGTTATCGCAGCCCAGCGCGCGCAGGCTGAGTACGCTCAGCGCGGTGCTGGTTGCGCCATCGGCATCGAAATCCCCTACCACCACAATCCGCGTGCCTTCGCGCAGCGCGTCGTAGAGCATCTCGGTCGCTTTTTCGATACCGTTCAGCTGCTGCCAGGGCAGCATCCCTTTCACGCTGCGTTCGAGATCCTCAGAGCGACGCACGCCGCGGCTGGCATAGAGGCGCTTCAGCAGCGGTGAGAGATCGTCTGGCAAATCAACCGGTTCAACCGCCTCGCGGCGGCGCAATTTTATGGGGGCTTTCACGCGGATTATTTACCACCAAACTGTTTCTGGTGGGCATCGAGGAATTCTTTCATCTCTTTCGGTCCCTGATAGCCCGGAACAACGTAACCGTTGCTCAGCACAATCGCAGGCGTACCGTTCACGCCAAACTGCACGCCCAGCGCGTAGTGGTTAGCAATGTCGATGTCGCAGGACGCAGGCTTAACCTCTTTCCCGCTCATCGCATCATCAAACGCTTTGTTGCGGTCTTTCGCACACCAGATAGCCTTCATGTCCTTCTCAGGCTGGCTCTGCACGCCTGCACGCGGGAAAGCCAGGTAACGCACGGTAATGCCCAGCGCGTTATAGTCTTTCATCTCTTCATGCAGCTTGTGGCAGTAGCCGCAGGTGATGTCGGTGAAGACGGTAATAACGTGTTTTTCCTGCGCCGCTTTATAGACAATCATCTCTTTTTCGAGCGCGTTCAGGTTTTTCATCAGTAGCTGGTTGGTGACGTTGACCGGCTGCGCGCCGCTCACATCGTACAGCGGGCCCTGAATCATATGTTTGCCGTCTTCGGTGACGTACAGCACGCCGCTGTTGGTCAGCACCGTTTTCAGGCCGGCAACCGGGGCTGGCTGAATATCGCTACTGGTGACGCCAAGCTTCGCCAGCGACTGTTTAATGGCGGCGTCATCCGCATGGGCGAAACCGGTAAATGAGGCTGCCAGCAGGGTGAACAGCGCGAAAGACTTTTTCATAGTTGATCCTGTTACAATTCGTCGGCACTCACGCACGAGGGTGGTGCTGTTGGTGTAGCTGCCGCAGGCGTTCCGTCGCGACATGGGTGTAAATTTGCGTCGTGGAAAGATCGCTGTGTCCCAGCAGCATCTGCACCACGCGCAGATCGGCGCCATGGTTCAGCAAATGCGTCGCAAAGGCGTGACGCAATACGTGCGGCGACAGCTTTTCACTGTCGATACCCGCCAGTGTGGCGTAATGCTTGATGCGATGCCAGAACGTTTGCCGCGTCATCTGCTGGGCGCGCTGGCTCGGGAACAGGACGTCGATAGACGCACCGTTGAGCAACCACGGACGGCCGTGCTCCAGGTACGTTTCCAGCCAGTACACCGCCTCTTCACCCAGCGGTACCAGCCGTTCCTTGTTACCTTTACCTATCACGCGCACCACGCCCTGACGCAGGCTGATATCGCTCATCGCCAGGCCAACCAGTTCCGAAACGCGCAAGCCGGTAGCATACAATAGCTCAAGCATGGCTTTATCGCGTAACTCCAGCGGCAGGTCAACTGCCGGTGACTGTAATAATCTCTCAACTTGTGCTTCGCTGAGATCTTTCGGCAGCCGCTGCGGGAGTTTCGGCGATGCCAGCAGCGCACTGGGATCGTCTTCGCGGATCTTCTCCCGGTAAAGGTGCTGGAACAGCCGACGCATGGCGCTGAGCAAACGTGCGGAACTGGTGGCTTTGTAGCCCCCCGCGATACGTTCCCCGAGCAGCGCCTGCAGGTCGTCACTTTGCGCGCTCGCAAGGGATAACCCCCGGTGCGCCAGCCACTCCACCAGCATGGTGAGATCGCGACGGTAGGCACTGAGGGTATTCTCGGCCAGATTTTTCTCCAGCCACAGTGCATCGAGAAACTGTTCGATCAGTGCGAGATCCTTTTCCACGTCAGCCCCTTTGATTCTGCAGTCAGGCCATTATGCCTGATTGTGACCGGTTTCTGGTACACTACGCGCAAAGTCAACGCAAGAATTGAGATAGTTACGCGATGAATATTGGTCTGTTCTATGGTTCCAGCACCTGCTACACCGAAATGGCGGCAGAAAAAATTCGCGACATCATTGGCCCGGAACTGGTGACGTTGCATAACCTGAAAGATGACGCGGTCGCGCTGATGGAGCAGTACGATGTGCTGATCCTCGGCATCCCAACCTGGGATTTCGGTGAAATACAGGAGGACTGGGAAGCCATCTGGGATCAGCTCGATTCAGTCAATCTCGACGGCAAAATCGTTGCCATGTACGGCATGGGCGATCAGTTGGGCTACGGGGAGTGGTTCCTGGATGCCCTGGGCATGCTGCATGATAAGCTGGCGCCGAAAGGGGTGTCGTTCATCGGCTACTGGCCAACCGAAGGTTACGAGTTCACCAGTAAAAAACCGATTATTGCCGACGGCGAGCTGTTTGTTGGGCTCGCGCTGGATGAAACCAACCAGTACGATCTCAGCGATGAACGCCTGCAAACCTGGTGCGAGCAGATTCTTGGCGAAATGGCGGAAAAGTTTAGCTAACGCGCATTACCCCTGCGTCGTCTGTTGCAACAGCATACGGCGCAGGTCTCGCCACTCGGCCGCATCCATACTGTCAGCGGCCAGCCACAGATGCTGGCAACGTCCGCCTTCTACCTTGCGTAACCGTAACATCATGCCGGTATTGAGCATCCAGGGCATACCGAGGATATCCCACTCTGTTCCCTGCCAGCGCAGGCGGGAATCCATCAGTAATTTGATCTCTCCCTGACGGGCATTGATGCGACGCTGGCTGCGTACGCTGTCAAATACAACAAACGACAGTAGCAGCAGCCACAGCGGCGTGTAGCTCAGCGGCCATGGCATCAGCAGCACAATGGCCGCAACCAGGCCGTGGAGCAATAACGACATCCACTGCGAGCGCCATGAGACGCGAAGATCAGATTGCCACAGGACCACGTTCCCGATTCCGTGTTTGAATTAATTGCACCATCCGTTGCAATTCGGTGTCGGCGGGTTTGCCGTGGTTCATCAGCCAGTTGAATAAATCCGGATCGTCAGACTCAAGCAGGCGAACAAACAGATGCTTATCCTCATCGCTTAAGCTGTCATACTCATATTCAAAGAAAGGCATGATGGAAATATCAAGCTCACGCATGCCGCGACGACACGCCCAGTGGATACGGGCCTTGTTGTTAATATCCATGTTCAGTTTCCTGCATTACGTTTGGCACAGTCGGCGCCCCGTTCAGTGTTCTTTATTTCTCTACGGGGACACTCGTTAGTGTAACGTGTTTTTGACCGTTTCTTTACTGGAATATTGCGATCAACGAGTCAGCTTCCAGAATAAACCCTACGAAGACAGCGGATTACACTATTTTGCGTGGCGCTACGCATAAGCGGTTTAAGGCACAAATGGCCTGTTGAAAGCGCTTGCATTGCCTGCAGGCTCTTTTACCATTAGGCATTATCAAAGCGTTAAGCAATTCAGGATATCGTTATGGCATTTACACCATTTTCTCCTCGCCAGCCCGCCGCCTCTGCGCGTCTGCCGCTGACGCTTATTTCTCTTGATGACTGGGCGCTGGCAACCCTCACCGGTGCCGACGCCGAAAAATACCTGCAGGGCCAGGTGACAGCCGACGTCAGTCAGATGACCGAACACCAGCACCTGCTGGCCGCGCACTGCGACCCAAAAGGCAAGATGTGGAGCAACCTGCGTCTGTTCCGCCGTCAGGACGGCTTTGCCTTTATTGAGCGTCGCAGCCTGCGTGACGCACAGCTCAAAGAGCTGAAAAAGTACGCCGTCTTTTCCAAAGTCACTATCGCCCCGGACGACGAACATGTCCTGCTGGGCGTGGCCGGCTTCCAGGCACGTGCGGCGCTGAAAAACCTGTTCAGTGAACTGCCGGATGCAGAAAAGCAGGTGGTCAGCGAAGGCGCGACGTCCATTCTGTGGTTTGAACACCCGGCGGAGCGTTTCCTGTTAGTCACGGATGCCGCAACGGCCGAGCGCGTGACCGAGGCGCTACGCGGCGAAGCGCAGCTCAATAACAGCCAGCAGTGGCTGGCGCTGAATATCGAAGCGGGCCTGCCGGTCATTGACGCGGCCAACAGCGCGCAGTTTATTCCTCAGGCCACCAACCTGCAGGCGCTGGGCGGCATCAGCTTTAAAAAAGGCTGTTACACCGGCCAGGAGATGGTCGCGCGGGCAAAATTCCGCGGAGCAAACAAACGTGCGCTGTGGACGCTGGCAGGTCACGCCAGCCGCGTACCGGAAGCCGGAGAAGATCTCGAGCTGAAGATGGGTGATAACTGGCGCCGTACCGGCACCGTGTTAGCCGCCGTACAGCTGGATGACGGACGTCTTCTGGTACAGGCGGTGATGAATAACGACATGGAAGCCGACAGCGTGTTCCGCGTGCGTGACGACGCGAATACGCTGAGCATTGAGCCGCTGCCGTATTCTCTGGAAGAGTGATGCTGTATCGCCCGGTGGCGCTGCGCTTACCGGGCCTACAGATCCCGTAGGTCGGGTAAGGCGAAGCCGCCACCCGACAAAAAACTACACCTGCCCCACATACAAATAAATCGCCAGAAAATGGCACACGCTGCCCCCCAGCACAAAGCCGTGCCAGATGGCATGGTTGTAGGGGATACGCTTGCAGACGTAGAAAATCACACCGAGCGAGTACACCACGCCACCTAAGGCCAGCAGGGTCACGCCTCCTACCGCCAGTTTGACGGCCAGCTGATACACCACAATCAGCGACAGCCAGCCCATCGTCAGATAAGTCACCAGCGACAGCACCTTGAAGCGGTGCGCGATGGTCAGCTTAAACAGGATCCCCAGCAGCGCCAGGCTCCAGATAACAATCATCAGGCCGCGCGACAGCGGTGAGTTGAGCCCCACCAGCAGAAACGGCGTATAGGTACCTGCAATAAGAAGATAGATAGCGCAGTGGTCAAATTTCTTAAGCCACATCTTGGCACGCTGATGCGGGATAGCGTGATACAGCGTCGAGGCCAGGAACAACAGGATCATGCTCCCGCCATACAGGCTGTAGCTGGTAATGGCCATCGCGCTGGCGTTGGTATCCACCGCCTGTACCAGTAATAACACTAAACCGACAATCCCAAACACCAGGCCAATGCCGTGGCTGATGCTGTTGGCTATCTCCTCAGCCAGCGAATATCCCTGTGCGATTAATGGTCTACTCACCATACAAAACTCCGGGAAAACAAAAGATGATTATTCATCGCATCACTATGCTAACTGAGAATGATTCCAGTGAACACCTGTTAGCTAAAATAATTTCATTTCAGAATTTATACCTAAAAATCATAGGCATAAATAAATTTTTCACCTAACATTTGTTCACATAAAAATTTAATCATTATGAATCAAAGGCATAAAAATGGATCCTGCCGTCTGGCTGCATGTTATGATGGGGAGATAAGGTCTGAATGAGAGTTATGCCATTGTGAGTATGTTCACCCACTCCGTCATTGCCAGTCTCAATAACCTTGAGATGATGGTCTATAACTATGTTATTAAAAACCGTGACAAAGTGATGTACATGACCATCCGCGAACTGGCGGATGCGGCGGGGGTCTCCACCACCACGATCCTGCGCTTTTGCCGCAAACTCAACTGCGAAGGATATTCGGAGTTTCGCGTGCGCTTTAAGCTCTATTTAGAGCAAAATGAGCCCCAGCAGGCGAATTTCGGTGCCAGCGAAATTATCAGCTTTTTTAAGAGCGTGAATAACGAAGAGTTCGATGCGTTACTGGATAATGCAGTCGATATTATTTTATCTTCAGAGCGAATTATATTTGTCGGTGCTGGTACATCAGGATCGCTGGCGAAATATGGCGCACGTTTCTTCTCAAATATTGGAAAATTCAGCAACCATATCGACGACCCTTATTTCCCGGTGACCAATGACATGGCGAAAAATGCACTTGCCATTGTCCTTTCCGTCTCAGGTGAGACCGAAGAGATCCTGCGCTTCGCCAGCCAGTTCAGCCTGCACCACTGTAAGGTGCTCTCCATTACCAGCCACGAGCACTCGCGTCTGGCAAAACTGGCGGACTTTAATCTCTCCTGGCATGTCCCCCAGACGCGTATTGCGGGCGTTTACGATATTACCACGCAAATTCCCGTCATCTATATTCTGGAATCTCTCGGCCGTAAACTGGCGAAGAAACTGACAGAATAAAACATCCTGTTTTTTTGATGTAACAAATCACATTGAGTGCAATTTGTTATATCGTGACATTTAATTCCGCTTTGCTAGACTCGATGCCAGTAAGCCATTTATTGAGAATAGCAGCGATGAAAAAATTAACCTTACCAAAAGATTTTTTATGGGGTGGTGCCGTTGCCGCTCACCAAGTGGAAGGCGGCTGGAATAAAGGCGGTAAAGGGCCGAGCATTTGTGATGTTCTGACCGGCGGCGCACACGGTGTGCCGCGGGAGATCACCCAGGAGGTGGTGCCGGGTAAATACTATCCCAATCATGAGGCCATCGACTTCCATGGCCACTATAAAGAAGACATCAAGCTGTTCGCCGAGATGGGCTTCAAATGTTTCCGCACCTCCATCGCCTGGACGCGCATCTTCCCGAAAGGTGATGAAACGCAGCCCAACGAAGAAGGGCTGAAGTTTTACGACGACATGTTCGATGAGCTGCTGAAATACAACATCGAACCGGTGATCACCCTCTCCCACTTCGAAATGCCGCTGCACCTGGTGCAGGAGTACGGCAGCTGGACCAACCGTAAAGTGGTCGATTTCTTTGTGCGCTTCGCGGAAGTGGTTTTTGAGCGCTACAAAAACAAGGTCAAATACTGGATGACCTTCAACGAAATCAACAACCAGCGTAACTGGCGTGCACCGCTGTTCGGCTATTGCTGCTCCGGTGTGGTTTATACCGATCACGACAACCCGGAAGAGACCATGTACCAGGTGCTGCATCACCAGTTTGTGGCCAGCGCCCTGGCGGTAAAAGCCGCGCGCCGTATCAACCCGGCGATGAAAGTCGGCTGCATGCTGGCCATGGTGGCACTCTATCCCTTCTCCTGCAAACCGGAAGACGTGATGTTCGCCCAGGAATCGATGCGCGAGCGCTATGTCTTTACCGACGTCCAGCTTCGCGGTTACTACCCGTCTTACGTGCTGAATGAGTGGGAGCGTCGTGGCTTCTCCATCAGGATGGAGCCAGGTGACGAGCAGATCCTGCGTGAAGGTACCTGCGACTACTTAGGCTTCAGCTACTACATGACCAACGCGGTCAAAGCGGAAGGCGGCACCGGAGATGCGATTTCGGGCTTTGAAGGCAGCGTGCCAAACCCGCACGTCAAGGCCTCCGACTGGGGCTGGCAGATTGATCCGGTGGGCCTGCGCTATTCGCTGTGCGAACTGTACGAGCGTTACCAGAAGCCGCTGTTTATCGTGGAAAACGGCTTCGGCGCTTACGATAAAGTCGAAGAAGACGGCAGCATCAACGACGACTATCGCATCGACTACCTGCGCGCTCACGTGGAAGAGATGATCAAAGCCGTGACCCATGATGGCGTGGATCTGATGGGCTACACGCCGTGGGGCTGTATCGACTGCGTGTCGTTCACCACCGGCCAGTACAGCAAGCGCTACGGCTTTATCTATGTGAACAAACACGACGACGGTACAGGCGACATGTCGCGCTCCCGTAAGAAAAGCTTCGAGTGGTATAAAGGCGTGATTGCCAGCAACGGCGAGAAACTCTAACTCCGTAACGCCGGGCGGCGCTACGATTGATCCCCTATCCCCTTTGGGGAGAGGGTTAGGGTGAGGGGGTTATTTCCCGCCCGCCAACTCTATAAAACTCCCCGTCACGTACGACGCCTTCTCGCTCAGCAGCCAGACAATCGCCTGGGCCACCTCTTCCGGTTGCCCGCCGCGCTGCATCGGCAGTAACGATTTCACCCGGTCCACGCGGCCCGGTTCCCCGCCTGAGGCATGGATATCGGTATAAATCAGCCCCGGTCGTACACAGTTTACGCGAATACCCTGCGCCGCTACCTCCAGCGCTAAGCCGGTGGTCAGAGAGTCAACCGCTCCCTTGGACGCGGCATAATCAACATATTCGCCTGGCGCACCGAGTCGGGACGCCGCTGACGAGACATTCACTATCGCCCCACCCTTGCCGCCATGTCGGAAAGACATGCGCTTGACGGCTTCCCGGCAGCAGAGGAAGTAACCCGTGACGTTAGTTGCCAGTACGCGGTTAATGCGCTCTGCGGACAAATTCTCGATAGTCGATTGTTCAAACAAGATCCCCGCATTATTGACCAGCGCGGTAAGCGGCTCGCCATCACGATCGAGGCTGTCAAACATCGCCAGCACCTGAGCTTCATCGCTGATGTCTGCGCGAACGGCAAAGGCTTTCCCCCCTGCATTGACAATCTGGTTGATAACGTCCGTCGCGGCCTTGATGTTGTGATGATAATTTACCGCCACGGTATAGCCTTCGCGTGCAAGCTGCAGCGCGGTGGCTTTCCCGATGCCGCGGCTGGCGCCGGTCACAAGTGCAATGCCCATTCTCTTCTCCCAATAAAAAAGCCGGGTGGCGGCTTCGCCTTACCCGGCTTACATGACTTCACCCGCGCGATTACTGGTATTCGCTCATCGGTACGCAGGAGCAGAACAGGTTACGGTCGCCGTACACATCATCCAGACGCTTCACGGTCGGCCAGTATTTGTTTGCCACACCTGCCGGGAAGACCGCCAGCTCGCGGGAATAGCCGTGGTTCCACTCGGCCACCATTTCGTGCTGGGTGTGCGGGGCGTTAACCAGCGGGTTATCTTCCAGCGTCCACTCGCCGTCCTGCACGCGATCGATCTCCATGCGGATGGCCAGCATCGCGTCGATAAAGCGGTCCAGCTCGGCTTTGCTCTCGGACTCCGTTGGCTCCACCATCAGCGTGCCCGCTACCGGGAACGACATGGTTGGCGCGTGGAAGCCGTAGTCGATCAGGCGCTTGGCGATATCCAGCTCGCTGATGCCGGTCTGCTCTTTCAGCGGACGAATATCGAGGATGCACTCGTGCGCCACGCGACCGTCACGGCCGGTATAGAGGACCGGGAAGGCCGACTTCAGTCGAGTCGCAATGTAGTTGGCATTCAGGATCGCCACCTGGCTTGCTTTTTTCAGCCCTTCCGCGCCCATCATGCGGATGTACATCCAGCTGATTGGCAGGATAGAAGCGCTGCCGAACGGTGCCGCAGAGACCGCCCCCTGACGGGTCAGCATGCCTTCAATCTGCACAACGCTGTGGCCTGGGACAAACGGCGCCAGGTGCGCTTTCACCCCGATTGGCCCCATTCCCGGACCGCCACCGCCGTGCGGAATGCAGAAGGTCTTGTGCAGGTTCAGGTGCGACACGTCCGCGCCGATAAAGCCCGGAGAAGTAATGCCTACCTGAGCATTCATGTTCGCGCCGTCGAGGTATACCTGACCGCCGAACTGATGCACCACTTCGCACACTTCACGGATGGTCTCTTCGTACACGCCGTGGGTGGACGGATAGGTCACCATGATGCAGGAGAGCTTGTCGCCTGCCTGCTCGGCTTTCGCACGCAGGTCGGCCAAATCGATGTTGCCGTTCTTATCGCACGCCACGACCACCACTTCCATGCCCGCCATCTGAGCAGAGGCCGGGTTGGTGCCATGCGCGGAGCTTGGGATCAGGCAGATATCGCGGTGCCCTTCGTTACGGCTTTCATGGTAATGACGGATGGCCAGCAGGCCCGCGTATTCACCCTGCGCGCCGGAGTTCGGCTGCATGCAGAGCGCGTCGTAACCGGTCAGCTTCACCAGCCAGTCGGAAAGCTGATTGATCATCATATGATAGCCTTCCGCCTGCTCTGGCGGGCAGAACGGGTGCAGCTCGGCAAACTCAGGCCAGGTGATTGGGATCATCTCTGCCGCGGCGTTCAGCTTCATGGTGCAGGAGCCCAGCGGGATCATCGCCTGATTCAGCGCCAGATCTTTGCGTTCCAGAGAGTGCATGTAACGCATCATCTCGGTTTCGCTGTGGTAGCGATTAAAGACCGGGTGCGTCAGGATCGCGTCGTTACGCAGCATGCTGTCCTGAATGGAGCGGCTGTCGAGCGCGACCTCTTTGTCGAGCGCGTCAATGTCCAGACCGTGCGCGTCACCCAGCAGCACGTTGAACAGGTTGAGAATATCGTCGCGGGTGGTGCTTTCATCCAGCGTAATGCCGACGGCGTTGTGGATGTCGCTGCGCAGGTTGATCTCTGCGGCATTCGCGCGAGCCAGCACTGCCGCTTTATCCGCCACGTCCACACACAGCGTGTCGAAGTAGTGGGCATGGCGCAGTTTGAGGCCTTTCTGCTGCAGGCCGCAGGCCAGAATATCGGCCAGACGGTGAATGCGGCTGGCAATGCGTTTCAGGCCAGCCGGGCCGTGGAACACGGCGTACAGGCTGGCGATGTTGGCCAGCAGCACCTGCGAAGTACAAATGTTGGAGTTCGCTTTCTCGCGGCGGATATGCTGCTCGCGAGTCTGCATCGCCATGCGCAGCGCGGTGTTACCGGCAGCGTCTTTTGAGACGCCGATGATACGGCCAGGCATGGAGCGTTTGAATTCATCTTTAGCGCCGAAGAACGCCGCATGCGGACCGCCGTAGCCCATCGGCACGCCGAAGCGCTGTGCAGAGCCGAAGACAATATCCGCGCCCTGTTTACCCGGGGCCGTCAGCAGCACCAGCGCCATAAAATCGGCGGCGACGCTGACCACCACTTTACGGGATTTCAGCTCGGCAATCAGTGCACCGTAGTCGTGAACTTCACCGGTAGTCCCCACCTGCTGCAGCAGCACGCCGAAGACGTCCTGGTGATCCAGCACTTTATCAGCGTCGTCGACAATCACGTCAAAGCCGAAGGTTTCCGCTCGGGTACGCACCACGTCCAGCGTCTGCGGATGAACGTCCGCCGCCACGAAGAAACGGTTAGCATTTTTCAGCTTGCTGACGCGCTTCGCCATCGCCATGGCTTCGGCAGCCGCGGTAGCTTCATCCAGCAGAGACGCGGAAGCGATGTCCATTCCGGTCAGATCCAGCGTCACCTGCTGGAAGTTCAGCAGCGCTTCCAGGCGCCCCTGAGAGACTTCTGGCTGATACGGGGTATAGGCGGTATACCAGCCCGGGTTTTCCAGCATGTTGCGCAGGATGACCGGCGGCAACTGCACGTTGGTGTAGCCCATGCCAATGTAAGACTTAAAGCGCTTGTTGAGGCCGGCGATAGCCTTCAGCTCCGCCAGTGCGGCGAACTCCGTGGTGGCTTCACCCACCTGCGGCGGTGTGGCAAGCTGGATGTCTTTTGGCACAATCTGGCCGATCAGTGCGTCTAATGAATCCGCGCCAACCGTCTTCAGCATCTCCTGCTGTTGCTGAGCATCCGGCCCAATGTGACGTTCAATGAAGGCGCCACGGTTTTCAAGCTGGCTTAAAGTCTGTGTCATGAGCGATGGTTCCTGAAACGTGCAGTGAATGTGTTTTCTCCCTCTCCCACAGGGAGAGGGATAATGGCTTACTCGTCTTCTAACAGGGCTTCGTACGCGGTCGCATCCAGCAGCGCGGCAACCTGCGATTCGTCGCTGGCTTTGATTTTGAAGATCCAGCCTTCGCCATAAGGCTCGCTGTTGACCAGCTCCGGGGAGTCGTTCAGCGCGTCGTTGACAGCGACAATTTCACCGCTTACCGGTGCGTAGATGTCTGATGCCGCTTTGACGGACTCCGCCACGGCGCAGTCGTCGCCCGCGCTGACGGTTGCGCCGACTTCAGGCAGGTCAACAAACACCATGTCGCCCAGCAGCTCTTGCGCATGCTCGGTGATCCCGACGGTGTAAGTGCCGTCCGCCTCTTTGCGCAGCCACTCGTGTTCTTTGCTGTATTTCAGTTCTGCTGGCACATTGCTCATTGAAGTTCTCCTGATAAAAATAGTTAGGCGACCGGCTTACCGGCGCGAACAAAAATCGGTTTGGTCACGTTGACCGGCATTTCGCGGTTGCGGATTTGCACCACCGCCGTTTCGCCAATGCCTGCCGGCACACGTGCCAGTGCAATACTGTAGCCCAGCGTCGGGGAGAAGGTTCCGCTGGTGATCACGCCTTCGCGAGGATTGCCATCAGCATCGGTAAAACGCACCGGCAGCTCGCCGCGCAGTACGCCTTTTTCCTTCATCACCAGGCCAACCAGCTGTTCAGTGCCCTTCTCGCGCTGCATCTCCAGCGCTTCACGGCCAATAAAGTCACGGTCAGCCGGTTCCCATGCGATGGTCCAGCCCATGTTAGCGGCCAGCGGAGAGACGCCTTCATCCATCTCCTGACCGTAGAGGTTCATGCCTGCCTCCAGGCGCAGCGTATCGCGCGCGCCAAGGCCAGCCGGCTTCACGCCCGCTTCCACCAGCGCACGCCAGAAATCAGCGGCCTTCTCGTTCGGCATCGCAATTTCGTAGCCTGCTTCGCCGGTGTAGCCGGTGGTGGCGATAAACAGATCGCCCGCCTGCACGCCGAAGAACGGCTTCATGCCTTCAGTGGCTTTACGCTGCTCATCGTTGAACAGAGACGCGGCTTTCACCTGCGCGTTCGGCCCCTGCACGGCAATCAGTGACAGATCGTCACGGACGGTGATGTCGATGGCATACGGTTCGGCGTGTTGGGTGATCCAGGAGAGGTCTTTTTCGCGGGTGGCGGAGTTTACAACGAGGCGGAAGAAATCTTCGGTGAAGTAATAGACGATAAGGTCGTCAATCACGCCGCCAGAGGCATTCAGCATGCCGGTATAGAGCGCTTTACCCGGCGTTTTTAGTTTGGCGACGTCGTTTGCCAGCAGATAACGCAAAAACTCCCGGGTGCGGCTACCGTGCAGATCGACAATCGTCATGTGGGACACGTCGAACATACCGGCATCGGTGCGCACCGCGTGGTGCTCATCAATCTGCGAGCCGTAGTGCAGCGGCATCATCCAGCCGTGGAAGTCCACCATGCGGGCACCGCATAACACGTGCTGTTCGTACAAAGGAGTCTGTTGAGCCATCTTGTCCTCGTTGAAAAATTCACCGTGAAACCCGGTATCGGCCCCGTTATCAGGCCCGACGCAAACGTTCTCTTTTACCTGAACTTACCACCGAAACCGGCGGTTAACCATAAGGTAAAACGGGTCATCACATTAGCTTATGACCAAAAAACGCTGAAAAGCCTACAGAGTTATTCACTGGAAAAATGCGATTAACCCCGCACAAAATTAACATCACGCTAACAGGATTTAGCACATGGTGATATTTCATGCGGAAAAACGGGCTGAATTTCCGTAACCAGAAAAACGCGGCATTAGATTATCTAATGCGAAAAATGGCGTGAAATTAGAATATTTCAAACGAGGAAATTTCCCCGGCGCAGAGGCCGGGAAAATAAAATGTGACGGGGGTCTAAATTAGCGTAGCCAGTCCGGCAGGTCGTTCAGACCCATCGCCTGACGAAGGAGTTGGGGTTTAACACCCGGAAGTGTATCGGCAAGCTTGAGGCCAATGTCGCGCAGCAGTTTTTTCGCCGGATTGGCACCGGCAAACAGTTCGCGGAAGCCCTGCATACCCGCCAGCATCACCGCCGCGCTGTGCTTGCGGCTGCGTTCGTAGCGACGCAGATAGAGATGCTGACCGATATCTTTCCCTTCGCGATGCAAACGACGCAGCTCTTCTACCAGCTCCGCCGCGTCCATAAAGCCAAGGTTAACCCCCTGCCCGGCCAGCGGATGAATGGTATGCGCTGCATCCCCCACCAGCGCCAGACGGTGCGCCGCAAACTGGCGCGCGTAACGGCCAGTTAGCGGGAACACCTGCCGCTCGCTCTCAAGCGTGCACAGGCCAAGGCGGTTATCAAACGCCACGCACAGCGCCTGGTTAAAGGCGTCCGGCGTCGCCTCATGCATCTGCCGGGCTTTCTCCGGCACCAGCGACCAGACAATCGAGCACAGGTGCGGATCGGCAAGCGGCAGGAACGCCAGTATGCCGTCGTTGTGGAAAATCTGCCGCGCCACGCCGCCGTGCGGCTCTTCGGTGCGGATCGTCGCGACCAGCGCGTGATGACGGTAATCCCAGAAGGTCAGCGGGATATCGGCTTTATTACGCAGCCAGGAGTTCGCCCCGTCAGCCCCCACCACCAGACGCGCGGTCAGCATGTCGCCGCTTTGCAGGGTGATAAACGCCTCGTTTTCCCCCCACGCCACCTGCTGGATTTGCGCGGGTGCCATCAGGGTGACATCGCCACAGGACTGCGCTTTTTGCCACAGCGCATGATGAATAACGGCATTCTCAATAATGTGGCCAAGGTGGCTATAGCCCATGCTTTCATCATCAAAAGCAATATGGCCAAAGCTGTCTTTGTCCCACACTTCCATGCCGTGATAGCAGCTGGCGCGCTGCGCCACGATATCCGGCCAGACGCCAAGGTGCGTCAGCAGCTTTTCGCTGGCCGCATTGATTGCCGAGACGCGCAGTTCCGGCGGCGCATCCTGGGCTACCGGCTGGGGCTGCTTTTGTTCCAGCACCGCCACGCGCAAGCCGCTGCCCTGTAAGCCACAGGCCAGCGCCAGTCCAACCATACCGCCGCCAACGATAGCGACATCAACATTTTGCACGGTGATAACTCCTTAACGCGCGACCCAACCAAGAGTCCGCTGCGCCAGCACGTCACGTGCCGGTATGAATAGTTCCATCGCCATCAGCCCGAGGTTGCGGCCCGCAACCAGCGGCGCCCAGCGATTGGCAAACAGATGAACCAGGCCATCGGTGACACCGATTGTCGCCTCTTTATCCGCCTGGCGTCGTTTCTGGTAATGGCTGAGCACCTGATATGCGCCACAGTCTTTTTGCTCGCCCCACGCCTGCGAAAGCGTTTCTGCCAGACTCATCACGTCGCGTAATCCAAGGTTGAAACCTTGCCCCGCAATGGGGTGCAGCGTCTGCGCGGCATTACCGACCAGCGCCAGACGATGGGAAATGGACTGCGACGCGGTGGTTAACGAAAGAGGATATACCGTCCGCTTGCCGGCATGGGTAATGCGCCCCAGCCGCCAGCCAAACGCCTTTTGCAGCTCGGTACAAAAACGTTCGTCTGACCAGGCCTTAACCTCTTCCGCCTTATCCTGCGGGTGACACCAGACCAGAGAACAGCGACCGTTCGACATCGGCAGCATCGCCAGCGGACCATGCTGCGTAAAGCGTTCAAACGCCCTGCCGTTGTGTTCTGCAGCCGTTGAGACGTTGGCGATAACCGCCACCTGCCCGTAAGGCTGCTGACGCCACTCCACGCCACACTGGGTGCCGAGCGCCGAGCGCGAACCGTCTGCCGCGACCAGCAGTTGGCCATCCAGCACGGTGTCGTTTTCAAGCGTCACGCTGACAGACGCTTCACTGCGGCTTACGCTTGCCACGCGCGCCGGACAATGCAGCGTCACGCCCGGCGCATCCTGAAGCAGGCGGAACAGACGTAAACCCACATCGTGTAGCTCAACGACCTGGCCCAGGGCATCAATAAGGTAATCCTGCGCCTCCAGCGTGACAAAGCCAGCATGGCCGCGATCGCTGACGTGAACGGTACCGATCGCCGTGGCACGGTCGGCTATCGCCTGCCAGATACCAATGCGCGCAAGCTGCTGACAGGTTCCCTGCGCCAGCGCAATGGCGCGGGCATCAAAACCGGGGTGATTCGACGCCTCTGGCGCAACGGCTTCCACCAGGTGCACCGGAAGCTGGCCCTGCGTCAAATGCGAAATGGCCAGCGCCAGCGTGGCCCCGGTCATGCCGCCACCCACGATGATCACGCTCATGCGTGCGCCGCTGCCATCAGCGCCTCGATATCGTCAGCGTTTTTCACAACGCTCGCGGTCAGGTTGTCATTACCGGTTTCGGTAATGACAATGTCGTCTTCAATACGAATGCCAATCCCGCGGTATTCTTCAGGCACGTCGGCATCCGGCGCGATATATAACCCCGGCTCCACGGTTAATACCATGCCCGGCTCCAGCACGCGCGAACGGTCGGCGCCATACGCACCAACGTCATGGACATCCAGCCCCAGCCAGTGGCTCAGACCATGCATGAAGTACGGTCGATGCGCATTTTCAGCAATCAGGGTATCCACATCCCCTTTCAGGATCCCGAGCCTGACCAGACCGGTAATCATGATGCGTACCACTTCGCCGGTCACTTCCTGTATGGAGGTCCCCGGGCGATACAGGTTGAGTGCCGTCTCAAGGGATTCCAGCACGATGTCGTAAATAGCGCGCTGTGCCGGTGAAAATTTACCGTTCACCGGGAAGGTGCGGGTGATATCCCCCGCGTAGCCCTGATATTCGCAACCAGCATCGATAAGCACCAGATCGCCATCGCGCAGCGCGCTTTCGTTTTCGGTGTAGTGCAGAATGCAGCCGTTTTCCCCACCGCCAACAATGGTGTTGTAAGAGGGATAACGCGCGCCGTGACGGTTAAATTCGTGGTGAATTTCGCCTTCCAGCTGATATTCGAACATCCCGGGACGGCACTTCTCCATGGCGCGGGTGTGCGCCAGGGCGCTGATTTCGCCCGCACGGCGCATCACGTTCAGCTCTTCTTCAGATTTGAACAGACGCATCTCATGCACCACCGGACGCCAGTCTGTGAGGGTAGCGGGCGCGGAGAGGTTCTGCCGCGAGCCTTTGCGCAGCTTATCCAGCGCGGTGAAAACAATCTCATCGGCGTACGCATATTCGCCCTGCGCGTGATAGAGCACGTCAAGGCCGTTAAGCAGCTGGTAGAGCTGCTGATTGATTTCACTAAACGCCAGCGCACGATCAACGCCCAGCTTTTCCGGTGCGGCCTCCTGCCCCAGGCGGCGGCCAAACCAGATTTCGGCCGTCAGATCGCGCACGCGGTTAAAAATCACGCTGTGGTTGTGAGTGTCATTGCTCTTAATCAGCACCAGTACCGCTTCCGGCTCGTTAAAGCCGGTGAAGTACCAGAAATCGCTGCTCTGGCGATAGGGATATTCGCTGTCGGCGCTGCGCGTCACTTCGGGCGCAGCGAAAATCAGCGCGGCGCTGCCCGGCTGCATTTTTGCCAGCAGCGCCTGACGGCGGTGCGAATACTCTTGACTCGAGATAACCATGACACCCTCCTGTGCGTTATTTTTCTTAATGTAAGGTTGGCTTGCGGACTTCCGGCGCGGTCGGCTGTGAGCGCGTAAAGTTGTCATGGCACAGCAGTGCCGCCACGCGCACGTACTCAATGATCTCTTCGAGAGACATTTCCAGCTCTTCCTGGTCTTCGTCCTCATCGTAGCCAAGCTGGGCGATGTTGCGCAGATCGTCGATCGCTTCACCCGCTTCGCCGGTTACTTTATCCAGTTTAGGCTGCGTGACGCCCAGACCCAGCAGATAATGATTTACCCAACCCGCCAGCGCATCGGCGCGATCGAACACGCTGACGTCGTCGCCTTCAGGCAGATAAAGCTGAAAAAGGAAGCCATCGTCTTCCAGCGAATCGCTGATGGCGGCATGCATTTTACGCAGCGCTTCCGCCAGCTCGTGACCAAACGCCAGCCCTTCATTCGTGAGGTCGTGGATCAGCGGCTGCCATGAGCTGTCGCTGTTTCCGCCGCACAGCATGCCACTGATCAGACCGTGCATTTCGGCAGGGGTTAAACCGACTCCCTGCTGGTTCAGTAACTGGTTTAAATCCTTGTAACCAGGCATTTCGTTCTGTATAGACATGCGCATTCGTCATCATTGGGGGGAAGTTTCATGATATGCTACCACTTTGGACCCTGGTGATACCAGAAAAGGGCTTGTATCTTCACATCAGGGTAGCTATAGTGTCGCCCCTTCGCAGCCCCCGGGGCATCAGGCGAAGGCAGCGCAGTCAATCAGCAGGAAGGTGGCATGTCTGCACAACCCGTCGATCTCCAGATTTTTGGCCGTTCACTGCGAGTGAATTGTCCGCCTGAACAAAGGGATGCTTTGAATCAGGCCGCGGACGATTTGAATCAGCGGTTGCAAGATCTAAAAGAACGCACTAGAGTCACAAATACTGAGCAGCTGGTTTTCATCGCCGCGTTGAACATCAGCTATGAACTGACTCAGGAAAAAGCGAAAACCCGCGACTACGCGGCAAGCATGGAGCAGCGCATTAAAATGCTCCAGCAGACCATTGAACAGGCATTGCTTGATCAGGGTCGCAATCCCGAAAGACCGGGACCAAAGTTTGAATAACACTTCTCAGTTGACTATGGTAGAGTAACTGTGAAGACAAAATTTCTCTGAGATGTTCGCAAGCGGGCCAGTCCCCTGAGCCGATATTTCATACCACAAGAATGTGGCGCTCCGCGGTTGGTGAGCATGCTCGGTCCGTCCGAGAAGCCTTAAAACTGCGACGACACATTCACCTTGAACCAAGGGTTCAAGGGTTACAGCCTGCGGCGGCATCTCGGAGATTCCCTCTCTTTTCTTCTACCGACTACCATGACTCAATTCCCTGAAGTTTCTGCCTCACGCCAGGATATTCGTCAGCTCATTCGTCAACGCCGTCGTGCGTTAACTCCAGAACAGCAAGCGCATTTTGCGCAGCAGGCCGCCGCTCGCATGATGGCGTATCCCCCTGTTGTGATGGCGCATACGGTCGCACTGTTTCTGTCGTTTGATGGTGAACTGGATACCCAACCGCTCATCGAGCAACTCTGGCGAGCCGGGAAGAAGGTCTATCTGCCGGTGCTGCATCCGTTTAGCAAAGGAAACCTGCTGTTTCTGCACTACCACCCGCACAGCGAGCTGGTGGTGAATCGTCTGAAAATCACTGAACCCAAACTCGACGTGCGCGATGTGCTGCCGCTTGCCGAACTGGATGTGCTGGTCACGCCGCTGGTGGCGTTTGACGAACAGGGTCAGCGTTTGGGCATGGGCGGCGGTTTTTACGACCGGACGCTGCAAAACTGGCAGCAATACGGTTTACAGCCGGTGGGTTACGCGCATGATTGTCAGGCGGTGGAATCTTTGCCGGTTGAGAAGTGGGATGTGCCGTTGCCGGCGATAATAACGCCCAGTAAAACCTGGACCTGGTAGAATAAAGCCGGGTGGCGCTTACGCTTACCCGGCCTACATAAATTCTCGAACTTTGTAGGTCGGGTAAGCGTTAGCGCCACCCGACACACAGCCCGCACTATCAGTAAAGAAGACGTGCGCGAATCGTCCCTGGAATTGCCTTCATGCTCTGCAGCGCTTTCTCGGCAACGTCTTCATCCGCTTCGATATCAATAACCACGTAGCCCATCTGCGAATTGGTTTGCAGATACTGCGCAGCGATGTTGACGCTCTGCTCAGCAAAGATCTGGTTGATGGCAGTCAGCACGCCTGGACGGTTTTCGTGAATGTGCAGCAGACGACGGCCGCCGTGCAGCGGCAGAGACACTTCCGGGAAGTTAACGGCGGAGAGCGTCGAGCCATTGTCGGAGTATTTGCTCAGTTTACCCGCCACTTCCAGACCGATGTTCTCCTGCGCTTCCTGAGTCGAACCGCCGATGTGCGGCGTCAGGATCACGTTGTCGAACTCGCACAGCGGAGAGTTAAACGGATCGCTGTTGGTCGCAGGCTCAGTCGGGAAGACGTCAATCGCGGCACCTGCCAGATGTTTGCGTTTTAGCGCATCACACAGGGCAGGAATGTCGACAACCGTACCGCGCGCGGCGTTGATCAGCAGTGAACCCGGCTTCATCAGCGCCAGTTCTTCCGCACCCATCATGTTTTTGGTGGAGGCGTTTTCCGGCACATGCAGGCTGACCACATCGCTCATGTTCAGCAGGTCGGAGAGATGTTGAACCTGAGTGGCGTTCCCCAGAGGCAGTTTGCTTTCAATGTCATAAAAGTAAACGTGCATCCCCAGAGATTCCGCCAGAATCCCGAGTTGAGTACCGATGTGGCCATAACCAATGATACCCAGTTTCTTACCACGGGCTTCGTATGAACCTGTAGCCAGTTTGTTCCAGACGCCACGGTGCGCTTTGGCGTTAGCCTCCGGGATACCGCGCAGCAACAGCAGCAATTCGCCAATCACTAACTCCGCCACGGAACGGGTGTTGGAGAAAGGTGCGTTGAATACAGGAATACCGCGCTTAGCGGCGGCGTTCAGATCAACCTGGTTGGTACCGATGCAGAAACAACCGATGGCAACCAGCTTTTCCGCCGCGGCAATCACATCTTCAGTCAGGTGGGTACGGGATCGCAGGCCAATGAAGTGAGCATCCCGGATGGCTACTTTCAGCTCTTCGGTATCCAGCGCGCCTTTATGGAATTCGATGTTGGTGTAACCTGCCGCACGAAGGCTATCGAGTGCTTTCTGATGCACACCCTCGACCAGCAGGAATTTAATCTTGTCTTTCTCCAGTGATACCTTTGCCATTTACCCGACCCTGTATTTTATCTGAACTGATGTTGTGCTGGATTGAAATCCGCTCTAGCCAACATATCAAAAAAAACTATTGCAGCAATATGAACGTTTGCGTCAGCACTCTGAAGAAAAGTCATACAGGGCAAAATGACAGAGGAAAATGCTGCGGAATTTTACGTACGTGGCAGGATCGGCAAACGAGGCGTAAAAACGTGACACAAGTCACCGAATTTAGCTTTTCAAAAATTTTTTAGCGGGGGGTGAGCGCCCCCCGTCAGATCATTTTACGATGGTTTTCACACCGTCAGCCGTACCAATCAGCGCCACGTCCGCGCCACGGTTGGCAAATAACCCTACAGTGACAACGCCCGGAATGCCATTGATGGCGTTTTCCAGCGCAATCGCGTCGAGAATTTCCAGACCGTGAACGTCGAGGATCACGTTGCCGTTATCGGTCACTACGCCCTGGCGATATTCCGGACGTCCACCCAGTTTGACCAGTTCACGCGCTACGGCGCTGCGTGCCATCGGGATCACTTCAACCGGCAGCGGGAATTTACCCAGAATATCGACCTGCTTGGACGCATCAGCGATGCAGATGAACTTATCCGCAACGGAGGCGATAATTTTTTCACGGGTCAGCGCCGCGCCGCCGCCTTTGATCATCTGCATATGGCCGTTGATCTCATCCGCGCCATCAACGTAAATGCCCAGACGATCAACGTCGTTTAGATCGAAAACGGTAATGCCGAGGCTTTTCAGCTTTTCCGTGGAAGCATCAGAGCTGGACACAGCCCCCTCAATCTGCCCTTTCATCGTGCCCAGCGCATCGATAAAGTGCGCCGCCGTCGACCCGGTACCAACACCGACAATGGTGCCCGGTTGTACGTACTGGAGAGCGGCCCATCCTACTGCTTTTTTCAGTTCATCCTGCGTCATGATCGTTTTGCCTGTGGTGTGAAAACTCAGGGCGCATTATAGAACACGTCGAATGGAATTCGTCTGCCACGAAGGGAAAATTGTGTCATAGTGCAGAATAAGCAAAATTAAGGAGCCAGCCAGAGCAATGAAACGTCCGGACTACAGAACACTACAGGCACTTGATGCAGTTATTCGTGAACGAGGTTTTGAGCGCGCGGCGCAAAAGCTTTGTATCACGCAGTCCGCCGTATCGCAGCGTATCAAACAGCTCGAAAATATGTTCGGCCAGCCACTGCTGGTGCGTACCGTGCCGCCTCGCCCAACGGAGCAAGGACAAAAGCTCCTCGCCCTGCTGCGTCAGGTTGAGCTGCTGGAAGATGAGTGGCTGGGTGACGAACAAACGGGCTCTACGCCGCTGCTGCTCTCTCTGGCGGTTAACGCCGACAGTCTGGCAACCTGGCTGCTGCCGGCCCTTGCGCCGGTATTGGCGGACTCCCCTATCCGCCTGAATTTGCAGGTTGAGGATGAAACCCGTACCCAGGAGCGCCTGCGTCGTGGTGAAGTGGTTGGGGCGGTCAGTATTCAGCCTCAGGCGCTACCGAGCTGTCTTGTCGATCAGCTGGGTGCGCTGGATTACCTGTTTGTTGGTTCAAAAGCCTTTGCCGAGCGCTATTTCCCCAACGGCGTGACCCGCGCCGCGCTGCTTAAGGCGCCTGCCGTGGCGTTCGACCATCTGGACGATATGCATCAGGCGTTCCTGCAGCAAAACTTTGACCTGCCGCCGGGCAGCGTGCCGTGTCATATCGTTAACTCGTCGGAAGCCTTCGTGCAGCTGGCGCGTCAGGGCACGACCTGCTGCATGATCCCGCATCTGCAGATTGAGAAAGAGTTGAAAAGCGGTGAGCTGATTGATTTGACGCCGGGGCTGTATCAGCGCCGGATGCTCTACTGGCACCGTTTTGCGCCAGAAAGCCGCATGATGCGCAACGTCACCGACGCGCTGCTGGCCTACGGGCATAAGGTGTTGCGACAGGATTAAAAGAAAAGCCGGGTGGCGGCTACGCCTTACCCGGCCTGTTGATTATTGTGCAGGTTTCGGCTGTGCTGCAACGGGTTCCAGCTGGAACACCACATCAACCTGATCGTCAAACTGGATCGTCGGCTGCTCGTAAGTTTCCTGAGCGGATACCGGCGCCGCATCGGCTTTCATCATTCGTACCATCGGGCTTGGCTGGTAGTTAGAGACGTGGTAACGCACGCTGTATACCGGGCCGAGCTTGCTGTTAAAGCCGGCAGCCAGTTGCTGTGCCTGGTGCATCGCATCATCAATTGCCGCTTTGCGTGCCTGGTCTTTGTATTTCTCCGGTTGCGCAACACCCAGTGACACGGAACGAATTTCATTCAGGCCCGCCTTCAGCGCACCATCCAGCAAGGCGTTCAGCTTATCCAACTGACGGACGGTCACTTCAACGGTACGCACGGCACGGTAACCTTTCAGGATACTTTTGCCATTCTGGTAGTCGTAATCGGGTTGAGTGCGCAGATTAGCGGAGTTGATATCTTTTTTACCGACACCGTTCTGCTCAAGGAAAGAGAGGTATTGCGCAACGCGATCGTCAGCCTGCTTCTTGGCAGAAGCCGCATCTTTCGCGGCCACGTTCACTTCAATTGCCAGCGTTGCAACATCGGGTACCGCATCCACGCTTGCGGTGCCTGACGTGACGATGTGCGGGCCATCCGGCAGTTCACTTGCCTGCACCGACACCGCACCTAAACTTACTAATGCCGCCAGGGCCATCACCTTAAACTTCACTGTCATTCCTCCATGTTGCAAAGAGTGCCCCAACAACAGGGCGCATGCCAGCAAGCTTAGCGCGTCTTGTTCAGTTGTCCATAAGACAAGGCTTAGTTGAACAATTGCTGGACATGATGAATGCCCTCTTTTGCCAGCTGAAAGGCGATAAACCACATCACCACGCCCACCAGCGTGTTGATGATCCGCTGCGCTTTGGCCGTACGCAGACGAGGGGCCAGCCAGGCCGCCAGAATCGCGAGTCCGAAGAACCAGAGGAAAGAGGCGCTTACCGTACCGAGCGCAAACCAGCGTTTAGGTTCAACGTCCAGCTGTCCGCCCAGGCTGCCCAGCACCACGAAGGTATCAAGATAAACATGCGGGTTAAGCCAGGTCACCGCCAGCATGGTGACGATAATCTTCCATCGCCCCTGTTTCATCACTTCAGCGCTTGCCAGTTCGAGGTTGCTGCTCATGGCCGTTTTCAGCGCGCCGAAACCATACCAGAGCAGAAACGCCACGCCGCCCCAGGTAACCAGCGCCAGCAGCCAGGGAGACTGCATCAGCAGTGCGCTACCGCCAAAAATGCCGGCACAGATCAGCAGTAAATCGCTTACCGCGCACAGCAGGGCAATCATCAGATGATACTGGCGGCGGATGCCCTGGTTCATCACAAACGCATTTTGTGGACCGAGGGGAAGGATCATGGCCGCACCTAATGCAAGCCCTTGAAAGTAATAAGATAACATGACGAGATTCTCACTGTATTGTCCTGGAAGCAGACTATACTGCGCGAATCACATTAGAGGAAATTGATAATATTAATTGGGGATTAGCGGGGCTTATAAAAGTAAAGCCCGGTGGCGCGAGCGCGTACCGGGCCTGAGGATGTTATTCTGCTTCTTTGACTTTTTTGACGTTGACGTCCATCTGCGGGTACGGGAAGCTGATGCCGTTGGCGTCGAAGTCGCGCTTAATACGCTCCAGCACGTCCCAGTAGACATTTTGCAGATCGCTACTCTTGCTCCAGATACGGACCACAAAGTTAATAGATGATGCCCCCAGTTCGTTCAGACGAACGGTCTGCTCTTTGTCTTTCAGAATGCGATCGTCTGAGGCAATGATGTTGCTAATCAGCGTCTTCACCTGATCGATATCGGAGTCATACGCCACACTGATAATCAGCTCGTTACGACGCACCGGTTCACGGGAGAAGTTAATGATATTGCCTGCAATGATTTTCCCGTTCGGCACGACCACGATGCGGCCATCAACGGTACGCAGTGTCGTTGAGAAAATCTGCACCTGCAGCACGGTTCCGGCAATGCCGCCAAGGTCAACGTATTCACCTGAGCGGAACGGGCGGAAGGTCACCAGCAAGACACCTGCCGCCAGGTTCGCCAGCGAGCCCTGCAGTGCCAGACCAATAGCCAGACCGGCGGCACCGAGCACTGCGATGACGGATGCCGTCTGTACGCCCACGCGCCCCAGGGCAGCAATCAGCGTAAAGGCGATGATGCCGTAGCGCACCAGTGCGGAGAGGAAATCAGCGACCGTGGCGTCAATATGACGAGCCAGCATCACTCGGTTAACCGCATTCGAGACAATACGCGCCACGATCATCCCGACGATAATGATGGCGATCGCCGCGACGATGTTCACGGCATAGCTCAGCAGCAGTGCCTGGTTGCGCACCAGCCAGTTACCGGCGGTATTGATGCTGTCTACAACATCGAGTTGTTCCATTTATTCTTCCTTTTGTTAAACCCAAACATAAAATCCATCCCCCGTGGAGACAGGCAGGTCAGTAAAGGGTAAACAAAAAGCACCGGATTTGCCAAACAGATCACAAAAACCAGCCCGACAGGCTATTGAAAAAGCATAAAAAAAGGCCCGCATTTGCGGGCCTTCTGATGCTGTTAGCAGCTCTGATTACAGAACGTCGATCGCGTTCAGTTCTTTGAAAGCCTGCTCCAGACGGGTCACCATGGACGTCTGCGCTGCGCGCAGCCATACGCGTGGATCGTAGTATTTCTTGTTCGGCTGGTCTTCGCCTTTCGGGTTGCCCAGCTGGCCCTGCAGGTAAGCTTCGTTCGCTTTGTAGTACTGCAGAATACCGTCCCAGGTTGCCCACTGGGTGTCGGTATCGATGTTCATTTTCACTACGCCGTAGCTTACGGAGTCTTTGATTTCCTGAGCAGAAGAACCGGAACCGCCGTGGAAGACGAAGTTCAGGCTGTTGTGCGGCAGGTTGTGTTTCTTGGACACGTATTCCTGAGAGTCACGCAGGATGGTCGGAGTCAGAACCACGTTACCTGGTTTGTAAACGCCGTGTACGTTACCGAAGGACGCTGCGATGGTGAAGCGTGGGCTGATTTTGCTCAGCTCGGTGTAAGCGTAATCAACGTCTTCTGGCTGAGTGTACAGGGCAGAAGCGTCCATGTGGCTGTTGTCCACGCCGTCTTCTTCACCACCGGTGCAACCCAGTTCGATTTCCAGGGTCATGTCCATTTTGGCCATGCGCGCCAGGTATTTAGAGCAGATTTCGATGTTTTCGTGCAGGGACTCTTCAGACAGGTCGATCATGTGAGAAGAGAACAGTGGCTTACCGGTTGCCGCGAAGTGTTTTTCACCTGCGTCCAGCAGACCGTCGATCCACGGCAGCAGTTTCTTCGCGCAGTGGTCAGTGTGCAGGATAACAGGAACACCGTAATGTTCAGCCATCTGGTGTACGTGGTGCGCACCAGAGATCGCGCCCAGGATAGCAGCACCCTGAGGAATGTCAGTTTTCACGCCTTTACCCGCGATAAACGCAGCACCGCCGTTAGAGAACTGAACGATAACCGGCGCTTTAACTTTTGCAGCGGTTTCCAGTACGGCGTTGATGGAGTCGGTACCCACGCAGTTAACTGCTGGCAGAGCGAAGTTGTTTTCTTTAGCTACCTGGAACACTTTCTGTACGTCATCACCAGTGATCACGCCAGGTTTTACGAAATCAAAAATTTTAGACATGTTGCTTAGTCCTGTATCTTCGGCCGTTAGAAAAGGTGCGAGCTCTTAGAAGCGCGCTGAAAATTGGGCAGGTTTCCCTGCCCCTGAATGGCTTACTTCTTAGCGCGCTCTTCGAGCATTGCTACTGCTGGCAGTACTTTACCTTCCACGAATTCGAGGAATGCACCGCCACCAGTGGAGATGTAGGAGATCTTGTCAGCGATACCGAACAGGTCGATTGCTGCCAGGGTGTCACCGCCGCCTGCGATAGAGAACGCTTCGCTGTCTGCGATAGCGTTAGCAACGATTTCAGTACCTTTACGGAAGTTCGGGAATTCGAACACGCCAACAGGACCGTTCCACAGGATAGTTTTTGCGTTCTTCAGGATTTCAGCCAGTTTCTGTGCAGAAACGTCGCCCAGGTCCAGAATCTGCTCTTCATCTTTGATGTCGTTTACAGATTTCAGGGTCGCTGTCGCAGTTTCAGAGAACTCGGTTGCGACGCGAACATCCGTTGGAACCGGGATATCGCAGGTGCCCAGCAGGCGTTTAGCTTCGTCAACCAGGTCTGCTTCGTACAGGGATTTACCGACGTTGTGGCCCTGAGCGGCAACGAAGGTGTTCGCGATACCACCGCCAACGATCAGCTGGTCAGCGATTTTAGACAGGGAATCCAGAACGGTCAGTTTGGTAGACACTTTAGAACCACCCACGATAGCCACCATTGGGCGAGCGGGTTCTTTCAGTGCTTTACCCAGTGCTTCCAGTTCGTCAGCCAGCAGAGGACCGGCACACGCAACGTCTGCAAATTTACCGATACCGTGGGTAGACGCCTGCGCACGGTGAGCCGTACCGAAAGCATCCATCACGAATACGTCGCACAGTGCAGCGTATTTTTTGGACAGGGTTTCGTCGTCTTTCTTCTCGCCTTTGTTGAAGCGAACGTTTTCCAGAACCACCAGTTCACCGGCAGCAACTTCAACGCCGTCCAGGTAATCTTTTACCAGGCGAACCGGGTTGGACAGTTTGTCTTTCAGGTAATTAACAACAGGCAGCAGAGAGAACTCTTCGTTGTACTCGCCTTCGGTTGGACGACCCAGGTGGGAGGTAACCATCACTTTCGCGCCCTGCTTCAGAGCCAGTTCGATGGTTGGCAGTGATGCACGGATACGCGCGTCACTGGTCACTTTGCCATCTTTAACCGGTACGTTCAGATCAGCACGGATGAAAACGCGTTTACCAGCCAGATCCAGATCGGTCATCTTAATTACAGACATGGTGAATCCTCTCGTTGATTCTTAAAGTTTTGCAGACGCACGATGCGTCTTACCTGAAACCTTGAGCGGCCATTGCTAACGTGGTGTCGAGCATTCGGTTAGCAAAGCCCCATTCGTTATCACACCAGACCAGCGTCTTGATAAGGTGTGCGCCACTGACGCGCGTTTGAGTACCATCGACGATGGCGCTGTGCGGGTCGTGGTTAAAATCCACTGAGACCAACGGTAATTCCGTATAGTCAACTATACCATGAAATGCCCCCTGTGCCGCTTTTTGCAGCAACTGGTTGACTTCACAGGCTTTTACCGGTTTTTTCACCGTGACGCTCAGGTCGATGGCAGTGACGTTGATCGTCGGAACACGCACGGCAATCGCTTCAAAGCGGTCATTAAACTGCGGAAAAATTCGGGTGATCCCTGCCGCCAGTTTGGTATCCACCGGAATGATTGACTGGCTCGCTGCACGCGTGCGCCGTAAATCCGGGTGGTAAGCGTCAATTACCTGTTGATCGTGCATGGCGGAGTGAATCGTGGTCACGGTACCGGATTCAATGCCATACGCATCGTCTAACAGTTTGATGACCGGAATAATGCAGTTAGTGGTACAGGAGGCGTTGGAGACAATGCGGTGTTCAGCTTGCAGCTCATGCTGGTTGACGCCAAACACGACGGTCGCGTCGAGGTCGTTACTGCCGGGATGGGAGAACAGAACTTTTTTCGCACCTGCCGCGAGATGCGCTTCGCCATGTTCGCGGTTGCCGTACACACCGGTACAGTCAAGCACCACATCCACACCCAGTTCGCGCCAGGGTAGCCCGGAAATGCTGCTCTCATGCAGCACACGAATAGCGTCGTCACCCACATAGAGCTGATCTCTGTCCTGGCGCACATCCCAGGCAAAGCGTCCGTGGCTGGTGTCATATTTCAATAAATGCGCCATGCCCGTAGCATCCGCCAGTTCATTGATTGCCACCACGGTTATTTCCGCCCGACGTCCGGATTCATACAGAGCACGAACCACATTACGCCCGATGCGACCGAAGCCATTAATCGCTACGCGTACGGTCATAGATCTCCTGCAAAGCACTCCCTGGGTTTGAGGTGGCTGAAAGAGTAATCCAGCTACGCCCGAAGGGGAATCCTTGCTGTCACAAACTGCGATTGATTGGTCAATTGTCGAACATTTAATCGACTGAAACGCTTCAGCAAGAATAAGCGAAACGAGGAATAAAAGGAATGTCTGTCCAGATGAATAAGCAAGCTATATGACTTGCGTCACATTTTAGGTGGAATAATTTACGGCGAGGTAAAAGCAAAACGGTAACCGAGAGGTTACCGTTTTTAGTGTTTGCACCCTCTCCCAGTGGGAGAGGGCTGGGGTGAGGGCATCAGCCCGCACCGTACAAACAATTACAGCAGTTCTTTCGCTTTCGCGACAACGTTCTCAACGGTGAAGCCGAACTCTTCGAACAGCTGTTCTGCCGGAGCAGATTCACCGAAAGTGGTCATACCGACGATGGCGCCGTTCAGGCCCACATATTTGAACCAGTAGTCAGCGATACCCGCTTCCACTGCCACACGCGCGGTTACCGCTTTAGGCAGAACGGATTCACGGTAAGCAGCATCCTGTTTGTCGAACGCATCGGTAGACGGCATGGATACCACGCGCGCTTTTACGCCTTCGGCAGTCAGTTTGTCCCAGGCGGCGACAGCCAGTTCCACTTCAGAACCGGTTGCGATGAAGATCAGCTCAGGCTGGCCTGCGCAATCTTTCAGCACATAACCACCGCGAGCGATGTTCGCCAGCTGCTCTGGCGTACGATCCTGCTGAGCCAGGTTCTGACGGGAGAGGATCAACGCGGTTGGGCCGTCCTGACGCTCAACACCGTATTTCCACGCCACAGCGGACTCAACCTGGTCACATGGACGCCATGTGCTCATGTTCGGGGTCACACGCAGGGAAGCCACCTGCTCTACCGGCTGGTGAGTTGGACCGTCTTCGCCCAGACCGATGGAGTCGTGGGTATAAACCATCACCTGACGCTGTTTCATCAGCGCAGCCATACGCACGGCGTTACGTGCATATTCCACGAACATCAGGAAGGTAGAGGTGTACGGCAGGAAACCACCGTGCAGCGCGATACCGTTCGCGATAGCCGTCATACCGAATTCACGTACACCGTAATGGATGTAGTTACCGGCAGTATCTTCGTTGATTGGCTTAGAGCCAGACCACAGGGTCAGGTTAGACGGTGCCAGGTCAGCGGAGCCGCCCAGGAATTCCGGAAGCAGAGGACCGAACGCTTCGATCGCGTTCTGAGACGCTTTACGGCTGGCGATTTTGGATGGGTTCGCCTGCAGTTTAGCAATGAACTCGTTCGCTTTCGCGTCGAAGTCAGACGGCATGTCGCCTTTCATACGACGGGTGAATTCAGCCGCTTCCTGCGGGAAGGCTTTCGCGTACGCAGCAAACTTCTCGTTCCATGCCGCTTCTTTGGCCTGACCTGCTTCTTTTGCATCCCACTGCGCATAAATGTCAGAAGGGATTTCGAATGCAGGGTGTTTCCAGCCCAGCGCTTCACGGGTCAGCGCGATTTCCGCGTCGCCCAGTGGCGCACCGTGGGAGTCGTGAGTACCCGCTTTGTTCGGTGAACCAAAGCCAATGATGGTTTTGCACATCAGCAGGGATGGTTTGTCAGTGACTGCGCGCGCTTCTTCAACCGCACGTTTAATCGAGTCAGCATCATGGCCATCAACGCCACGCACCACGTGCCAGCCGTAGGCTTCGAAACGTTTAGCGGTGTCATCAGTGAACCAGCCTTCAACGTGACCGTCGATGGAGATGCCGTTGTCGTCATAGAACGCAACCAGTTTGCCCAGCTTCAGGGTACCTGCCAGAGAGCACACTTCGTGAGAAATGCCTTCCATCATGCAGCCGTCACCCATGAACGCATAGGTGAAGTGGTCAACGATGTCGTGGCCAGGACGGTTGAACTGCGCCGCCAGGGTTTTCTCAGCAATCGCCATACCCACTGCGTTAGCAATACCCTGACCCAGTGGGCCGGTGGTGGTTTCTACGCCAGCGGTGTAGCCCACTTCCGGGTGGCCAGGTGTTTTGGAGTGCAGCTGACGGAAGTTTTTCAGCTCTTCGATAGGCAGATCGTAACCCGTGAGATGCAGCAGGCTATAAATCAGCATCGAGCCGTGGCCGTTAGACAGTACGAAACGGTCGCGGTCAGCCCATGACGGGTTCTGCGGGTTGTGGTTCAGGAAATCACGCCACAGGACTTCGGCGATATCAGCCATACCCATAGGGGCCCCTGGGTGGCCGGATTTGGCTTTCTGTACTGCGTCCATGCTCAGCGCACGAATAGCATTAGCAAGCTCTTTACGTGAGGACATTTTAACTCCAGATCGGACTGTTAAAGGCCATGCCCTTGACGACAGCGCGTTTTGGGCTACGCCGGAAAAAAGTGCCAACAATGTAACCCAAGCGGCATGCCATGTACATGGACCATTCTTTTGCAGCTTAAGAAATCTCTGGATCATGCTCGCATGTTGCGCAATCTGCTCGCCCGGCCTCGTCGATATTCCTTATACTTAGCCCGAGTCCGGCTTCGCTGCCGGTGCACTTTTCAGATTTTATTCAGATTAACGAGTACGGAAGCAACCTCATGAAAATGCGTGCAATAGTGCTGGCCCTGGGTACAACGCTCCTGCTGAGCGGCTGTCAGAATATGGATTCTAACGGTCTGATGACGTCAGGCGCAGAAGCCTTTCAGGCCTATTCCCTGAGCGATGCGCAGGTTAAAGCGCTGAGCGACCAGGCCTGTAAAGATATGGACGGAAAAGCCACCCTCGCGCCGGCTAACAGTACCTACACGCAGCGTCTGAATAAGATTGCTTCCGCGCTGGGCGATAACATCAACGGCCAGCCGGTGAATTACAAGGTTTACATGGCGAAAGACGTGAACGCCTTCGCCATGGCGAACGGCTGTATCCGCGTCTATAGCGGGCTGATGGACATGATGACCGACAATGAAGTTGAAGCGGTCATCGGCCATGAGATGGGCCACGTTGCGCTCGGTCACGTGAAGAAAGGGATGCAGGTTGCCCTGGGCACTAATGCCATTCGCGCAGCGGCGGCCTCAGCGGGCGGTATCGTTGGCAGCCTGTCACAGTCACAGCTAGGCGATGTCGGTGAAAAACTGGTTAACTCCCAGTTCTCACAGCGCCAGGAGTCCGAAGCGGATGACTACTCCTATGATCTGTTGCGCAAACGCGGGATTAATCCTTCCGGTTTAGCCACCAGCTTTGAAAAACTGGCCAAACTGGAAGCGGGACGCCAAAGCTCCATGTTTGACGATCATCCGGCCTCAGAAGAACGCGCACAGCATATTCGCGACCGTATGGCAGCAGACGGAATTAAATAATTTTGGAAGGAGGCAAATTTGCCTCCTTTTTATTTCGCATGAATTGTTAACTTAACCGCACGTATCGGTAACACCCCCGAAAGCCCCGCCAAATCAGTCTTATCCATTGAAATCTTTGGTCACATAATTATTGCAAACGTTAACCTTTCCGGTAATTATCACGTCCGCAGTCATTCAAATTAATATATCCATACAGAGACGTTCCCTCCGTGAAAAAAGAATTATCATTAGTTGCTTTAAGCTTATTTACCGCATTACCCGCCGCTGCAAGCCAGCAATCCGACAGCCAGGGTTTTATTGACGACAGCCATTTGAACCTGTTTTTACGTAATGCGTATATCAGCCGTGATTACCATCAGGGCCAGCAGGATAAAGCCGAATGGGGCCAGGGCATCATCGCGACCTTTGAATCCGGCTATACCGAAGGCGTGGTGGGCTTTGGGGTCGATGGCATCGCCCAATACGGCGTGCGTCTGGACGGTGGTCGCGGCAAGAGCGGCGCGGGTGGCATTGACTTCTTTAAACAGGAAGACGACGGCCGGGCGAAATCCGATCTGGCAAAGTTTGGTGCAACCGCAAAAATGCGCTTTTCAAACACCGTCCTGAGCTACGGTAATCAGCGCCCTGAGCTGCCCATCGTTAATGCCGACAGCTCCCGCCTGCTGTTTGAAAGCTATACCGGCACCATGCTGACCTCAAAAGAGATCGACGGTCTGGAAATCAACGCCGGTTACTTCACCGACGAGCAGCGTAAAAGCGACGATCGCCACGACAGCGGACTGAAGAGTCTCTCCTTCGGCGGCGCGAGCTACCAGTTCAACGACCAGTTCAGCGGCGCGCTGTACGCCTCGCATAATGAAGAGGTGATGAACAAGCAGTATCTGGGCATGAACTTCAAACAGCCGTTCAGCACCGGACAACAGCTGGTGCTCGACTTCAACGGGTATAACTCACGTCTGGATCAGAGTTACGCTGACAGCCTCAACACGGGCCGCAGCAACACCATCTGGAGCCTGGCGGCAAGCTATATCTGGGATATTCACACGTTTAAAGTGGCGTACCAGCAAAGCAGCGGCAGCACCGGCTACAACTACGGCGGCTACCGCGACCAGGGCGGCGTGGGTGACGGTGGCAACACCATCTGGCTGGCGAACTCCTACTGGTCTGATTTCAACGGTGAAGACGAACGTTCATGGCAGGCTTCTTACGGTCTGGACTTCGCGGGTCTCGGCCTGCCGGGTCTGAGCTGGACCACCGCCTACGTGCGTGGCGACAACATCAAAACGTCTGAAACCAGCAACGGCAAAGAGCACGAGTGGTTTAACCAGATCCAGTACCAGGTGCAGGATGGTCCGGCGAAGGATCTTAAACTCAAACTGCGTTACTCCGTCCTGCGCGTCTCCAGCAACGCCAGCGATTACAACGTCGGTGGGGACGAGATCCGCGCTTACGTGGAGTACCCGTTTAACGTGTTCTGATGAAAAAAAACCTCTCCGCGGAGAGGTTTTTTTACGCCACGAGAGGCTGGCTTATTCGCCTTTTTTCGCTGCCTGGATGTACAGCATTTCCAGCGCCAGAGTCGCTGCGGCCAGCGCAGTGATCTCGGACTGGTCATAGGCAGGAGCCACTTCCACCACGTCCATCCCGACAATGTTCAGATCCTTCAGGCCGCGCACCAGTTTAATGGCACGGTCTGAGGTCAGGCCGCCGATCACCGGCGTACCAGTACCCGGGGCAAATGCCGGATCCAGGCAGTCAATGTCGAAGGTCAGATAGACAGGCATATCACCCACGATCTGTTTCACCTGCGCGATGATGTCATCCACGCCGCGATCGTTAACCTGGCCCGCATCCAGCACGGTGAAGCCATTGTCTTTATCGAACTCGGTACGGATACCAATCTGCACGGAGTGGTTCGGGTCGATCAGACCTTCGTTCGGCGCGGTGAAGAACATAGTGCCGTGGTCGAACTCGCAGCCGTTTGCATAGGTGTCGGTATGTGCATCGAAGTGCACCAGCGCCATTTTACCAAAGTGCTTCGCGTGGGCGCGCAGCAGCGGCAGGGTCACGAAGTGGTCGCCGCCAAAGGAGAGCATGCGCTTACCGGCAGCCAGCAGCTTCTCGGCATGGGCCTGCAGCTTCTCGCTCATCTCACGCGCGTCACCGAAGGCGTACACCAGGTCACCGCAGTCCACCACGTTCAGGCGCTCACGCATGTCGAAGTTCCACGGGAAGCGGTTATGCTCCCAGGCCAGGTTAGTGGAAACCTGACGGATCGCTGCCGGGCCGTGACGACCACCCGCGCGACCAGAAGTGGCCATATCGAACGGCACACCGGTGATGACCCAGTCAGCGTCGCTGTCGTACGGCTGGAAGTTCATCGGAAGGCGTAAAAAACCAAACGCGTTAGATACCAGAGAGTTATCGTACTGATGACCTAAAGTGCTCATGTCCTGACCTCATTCAAAGTCTATGTAAAAAAAATCCCCTCCGCGTCGTTAAACCCGACGAGGAAGGGATTGATTCGTAAATCGCTAATTGGGGCGAATTATCGCCGGTAATGCATACGGGTTCAAGTGAGTATAGCACTCTGCCGGATGACGGCTTCGCCTTATCCGGCCTACAGTCGTAGGCCCGGTAAGCGCAGCGCCACCGGGCATCAGCGACTACTCGTCTTCCAGATACGTATACCCGTACAGACCCGCTTCAAACTCTTCCAGGAACTGCTGCTGCAGCGCATCGTCCAGACCGGTGTTTTTCACCTGATCGCGGAACTGGGTCAGCAGCGTTTTCGGATCCAGCTGCACATATTCCAGCATGTCCGCCACGGTGTCCCCTTCGTCGGACAGCTCAACTTCCACGCTGCCGTCAGGGAAGACAAACACGTCAACCGCTTCGGTATCACCGAACAGGTTGTGCATGTTGCCGAGGATCTCCTGATACGCCCCGACCATAAAGAAGCCCAGCATTGGCGGGTTCTCCGGGTCGTATTCCGGCATTGGCATCGTCGTGGCGATACCGTCGCCATCTACGTAGTGGTCGATAGCGCCGTCAGAGTCGCAGGTAATATCCAGCAGCACCGCACGACGTTCCGGAGCATGATTCAGCCCTTCCAGCGGCAGAACCGGGAACAGCTGATCGATACCCCAGGCATCCGGCATCGACTGGAACAGCGAGAAGTTGACGTAAATCTTGTCCGCCATACGTTCCTGCAGTTCGTCGATAATAGGACGGTGCGCGCGGTTGCTCGGATCGAGCTGCTTCTGTACTTCGTGGCACATGTTCAGATAGAGCTGCTCTGCCCACGCGCGCTCCTGCAGGCTAAAGGTGCCTGAAGAGTAGCCGACGTGGATATCGTGCAGATCCATCTGGCTGTCGTGCAGCCATTCGCGCAGGGAACGACGCGTGCCCGGCTCGTGCATCTCCTGCCAGGTTTCCCACATGCTTTGCAGGGAACGCGGAGCATCCTCTGCCGGCGGCGTCGCTTCGGTGGTTTCGCTGCGCTCAACGCCAATGATATTCGAGACCAGCACGGTATGGTGCGCCGTAACGGCACGTCCGGATTCGGTGATCACCGTCGGGTGCGGCAGGCCATGCTCTTCACAGGCATCGCCAATCGCCCAGATAATGTTGTTGGCGTATTCGTTCAGGCCGTAGTTTACCGAGCAGTCGGACTGCGAGCGGGTACCTTCATAGTCCACGCCCAGGCCGCCGCCCACGTCAAAGCACTGAATATTGACGCCAAGCTTATGCAGCTCAACGTAGAAACGCGCTGATTCACGCACGCCGGTGGCGATATCGCGAATGTTGGCCATCTGCGAGCCGAGGTGGAAGTGCAGCAGCTGAATGCTGTCCAGACGACCGCGCTCGCGGAGAATTTCTACCAGCTGCAGCACCTGGTTGGCCGCCAGGCCGAACTTGGATTTTTCGCCACCGGACGACTGCCATTTACCGGACCCCTGGGACGCCAGACGCGCACGCACGCCAAGACGTGGCACCACGTTCAGACGCTCGGCCTCTTCCAGCACGATCGCGATTTCGGTCATCTTCTCGATAACCAGATAGACCTTGTGGCCCATCTTCTCGCCAATCAGCGCCAGACGAATATATTCACGGTCCTTATAACCGTTACAGACGATCACCGAACGGGTCATGCCCGCATGCGCCAGTACGGCCATCAGCTCTGCCTTGGAGCCCGCTTCCAGACCCAGCGGTTCACCGGAGTGGATCAGGGATTCAATCACGCGGCGGTGCTGGTTCACCTTGATCGGGTAAACCAGGAAGTAGTCGCCTTTATAGCCGTAAGATTCACGCGCACGCTTGAACGCGGCGTTAATCGAACGCAGACGGTGTTGCAGGATCTGCGGGAAGCAGAACAGTGCAGGCAAACGCTGGCCCTGTGCTTCGCGGGCTTTTACCAGTTTGGCAAGATCCACGCGCGCTTCAGGGACGTCGGGATCCGGGCAGACGCTGATGTGGCCCAGTTCGTTGACGTCGTAGTAGTTATTGCCCCACCAGGCAATATTGTAAGTGCGCAGCATCTTGCTGGCTTCCTGGGAGCTCATCGCAACCTCCTGCATAGAACGTAGTACACCCTGTTCGCCCGCTGACGAAGGCGAAAAAGAAGACATGTCGTCAGACATAGCGAACCTCAACTCTTTGTATTAAGTGTAAAACAGTTGACTACTATCGCAGCGTTATACGGCGATAACAACCCATAAACGGCTCCGTTTCCCAGCAGAGTATGCTGAAATCCAGACCGTGCGACCGGTTTCTTATTCATATCATTGTAAAACACGTATCCGAACTCTGTATGACAAGGTTCGGCGAAACCACGAGAAAACTCTTGTATTAACAAGAGCGCCCTTGTTCAGTTTTCACAAAGCGTGACCGGCCCTGGAATCCTGAGAAGCGCCGAGATGGGTATAACATCGGCAGGTTTGCAGACTAGAAATGCGGGTTGCGGGAATCAAATGCGCGCCAGAACGGCTGCGCTGAATTAGCGAAAAACGATGGTTCATTATCTCGTATCACCTCCACGGCCGCCTCTGTTGAAACGGACCACAAGCCAAAGCTAAAAGTTCACTGCTTAACCCGGCTGGAAGTGGCGACACGATGAATCCATCGAGCGCTTTTTTTGTATGAGCCGCGCGCCGCGTTTTATACCGAGAAGGGGGCTAAAAAGCAAAACAAAAATGCGCGTGTTGCCAGTACCGTCAGGAAAAATTTCCAGCGCTGTTTTCAACTCAGTGAGAGGTGAGTCAAAAAAAACTGGAAATCGGGCGAAGAAGTGACCTAAAATAGCCATCCAGATGTTAATCCATCTATACTGATTAACACTCATACTGCCAGTGTCAAAAACCTGCAGGCCTTGGTAGAATTATCTCCTTTGGCTATTCCACACAGCAGCTTGAGCTAACCAAATTCCTCTTAGGTGAAATAAAACATGGCAAAACACCTGTTTACGTCCGAGTCCGTATCAGAAGGACATCCTGATAAAATTGCTGACCAAATCTCCGATGCGGTGCTGGATGCGATCCTGGCCCAGGATCCAAAAGCGCGCGTAGCGTGTGAAACCTATGTCAAAACCGGCATGGTTCTGGTTGGCGGTGAGATCACCACCAGCGCATGGGTTGATATCGAAGAGATCACCCGTAACACGGTGCGTGAGATCGGTTATGTGCATTCTGATATGGGCTTTGATGCCAACTCCTGCGCGGTACTGAGCGCGATTGGCAAACAGTCTCCAGACATCAACCAGGGCGTTGACCGTGCCGATCCGCTGGAACAGGGTGCGGGTGACCAGGGCCTGATGTTCGGCTATGCAACCAACGAAACCGACGTGCTGATGCCAGCACCTGTCACCTACGCACACCGTCTGGTGCAGCGCCAGGCTGAAGTACGTAAAAACGGTACCCTGCCGTGGCTACGTCCGGATGCGAAAAGCCAGGTGACCTTCCAGTACGACGACGGCAAAATCGTCGGCATTGACGCGGTGGTTCTCTCTACCCAGCATTCAGAAGAGATCGATCAGAAATCCCTGCAGGAAGCAGTGATGGAAGAGATCATCAAACCTGTTCTGCCGACTGAATGGCTGAGCAGCGCAACCAAATTCTTCATCAACCCAACCGGACGCTTTGTGATCGGCGGCCCAATGGGTGACTGCGGTCTGACCGGCCGTAAAATCATCGTTGATACCTACGGCGGCATGGCGCGTCACGGCGGCGGTGCGTTCTCCGGTAAAGACCCGTCTAAAGTGGACCGTTCTGCGGCGTATGCGGCGCGTTATGTGGCGAAAAACATCGTTGCTGCCGGCCTGGCTGACCGCTGTGAGATTCAGGTTTCCTATGCTATCGGCGTGGCGGAACCCACCTCCATCATGGTTGAAACCTTTGGTACTGAGAAAGTGCCTTCAGAACAGCTGACCCTGCTGGTGCGCGAGTTCTTCGACCTGCGTCCATACGGCCTGATTCAGATGCTGGATCTGCTGCACCCTATCTACAAAGAAACCGCTGCATACGGTCACTTTGGTCGCGAACATTTCCCATGGGAAAAAACCGACAAAGCCGCCCTGCTGCGTGAAGCTGCCGGTCTGAAGTAATCGACTGACATCTCTTTTAAAAGGCCAGCCTTCGGGCTGGCCTTTTTTTGTCGGGTGGCGGCTGAAAGGCGTACTATATGGAACCGATTACACCGCAACGGAAGCCTTCCGCTTTCAGAATATTCTCTTTGCATGATCGCCTTTCTTCTGCTGTTACATCCCCTTTCAGTTAAGTCTGAAATGTGCTCTTTCGCGATGCACATCACCTCATTTACCTCTATATTTTCAAAGCCTTAATTTTATTTACGGTTGCACATTAGTGTAACCGATTACACCAATGTGATTAATCTCACATATTTTTACGGGTCGCTCACCTACCCTTAATATCAATAAAACTGATAACCCAACTGGAGGGCATAATGCCTGACAATAAAAAACAGGGGCGTACGTCCAACAAGGCGATGACTTTCTTCGTCTGTTTCCTCGCCGCCCTGGCAGGATTACTTTTTGGCCTGGATATCGGCGTAATTGCCGGTGCATTACCCTTTATCACTGAAGAGTTCCAGATCAGCGCTCACACCCAGGAGTGGGTGGTCAGCTCCATGATGTTTGGTGCTGCCGTCGGGGCCGTCGGTAGCGGCTGGCTCTCCTTCAAACTCGGACGTAAAAAGAGTCTGATGATCGGCGCGATCCTGTTCGTTGCCGGTTCACTCTTCTCTGCCGCTGCGCCTAACGTTGAGGTGCTGCTGATATCCCGCGTGCTGCTCGGCCTGGCCGTGGGGGTGGCGTCCTACACCGCACCGCTTTACCTGTCTGAAATCGCACCGGAAAAGATCCGCGGCAGTATGATCTCGATGTACCAGCTGATGATTACCATCGGTATTTTGGGCGCATACCTTTCCGATACCGCGTTTAGCTACAGCGGCGCATGGCGCTGGATGCTCGGCGTAATCATCATCCCTGCGGTTCTGCTGTTGATTGGCGTCTTCTTCCTGCCGGACAGCCCGCGCTGGTTTGCCGCTAAGCGCCGTTTCGTCGATGCCGAGCGCGTGCTGCTTCGCCTGCGTGATACCAGCGCAGAGGCGAAGAACGAACTGGAAGAGATCCGCGAAAGCCTGAAGGTTAAACAGTCTGGCTGGGCGCTGTTCAAAGAGAACAGTAACTTCCGCCGTGCGGTCTTCCTCGGCGTGCTGTTGCAGGTCATGCAGCAGTTCACCGGGATGAACGTCATCATGTACTACGCGCCAAAAATCTTTGAGCTGGCGGGTTACACCAACACCACCGAGCAGATGTGGGGGACCGTCATCGTGGGTCTGACCAACGTGCTGGCGACCTTTATCGCCATCGGCCTGGTGGACCGCTGGGGACGTAAGCCAACCCTGACGCTGGGCTTCCTGGTGATGGCGGCCGGCATGGGTGTCCTCGGGACCATGATGCACGTAGGCATTCACTCACCAACCGCACAGTACTTTGCGGTAGGCATGCTGCTGATGTTTATCGTCGGGTTTGCGATGAGCGCCGGTCCGCTGATTTGGGTACTCTGCTCCGAAATTCAGCCGCTGAAAGGGCGTGATTTTGGTATCACCTGCTCTACCGCAACGAACTGGATTGCCAACATGATCGTCGGCGCAACGTTCCTGACCATGCTCAACACCCTGGGTAACGCCAACACCTTCTGGGTTTACGCCGGTCTGAACATCTTCTTTATTGTGCTGACCATCTGGCTGGTTCCAGAAACCAAACATGTGTCCCTGGAACATATTGAACGTAACCTGATGAAAGGTCGTCCTCTGCGCGAAATCGGCGCCCACGACTAATCCTCACGCGGGAGGTGCCCCTTGCACCTCCCCGCTTCGCGCTTTATGCTCTGCCCCTATGAAAGCTCCCCGTCTCCCCATTGCCATCCAGCAAGCCGTTATGCGCAGCCTGCGGGAAAAACTTGCCCAGGCGAACCTGAAGCTCGGTCGCAACTATCCTGAACCTAAGATCGTGTATCAGCAGCGTGGCACCGCGGCCGGTACCGCCTGGCTTGAGTCTTATGAGATCCGCCTTAACCCGGTTCTGATGATGGAAAATCAGCAGGCGTTTATCGATGAAGTGGTACCGCATGAGCTGGCGCACCTGCTGGTGTGGAAGCACTTTGGCCGCGTCGCCCCCCACGGGAAAGAGTGGAAGTGGATGATGGAGGCGGTGCTCGGCGTTCCGGCGCGCCGGACCCATCAGTTTGAGCTGGAATCAGTACGCCGCAATACCTTCCCCTACCGCTGCCAGTGTCAGCAGCACCAGCTTACCGTCCGTCGCCATAATCGCGTGGTGCGCGGCGAAGCGACCTACCGCTGCGTGAAATGCGGTGAACCGCTGGTTGCGGAATAATCACCTGAACTTTCAGGAACTTTCCTGTTCTGACTGATTGCATACAGGAACAACATTCGTTACGTTGCGGGCTCGTTTTGACACGGAGTGTAAGATGTCCCGTAATGTTTCTCTCGCGGTCGCCTTTTTGACGACGGCGCTCTCAGGCCACGCGCTGGCTGACGGTATCACCAGTTTCTCTCAGGCCAAAGCGGCCGGTGTAAAGGTTAACGCTGACGTGCCGGGCGATTTCTACTGCGGCTGTAAAATTAACTGGCAGGGTAAAAAAGGGGTCGTTGACCTTGAGTCTTGCGGATATAAGGTGCGTAAAAACGAAAACCGCGCCAGCCGTATTGAATGGGAACATGTCGTTCCGGCATGGCAGTTTGGTCACCAGCGCCAGTGCTGGCAGGATGGCGGACGTAAAAACTGCGCCAAAGATCCGGTTTATCGCCAGATGGAAAGCGATATGCATAACCTGCAGCCCGCTGTGGGTGAAGTGAATGGCGACCGCGGCAATTTCATGTACAGCCAGTGGAACGGTGGCGAAGGCCAGTACGGCCAGTGTGGAATGAAGGTTGATTTCAAAGAGAAAGTCGCCGAGCCTCCTGCCCGCGCGCGCGGCAGTATTGCCCGCACCTACTTCTATATGCGTGACCGTTACAACCTCAACCTTTCCCGCCAGCAGACGCAGCTGTTCAACGCCTGGGACAAGCAATACCCGGTGACAGAGTGGGAATGCCAGCGCGACGAACGCATCGCCAGGGTTCAGGGGAATCATAACCCTTACGTCCAGCGGGCTTGCCAGGCGCAAAAGAGCTAACCTACACTAGCGGCAATTTGCTTACATCGTATGACACACGGAATTTCTGACTATGCGCATTCCCCGCATTTACCATCCTGAACTGATTACCGCAGGCCGAGAAATCGCCCTGTCTGATGACGCCGCCAACCACGTTGGTCGCGTGCTGCGCATGGGCGCAGGTCAGGCCATTCAGCTGTTCGATGGCTCTAACCAGGTTTTCGACGCGGAAATTACGCGGTCCGATAAAAAAAGCGTGCACGTTAACGTGCTGCATGGCGAGGTGGATGATCGCGAATCACCGCTGCACATTCATCTGGGCCAGGTGATGTCGCGCGGGGAAAAGATGGAGTTCACCATTCAGAAATCCATTGAACTCGGTGTAAGCCTCATTACGCCACTTTTTTCTGAGCGCTGTGGCGTTAAACTGGATGCGGAACGTCTGAACAAGAAGATCCAGCAGTGGCAGAAAATTGCCATTGCAGCTTGTGAACAGTGTGGCCGCAACCGTATTCCGGAGATCCGCCCGGCGATGGATCTGGAAGCGTGGTGTGCAGAAGAGGAAAGTGGGCTGAAGCTCAATCTTCATCCGCGCGCCAGCGCCAGCATCAATACGCTGCCCTTGCCCGTCGAGCGCGTACGCCTGCTGATTGGTCCCGAAGGTGGGCTTTCGGCGGATGAAATCGCGATGACGGCACGTTACCAGTTTACTGATATTCTGTTGGGACCTCGCGTTCTGCGCACTGAGACAACGGCACTCACGGCCATTACCGCGCTACAGGTACGGTTTGGCGATCTGGGTTGACGCATATTGGAGAGAAAGATGATCAAGCTCGGCATCGTGATGGACCCCATCGCAAACATTAACATCAAGAAAGATTCCAGCTTCGCTATGCTGCTGGAAGCGCAGCGTCGCGGCTATGAACTCCACTATATGGAGATGAACGATCTTTACCTGATCAACGGTGAAGCCCGGGCGCGCACCCGCATCGTTAACGTCGAGCAGAACTACGACAAATGGTACGAATTCGGCACAGAGCAGGACATCGCGCTTGCCGATCTCAACGTCATTCTGATGCGTAAAGATCCGCCATTCGACACCGAGTATATCTACTGCACCTATATCCTTGAACGTGCAGAAGAGAAAGGGACGCTGATTGTCAACAAACCGCAGAGCCTGCGCGACTGTAATGAAAAACTCTACACCGCCTGGTTCTCTGACCTGACGCCTGAAACGCTGGTGACCCGCAGCAAAATCCAGTTGAAGGAATTCTGGCAGAAACACGGTGATATCATCATGAAGCCGCTGGACGGCATGGGCGGTGCGTCGATTTTCCGCGTGAAAGAAGGTGATCCGAACATTGGCGTGATTGCCGAAACCCTGACCGAGCTGGGTACCCGTTACTGCATGGCGCAGAACTATATTCCGGCGATCAAAGACGGCGACAAACGCGTGCTGGTGGTGGATGGCGAACCGGTGCCGTACTGCCTTGCACGCATCCCGCAGGGTGGCGAAACCCGCGGTAACCTGGCCGCTGGTGGCCGCGGTGAGCCACGCCCGCTGACCGAAAGCGACTGGGAAATTGCCCGCCGCGTCGGTCCAACCCTTAAGGCTAAGGGACTGATCTTCGTTGGCCTGGATATCATCGGCGATCGTCTGACGGAAGTGAACGTCACCAGCCCGACCTGCATTCGTGAAATTGAAGCGGAATTCCCGGTCTCGATCACCGGAATGCTGATGGACGCCATCGAAAAACGCCTGCAGAAATAACCCACCAATGAGTGACAGCGCCCGGGTTTCTCCGCATACTGGTCGCTGTCGCTTTTTAAACCAGGAAACAGTACCTCTGACAATGAATTTACAGCATCACTTTCTTATTGCCATGCCTGCTCTCCAGGACCCGATTTTTCGCCGCGCAGTGGTGTATATCTGTGAATACAATGAAGACGGCGCGATGGGCATTATCATCAACAAACCGCTGGAAAATCTTCAGGTTGAAGGGATTCTGGACAAGCTGAAAATCCCGGCTGAAGCGCGCTTGCCGGAAATCCGGCTGGATAAACCCGTGATGCTGGGTGGACCTCTTGCAGAAGATCGCGGTTTTATTCTTCATACGCCGCCGGTATTCGCTTCCAGTATTCGCATTTCGGATAACACCGTCATCACTACCTCGCGCGACGTGCTTGAAACGCTGGGCACCGCTGAGCAGCCTTCAGAAGTGCTGGTGGCGCTGGGCTATTCCTCGTGGGAAAAAGGCCAGCTTGAGCAAGAGATCCTCGATAACGCCTGGCTCACCGCCCCTGCGGACATGAATATCCTGTTTAAAACCCCTATCGCCGATCGCTGGCGTGACGCGGCGAAACTGATTGGCATTGATATTCTGACCATGCCTGGCGTAGCGGGGCACGCCTGATGAGCGGAACACTTCTGGCCTTTGATTTTGGCACCAAAAGCATTGGCGTCGCCGTGGGTCAGCGCATTACCGGCACCGCACGTCCGCTGACGGCCCTGAAGGCCAACGACGGCACGCCAGACTGGAATCTCATTGAACGTCTGCTCAAAGAGTGGCAACCGGATGACGTGATTGTTGGGCTGCCGCTCAACATGGATGGCACAGAACAGCCGCTTACCGCCAGGGCGCGTAAATTTGCCAATAAAATCCATGGCCGCTTTGGTGTTTCCGTAAAGCTTCACGACGAGCGTCTCAGCACAGTCGAAGCGCGTGCGGGTCTGTTTGAACACGGCGGCTTCCGGGCGCTCAACAAAGGCAGCGTGGACTCCGCTTCTGCCGTCATCATCCTCGAAAGCTATTTCGAACAGGGCTTCTGAGCAAGGGGCCTATAGCCGCCCCTGCGCCCGTCTCTCCGCCAGGCTCTGGTCAAAGTTCTGCATGCCCGCCTGCTGACCGGTTTGAATGATGCCGGGCAGTTGCCACGTTTTTCCTTCGCGAATCAGATTCGCCGCCGCAGCGGTATTCACCAGCAGTTCATACAGCGCGACGCGTCCATCCTGGAGATCGGGAACCAGCCTCTGCGCCAGCACCGCCCGCAGGCTGCCGGCCAGCTGGTTGCGCACCGGATCTTTCTCCTGCGCCGGAAACGTATCCACCAGCCGTTCAATCGCCTGCGATGCCCCGCGCGTATGCAGCGTCGCCAGCACCAGATGCCCGGTTTCGGCCGCCGTCAGCGCCAGGCGGATCGTCTCGCTGTCGCGCAGTTCCCCCAGCAGGATCACGTCCGGATCCTCGCGTAACGCACCGCGCAGTGCTTCCGCAAATGACGGCGTGTGCTGGCCTATCTCCCGCTGCTGTATCAGGCAGCGTTCACTCTGGTAGATAAACTCCACCGGGTCTTCAAGCGTGAGGATATGGCCGTCGGTATGATGGTTGAGAAAATCGACCATCGCAGCGAGCGTAGTGGATTTGCCGCTACCGGTTGCCCCCGTCACCAGAATCAACCCGGCATCATTGGATAACAGTTCCGAAGTGGCCCGCGGCACGCCCAACGAAGCGAGTTGCGGACAGGTTCGCGGCAACAGCCGTAGCGTTACGGAAACACCTCTCATCTGCCTGAAGGCACTGCCGCGCAGGCGCTGGCCCCCCGCTACCGTCACCGCAAAATCCACCTGCCCGTTTGCCCACCATATTCCCTGCTGCTCGTCGTTGAGCCACGCTTTTAGCAATGCTTCAACGTCCGGAGGCGGAAACGGTGCCGGCTCAAGACGGCCTGTTCTGCGCCAGCGGGGTGGCGAATCACTGCACAGGTGTAGATCGGAGACGTTATGCTTTACACTAAGGGCCACAATTTCTTCCACATCCATAGACTACTCCTCGGAAAATGAACGACATTGCGCATAACCTGGCACAGGTCCGGGACAAAATCTCAGCCGCCGCAACGCGTTGCGGCCGTGCTTCAGAAGAAATTACGTTACTTGCAGTCAGCAAAACGAAGCCTGCGAGCGCCATCGCAGAAGCCATTGATGCAGGCCAGCGAGCGTTTGGTGAAAACTACGTTCAGGAAGGCGTGGACAAAATTCGCTACTTCCAGCAACAGGGGAATACGTCTCTGCAGTGGCACTTTATTGGTCCCCTGCAGTCGAACAAAAGCCGTCTGGTGGCAGAGCACTTCGACTGGTGCCACACCATTGACCGTCTGCGCATTGCGACCCGCCTGAATGACCAGCGTCCGGCAGAGTTGCCTGCGCTTAACGTGCTGATTCAGGTCAACATCAGCGATGAAAACAGCAAGTCCGGCATTACGCTCGGTGAAGTAGATGCGCTGGCGGCAGAGGTGGCCGCCCTGCCGCGCTTAACCCTGCGCGGGCTAATGGCCATTCCCGCGCCTGAGTCAAGTTATGAAAGGCAGTTTGCCGTGGCACAGCAAATGGCTGTAGCATTTGAGGCGCTTAAAGCGCGCTATGACACGGTAGACACGCTTTCTCTGGGCATGTCGGATGATATGGAAGCCGCCATCGCGGCAGGCAGCACTATGGTGCGCATCGGTACAGCCATTTTCGGTGCGCGCGACTACACCCAATAATAAGGAAACCTGAGGAACGCCATGAAGACGTTGACTTTCCTGCTCTCAACGGTCATTGAGCTGTATACGATGGCGCTTTTGCTGCGCGTCTGGATGCAGTGGGCCCGCTGTGATTTTTACAACCCGTTCTCGCAGTTTGTCGTGAAAATCACGCAACCTGTTGTCGGACCGCTGCGCCGTATTATCCCGGCAATGGGTCCCATCGACAGCGCGTCTTTGCTGGTGGCGTTTATTCTGAGCGTTATCAAAGCAATCGTGCTGTTTATGGTCATTACCTTCCAGCCGATCATCTGGATTGCAGCCGTCCTGATCCTGATTAAAACCATCGGTCTGCTGATCTTCTGGGTGCTGCTGGTGATGGCCATCATGAGCTGGGTCAGCCAGGGTCGTAGCCCGGTGGAGTACGCCTTGATTCAGCTGGCCGAACCGCTGCTGCGTCCGATCCGTAACCTGCTTCCGTCTATGGGCGGTATCGATTTTTCGCCGATGATCCTCGTTCTGCTGCTTTATGTGGTGAACATGGGGATCGCCGAGCTGTTACAGTCCACGGGCGATATGCTGCTGCCGGGGCTGTGGATGGCGCTATGAGTGCAGTAAGCACCTGCGCTGACGGGCTGGTTTTACGGCTGTATATTCAGCCGAAAGCCAGCCGTGACACTATTGTTGGACTGCATGGCGACGAGTTAAAAGTCGCCATCACTGCCCCGCCCGTTGACGGCCAGGCGAACGCGCATCTGACCAAATATCTGGCAAAACAGTTTCGCGTGGCTAAAAGCCAGGTCATCATTGAAAAAGGCGAACTGGGGCGGCATAAACAGGTAAAAATCCTCAACCCGCAATCTATCCCGACGGAAGTCGCGGCTTTGACAGAACAGGACTAAACCATGCAGAAAGTTGTTCTCGCGACCGGTAATGCCGGTAAAGTGCGCGAGCTGGCCTCGCTATTACATGATTTTGGGCTGGATGTGGTCGCCCAGACCGAGCTCGGCGTGGATTCCGCCGACGAGACGGGGCTGACGTTTATCGAAAACGCGATCCTGAAAGCACGCCATGCCGCACAGATTACGGGCCTGCCCGCAATCGCTGACGACTCTGGCCTGGCGGTCGATTTTCTCGGCGGCGCGCCGGGGATCTACTCTGCACGCTATTCCGGCGTGGACGCGACCGACCAGCAGAATCTGGAAAAGCTGCTTGTCGCGCTGAAAGACGTGCCGGACGAGCAGCGTACCGCGCAGTTCCACTGCGTGCTGGTCTATATGCGTCATGCGGAAGACCCGACCCCCATCGTCTGCCACGGCAGCTGGCCGGGAGTGATTACCCGCGAAGCGGCAGGTAACGGCGGTTTTGGCTACGACCCTATTTTCTTTGTCCCGTCCGAGGGCAAGACCGCTGCGGAACTGACCCGCGAAGAGAAAAGCGCGATTTCCCACCGCGGACGCGCCCTGAAACTGTTACTGGAAGCACTGCGTAATGGCTAATCTGCCACCTCTGAGTCTCTATATTCACATCCCGTGGTGCGTGCAGAAATGCCCGTACTGTGATTTCAACTCGCACGCGCTGAAGGGCGAAGTGCCGCACGATGACTACGTTGCGCATCTGCTGGCCGATCTGGACGCCGATGTCGCGTACGCACATGGACGTGAAGTTAAGACCATTTTCATTGGTGGCGGTACGCCGAGCCTGCTGTCAGGCCCGGCGATGCAAACGCTGCTGGACGGCGTGCGTGCGCGCCTGAACCTGGCAGCGGATGCTGAAATTACGATGGAAGCCAACCCCGGCACCGTTGAGGCCGACCGTTTTGTCGAGTATCAGCGTGCAGGCGTGAACCGCATCTCCATCGGTGTGCAGAGCTTTAGCGAGCCGAAACTGAAACGCCTGGGGCGCATTCACGGCCCGGAAGAGGCGAAGCGTGCGGCAACGCTGGCGACGGGGCTTAATCTTCGCAGCTTCAACCTGGATTTGATGCACGGCCTCCCGGACCAGTCGCTGGACGAGGCGCTGGACGACCTGCGCCAGGCGATTGAACTGAACCCGCCACACCTTTCGTGGTACCAGCTCACCATCGAGCCCAACACGCTGTTTGGTTCGCGCCCGCCAGTCCTGCCGGACGACGACGCCCTGTGGGATATCTTCGAGCAGGGCCACAGGCTTTTGACTGCCGCAGGCTATCAGCAGTATGAAACGTCCGCCTATGCGAAGCCGGGCTACCAGTGTCAGCACAACCTGAACTACTGGCGGTTTGGCGACTATCTGGGGATTGGCTGCGGCGCGCACGGTAAAGTGACTTTCCCGGACGGGCGTATTCTGCGCACGGCGAAGACCCGCCACCCGCGTGGCTATATGGAAGGCCGTTACCTGGAACGTCAGCATGATGTCGAGGCGGTGGATAAACCGTTTGAGTTCTTTATGAACCGCTTCCGCCTGCTGGAAGCCGCACCACGTGCGGAATTTTCGCGTTACACCGGGCTGCCGGAGGCAGTGATTCGTCCACAGATTGACGAAGCGCTGGCGAAGGGGTATCTCACGGAATGTGAGGAATACTGGCAGATCACCGAGCACGGCAAACTGTTCTTAAACTCCCTTCTCGAGCTGTTCCTCGCCGAAGGATCCTGAAAGCTGATTCAGGATTTTACATCCCGCGCTGCCGGCTGAGGGAAAGGCTGGCAGAGTGTGGGGATGGACAAATCAAAACAACTCCGCAAACACATGACGCCCGAAGAGTTACGCCTCTGGTATTTACTCAGGGGACGCCGCTTCTTTGGCTATAAGTTTCGCCGCCAGATGCCGATTGGTGCGTATATCGTAGATTTTGCCTGCTTTAAGGCGAAACTGATCATTGAGCTGGATGGTGGACAACATCAGAACAACGAAATGTATGATTCACGTCGTGCTGAATTTTTGAATGCGAACGGCTGGGAAATACTACGGTTCTGGAATAATGAATTCAGGACAAACGAGGAGGAGGTGTTGATGGCTATATTGCAACGACTGCGCTGCCTGATGCCCTCACCCTAACCCTCTCCCACAGGGAGAGGGAACGATTACACCCTCTCCCATGGGGAGAGGGCCGGGGTGAGGGGCCCAGCGCGCAGAGATCTTACTTCAACGTCCCCACCAGCGCCTTCCGGCTATCTTCCAGCGATACAACGCGTTTACACACGTCTTTGCCGAACTTCTGGAAATCATCTTCCTGGTTCTTCCACTCGTTCTGAATGGAGGTCTGCAGGCCGCCCAGACTGCCCAGCACGCCCTGAAGCGGGTTACCGCCGCCTTTCAGTACCGCTTTGGCACCCATCTCGTTGATGCTGTCCTGCAGGATGCCGCCCATCGCCTGGTTCACCAGCTGCTGCCCGTCAGCACGGACCTGATCAATCGCCTTGTAGTGGAACGTCAGGCCGTCGGTACGCGTCTCGATAATCCGGTTCATCTGCTCTTTCAACTGCTTATCGAGCTTCGTCAGGCGGGTGCGCATATTGCTGCTCTCCCCCACCTCTTTGGTGATGATCTTATCCAGCGCCACGCGGCTTTTCTCAACGCGCGTCAGCGCGCCTTCGTTAATCCATGGCAGCGCGGTACGCAAATCGGCCTGGTAGTCTTTCGCCTGCTCACGCTGTGCCGCAGTCAGGTTGTACTGTTTGCCGTTAAAGGTGACGTTCCCTTCCGGCGTAATCACCAGATTGCCGTTCTCGCCTTTGACCTGCACGGTTTGCGGGCTTAACACCACGTCATCACGCGGGGTGACGCTACATTTATACTCCGCATGGGCGGTGAATCCGGTTGCCATCAAAGCAGCAGCCAGCAACGTTTTGCGCATCTTAAACACTCCCTCAGACAAAATGGGCCAGCTAATGCTGGCCCTTTACTACTTTATTAGTCCCACCAAACGTCGAAAAGTTCGCTGACGCGAACATCTTCCAGCTTGTGGTCTTCAAGCCATTTACGTACCAGGGCCTGATGTTCTTCGGTGCATTTACCCACTTCCTGGGTGCAGATCAGACCTTCCCACGCCAGATAGCCGCTACCATCGAAGGCCAGTTTGTTTGGCTCGATCACCTCGTTGATGAACGCATCAACGTCCTGATCGATCTGCTCAACGCTGGTGCCTTCCGGGAAACGCCAGGCAACGGAGAAGCCCACTTCCTGGAATTCTTCGATGTGCATCTTTTTACGCAGACGACGGCTACGATTCTTTGCCATTATTTCACCCTCTCGAACATTAAGTCCCATACACCGTGACCAAGACGATGGCCACGCTGTTCAAATTTCGTTACCGGACGCGATTCCGGACGCGGTACATAGTCGTTGCTCGCCGACTGGTTTTTGTAACCGTCCAGCGATGACATCACTTCCAGCATATGTTCCGCATAAGGTTCCCAGTCGGTCGCCATATGGAAGACACCGCCCAGCTTGAGCTTACTTTTTACCAGCTCAGCAAACGGCGCCTGAACGATACGGCGTTTATTATGACGTGCTTTGTGCCACGGGTCAGGGAAAAAGAGCTGAACCATGGTTAAAGAATTGTCAGGAATCATTTTGTGCAGCACTTCCACTGCGTCATGACACATCACGCGCAGGTTCTCAACGCCCTCTTCATGGGCCGTAGCCAGACACGCGCCCACACCCGGGGAGTGCACTTCAATGCCGAGGAAGTTCTGCTCCGGGCGGGCTTTGGCCATGGCCACCAGCGAGGCGCCCATACCGAAACCAATTTCCAGGGTTACCGGCGCGTCGCGGCCAAACAGCTCGCTAAAATCCAGAGGCTGCTCGCTGAACTCAACGCCCATCACCGGCCAGTAGTTGTCCAGCGCATGTTGCTGCCCTTTCGTCAGGCGACCCTGACGGCGGACAAAGCTGCGAATACGGCGCAGCGGGCGACCGTTTTCATCAAATTCCGGTGAAATGACGTCGTTTTTCATAAAAGAGTTGTCTGCTTGTGAGAATGTTCGGGAAACGGGCATTATCCAAAGTTAAGGCTTCTATGCAAGCATGGGAAAGATCCGGTTTACAGCAGATTGACGCTGTGCTGCAATCGGCGTCCCTGATTATACGAATCGATGACCATGCAAGCCTCTCAATTTTCAGCCCAGGTGCTGGACTGGTACGACAAATACGGGCGTAAAACCCTGCCCTGGCAAATTGAAAAAACGCCTTACAAAGTATGGCTCTCCGAAGTGATGTTGCAACAAACGCAGGTCGCGACGGTGATTCCTTACTTTGAGCGTTTTATGGCGCGCTTCCCGACGGTGACCGATCTGGCTAACGCTCCGCTGGACGAGGTGCTGCACCTGTGGACCGGGCTTGGCTACTACGCCCGCGCGCGTAACCTGCACAAAGCAGCACAGCAGGTCGCGACGCGCCACAACGGACGCTTCCCGGAAACCTTTGACGAGGTAGCGGATTTACCCGGCGTCGGACGTTCAACCGCCGGCGCCATTCTCTCCCTCTCTTTAGGCAAGCATTTTCCGATCCTCGACGGCAACGTGAAGCGCGTGCTGGCACGCTGCTATGCCGTCGACGGCTGGCCGGGAAAGAAGGATGTTGAAAAACGTCTTTGGGAAATAAGTGAAGAGGTCACCCCGGCAAACGGCGTCGAGCGCTTCAACCAGGCGATGATGGATCTTGGCGCGATGGTCTGCACGCGCTCAAAACCGAAATGCGAACTCTGCCCGGTGAATAATCTCTGCGTGGCGTACGCCAACCAGTCGTGGGCGCAGTATCCCGGTAAAAAACCCAAACAGACGCTGCCGGAACGCACCGGCTATATGCTGCTGATGCAGCACGGCGATGAAGTGTTCCTGGCCCAACGTCCACCGAGCGGTCTGTGGGGTGGTCTATACTGCTTCCCACAGTTTGAAGATGAAGATTTGCTGCGTGAATGGCTTAAAAAGCGCGGGATTGCTGCCGATAACCTGACGCAGCTGACCGCGTTTCGCCACACCTTCAGCCATTTCCATCTGGATATTGTGCCGATGTGGCTTCCCGTGTCCTCCTTCGCCTCGTGCATGGATGAAGGCACCGCTCTCTGGTATAACTTAGCGCAACCGCCATCAGTCGGGCTGGCGGCTCCCGTGGAGCGCCTGTTACAGCAATTACGTGCCGGTGCAATGGTTTAGCATCGGCTAAAAAAGAGGAATGAGTATGGCCAGAACGATTTTTTGTACTTTCCTGCAGCGTGACGCTGAAGGCCAGGATTTCCAGCTTTATCCGGGCGACCTGGGTAAACGCATTTATAACGAGATTTCCAAAGAAGCCTGGGGGCAGTGGCAGAAAAAGCAGACCATGCTGATCAACGAGAAGAAACTCAGCATGATGAATCCGGAACACCGCAAACTGCTGGAGCAGGAGATGGTGAGCTTCCTGTTCGAAGGTAAAGACGTGCACATCGAAGGCTATACGCCACCGGAAAAATAACAGCGCGCGGGGGAAACCCCGCCGTTAGAGCAAACACAACACGCACTCCCGGAATGATGAAAAAACTTTTAGCGCTAGCCCTTGTTGCGCCGTTGCTTGTCTCGTGTTCGTCAAAAAAAGGTGATGAGTACAACGAAGCCTGGATCAAGGACACCAACGGTTTTGATATTTTGATGGGGCAGTTTGCCCATAACATCGAGAATATATGGGGATTTAACGAAGTTCTTATTGCCGGACCTAAGGACTACGTTAAGTACACCGACGCCTATCTGACGCGTAGCCACATCAACTTTGATGAGGGTACGATCACGATTGAGACCATTGCCGGCACAGACCCTGCCGCTCGGCTCCGTCAGGCAATCATCAAAACCCTGCTGATGGGTGACGATCCGGGCTCAATCGATCTCTACTCCGATGCCGACGACATCACGATATCCAAAGAGCCGTTCCTGTACGGTCAGGTCGTCGATCAGACCGGCCAGCCCATTCGCTGGGAAGGCCGCGCCACGAAATTTGCCGACTACCTGCTGCAGACGCGCCTGAAAAGCCGCTCGAACGGCCTGAAGATTATCTATAGCGTCACCATCAACCTTGTTCCGAACCACCTCGACAAGCGTGCGCATAAGTACTTAGGCATGGTGCGTCAGGCCTCACGCAAGTACGGCGTGGATGAGTCGCTGATCCTGGCGATTATGCAGACCGAATCATCGTTTAACCCTTACGCGGTGAGCCGTTCCGACGCCCTGGGGCTGATGCAGGTTGTACAGCACAGCGCCGGTAAAGACGTCTTCCGCGCGCAGGGGAAATCCGGAACGCCGAGCCGCAGCTATCTGTTCGATCCGCAGAGCAACATTGATACCGGCACCGCCTATCTGGCGATGCTGAACAATGTCTACCTGGGCGGGATTGATAACCCGACCTCGCGCCGCTACGCGGTGATCACCGCCTATAACGGCGGTGCGGGCAGCGTGCTACGTGTCTTCTCGAATGACAAAGTGCAGGCCGCAAACATCATCAACAGCATGGCGCCGGGAGATGTCTACGCAACCCTGACCACCCGCCATCCGTCCGCGGAATCCCGTCGTTATCTGTATAAAGTGAATACGGCGCAGAAGAACTACCGTCGTCGCTAGCCCCCCTCCCCCTAACCCTCTCCCCAAAGGGGAGAGGGGACTGAACACCCTCACCCATACGAAAATGTTATTTGCATCACAATCCAAACTGCAAATTAATGTGGATTGCATTTTTTTGCGGGAGGTAACAAAACATATCGTTGCCAACTGATAGAATTGCATCAAATAACAACCCTGAATGTTCCTATAACAACATATCTCCCGCTCACTTGTGAGGAAAGTAACATGAACCTTAAGCTGCAGCTTAAAATATTGTCGTTTCTGCAGTTCTGCCTGTGGGGTAGCTGGCTGACTACACTCGGCTCCTATATGTTTGTGACGCTCAAGTTCGATGGTGCGTCAATCGGTGCCGTATACAGTTCGCTCGGTATTGCGGCGGTCTTCATGCCAACGCTGCTGGGGATCGTGGCGGATAAATGGCTGAGTGCCAAATGGCTGTACATGCTTTGCCACCTGGTGGGCGCGGGGACGCTGTTTATGGCAGCCCAGGTGACCACACCGGGGGCGATGTTCATGGTGATCCTGCTTAACTCGCTGGCCTACATGCCAACGCTTGGGTTGATCAACACCATCTCCTACTATCGCCTGAAATCCGCGGATATGGACATCGTGACCGATTTCCCGCCAATCCGTATCTGGGGCACTATCGGCTTTATCATGGCGATGTGGGGCGTGAGCTTCGCGGGCTTCGAACTGAGCCATATGCAGCTTTACATCGGCGCTGCGCTCTCCGTGCTGCTGGCGCTGTTCACCCTGACGCTGCCAACCATTCCTGTCTCTAACCAGCAGAAAAACCAGAGCTGGAGCACCATGCTCGGCCTGGACGCCTTCGCGCTGTTTAAAAACAAACGCATGGCGATCTTCTTTATCTTCTCCATGCTGCTGGGCGCGGAACTGCAGATCACCAACATGTTCGGCAACACCTTCCTGCACAGCTTCGATAACAACCCGCTGTTCTCCGGCAGCTTTATCGTTGAACACGCATCGGTGATGATGTCCATCTCGCAGATCTCTGAGACGCTGTTCATCCTGACCATTCCGTTCTTCCTGAGCCGCTACGGCATCAAGAACGTCATGCTGATCAGTATCGCGGCATGGATGTTGCGCTTCGGCCTCTTCGCCTATGGCGACCCAAGCCCGTTCGGCACCGTACTGCTGGTTCTGTCGATGATTGTTTACGGCTGCGCCTTCGACTTCTTCAACATCTCGGGTTCCGTGTTTGTGGAAAAAGAGGTGAAACCTGAAATCCGCGCCAGTGCACAGGGTATGTTCCTGATGATGACCAACGGCTTCGGCTGTATTCTGGGCGGCGTGGTGAGCGGCAAAGTGGTTGAGATGTACACCACCAACGGCATCACCAACTGGCAGCCGGTGTGGCTGATCTTCGCCGCGTACTCACTGGTGCTGTTCTTCGCGTTTATCGTGCTGTTCAAGTACAAACATGTTCGCGTGCCGAATGGTGCGCAGCCAGTCGCGCATTGATTGTTGTGCCCGGTGGCGCTAACGCTTACCGGGCCTACAAAAACACCGTTCGTAAGCCGGGCAAGGCGAAGCCGCCACCCGGCTATTTTATTGCAGCAAGCACCCACCCCACCGACAGTAAATCCGCGCTGCCTCCGGGACTCAGGTTCCGTTCAATCAATGCGTTATCCATTCTGAGCAACGCCTCGCGGTCCCAGCCTGCAGCCAGCAGTTTCCGCGCATAACCCTGAACGAAGCGTAGCCCCTCAATGCCGCCGCGCGACACCAGATTGCTGTCCTGATTGACTGACATCAGGCGTAACAGCAGGTCGTGAAGTGAATGTCCGTTCCACTGCGCCAGCGCCTTACGCACCGTCGCAAAACCGCTTTCGGCCTCTCCGCGCGCGCCGGTTAAGCCATACAGCTGATACTGCCGCTCGCCCGCCGTCGCCTGCCCGCTGCGTGCGGCCAGCTCCCGCGAGACCAGCCCGCTGCAGAGGTTACTCACCTCACAACAGAGGCTGTCTGCGGAGACCCTTTTCACACGCCCGGCAGCAAAGCACAGTAAACCAAGGGCAAAAATACCGCCTTTGTGGGTGTTCACCCCGTTCGTTGCGGCATACATCGCCTGCTCGCAGGCCATCCCCATCGGGCGGAGAACCCGTAACTGTTCGTCAGCGGGTTTATCGGCATGCGCGCTGCCCAGCTCAGCAAAGCGCGAAAACCACGGCGTAATCGCCGCAATGCTGCGGACAAACAGCGCGTGGTCCATATCGCGATGGGCGCCGTTATTGAGTTTGTCTACCAGACCCGGCTTGGGCGTCAGCTCCAGCTCCTGCCATAGCGCCGCTTCGGCAAGCGCGGGCACGTCAGCCGGGCGCAGTTTAGTCGCGAGCAAACCAGTCATCGATCATCTTCTCCACGCGAGCCACAACCTGCTCCACTGGATGCGCGCGCGAACGGGAACAGGCATGCGCCGGCTCGTCGCAGATCAGGCAGCGTCTGAGATTCGTCCCCAGCGACTGTCGCCCGACGTGGCCGTGCTGAGGGCAGATCACATCCAGATCCCACAGCCTGCCGAGCGGATGCGTCTGCTCCAGCTCCGCACAGTGCGCTTTGATTTCCGCCGCCGGATGGGCCACGCACCACAGGGCTTCCGGCCCGGTCGGTAACCACAGCACCTGGCGGTCCAGCACCTGCCAGCGGTTTTCCCACAGCAGCTGGTCGCACATCTGCAGCGCCACGCCCATGGTGTTGCGATAGCGCAGGCTGTCTTTGACCTCCCCCGGCGTCACCAGGGTGAGGGAAATGATCGGTTGTTGATAGTGCTCAAGCATGTCAGCCTGACGCCCTGCGCGGCGCTCTTTCGCCGCCAGCAGTTCGTCCAGGCTGACACCCGTCCGAACGGGTGTCGCTGAAATCATACGTCCTCCTTTACCTGTCGCACGGTGTCGATCACGCTGCCGTCGCGGTAGCGGATCACCCCGACGATTTTGTCGGTAAACGCGATTGGTTTGGGGACGCCAGTCAGGGAAATCGCCCGCTCGTACAGCGCAGTGATGTCCACAACCTTCAGCCCCGCCTCCAGCAGGCGCTCGCGGATCTCCGGACGCGACGGGTTGACCGCAATACCGTGATCGGTGACCAGTACGTCAATGCTCTCTCCCGGCGTGAGGCGCGTGGTAACCCGCTTCACGACCGTCGGAATGCGGCTACGCAGCAGCGGCGCAACGACGATGGTCAGGTTCGCCGCGGCGGCCACGTCGCAGTGTCCGCCGGACGCGCCGCGCATTACGCCGTCGGAGCCGGTGATGACGTTGACGTTGAAATCGACGTCAATTTCCAGGGCGCTGAGGATCACCACGTCAAGCTGATCGCAGCTTGCCGCCTTACTGCCGGGGTTGGCGTAGACGTTGGTGGAGATCTCCACGTGGTTCGGGTTGCGCGCCAGCGAGGCCGCCGCCTGGCCGTCAAAGCACTGGGTATCGAGCAGCTTTTCGATAAGCCCCTTTTCGTGCAGATCCACCAGGCTGCCGGTGATGCCGCCGAGCGCAAAGCGCGCCTTCACGCCGCTGCGCTCCATCTTCTCTTCCATAAAGCGGGTGCAGGCGGTGGCCGCCGCGCCGGAGCCGGTCTGCATCGAGAAGCCCGGTTTGAAGTAGCCGGAGTGCTCAATGACGTCCGCCGCATAGCGGGCAATCATCAGCTCGCGCGGGTTGCTGGTGACGCGCGCTGCGCCGACGCTGATTTTCGCCGGATCGCCCACGCTCTCAACCTGCACGATGTAGTCCACCTGGTCCTGCACCAGGCTGGCGGGCATATTGGGGAACGGCACCAGTTCTTCAGTCAGCAGCACCACCTTGTGGGCAAAGTGCGCGTCCACCATGGCGTAGCCCAGCGAGCCGCAGCACGATTTGCCGTGCGTGCCGTTGGCGTTGCCAAACTCATCGCTGCACGGCACGCCAAGAAACGCCACGTCGATATTCAGCTCGCCGTCCTGGAGCAGTTTCACCCGCCCGCCGTGGGAGTGAATTTGCACCGGCTCGTCCATCAGCCCGTGGGAGATGGCCTCTGCCAGCCTGCCGCGCATCCCGGAGGTGTAAATCCGGGTGATCACCCCGCTTTCAATGTGCTCAATCAGCGCGTCGTTGCAGGTCATCAGCGAGCTGGAGGCCAGGGTCAGGTTTTTGAAGCCCATCCGCGCCAGCAGCGCCACTACAGTGTTAATCACCCGGTCGCCTTCACGAAACGCGTGGTGGAAGGAGATGGTCATCCCGTCCTGCAGACCGCAGCGCTTAACCGCCTCTTCGACAGAGGCGCACAGTTTGCGGTTGTGCTTCGCGTCGCTGTCCGCCAGCCACGGCGTCGCGCTGTGGGCGGTATCAAACGGTTTTAAGTCCCGCAGATGGGTAAAATTGACATGGAGAAGTTCAGTCTGATTCATTATCTCATCCTTACCGACGCACGCCGGAGGCCGCCGCGCGCTCCAGCACCACCTGCGCGTGGTTAATAATTGGTGCATCCACCATTTTGCCGTTGAGCGACACCACGCCCAGGCCGTTACGCTCGCCCTCTTCTGCCGCTTCAATCACCCTTTTGGCGTGATCCACCTCTTCCTGGGTCGGGGCATAGGCGTTATGCAGGAGATCGATCTGGCGCGGGTTGATCAGCGATTTACCGTTAAAGCCCATCTTGCGGATCAGATCGACCTCGCGCAGGAACCCGGCCTCGTCGTTAACGTCTGACCACACCACGTCGAAGGCGTCGATGCCTGCGGCACGCGCGGCGTGCAGCACGGCACAACGGGCGTAGAACAGCTCGGTGCCGTCGCCGCGTTCAGTCTGCATGTCCATGACATAGTCAAAGGCGGCCAGCGCGATGCCGATTAAGCGCGGCGAGCTGCGGGCAATCGCCACGGCGTTAATCACGCCAACGGCCGACTCAATCGCCGCCATCACGCGGGTAGAACCAACCTCGCGACCACACTCTTGCTCAATGCGCACCAGGTGGCCTTCCAGCTCATAGATGTCATCCGGCGTATCGGTTTTCGGCAGACGGATCACGTCCACGCCGGCCCGTACGGCGGCCTCCAGATCCAGCAGGCCAAACGGCGTGCTCAGCGGGTTAATGCGCACCACGGTTTCGATATCCTGATACATCGGATGCTGCAGCGCATGAAACACCAGCATGCGTGCGGTGTCTTTCTCGCGCAGGGCAACGGCGTCTTCCAGGTCAAACATGATGGAGTCCGGGCGGTAGATAAACGCGGTGGAGAGCATGGCGGCGTTGGCACCCGGGAGGAACAGCATGCTGCGGCGGAGTTTGCTCATTTCAGCGCCCCCCAGTTGATGGCCTGTTCATCGGCGGCACGCATCAGCGCGCTTTGCAGGCGGGCGCGGATCACACAGTCCAGCGCCCCTTTGTCTTCAATAATGATGAGTCCCTGGTGCACGTTCATGGCGCGCAATGTGTCGTTGACCACCTGGCGAATTTGCTCTCCAAACTGCTTAATCACTTCGCTGTGGATGACTACCTCCAGCTCGCCGTGAGCGGGAGCGATTTTCACCATCAGGTCGCTGGACTCCTGCGTTCCGGCCAGCGCCTCCCTTACAATTTTCATGATAAATTCCTGGTAGTTAAGCGACTTCCGCACTCGCCCGATAGTGTGTTTCGAGGTGCGCGAAGGTGGAGTCCGGGACAATCTCCCGGATCCGGGAAAACTGCTGTGTCTTTAGTAAGCGGCGCACTTCGGACGCTGAAATGGCGTTACCGGTGGCCTTGATGCGCGGCATTTCCACCACCTCGATATGCGAGGCCAGCAGGTCGTGCAGCGTCTGGTTGTACTGGCGGGTGATGTCGCAAAACGGCTCCGAGCCGATGAAGCGGTGCGTGATGCCCAGCGCCGGGGCAATGAAATCCCGGAAGATCAGCACATCGATTTCGCTCCACGCCTGCTGCACTTTGCCGGTCTCCTTCAGGAAGTAGGCCGGAAACGTGGCGCGGGAGATGATGTACTGCGAGCCTTCATGCACCACCACGTTCGGCAGATGCGCCACACCCGCGCGCACCATCTCAAGACGCGCGCTGAACGGGAAAAACGAGGCATCTTCACGCACCACGAACAGATGCAGGGCATCACACTGCATAGCCGCCTGTTCCACCAGATGGCGGTGGCCGAGAGTGAACGGATTGGCGTTCATAACAATGGCGCCAATTTTCTCCCCGCTCTTGCGGTTAGCGTGCAGAGAACGGCAATAACGCTCAATCCCCTGCGGGGTGTTCTCCATCAGTACCGCGTTGTTCCCGCTCTCGGCAATCGGCCAGAAACCGCTGCGGGCGAAACGCGCCTTGTTGCACGGACGGGTGCAGAGGAAGAGGTGAAAATGGCCGCGCTCCAGCGCCGCATTTTGCACCTCCGCCAGCAGCCGTGCGCTGAGGTTCTCGCCGCGAAGTTGCTCGTTGACCGCCACGCATTTGATGACGTTGGCGGCAAGCCCTGCGCAACCCACCAGCTGCGGGCCGGACCAGGCTTCGACAAACAGCGTGATGTCGTTGTCCAGGCCCAGGCCGCTGTCCGCCAGCAGGTAACGGATCTGGCTTAAGCGTTCCGGGTGCTTCGCCACCAGCGTGTGGCGAAAATCGATGGGTTGCGAATGCATGTTGCCGCCTTACTCAGTGTGCTGCCGCAAGCCCTACGGCTGGCGCTTCCACGATCACGTTACTCAGATGACCGATATGCTCGATCTCCACCTCAATGCGATCGCCCTCTTTCATAAACAGCGGCGGGTTACGCTTTTTACCCACTCCGCCCGGGGATCCGGTGATGATCACGTCACCCGGGCTTAAGCGGGTAAAGGTGCTGATGTACTCGATAAGCTCGGCGACTTTGTGGATCATGCTGCTGGTATTGTCTTCCTGCACCATACGACCGTTCAGCCAGGTGCGGATCGCAAGCTGGTGCGGGTCCGGGATCTCATCCGCCGTCGCCATCCACGGGCCAAACGCGCCGGTTTTGCGCCAGTTTTTACCGGCGGTAAACCAGGTGTGCTGCCAGTCGCGGGCGGAACCGTCCATGTAGCAGCTGTAGCCCGCCACGTGGCGCAGGGCGTCGTCGCGGCGGATATTCTCCCCGCCTTTACCGATGATCACCGCCAGCTCGCCTTCGTAGTCGAATTCGCTGGAGTGGCGCGGCTTCAGCACCGGCTCGTTGTGGCCGGTCTGGGAATCCGGGAAGCGGACAAACAGCGTTGGAGCCGGGTTATGCTGGTCAAACTCCTTGCGCTTGTCGGCGTAGTTCATGCCCACGCAGAGGATTTTTTCCGGCTGCTCAATCACCGGTAAGAAGGTGATGGCGCTCATCGGCACGTCCACTGCGTCATTCAAGTAACGGGTGGCCAGTGCCAGCCCGTTACCCTGCAGCAGCGCTTTAAGGTCGCTGTAGCGGTCGCCCAGACGGCGACCTAAATCAATCACGCCGTCGGCCTGCACGATGCCGTAGCTGCGTTTTCCCTGGTATAAAAAGCTTGCGAGTTTCATTGTTCTTTCCTGAAAACTTAAACGAGGAAGTTGCCCAGAATCAGCAGTGAGACAGAGACGTTAATCGCGCCGCCAATTCGGGTAGCAATCTGGGCGAACGGCATCAGGCTCATGCGGTTGCCTGCGGTCAGGATCGCCACGTCGCCGGTTCCGCCCTGGCCGCTCTGGCAGCATGAGACGATGGCGACATCAATCGGGTGCATACCAATCTTTTTGCCGACGAAGAACCCGGTCGCCACCAGCGCGGAGACGGTGCTGATGATCACCAGCAGGTTGGTCAGCGTGAAGGCCGCCACCAGTTCATGCCATGGGGTGATGGCCACGCCAACGGCAAAGAGAATCGGGTAGGTCACGGAGGTCTGGAAGAACTTGTACACCACCTGCGAACCTTCCAGCAGACGTGGAGAAGCGCCGTTGCAGAGCTTCACCAGCACTGCCATAAACAGCATGCCCACTGGCGCAGGCAGGCCAATCAGCTTGTGGCCGAGCATACCCAGCATGTAGAGCAGCACCGCCAGCAGCGCGCCGGAGGCGATGGTGGTCACGTCCGCTTTACCAGAGAACGCAGGCTGAGAGACGGTGGCATCCGCATTCGCGCGGTTCGGCATCAGCTGGCCTTCACCGGTCAGGTGCGGATAGCGTTTGCCGAGCTGGTTCAGGCACCCGGAGATAATGATTGCCGTCAGACCGCCGAGCATCACCATCGGCAGCACGCGTCCGAGCGCAACGCCCTGGTCCATATGCAGCAGGGTGGCATAGCCGATGGAAAGCGGGATCGCCCCTTCTCCTACGCCGCCCGCCATAATCGGCAGAATGATGAAGAAGAAGATCTGGAACGGCTCAAGACCCAGCGCCAGGCCGACGCCCATCCCCACCAGCATGCCGACGATTTCGCCGCACAGCATCGGGAAGAAGATGCGCAGGAAGCCCTGAATCAGCACCGTGCGGTTCATGCTCATGATACTGCCAACGATGATGCAGCAGATGTAGAGATAGAGAATGTTGGTGGATTTGTAGAACTTAGTGGTGGACTCGACCACCACGTCCGGCAGCAGGCCGTAGTAGACCAGCGCGGAAGGGATAAAGGTGGCGCAAATCGCCGCCGCGCCGAGCTTGCCGACAACCGGCAGGCGTTTGCCAAACTCACCGCAGGCAAAGCCGAAGAAGGCCAGCGTCGCCACCATCACCACGATATCGCTCGGCAATTTTCCGCCCAGGCAATCAATCGCAATCAGCGCACCCGCCAGAACGAACAGCGGCAGAGGAATAATCCCAATTTTCCAGGTATCCATAATATGCCACCAGCGCTCTTTGAGCGAAGGTCGCTGAATTTCAATCGGGTCGTGGGTAACAGAGAAAGAATCGTCAGTTGTGCTCATAATAAGCCCCTTGGTTATTTTGTGCGTTCAGCTTAGAGTCACAAAGGCTTACTTTATGTGAGGAAAGGCATATTAAAAGCGAAGTTTTAATGGCCGCTATGGTTTTAATGGTTTCTTTTATTTACTGTGATTTATACCGTATTTATTCCCGTGGTTTTTATGGTTTCTTTTCCGAATTGAACAAACAAATAACATTTATTGCTGCAGCCTGAAGTCTGCCCTCCTTCCGGGCTATGCTTTTACAGCCCCTGCTGTGCAAGGGATCACAAGTTTTCGGCAAAGCGGGCATCCGCACGAAAAAAGATGATATATTGGCCATCTTTGTCGCTACCTCGCGTGATAGTTATGAAAGTCTCTTTCCAGATTAAGCTGTTTATTTCGCTGGTTGCCTTTTTCTCAGTACTTTTTACCTTACTGGGCGGATATTATTATGTCGATGTTGGTAAACAGCTTTATCAGGAAATGAGCGCGCGTGCCAAAATACAGGCTGAAGAGATAGCACTTATTCCGACATTGCGTGATGAAGTTGAACAAAAGAATATCAACGCCATTCATGATTTTATGCAGAAGATTTCTGCGCTCAGTGACGCCAGCTTTATTGTGATTGGTGATAATAAGGGGCTGCACCTTTTTCACTCCGTCTTTGCCGACAGAGTGGGGACCACGCTGGTCGGCGGTGACAATGAAGCCGTTTTACAGGGGAAAAGTATCACCACGATCCGCAAAGGCGGGCTGGGCATTTCGCTGCGCAGTAAAGCGCCCATCTTTAACAATGCCGGACAGGTGGTCGGTATTGTTTCGGTAGGCTATCTCACCAGCTATCTGGATACCATTACCGTCAGTAAGGTAGTCAATATCCTGATTGCCGCCGTGCTGCTGCTGATCGCCCTCTTTGTCTTCTCCTGGTTCTTTACCCGCAGCATTAAGAAGCAAATCTTCTCCCTCGAGCCGCGAGAGATCGGTCTGCTGGTACGCCAGCAGAAGGCGATGATGGAGTCCATCTACGAAGGCGTGATCGCCATTGATAACGAACGACGCATAGAGGTGATCAACCAGGCGGCGCGCAAGCTGCTGGGCCTGAGCCAGCCGGCCCGGGAACTGCGCGGGCAGCTGATAAGCCAGGTGATTGAGCCGGTGCCGTTCTTCGACACGCAAACTATGCTGGCGAAAGATACCCATGACGAGATTTGCCGTTTTAACGACCTCACGGTCATTGCCAGCCGGGTACACATCATGCTTGAGGGGGCGCTGCAGGGCTGGGTGATCACCTTCCGCGATCGCAACGAGATCGACTCGCTGAGCGCCCAGCTCAGCCAGGTCAAACGTTATGTCGATAATCTGCGTATCATGCGCCACGAACAGTTAAACCGGATGACTACCCTCTCCGGCCTGCTGCATATGGGCCGCTATGAGGAGGCCATTGGCTACATTCAGGCGCAATCGGAACATGCCCAGGAGCTGCTGGACTTTATCTCGTCGCGCTTCAGTTCCCCGACGCTGTGCGGCCTGCTGTTGGGAAAAGCCGCCCGCGCGCGGGAGAAAGGGGTCGAGCTCAGTTTCGACCCGGCCTGTCGGCTGGACAAACCGTTCCTGCCGCTGGGGGAACAAGAGCTGATTTCGATTATTGGCAACCTGCTGGATAACGCCATCGAAGCGACGCAACGGTCGCCGCTTCCCCACGCGCCGGTGGAGGTGCTGATCAAACTCAGCGAACAGGAGCTGATCGTTGAAGTGGCCGACCAGGGCGTTGGCATTACCCCTGCGATCCGTGACAGGATCTTTGAGCGCGGCATCACCACCAAAACACGCGGCGATCATGGGATTGGCCTGTATCTGATTGAAAGCTATGTCACACAGGCAGGCGGCACAATTGAAGTTGCCGATAACACGCCGCGCGGCGCCATTTTCTCACTGTTTATCCCTGCGACTGGAGCCGCCCGGCAACTGGAAGACACCGACTATGCAACATGAACTTATCGACGTACTGATTGTTGAAGACGAGAACGAGCTGGCGCAGCTGCACGCGGAGCTGATAGGTAAGCATCCGCGTCTGAGGCTGGTGGGCATTGCCTCGTCGCTGGCTGCGGCCCAGGCTGAGCTTGAAAGTAAACAGCCGCAGCTGGTGCTGCTGGATAACTATCTGCCTGACGGCAAAGGGATCTCGCTTATCACTAACCCCATGCTGGCGCGCGCCAACTGCTCGGTGATTTTTATTACGGCCGCCAGTGATATGGACACCTGCAGCCAGGCGATCCGCAACGGCGCGTTCGACTATATTCTTAAACCGGTCTCCTGGAAGCGGCTCAGCCAGTCGCTGGAGCGGTTTGTGCAGTTTGCCGAACAGCAGCGCGTCTGGAAGATTGTCGACCAGCAGAACGTCGATTCGCTCTATCAGCTACAGGCGAAAAACTACCGTCAGGACAACGGCAGCAAAGGCATTGAGGAAAATACGCTGGCGCGGGTGCAGTCGCTGTTTAACGCCCGGGCAACGCACTGCTTTACCGTGGATGAGGTCGTGAGCGAGACGGGGCTGAGTAAAACCACCACCCGACGCTATCTGGAGCACTGCGTGGAGGCAGGTTTTCTGACGGTGGAGATGCTGTACGGCAAGATTGGGCATCCGAGGAGGATGTACAAGCGTAGTGCGGCTTAATACCCCTCACCCCGGCCTTCTCCCCAAAGGGGCGAGGGTGAAAAGACGGCTCCGCGAAATCCCCTCTCCCCTTTGGGGAGAGGGTTAGGGTGAGGGGGACTACTTCAATACATACCCATACAGCCGCTTAATCCCGTCGGCATCCTTCTCGCTGTAGACCCCCTGCAGCTCCGGCGAGAAGCCCGGCAGCAGGTTGATGCCCTCCTCCAGCGCCAGGAAGTAACGCTGCACCGCCCCGCCCCAGACTTCACCCGGCACCACGCACAGCACGCCCGGCGGATAAGGCAACGCCCCTTCAGCAGCGATCCGCCCCTCAGCATCCCGAATACGCACCAGCTCCACGTTCCCGCGATTATACGCCTGATTGGCGTCCTGCGGATTCATCACCACCTCCGGCAGGCTCTCCTTGCGGAACATCGCCTTCTGCAGATCTTTCACGTCAAAGCTGACGTAGAGATCGTGCATCTCCTGACATAACTGGCGGAGCGTATAGTCCCGGTAGCGCACCGGGTATTTCTGGAAGATAGTCGGCAGCACGTCCGCCAGCGGCGTATCGTCTTCAATATGCTGTTCAAACTGCCCCAGCATCGCCACCAGCTGCGCCAGCTTCTCGCTGCTTTCAGCAGGCGTCAGCAGGAACAGGATCGAGTTAAGGTCGCACTTCTCCGGCACAATGCCGTTTTCGCGCAGATAGTGCGCCAGAATCGTCGCCGGAATACCGAAATCCGTATACTCCCCCGTTTCGGCATCAATGCCCGGCGTGGTCAGCAGCAGCTTGCACGGGTCGACAAAGTACTGCTCGCGGGCATAGCCCTCAAACCCGTGCCATTTAGCACCGGGCTCAAAGCTGAAGAAGCGAAGCTCGCTGGCGATGGCGTGGGTGGGATGATCCTGCCACGGCCGCCCTGCCACCACCGGTGGGATAAACGGTTTGATCATATGGCAATTGGCAATGATCGCCTTACGCGCCTCAATGCCCAGCTCAACGCACTCCGCCCACAGCCTGCGCCCGCTTTCCCCTTCGTGGATTTTCGCGTTCACATCCAGCGCCGCGAACAGCGGATAGAACGGGCTGGTGGAAGCATGCAGCATAAACGCATTGTTAAGACGCTTGTGCGGGCAGAAACGCGCCTGACCGCGGATGTGGTTATCCTTTTTATGGATCTGCGACGTTTGCGAGAACCCGGCCTGCTGTTTATGCACCGACTGGGTCACAAAGATGCCCGGATCGTTCTCGTTCAGTTCCAGCAATAGCGGGGACGTCTCCGCCATCATCGGGATAAACTGCTCGTAGCCCACCCATGCGGAGTCAAAGAGAATGTAATCGCACAGATGGCCGATCTTGTCGATCACCTGACGGGCGTTGTAGATCGTCCCGTCGTAGGTGCCAAGCTGAATGATCGCCAGGCGGAACGGCCGTGCTTCGTCGGCCTTTTCCGGTGCCGTCTCGCGGATCAGCTCCCGGAGATACGCCTCGTTAAAACAGTGCTCGTCAATTCCGCCAATAAAGCCAAACGGGTTACGCGCGGCCTCAAGATACACCGGCGTGGCGCCCGCCTGGATCAGCGCCCCGTGGTGGTTGGATTTATGGTTGTTACGGTCAAACAACACCAGATCGCCACGGGTGAGCAGTGCGTTAGTCACCACCTTGTTGGCCGCCGACGTACCGTTCAGCACAAAGTAGGTTTTATCCGCGTTGAACACTTTTGCCGCAAACTTTTGCGCATGCTTGGCGGACCCTTCGTGGATCAGCAGATCGCCCAGCTTCACGTCGGCATTGCACATGTCGGCGCGGAAGACGTTCTCACCGAAGAAATCATAGAACTGCCGCCCGGCCGGGTGTTTTTTGTAAAAGGCGCCGTGCTGGTGGCCCGGACAGGCAAAGGTGCTGTTGCCCATCTCCACATACTGGCTCAGGGTGTCGAAAAATGGCGGCAATAGCGTCTCTTCGTAACGGCTGGCTGCGGTCTCCAGCTCCAGAAACTCCTGAGCTTTACCCGAGATGACCGCGCTGACGCCGTCGGGCGCTTCCGTGGGCTCCTGCGAGAAAATGAACACCGGCAGCTGAAATCCCGTGCGTTTCAGTAGCGCAAGAATGCCGCTGCGACTGTCTGTCGTCGTCAGGACGACGGCGGCCACATCGGTGAAATCCGTGTTATCCAGCGTCACCTTTTCGCGGTGCGTAGACACAGTAGAGAGCAGCTCGCGGCTGACGGCGATTTTCATGGTTTTCATAAGCGCAGTTACCCTCACCGAACGGTGAGACAGGAGGAGAAAATTCGCGCAATAATGTCACCTTTTATTTTTAGCTGCAACAAGCAATCCTTATGCATTTAATCACCCAATGCTAACGGTCGGAAAGCAGAAGCATGTCATAATCATGCAATACCAATGAGTAAGTAACAGGAGTCAGATGTGGTTATCGGGCCATTTATCAACGCCGGCGCCGTATTGCTGGGCGGCGTACTCGGTGCAGTGCTGAGCCAGCGGTTACCGGAGCGTATTCGCACCTCAATGCCCTCCATATTCGGCCTGGCGTCGCTAGGGATCGGTATTCTTTTAGTCATCAAATGCGCCAATCTGCCCGTGATGGTGCTGGCCACCCTGCTCGGCGCGCTCATTGGTGAGTTCTGTTATCTGGAAAAAGGTATTAACAGTGCAGTCAGTAAAGCCAAAAACCTGATTGCCCGGCCGGGCAAAGCGAAGCACGGCACGCATGAGTCCTTTATTCAGAACTATGTCGCCATCATTATTCTGTTTTGCGCCAGCGGTACGGGGATTTTCGGTTCGATGCAGGAAGGGATGACCGGTGACCCGAGCATCTTAATTGCGAAGGCGTTTCTCGATTTCTTCACCGCCACCATTTTCGCCACCACCCTTGGCATCGCAGTGGCGGCGATTTGCGTCCCAATGCTGCTGATTCAGCTGGCGCTCGCCACCTGCGCCACCTTGATTCTCCCGCTGACCACGCCAGCGATGATGGCGGACTTCACCGCCGTCGGTGGCCTGCTGCTGCTGGCGACAGGCTTGCGCATTTGCGGGATCAAGATGTTTGCCGTGGTCAACATGCTACCCGCACTGCTGCTCGCCATGCCGCTCTCTGCGCTCTGGACGCACTTTTTCGCCTAAAGATGCGGCGGAATGGCGAGAGATTGCGCAGTCTGTAACGAAAACAACATTTTTCGTTGACGACAGAGGGCAGATCGGGTTTAATGCGCCCCGTTGCCCGGATAGCTCAGTCGGTAGAGCAGGGGATTGAAAATCCCCGTGTCCTTGGTTCGATTCCGAGTCCGGGCACCACTTATTTTGAACCCTCGCTTAGGCGGGGGTTTTTGCTTTCTGAATCAGCAATTTTTGTTTTATCAGTAGTTAACGCCCTTATCGTTCCTCCGGCCCCGCTTCCCGGTGGTGCAACATGGGCATTATGATAAAGCCTACCAAAGACCGAAACGGTACCTTCTACATCCGAAAAGTGTTTCCTCAGGCGCTACGTTTAGGGTCACACTCGGAGACAATCTGTTGTCCGTCAGCGACCCGTCCCAGAATTAGTCAGCATTTTACGATAACGCCAGGATTTATAGCCAAGTTTTGCTGGCGTTATATACCAAATAAAAGGGAGTAAAATCAATAATGTGAGCGCAAGGTTAAGACTTGTATCCCTGGAGGCAAGTAAAAGAGTTAAAGCCAGTATGATGAAGGCAATAATCGTTATCCACTTCATTGCCTTAAAACGATTGGACAGATCATGAGTTACGCTATCCAACGAACCACCGTAATTCTCAATATTGTTTTTTAGCTTTTGAAGATCTCGTTTACTAAAACCTGATTTTAAAAGTGCTTCTTCGCTGACCATTCCGTTATCCGCCCTATAACCCACCGAAATCTTTGATTAAATTTATATTTATATTAAATAGTTGAAGATATCTATACCCTCGAAAACTGACATTATTGCCCACTTCAGAGCTTCACTGCTGCTGTTATCTATTTCCATATCCACGACACCCCGACCACTGCGTCAGCAGCGCATGCAGTTTAGACGGTTCGAGAGGCTTGCGAAGCACCAGGTACCCCTCCTGCTCCGCTTCCAGCAGAACCGGTGAATTAAATTCGCCGCTGACTATCGCGCCGCTCATATCAGGGAGACGTTCAAAAAGCGCTTTCAGGATATCGAAGCCGCTTTCGCCGGATCGCAGGCGCTGGTCGCACAGCACGGCAAACGGCGTGAAGCCGTCGTCGATAATGGCGAACGCTTCTTCAGCAGAGGCCGCACAGCGCACGTTGATTCCCCAGATGCTCATCAGGCTCTCCCAGGCAGACGTTACCAGCGGATCGTCATCGACGACCAGGCAGGAACCGTGCAGCGGCGCATAGCGTACCGGCGTGGCGGTGTTGTCACAGGTGGGCGAAATATCCGGCGCGATGTCTTCGCCATTATATTGGGTGAAGCGCATCCAGAAGCGTGAGCCTTTACCTTCAATGGATTGCATCCCGTACTTCACTTTCATCAGCTTGGCACAACGGGCCACTACGGCCAGTCCCAGCCCGTGTCCGGCGCTGTCGATCTTCCATGCCAGCTCGGGACGGTAGTAAGGCGAGAAGATTTTGCCCTTCTCGTCATCGGCGATACCGACCCCCGTATCCCACACCTCCACCATACACTCCTCGCCGCGTGGTCGGATGGCGACCAGCACGCCGCCCTGGAGCGTGTAGCGAAGGGCGTTTTGAATCAGGTTAATCAGAGATTGTCGCACCAGCAGCGGATCGCCCAGCACGTAGATGCGGCGTTTGGGCCGCCGGGTACATAGCCTAAGTGCGCGGCTGTTGGCCTCTTCGCGAAACAGCGTGATGACCGAGTCGAGCAGAGCACCGATATCCACTTTGCCAGGGGCAGAAAGTACATTCCCGGATTCTATTTTGCTGAGATCGAGCAGAGAATTGAGCATCAAATGTACCGAGCGAACGCTCTGCTGCAGGTCAAGAAGCTGTGGCATCAGGCTAACGTCCCGGTTTCGGTGGAGAATGGCCTCGATCAAAAAGCCCATCGCGTGCACGGGCTGGCGCAGATCGTGGCTGGCGGTGGTCAGAAATTGATTTTTATCCAGCAGCGCCTGCTCCGCGTCCTCTTTGGCCTGACGAAACTGTTCCGCCAGCCGTGAGCTTTTTTCCTCAAGCAACGCTTGCTGAATAAAGAACGCATGTGACGTTAACGCATGGCGGTAAATTGCGAAGCCGTAAAGCAGATTCAGCATAAGCACGATAAACATCAGCTCATCCAGCCGCCAGATAATACCGAGGTTCAGCATCCCCCAGGAGGCGAAGAAAAACCGCGTAAAGGTGCTGATGACAGGCGTCAGATGCGTCGCATTGGCGGCGACGATGGCGGCGATGCTGATATTAAGCAGCAGGAAAAAGTCAAAGTTCTGCGTCTGCGGGGTAATTAAATAGAGTGATGAGATTCCCAGCCCGTGAATAAAGGCGATATTATTAATACGCGGAAGCCAGCGTCTCAGGACGTCTTTTTCAACGTCTTCTTTCGCTTCGCGCTGATAACGTCGGTGCAATATTCTTATCGCCACAGCACATAGCAGATAAATGATTATCCAAGTAATCGTTGGACCAAGGTCGTCCCCAAGCATATAAATCCAGATGGCGAAAGGAATACCGACAAAGGGCACCGCGCTAAAGCTGAACACCAACCGTAAAAAGGTGTTGTTTAGCAAACGGATCTGCGCTGGAGCGGAGATACCATCGTTCTGTAAACTCTGAAAAAACCTCATTCCGACGGTTCCTGCTTGCCATGCAGAAGTGTAATGGCCTCGACCCGGCTATTAACGCCTATCTTTTTCAAAATATTACTAATATGTTCTTTTACCGTGGGCTCGGAAATTGAAAGTTGCGCGGCGATTCTTTTATTTGGCAGACCACGCATAATCATATTTAACACGTCAATTTGCCGCGGCGTTAAGTTAAATTTACTTAACTTCTCATTGTTCGACTCGATGGAAAGTTCGTTTCCCTCAGGAAACCATGTCAGATTATCGGTGAGTGCGAAAACGGCCCGTGAGAACATTTCAGGCGGCTCGCTTTTTAATACAAAACCGTGCCCCCCGGCGGTATGAACTTTCCGCCAGATAGCATTATTGTCATCCCCACTGACCACCAGGAGTCGTACCTGTGGGTAAAGTTGTTTTATTTCCTTGAGTAAACTCAAGGCCGTTCCGGACGAGAGCCAAAAATCGATTACCAGCAAGCGTGGTGGGCCATTGTCCCTAATTTGTCGGTAGCAATCATCCTCATTCGTCACCACATACGCCTGCTTAAACTGGCAGTGTGTAATCAGAAAATTGGCGATGCCGCTTGCTACCAATGGATGGTCATCAACGACCAACGCATAATTCTGTCCCAAAGGGTCCTCCTTTTACCTTCGCATATCTAAGAGTACGGATGAATTATTTTCTACCCACCCTACTTTAGGAGGGTTTTTTCGATTAGGAAAGGGAAATATATTATTTGCTGATTTGGGTAACTGTAAACATAAATACAATCAGTGAAATTAACTGATTGGATATAAAGGGTAATTTATGAGAAAACCACTTATCTTTTTAACCGTTACGTTGATGCTAGCCGGTTGTTCCACGCTAAAAACCGATCAGGCTATTCCACTCCTGCAGGCGGAGACCGCTAAAATGCTGGGGCTGGGCTCATCGGACGAAATAACGGTGACTAACGTTAATGGCGCCCAGCCAGACGCACTGGGAGGACAAAAACTCTCTTATCGCGCGACGACAGAAAAAGGGCGTATTTTCGATTGTTCATCGATGATGATGCCAGGGATTTTAGGATCCGCACCGACGCTGAGCGCGCCAACCTGTACACCTGTTGTCACCCATAAATAATTAACACCACATTAAAAGGCGTACTGAAATAACGCCTTTTACGTCATCTGACATATCTGAGTTTTCATATAAAAACGATTTTCCCGACATCACGCTAATGAGTACGGAGATAGCCCGTGAATAACTCTACATCGCATTCTTTAGCGGTTAAGACACCGCTTTCCAGACTTTACCTCGCTCTATTTTCCGCGCCGCTGTTACTGCTTTCACCTGCCGATTTCGCGCGTGCAGCGGATGCAATTTTTGATGGCGACTCGCGTATTACCGAAACGCTGGGTTACACCGGAGATGTTTACGTGGGACGTAATCAACGCGGAAACCTGCTGATCGATAATGGCAAAATCACCGCCTATAACATCAATATCGGTCGGCTGTTCGACGGCCAAATTTATGAAAGCGTGGTCACGGTCCGTGGGCCAAACGCGGAGCTTAACGCGGTGAACGATCAATACGTCCTGCACGGCGACCTGAATCTTGGCCTGGGCACCCTTCGAGTCGAAGAGGGCGCGCTGGCAAGCGCTAAGGAGATCGTTGTCGGCACCACGCGTGGCTATGACAGTCACCTTATCGCCACGGGTGCTGGCTCTCGCGTGACCAGTAATTTTCTTAGCGTAGGCACCGATCTGGGCGCACGCTCCACGCTGGCGATTGAAGACGGCGCGGCGCTCAATACCGCCTACGATGCGCGCATCGGCAATGGTACCGGGCCGGATGAAGCCGACACGCTGAGCCCAAAAGCCACCGTCACGGGGAGCGGCTCACAGTGGAATGTTGGCCGTACGTTGACGCTTAATGGCGACCTGGACGTACTGAACGGCGGAGCGGTTAACGTTGGCGGCGTGCAGGTAGCGGGCGTCTCCGGGGCAGGGAAAACCGCTGAGCTGGTTATTGCGGGCAAAGACTCGCGCTTTACCAGCCAGAGCAGCGTTAGCGTGGGCGATTATGGCAACGGCGTGCTGTCGGTTATTGACGACGGTTCATTTTCCGCTGGCAGCAATGCGCTGATCGTGGGGACATCGGGTTCCGGTTCGAACCGGGGTGCGCTAATTATCGGCAGCCGCGGCAACATGGACACCGGCACGGGTACAACTGAACCAACGCTTGGTAAGGCGGGCGGTGCGGGTACCCTCGATGCGAAGACGGCAATCAGCCTGCGTGGCGGGCTGTTCGGCAGCTATGTCTACTTCAACCATACCGACGAAAATTACGTCTTCAGCAACACGATGAGCGGCGAAGGTGAGGTGATCAATACCTCCGGACAGACAACGCTGAACGGCGATCTTTCAGCCCTTCAGGCGAACGTGACCGCGCGCGGAGGCAAAGTCATTATTGCCAGCAACATCAACACCCAGGCAGAAGACGATATCTTTGACATTCAGACCCTTAGCGCCGAGAACGGCGGCACGCTGATCCTCAACGCGACGGCGGGTTCAGACGTCAGCAATGGACTGGGTTACAGCAGCGCCGCGTCAATCAAGGCCGGCGGCACCCTGGGCGGCAACGGCACGCTGGGCCAGACCGAGATCCTGTCCGGTGGGCATATCTCGCCAGGGGATGGCGATATCGGCACGCTGACGCTGAAACGCTATCTGAATTTTGTGGGCGAGTCTTTCTATGACGTCGATATCGCAGGAGATGGCCGCAGCGACCAGCTGCTGGTATCGGGCAAAACGACTATCAGCGATCTGGCTAAAGTACAGGTCACCGCGCTGGACCCGCAAACCAGTTACAAAACGGGCCAAAGCTATCGCATATTAACCTCGGACGGGGGAATTGACGGTCAGTTCGCCGGAGCGATTTCCAAATCGGCCTTCCTGGACGTGGCGCTCAGGCAGGGCAACAACGCCGTCGATCTGACCATCGCCCAGAAAGAGACTAGCGGCGAGAATCCTGGAGGCGAAAACCCGGGTGGTGAGAACCCGGGAGGAGAAAACCCAGGAGGTGAGAATCCAGGAGGCGAAAACCCAGGAGGCGAAAACCCGGGCGGTGAGAATCCTGGCGGTGAAAACCCCGGCAGCGGCAAGCCGGGGATTTTCCAGACCGTGGCCAAAAGCAGCAACCAGTGGAACACTGCCGGCGCGCTCTCCACGCTGACGCAAAGCGGCCCGTCGCTGGCATTGTATAACTCGCTACTGGTGCTGAGCGCACCGGAAGCACGCGAGGCGTTCAACCAGCTATCCGGTGAAGTTTATCCGTCAATGCAGTCCAACCTGATTGCCGGCAGCACGCAGGTGTTTAATGTGTTAAACCAGCGGATGCAGCGCGCGTTTGATAACGACACCCTGCCGATACCACCGTTAGCAATGTCGCTGGTGCAGCAGCCGGAGCCGCAAAACAATGGCGTCTGGGGCCAGACCTTCAGCTCCTGGAGCCGAAACAGCGGCGACGGTAACGTGGGCAAGCTGGACGGCAACACCACCGGCTTCCTGCTGGGGGCAGATCGTAAGCTGGCGGACCATAACGTGCGTGTCGGTGGCTACTTCGGCTATAGCCGGGGGGATTACGACGTCGACAGCCGTCGTTCCTCAACGGATACCGACAACTACCACCTTGGCCTGTATGCGGCTGGCCAACAGGATGCGTTCTCCCTTCGTGGCGCGCTGGGTTACACCTGGCACAAGATTGAAGGCGAGCGCAATGTGGATTTCAGCGGCTTCTCGGATCGGCTGAAGTCGGATTACGACGCCAACTCGCTGCTGGCGTTCACCGAAGCGGGCTACCGTTTCGGCCAGCCAGAGATGAATGTCGAGCCCTTTATTAATCTTTCCTGGATCCGACTGCATACCGACAGCTTCAGGGAAGACGGCGGTGCCGCCGCGCTGAGCGTACGTAATGAAACGATGAACACCTTCTATTCCACCCTCGGGGTGCGCGGCGTGACCGAGTTGCCGAAGAACGGTAACCTCTTCGGTTCGCTGGGCTGGCAGCACGCCTATGGCGATAAGAATACGTCTTCGCGCATGGCGTTTGCGGGCAGCGACGCGTTCATTACTCAGGGACAAGCCGTGGATGAGGACGTGATGGTGGGTGATATCGGCGTGAGCGTACAACTGTCGCGGGCTGCGACGCTGGATGTGGGGTATCAGGGACAATACGGTGCGGATACCCGCGTCAACTCGGTTAACGCGAATCTGCGCTGGTCGTTCTGAATCATTTCCCTTTAAAGAACCCGCCCTTGAGGCGGGTTTTTGCTTTTGGATTTTCGGCAACGTTAGGGATCGTTCCCACCCGCGTCCAGCAGTTTGTTTTTAAAGATAAACAAACACGCCTCATTAAAGTTCTCAGCCCCCAGCCGTTCCGAGAGCGCCGTGCGTTTGCGGTAGAGGCTTTTAACCGACATCCCCAGCTCGCTTGCCACCTCCTCCATCGACATGCCTGCCCGCAGCAACCGCAACATGATCGCTTCGTGCATGCTTAGCCGCAGGTTAAGCAGCCACTTCGTGGTCAGACGCCTGCCCTTCATATTCAGCACCAGATTAAACAGCGAGGCCATATCCGCCGCGGTGTGCGACATGTTGGTAAACAATTTCATACTGAGCAGATTCTCCTCACGATGGCGCATATCGAGCATAACGCAGCAGATCGTTTTTTTCGTTCTGGCCGGATGGCGTATCAGGTAATCATATAAACGGAGCGGAGAACGACTATCAATCAATACAGAATATTCATCTGCACCGTTATCAAATATGTTTCTGTCAACCGAGTCGAGCAGGATAATATCCGGGAAAAATAGCCTCATCCCCCTGACAAGGTAGCGATCCTGAGTCACTAACACTATTGAAGTTGCCACTAACCATCCCTTTTAGATTAAAGCAAGAACGATCCTGCGGAAAGAAAACCGCCTTCGTTTTATAGCGCTGTCATATTAACGATAAATGTATTCTGGCTTTGGACATCCCTCAATTCAGACATTGATGAGTGAGACTTCCTGTAGACTCTCATTCAATGGCTGCCATTAATTATAAATAAAAAACAATCGCAGAAAAGTCACTTCTCTGAACATTAAGAATTTTTGTCATGAAACTTCCCAAACATGCACCAGAAACTACTTTAATTGACGCAGATAATCGGCATTAAAAATATAAACATTCTTGTCACAATAAAAATAAATGAATTTAATTTCAAATAGTTAGAATTAACCAACCACTTCCAAATAATCGCTAAAACCGGCTCATCCCAGAATTATCTCAAAACAGCATAGCCGCTTTTCAGCATATTTATCCGGCAAGATATCAGGTGTACATTATCTTCCATCCCATCGACTGAGATAAGGATCCATAATTACCTTTAAGTAAGTACCCCGTAACATCACTGCATTCAGATTTAATGTTCTCATTTATGGCCTTTAACGCTGAGTTTAAAGGCAGCCGTGTTATGCAATGGATTCATGATAAACAAATGGCAAATAGATATGGAAAGTTCACTTCGCTTCAATACGTTATTCTTTTATCGCACCCCAACATTATTGTTCCTGTTATTACTCTTTCCTGTTCTGGTTCAGGCTACGGGATCCGTTTATGAGCAACAGATTCAGCAGGCGCGTAACGGTAATTACACACCGTTTCTCGATTATGTTCAGCGTTATCAGCAACAGCATGCCCTGACGCCTGAGAACGTTGCGGACTGGCTACAGGTAGCAGGATGGGCAGGTCGCGATGACGAGGTGATTCAGGTCTGGCGGCGTTATGGTATTTATATGCCACTTCCCGCCCGGGGCGTTGCTGCCGTCGCGCAGTCCAGGCGAAATAAGAAAGCGTGGCAGCCCGCGTTATCGCTCTGGAATGAAGCGCGTAGCCTTGCTCCAGAGAATGACGATTACCGTATCGGCTACATCAAAACCCTTGCCGATGCCCGCATGGATACCCTTGCGCTGCAGGAAGCCCGGCAGCTGGTGGCTGAAAATCCCTCGCTGGCCCATCTTCAGACGCTCGCGTATGTCTGGTTAATGCAGGGAAAAAACGGCGATCGGCTTTTAGCGGACACGCGCGCGTTGAATATCGCGCCAGAGAATAACGCGCTGCAGAGAGACCTCATCGACGCGCTTACGGATAACCGGGTGAATACCCCCGCGCTTCAACGTTCACAACGGGTGGCGCTGACTCCCGCGCAGCGTCGCCGTCTTGAACTGAATGCCGCTGCCGAAACCGTTCGCCTTGCTGATGTGCCCGCCAGGACAGACAAAGAGCGCCTGCTTCTTGCGCAAAGCGCACTGAATCGTTACGACACCCTGTTTGCTCGCTGGCAAAACGATCCGCAGGCGGCGGACGACATTATCCTTGCCCGTATCGACAGGCTTGGTGCGCTGTATGCGCATGGCGATTATCCGCAGGTCATCCGCGAGTATCAGGCGCTGACGGCCGCACGGCATCCGGTCCCGGGCTGGGCAATCGGCTGGGTTATCTCCGCGTATCTGCAGGAGAAAAACGCCGCTGCCGCCTTCTCACTTCTGCAACGCTATCCACAATATGCGTCCGATCCGCAGGACGAGGAGCATGCGCTGTTCTATGCCTGGCTGGATACCGGGCAGTATCAGGCCGCCCGCCAGTATGCTGAGCGCCAGACCCGCAACGTCCCCTGGAGTCGTTACGATTTCGGTTCCCCTACCCCTCAGCCGAACGATCGATGGCTTACCGGACAGTCGCTGCGCTTTAACTATTTACTGGCGACCCACGCCGAGCCGGAAGCCGAAAAGCTGGCTCAGCGTATGGCCGCAACGGCGCCCGGCAACCAGGGATTACAGATTGACTATGCCTCCCTGCTTCAGGCCCGGGGTCTGCCGCGCGCAGCCGAGCGGAAGCTGAAAATGGCGGAGGCGCTCGAACCGTCGAATCTGGAGCTGGAACTGCAGCAGGCCTACGTCGCGATGGATCTGCAGGAGTGGCGACAGATGGACGTACTGGCCGACGACGTGCTTGCCCGCGCACACGTCGATCGCAGCGCCCGGCGTCTGGACAGGCTCAGAGCGGTGCACCACCTGTCCGAGCTGCGTCTCAACGCGGGAAAAGGCTTGCACTCCGATAACCCCGTTAGCGGTACCCACGACATGAACTGGGACGCCACGCTCTATGGTCCGCCGATGGCAGATAACTGGCGGCTGTTTGCGGGCACCCGCTACGCAGAGGGTAATTTCGATGAAGGCAAAGGCACCAGCCGTCATTTGTCGGGCGGCGTCGAATGGCGGCCTCGTGACCTCCAGCTCGAAGCCGAACTCTCCGGGAACCACTATCACGGGGCCAACAAGCCCGGGGCTCGGCTCTCAACCACCTACAACCTCACGGATAACTGGCAGGTCAGCGGCAGCCTCGAACGCCTGTCCCGCACCACGCCTCTGCGGGCGTTACGCAATGGGATCAGTGCTAACCGGGGTGAAGGCGGCGTGCGCTGGTATCAAAACGAGCGGCGTGAGTACCAGTTCAGCGCCGCCGTCAGTCACTTTTCAGACCATAACCGCCGACAGGAATACACCCTCACAGGGAAAGAGCGTCTCTGGCAGGCGCCGTCCCTGACGCTGGATCTCGAACCGGAGATCGCCGCCAGTAAAAACAGCCAGCGGAACACGCTCTATTACAACCCGGCGCGGGACCTGTCCGTGACGGCTTCCCTGTCCGTCGATCATGAGATGTATCGCCATTACGACACCCTCTGGAGCCAGCAGATCGTGGCGGGAGGCGGCAGGTACTGGCAGAAAAATCAGTCCGCCGGGGCCATCACCCTGGTGGGTTATGGACAACGCATCCAGTGGAACAACGTCATTGATACCGGCGTGATGCTGAACTGGGATAAACGCCCTTACGACGGCAAGCGCGAAAGCAATCTCTCCGTCACGTTTGATGCGACTTTACGCTTTTAAGGATGAATATGCTGAATACACGTCTTTCCGTGAGCCTGCTCCTCTTCGGCTGGCTCTGCCTGAGCGCGAGCGCCTGTGCACAGGCTTTCTCATTTATTGCCCCCAAAGCGCGACCGCAGCTGGAGGCGAGCAAACCCTGGCCGACGAACCAGTTTCTGGTCCTGGCCTACCACGACGTAGAAGATGATGCCGCCGATCAGCGCTACCTCTCCGTTCGCACCAGCGCGCTAAACGAGCAGATTAGCTGGCTTGTGCACAACGGCTATCACGCCATCAGCGTGCAGGACATTCTGGATGCCCATGACGGGAAAAAAACGCTGCCGCCGAAAGCCGTATTACTCAGTTTTGACGACGGCTACAGCAGCTTTTACACCCGCGTCTGGCCGCTGCTTCAGGCGTGGAACGTTCCTGCGCTGTGGGCGCCGGTGGGCAGCTGGGTGGATACGCCGGAAAATCAAAAAGTTAACTTCGGCGGCCTGATGACGCCCCGCGATCGCTTCGCGACGTGGGACATGGTGCGCGAGCTCAGCCACTCCCCGCTGATTGAGATCGGCTCGCATACCTGGGCCTCGCACTACGGCATTCCGGCCAACCCGCAGGGCAGCCGCGAACCGGCGATCGCCAATCGCTTTTATGATAACGCAACGGGCCGCTATGAAACGGACCTTGAGTTCAGCCAGCGGATCGGCGATGACGTGCGCAAAGTCACCGAAAAAATCACCCAGGTGACCGGCAAAGCTCCGCGTGCCTGGGTCTGGCCCTATGGCGCCGCCAACGGCACGTCGCTCGGGATTGCCAAAAAACAGGGCTATCAGCTGGCCTTTACCCTTGAGGACGGGCTGGGTGACGTGCGCAATCTCGGCAGCATTCCCCGTCTGCTGATCGCCGGGAATCCCTCGCTCAAAGCCTTTGCCAGCACGGTTAGCCAGGTTCAGGAGCCTGAACCGGTGCGCGTCATGCATGTCGATCTCGACTACGTATACGATCCCAACCCGGTTCAGCAGACCCAAAATATCAACCGGCTGATCCAGCGGGTTTACGACATGAAAATCAGCCATGTTTTCCTGCAGGCGTTTGCCGATCCGCAGGGCGATGGCAGGATCAAGGCGCTCTATTTCCCCAACCGACGGCTTCCGGTCCGGGCCGATCTGTTTAATTTTGTCTCCTGGCAGCTGCAAACCCGCGCGGGGGTAAAAGTCTTCGCATGGATGCCGGTACTCTCGTTCGATCTCTCCCCTTCCCTGCCGCGCGTCCAGCGCCGGGATCGGCAAACCGGCCGGTTAAGCGACGCCACCGAGCCTTATATCCGGCTCTCCCCGTGGGATCCGCAGGTGCGTCAGCAGGTGACGGACATCTATGAGGATCTGGCCCGCTATGCCAGCTTCAATGGGATCCTGTTTCATGACGATGCGGTACTGACGGATGTGGACGACGCCGGGCAGGCGGCCTCGCAGAACACCACGCGCCAGAAAAGCCGGCTTCTGATCGGTTTTACCCACGCCCTTGGCCTGGCGGTGAAGCACATCCGCGGTCCGCAGATACAAACCGCCCGTAATCTGTTTGCCTTACCCATCCTGCAGCCCGAAAGCGAGGCGTGGTTTGCGCAGAATCTCGATGACTTTCTGGCGGAGTATGACTGGACGGTACCGATGGCCATGCCGCTGATGGAGTCCGTCCCGGTCGACGAGAGCAATGCCTGGCTGACGCGTCTGGTTAAGGCCGTCGCCGAACGCCCCGGCGCGCGCAATAAAACCATTTTTGAGCTGCAGGCCAGGGACTGGGGGCCGAAACCGCCCCGTGCCGTTTCCGATAGCCAGCTTGTGGCGTGGATGCAGGTGCTCCAGCTGAACGGCATTAAAAACTACGGCTACTACCCCGACGACTTTCTCAATAACCAACCTGATATTTCCCGTATCAGGCCTGAATTTTCATCGTACTGGTACCCTGACAATGACTGATCGCCTTATCGCCTTCTCTATTTTATGTCTGGTATTCGGGTTGCCGTTAGGCGTGGCCGCCCTCTTTACCGGCGAACTGATTCTGGATTTTGTCTTCTTCTGGCCGCTGTTTATGTCCGTGCTCTGGATAACCGGCGGGCTCTATTTCTGGTTTCAGCTTGAACGACACTGGTCATGGGATCACGACACACCGGCCCCCACGCTCGCCGGCGAGCCGCTGATTTCCATTCTGATCCCCTGTTTCAATGAGGAAAGGAACGCCAGAGAGACCATCAGCGCCGCGCTGGCTCAGCGGTATGAGAACATAGAAGTGATCGCCATTAACGACGGCTCGTCTGACAACACTGCGCAGGTGCTGCAGGAGCTGGCGCTGGAACAGCCGCGCCTGCGGGTGATCAACCTCGCGGAAAATCAGGGCAAAGCGCTGGCGCTCAAAGCCGGGGCGGCGGCGGCCCGGGGCGATCTGCTGGTCTGTATTGACGGCGACGCGCTGCTCGATCGCGATACCGCGGCTTATCTGGTGGCGCCGCTGATCCAGTACCCCCATGTCGGGGCGGTGACCGGCAACCCGCGTATTCGCACACGCTCCACGCTGATTGGCCGCATACAGGTGGGCGAGTTCTCCTCCATCATTGGGCTCATTAAGCGGACGCAGCGGATCTATGGTCGGGTCTTTACCGTCTCCGGCGTCATCGCCGCCTTTCGCCGGCAGGCGCTGGCGGATGTCGGGTACTGGAGCCCGGACATGATCACCGAGGACATCGACATCAGCTGGAAGCTCCAGTTGCGCCACTGGGATATTTTTTTCGAGCCGCGCGCGCTGTGCTGGATCCTGATGCCGGAGACGCTAAAAGGCCTGTGGAAACAGCGTCTGCGCTGGGCCCAGGGCGGTGCTGAGGTGTTTCTGGTCAACCTGCGTAAGATCGTGCGCTGGGAGCACCACCGCATGTGGCCGCTGTTTATGGAGTACGCGCTGTCAACGCTGTGGGCCTTCGCCTACGCGATGACGGTGCTGCTGTTCGTCTTCAGCTATGTCGCCCCGCTTCCCGCGAACCTGACCGTCGAGAGCCTCTTTCCCCCGGCGTTTACCGGGTTGCTGCTGGGGGTCATGTGCCTGCTGCAATTCCTGGTCAGCCTGTACATCGAGCGGCGCTATGAGCGAAACGTGGCCAGCGCGCTTTTCTGGGTGATTTGGTTCCCAATGGTGTACTGGATGATTGGCCTGTTCACTACCCTCGTCGCCTTTCCAAAAGTGATGCTTAAACGCCAGCGTGCCCGTGCGCGCTGGGTCAGTCCGGACCGGGGAAAAGGAAGCCTGCAATGAACGAAAATACCTTAATTTTGACTGAACATCGGCTCTTGCCGCGTCTTTTTGATGCCGCGTTAACGCTGGTCGCGTGGGGAGGGTTTTTCTTTTTCCTGTACGCCCGACTCTGGATGCAGCTAACCGATGAGAGCGACTACCGCTGGGGCGCGATCGTTGCGTCCTTTAATACGGTGCTGATCTATTTACTGTTCGCCGCGCTCAACGGCTGGCTGCTGATTTTGTGGTATCAGTACAACCGCCGCCGGGCTCAGGTGAGACGGCGTCAGCCGGGTTATTTGCCGGAGGAGGAGCTTGCCCGCAGCTTTAATGTCTCACCGCAGATCATCTCAGAGATGAGTCAGTACAATTTGCTGACGGTCTATCATGACCAGATCGGTCGCATCATTGACTTGAAAATCAGTCAACAGGACGAGGAATAAACCTCAGGCATCCGCAGGTTCTCCCTGCGGATGCTGATTCTGCGGGTCACTCTCAGCGCTTATACTGTGGCTGCATAGCGTCACAGGCGAGCTGACGTTTGCGTTGATATTGCGCCAGTAACGCTCTCTGACTTTTACCTTTATTATCGTAAAAAAGCGCGCCACCTTCGTTAAGCACCTCGTAACACGACTGGATCGACTGAGTAATGTACTCAATCCTTTTCAGGGTCAGTGGCGTACAGCTTTGCCCATGTAAATCATCCTCGACATCCAGAACGTGTGAGCGAAACGCCTCAATGGTGAAACCGCGCTGCAGGCTTTGATTATCACGCAGTGCCTGTTGCCAGCTGGTAATAATCGCATCCAGCCAGACGAGCACCGCCGCATCCGCGCCTTGCGACGCCAGTTTTTCTCTTTTATGGCGATAATGCTTCAGGGCCAATGTTTTCAGGGCATGATACTGCGACAGTTGCACGGCTTCAGGCTGATTTTCTTCGAGCAGCCTTCCGAAGAAAAAGCGGGTTTCAAAACGCTCGCAGGCGTGAAAGAGGGGATCCTGCAGGCCATTGCTGTTGTAGCTCTGCAGAGGCTGGAAAGGATACATATACCCGAAATCGAATAACCAGAGATGTCCGTTATCCATAAGAAGATTGCCGGGACATAAATCCCACTCCATAAGACCGGCCTCTTCGCATGCCATTAGCGTTGATAAAACCTGTTCAAAAAGATCTTCATCGACCTTTTCTGGCGAGTGGCCCGGCAGCCAGGGCGAGAGAATAATCCCCTGGCGAAAGTTGCCATAAATCGTCGGTACGATGTGATCGAATCGTCCCGCCCACAACGGATCGTTTTTGAGCCGGGTGAAATCAGCCCGTCTCTGTACTTCATTGAGGAACGAGGTCTGGCCATCGGTATTTCGCACCAGCGCCTCGCGTCGTTTCTGCTTGAGGGTGTAGTGTCTGCCATCAATACACAGATGCAGGACCTGAGCGGTAAGGCCGCCATCAAAGCATTCAACGACGCAGGGATCGGAAGACGAAAGCTGCATTAATTTCTCAGGGGCCATCGGGCAATGGCGGCTGTCACCGACAACAATATTCTCTGCTGAGGCAATAAAAGAGAGCTGGGCTTGCTGGCGGGCATGGGTGAAAGTGTTCATACGCTGTCCATCAGGTTGAGGGTCATCATCAGCCTGGCCTGGCCACAGCCAGAAATCTTCCTCCATGAGGCAGGATTTGAGGGAGGAACCTGAGGGTGGAGAGAGACAAAGAAAAGCCTCCGCAAGCGATCCTTGCGAAGGCTCGGTTACTGCCCGGTTACTTATCCTTCACCACAATCAGCGGTTCAATATCGCTCTCTTTTTTGACCACCAGCGAGTCATCACCGCGCAGACAGGTTCCGCCGTAGTTTCCGCCCACGGTAAAGGTGCAAACCTGAATATGCTTGCCATCAACGTTTGGCAGGCACCACAGCTGCTGATAGATATTTTTGCGGTCAACAAACTTGCCGCTGGATTTGTCCAGCAGTTCATCCTCAGCGCTGATCAGATCGATATTGCTGCCGCAGCGCCCGGCGATGGGCTTAACGGCATAGCCGGTCTGTTTCAGCAGGTCGTTAACCTCAAAATCAGTATCGAGCAGGTAGCGGTGGTTCGGGAACAGTTGCCACAGCACCGGGAGGATCGCCTTGTTGCCAGGGATCACCGTCCACAGCGGTTCGAAGACCAGCACTTCCGGGCGCAGCAGGACGTCAATCAGCCGTACTTCCCCAGCCGGGTGGCCGGTGCGAATCGGTACCGCGGCATACTCGGTTTCACTCACCTCGCGGATCTGCTCTATCGCCGTCTCCCACGCCCAGGTTTTCCACACGCAGTTGACGTGACGGCCTTCGTCGTCAATCAACTGCCCGGCGGCATCCCAGCTCAGGGCGCCAAGCCCGTGCAGAATTTTCGTTTCAAACCCGGCCTGCAGCAGTGAGCGCTGGATAAAGAGCGCGTGATAGTCCTCTTCGACATCGTTGTCCTGCATGATATGCACGAACGGACGCGCGTGGCTGTGTTTCCATGCGCCGGTCAGCTCTTCCAACAACCCTTCCGCCGGGTTGTGCCCGTTGCCGCGATAGCCGTTTTTGACCCACTCTTCGAGGATCAGCCCGCCTTCCGTGTGGCAGGAGGCGGAGTCGGCGTTGTACTCATACACCTTAATCCCGCGCTCATCCATGCAGAAATCCATACGACCGGTGATCATATGGTGGCGGCGCCACTGCCAGGAGAGGCGCAGGCGCGGCCAGAGGATTTTCGGTATGTCGAAAAGCGCCAGTAAGTTGTCATCTTTCAGCACCTTATCGGTCGCGTGCAGGTACATCAGGTGCAGCTCGTTGGTGGCTTTGATCAGCTCCTGCTCGGCGCTTTCGGTAATGGTGAAGTACTGGCAGGGATCTTTATTGATAAAGTGTCCGTTGGCGCGGATATACGCCTGTTGCAGGGGGTCATTTTCGTTGAGCCACTTCCCGTCAAACTGACGTCTGTTTTTCAGCCGCGCACTGCTGATTTTCAGCAGTTCGCCGTCTATTTCCGGCTGCGGAATGCTGTGTTCTGTGTCGTCAGTCTGGATCATCCAGCCGAGGATTTCGGTGTCAGTAAAGGTGTCGTGGATCGTGTAACTGCCGTTCTCAACACAGAGGCGCAGCTCGCGCGTCCACTGCTGCCCGAGCGGCAGCGGCGCGTGAATGACGTTCTGCTCCGCGATACGCACCTTATCGTCCAGAAGCTGGGTGATCACCGCCACGTGGCCGGTCTCGTGAAACTCGCCGCCCTTTTGCCAGATCAGCAGCGCCCCGGCGCGCGGCGCGCGCTTCGAGCCGTTGGCAAAGGCCTGAAGGGGCAGAATGTTATCGTTCACCACCTGACGCAAAAAGCGCAAAGAGAAGATCTCCCACGCCATGCCGACATCGGTAAACACAAAGCCATAGTTGAGAAACAGAAAACGGCGGGCGAACTCAACGCACTGCCACTTGTGGCCCATGTATTCGTTGCCAATATAGCTGCGGAAATCCGCATCTTCCGGGTAATTTCGCGGGTCCAGACTGCCGTAATTTGAAGAGTAAATCGCCACGCCACCGGGCGCATAGCCTAACAATGTCCCGAATGGCGCATCACTGCTTAACGTTCCTTTACGCATGTATCCAACCTAAAACAGGCAGGCGGCAATTTTTTAAGGGTTGTCGTCGTCTGCACGTTGTAATTAACCTGACAGAGGAGGATTTATCATACACCTGCGTGGCGCATTAATTACACGTTAAACAACCAGCATGCTGCAAAATGCCCTGGCGCAATCTCCCGCATCGCCGGCTCCTGCGTCTGGCAAACCGGCATGGCATGCGGGCAGCGGCTGCAGAACTTACAGCCAGGCAGCGCGGACGTGGGGCCTGGAATATCGCCGCGCAGGGTAGCGTCGTCGAGGTGACGAATGCGCGGGTCGGGACGGGGAACCGCCGCCAGCAGTGCGCGGGTGTATGGGTGCGCCGGATGCTGATACAGCGCATTCGCCGGGGCCACCTCCACCAGCTTACCGAGATACATCACCCCAATTCGGCTGGAGATATGGCGCACCATGGAGAGATCGTGGGCGATAAACAGATAGGTCAGCCCCAGCTCCTGCTGCAGGTCCTGCAGAATATTCACCACCTGCGCCTGCACCGAGACGTCCAACGCCGAGAGCGGTTCATCGCACAGCACAAACTCCGGATTCACGGACAACGCGCGGGCAATACTGATGCGCTGGCGCTGCCCGCCGCTGAACTCGTGCGGGAACCGTTCAAGGTGTTCCTGCTTCAGCCCGACTTTATAGAGCAGCGTTTCCGTACGCTCCTGCTGCGCTTCCCGGCTGTAGCCGTGGATTTGCATCGGCTCGGCCACCAGCTGTCGCACGGTCATCCCCGGATTGAGCGAGGACCAGGGATCCTGAAAAATCGCCTGCATTCTTTTACGCAGCGGCTTCAGCTCTTTTTCACGGGCGTGGGCGATCGCCTGTCCGGCAAAGTGGATCTCGCCCGAGGTGATATCGAAAAGACGCAGAATGGCGCGCCCGAGGGTCGATTTCCCGCAGCCGGACTCCCCAACCAGGCCAAACGTCTCGCCGGGCTGGATATCAAAGCTCACGCCATCGACCGCTTTCACGGCCACGCCTTTACGCAGCAAACCGCCGTTAAGCTGATAGTGTTTGTGCAGGTCCCGTACGCGCACTAAAGGTGTCTGTTGTTCACTCATGCCTGAATCTCCTTGTCGGCCCATAGCCAGCAGGCGGCGCGATGGCCCTCTCCGGCGGAATAAAACGCGGGCTGCCGCTCACACTGCGGCATACGCTTCGGACAGCGTTCGGCGAACGGGCAACCCGGCGGCGGGTTAAGCAGGCCTGGCGGCGAACCTTCTATCGGTGACAACCGCTGATTCTCCTCATCCGGACGCGGCAGCGAGGCCAGCAGCCCCCGGGTGTAAGGATGCGCAGGGCGATAAAAAATGTCCTCCACGCTCCCCTCCTCCATCACCAGCCCGCCGTACATCACCACCACGCGGCTGCAGACCTGCGCCACCACGCCGAGATCGTGGGTGATCAGCAAAATCGCGGTTTGGGTCTGCTGCTGCAGGCTTTTCAGCAGGCGCAGGATCTGCGCCTGAATGGTCACGTCCAGCGCGGTGGTCGGTTCATCAGCAATAAGAAGCTTCGGATTACAGGAAAGCGCAATGGCGATCATCACTCGCTGACGCATCCCGCCGCTGAACTCGTGGGGATACTGGTCATACCGGCGTTCCGCCTCAGCAATGCCCACCTGTTGCAGCATGGCGATCGCCGCCGCTTTAGCCGCTTTTTTACTGAGCCCTTTATTGCGCATCAGGATCTCCGCCATCTGTTTGCCGATGGTCAGCACCGGGTTGAGGGCGGTCATTGGATCCTGGAAAATCATCGCGATCTCGTTGCCGCGAATGGCGCGCATCTGCGCCGGGGTTTTCTGCGCCAGGTCCTCGTTCTGAAAGCGGATGCTGCCGCCCGTTATCCGGCCGTTGCTCCCGAGAAGCTGGATTATCGACTTACAGGTGACGCTCTTGCCGCAGCCCGATTCGCCAACGATACCCACCAGTTCTCCCGGCTGAACCTGGAAGCTCACGCCGCGCACCGCATGCATTTCCCCCTCCCGGGTGCGGAACGTGGTATGCAGGTCATCGAGTTCTAATAAGCTACTCATCGCGACTGGCTCCCGGCTCAAAGGCGGTACGGAACACATCGCCCAGCACGTTAAAGCTGAACACCGTCAGCAGGATCAAAATACCGGGGAACATTGCCAGCCACGACGCTTCGCCAATATAGGACTGCGCGTTGTTCAGCATACTTCCCCACGACGCCGCAGGGGCCTGCACGCCCAGCCCTAAGAAGCTGAGCGTTGATTCCATCAAAATCGCCGAGGCGATATTGAGCGTGGCGGCCACGATAATGGTCGGCAGCACACCAGGAATAATGTGGCGCACGATAATTCGCAGCGGATGTTCTCCCGACGCGCGGGCATAGAGCACATACTCGCGCTCTTTCACCGACAGTGTTTCGGCACGCACCAGCCGCGACATGTTCATCCACGTCAGCAGGCTGATGATCAGGATGATGTTATCCACGCCCGGCTTGAGGTATGCATTCACCACCAGCAGCAGGAAGAAGGCCGGAATGGCCATCAGGATATCCACGGCGCGCATCATCAGGTTATCCAGCCAGCCGCCAAAATAGCCGCTCACCGTTCCCACCACCGTGCCGATAAGCGTGGAGAAGAGCATCGCGAGAAAACCGACCATTAACGAGATCTGGCCGCCATACAGCGCACGGGTGAAGTAATCGCGTCCGTATTCATCGGTACCGAACCAGTGCGCGGCATCCGGCGGTAGCGTGCGTGCGCCGAGTGCCATCCGATCCGGATCGTACGGACTTAAGCCGGCGCAAAGCGCGGCGACAACGAAAATAAAAAGCACAAACAGAGAGAACTGCGCCGGACGGTTGCGGCGCAGCTGGTGACGAACCTGCTGCCAGCGTCTGCTCATCCAGGTTACCTCAGCGTACGAATGCGGGGATCGGCGAAGCGATAAAGCAGATCGGCGATCAGGTTACCGACGATCAGCATCATCGACGAGAGCATGATGATCGCCATGATCAGCGGGTAGTCCAGCGAGGCGATCGACTGGATCCCGAGCAGCCCCATCCCCGGCCAGGAGAAGACGCTCTCCGTCACATAGGCTCCCACGATCAGCTCGCCGAACGACAGGCCAAACAGGGTAATTACCGGCAGCAGCACGTTTTTCAGCACATGGCGGAACAGAATACTGGCGCGCGTCGCGCCGTAGGCCAGCTGGGTCTGTACGTAGTCGGCGGAGAGTTGCGAGATGGTGTTGGAGCGGATGTAGCGCACGTAGCTGGAGAGATTGTAGAACGTCAGCGCAATGCACGGCAGCACGCCGTGACGCAAGACATCCAGCACGCTGTCTTCCATGCCGATGGTGCGCATCCCCATGCTGGGGAACCAGTTAAGCTGCACGGCAAAGACGGTGATAAGCAAAATGCCGAACCAGAAAATCGGCACCGAGATGCCGATATAGGCGAACAGGTTCAGCACGTGATCCAGCCAGCGGTGCTTAAATGCTCCCGCCAGCAGGCCGAGCGGAATAGCCAGTACGATCGCCAGCAGCAGCGACGCCCCCATCAGCCCCAGCGTGGCCGGAATGCGTTCGCCGATCATCTCCAGCACCGGGCGGTGGTAGATCAGCGAATAGCCGAGATCGCCCTGCAGGACGTTTTGCAGCCACAGAACGTACTGCGTAACCAGCGGCTTATCCAGCCCCAGGCTCTGGCGAATACGTTCGATATCTTCCGGAGCCATACGCGGCGTGATGTACGCCGCTACCGGATCGCCGGGGGCGAGTTTGACCAGCAAAAACGCCACCAGTGAAATAAAGAACAGCATCGGGAACAGTTGCAGCAGCCGACGCGTGAGAAGTGTGTTCACGACATGCCCTTACCCAGGCCCCGACCCAACGGCCGGGGCAATGACTTATTTCTGATAGATTTTTGACAGATCCTGGAACAGGTAGACCGGCTTCGGCTCTGCTTCCTGGGTGCCGCCGAAGCGCTTGTCCACCGCGACGGTCGCATTGGTATAGGCAATCGGGTAGTAGGTCATGTCGTTTGCCACGGTCTGCTGAATTTGCTTGTAGATATCTGCCCGTTTCGCGGCGTCGGTTTCCACGGCGCCTTTATCCCACAGGGCATCGAACTGCGGGTTTTTATAATGCGCGTAGTTATAGGCCTCGTTGCTCATGAACAGTGATTTGTAACCGTCCGGCTCTGAGCCCATGATGTAGCCGCCCAGGTTCAGCTCCCAGGCGGTGTTGTTCATGTCGAGACTGCGCTGAGACATGGCGTTAGAGTCCAGCGGCATCAGCTCCACGTTCACCCCAATGCCCTTCAGCGCCTGCTGAATGTAGAGCGCCATGCTCTCCTGGGTTTTGTTGGTGTTCACATACGCCAGGCGCAGCCTGAGGTTGTCCGGCGCGCCGGATGTCTTCAGCAGGTCTTTGGCTTTTTGCAGATCGAATTTGTACTGTTCAACATCGTCCGTCTTGTAAAGCGTATCTGGCGTCAGGAACGAGGTCGCCGGTTTGGCGTAGTCCAGCGAGGTAAACGCGGTCTGGGTCAGCTCATCTTTGTTGATGGCGTAAGCAATGGCCTGACGCAGCGCCTTGCTCTTCATCACCGGCACGTTCTGGTTGAAGGTCATGTAGGCCAGACGCCCTTCCGGATAGACCACGAAGTCAAACTTACCGGTATTTTTCAGGCGGTTCACATCCTGCGGGTCCACCATCTTGAGGTTGATTTCACCGTTTTGCAGGGCTAGATTCGCGGCATTGCTGTCTTTGGCGAAACGGTAAGTCACGGAATCAAGCTTCGCTTTGCCGTTCCAGTAATCGTCAAAACGGGTCAGGGCGTAATACTGTCCGGCGCGGTACTCTTTGAATTTGAACGGGCCAGAACCCACCGGCGCATCGTTTTTGCTGCTCTTTTCCAGATCGCCTTCACCGGCGAACACGTGCTGCGGGATCGGGTAGATCTGCACCAGGGTGCCGGTAAAAGCCGCGCTGACCTGCGGTAAGGTGAATTTAACGGTGCGGTCGTCAACCTTGCTTACCTGCACCGGCTTATCGCCGTAAGTGAACATGCTGCGGAAGAAGCTGTGCTGTTTGGCATCCAGCAGCTTATTGAACGTAAAGACCACGTCGTCCGCCGTCAGCGGCTGCCCGTCCTGCCATTTCAGGTTGGGTTTTAACGTGAGGGTGTAGCTCAGGTTATCGGCAGAAGGCGTCAGGCTTTCCGCCAGGCCCCACTCAATTTTGCCGTTATTAAAGCTGTACAGCGGAGCATACAGCGCCTGCATGATGGTTAATGTTGTGCGGTCACTGGCATAGAGCGGATTAACGGCTAGCGGGTCGCCGGAGGTTATGCCGATAATAAGCGAACCGCCCTCTTTTGGCGCATCGTTTTTTGCCGCGGGGGACGTATTTGTCTCTTTATTTTTCGCATCATCACAGCCCGCCAGGCCTAACGCGAGCGAAACGACCACGGCCGATAACAGAAGCTTACGCATCTCACTAACTCCTTGCCTTATAAAGTGTTTATGACTGCATCTTTTATTTATGTTGAAGCATCATATGCAGCTTTATCTGTTTACGCATTAATTATGAAAATGCGATTTTCGATTAAGCTTATGCCGGATTTGTTATATATAAGCGCCGGAAGGAATAGCGGCAGATCGATTACGCTCAGTTCGTTAAACGCTTCACAAATCTCCTGCTACACTGCCTCAACACATCACAAAAAAGGCAGGCCAACATGTCAGACAACACCTATCAGCCACCCAAAGTGTGGGAATGGAAAAAGAACAACGGCGGCGCATTCGCCAATATCAACCGTCCCATTTCCGGCGCAACGCATGAGAAAGATCTGCCTGTCGGCTCTCACCCGCTGCAGCTCTACTCACTGGGGACACCTAACGGCCAGAAAGTCACCATCATGCTCGAAGAGCTGCTGGCGCTGGGCGTGACGGGCGCGGAGTACGACGCGTGGTTGATCCGCATCGGCGAGGGCGATCAGTTCTCCAGCGGCTTCGTTGAAGTGAACCCGAACTCGAAAATACCAGCGCTTCGCGACCACTCCACGAACCCGCCAACGCGCGTATTTGAATCCGGCCATATCCTGCTCTATCTGGCAGAGAAATTTGGTCACTTCCTGCCAAAAGATCCGGCGGGACGCACCGAGACGCTGAACTGGCTATTCTGGCTTCAGGGTGCGGCGCCGTTCCTCGGCGGTGGTTTTGGCCACTTCTACAACTATGCCCCGGTGAAGATTGAGTACGCGATCGACCGTTTCACGATGGAAGCCAAACGCCTGTTCGACGTGCTGGATAAACAGCTGGCGCGCGGTCGTTACGTCGCGGGTGAGGAGTACACCATTGCGGATATGGCGATCTGGCCATGGTTCGGCTGCGTGGCGCTGGGTAGCGTCTATAACGCCGCCGAGTTCCTGGACGCAGAGAAGTACACCAACGTGCAGCGCTGGGCGAAAGACGTGGCAAACCGCCATGCCGTGAAGCGTGGACGGATTGTCAACCGCACCAGCGGCGAGCTGAACGAGCAGCTCCACGAACGTCACGCGGCGAGTGACTTTGATACGAATACCGAAGACAAGCGTCAGGCATGACGACTGGCCGGGCGGTTTACCGCCCGGCAGAACAGATCCCTGTTCAGGGCATGATTAGCCTAAAGGTTGGGCCGGTATTGCTGGCACTATCCGGGCGTGTTTCTTCCGCCAGACGGTGAGAAATGACGTATCAACCGACAGCAGTCACAAAGGATCTGTTATGAAACTGATTAAAGCAACGCTGGTTATCAGCGCCCTCATTTTTTCCGCCTCGGGAATGGCTATCGACAAAACCGCCGCTGGCGCGGTAGCAGGCGCGGCAATTGGCGCGGCCACGGGTAAAGATCTGAAATCAACCGTTGGCGGTGCCGTGGTGGGCGCAGGCACCGGTGCCATGTTCAAAAACGGCGACAAAGGCAAAGCCGCACGTAAAGGCGGTGCCGTTGGTGCTGTTGTGGGTGCTGGCGCAGCTGCCGTGACGGGCAATAGCGTGCTGAAAGGCGCAGCTGTCGGCGCCGGTTCCGGCGCGCTGATCGGTGAAGCGACGCACTGATAAACGCCGTAATTCTCCCTTTTCTAACCGGCATGATGAAGAAACCCAGCTATTACGCTGGGTTTTTTGTCTTCTCTCATTATTGTTTTAATACAGTATACTTTCGCCTGATTAGGGAGGACGTGATGGCTATCAGTGAGAAAGACTTGCTTGAGGCAGGTTTCAGCCAAAGCGAAGTAGACAATTTACAGGCCCGACTCTCAGCAGCTGGAGGCACCCTGCAGCATCTCATCGATGCGCTCTCACGGCGCTTCCAGGTTTCGGTATGGCTCACGGTCGCGCTGGTTCTGGTTATGCTGGTCACCCTCATCGCGGGTAGCCGGACACACATTCTTTCCGGGAGCATGAGTTCCCTCATTATCCTGATCATTGCCTGGGTGACCTTTCCACCCGCTCTGGGCTGGAAAGCATTCCGCCTCCAGAGGACTCTTACCCGGAAGGCTCGATAGTCAGCAAATCAAGCGCCACGTTTGGAAAACGAAGCCCCACCCTGAACTATATACGAGCCCGTTCAAACAACCGACGCGCGGCAGGCGTTAACCCTGTCATATGAATACAGGCATGCACCATTCCCGGCAGCCGTTCACAGCGTACCGGTACTCCCGCCTCCTCAAGCCGCCGCGCATACGCTTCAGCCTCATCGCGCAGGGGATCATACTCACAACTCAGGATGGTTGCTGGCGGTACCCCCCTCAGCGAGGCCATACGCAGCGGCTCGGCATAAGGATGACGACGGTCTCCCAGATAGTTTTCCCAGCAAAACGCCATCGCATCACGCGTTAAAAAATAACCTTCAGCAAATTCACAATAGCTTTCGGTCGACATATCGCGACTTAACGCCGGGTAGAGCAGCAACTGATGCTCTATATGAGGTCCGCAGCGATCCCGGGCCAACAGCGTTGTCGCTGCAGCGAGGTTTCCGCCTGCACTGTCGCCGCCCACCGCCAGACGAGTGGCATCAATACCCAGAAGCGCGGCCTGTTCACTGGCCCAGCACAATGCCTGATAAACGTCTTCTAACGGCCTCGGGAAGGGGAACTCCGGCGCCAGACGGTAATCCACGGAGAGTATTTTCCGGCCAGTAGCATTCGCCAATGCCTGACAGGGTCGATCGTACAGCGACAACGACCCCAGGCACCATCCGCCGCCATGAGCAAACAGCATTGCAGGCTGCGCGATTTCTACCTTCGAGGCGGCAGGGGTATAGACGCGAAGTTCAATCTCGTAGCCATCATCGGCAATCACAACGTGATGTTGAATGGCGCCACCCGTTTCCTCCTCGCCCTGTAGCCGCAGCAAATCCACGTCGGTGGCGACACGCAGTTCGGCTAATGACGCCGGCTGCGGCGCGCCCGATGACGCAGCCAGAAAGTCAGCTATATGTTTATCAAGCGGCATGATGTGCATCCTCTGAGAGGAATGGCACGATCAGCCCAATAAACGCCTCGTGACACTCTTCGGTAATAAAATGCCCGCAATCGGCCACCGTCTCACCACGCAGATCACGGGCATTGCCCTGCAGGGTTATCAGCGGTGCATCGCGCGTGGCATGTTCGGCCCCCACCGTTAACACCGGCATGGTTAAAGGCGTTTGCGCGCGACGCTGGTTCTGCCGGATGGTCTCCGGGATAGCGCGATAATAGTCGAAACCCGCGCGCAGCCCGCCGGGCGTCGAATAGGCGGTGATATACACCTCTGCAGCGACCCGTTCACGACGATGCGACCAGCGGTCAAAAATATAGCTGAGATATTGTGATTCGCGCCCGCTGGTCAGGGTTTCGGGTAAATCCGCCAGCTGATTGAACATGAAGTGCCAGAGAAAGATATTCTCTTCCGGTGCGACAAAAATCGGCGGTGGCGGCGCCAGTCCGGGGATAACCGCTTCTGTCAGCACAAGCCGTTTTATCGCCTGTGGAAAATCGCTGGCCATGGCATAACCCACCCACATGCCGATATCATGGCCCACGATGCTGTAATGTGAATGCCCCAGTTGCGCCATCATCGTATGCAGCGTGGCACCAACGCGTCCGGTGTCATAGCCGTCGCGCGGTTTGTCTGATTCCCCCATGCCTGGTGGATCAACCGCGATAGCCTTAAAACCTGCCGCTGCCAGCGCGCGCATGGCATAGCGCCAGGTATACCAGGTCTGCGGCCAGCCCGGTATCAGTAATACCGGTTGACCTTCTCCCGCCACGACGCAATGGATGCGCTGTCCGTTCACTTTCGTATAGACGTGTTCTGCCCTGAGATCCGCATGCGCGATCTCACCGTATTGTTGTTCCATGGGGACTCCCTGTAATGTCGTGGCTTAGCGAATACCGAGTAATGCGTTGATTTGTTGAGGGTTCACCGGCGCACCGGCGAAATCATCAAAGACTTTATCGGTGATGTGAATAATATGGTCGCGGATGAACGCAGCCCCTTCTCTGGCACCGTCCAGCGGATTTTTCAGACAGCATTCCCACTCGAGGGTTGCCCAGCCGGCATAATCGTATTGGGTCAGCGTCGAGAAAATAGCCCTGAAATCCACCTGACCGTCACCCAATGAGCGAAAACGTCCTGCACGATCAACCCATGACTGATAGCCACCATAAATCCCCTGACGGCCGGTCGGATTAAATTCAGCGTCTTTGACGTGGAACATGTTGATCAGGTCCTTATAGATATCAATGAACTCCAGGTAGTTAAGCTGCTGGAGCACCATGTGGCTGGGGTCGAAAAGTATCCGGCAGCGGGGATGTTCTTTCACCCGCTGATAAAACATTTCAAACGTTATCCCATCATGCAGATCTTCACTCGGGTGGATCTCATAGCAGAGGTTTATGCCCTGCTCGTCACAGGCATTGAGCACCGGCATCCAGCGTCTGGCCAGCTCGTCAAAGGCGGTTTCAATTAACCCTTCCGGACGCTGCGGGAACGGGAACAGATAGGGCCACGCCAGCGAGCCAGAGAAGGTACCCAGATCGCTGAGGCCAAGTCGGGCGGAGGCCTTGACCGCCAGGAGCAGCTGCTGCCGCGCCCATTCGCCGCGGGCTTGTGCGTTGCCGTGTACTTCTGGCGGCGCAAAGCTGTCGCATAAGCTGTCGTAAGCGGGATGTACCGCCATCAGTTGGCCGAAGATATGGCTGGTCAGTTCACTTACCACCAGACCATGCTCCGCCAGCATACCGGTCAGATCGTCGCAGTAGGTCTGGCTTTCTGCCGCCGTCGCCACGTCGAAGAGACGGCGGTCCCATGCCGGAATTTGCAGAGCGCTAAAACCCGTTTGCGCCGCCCACCGGGCGATCGCGGGCAAATTATTAAAGGGGGCCGCATCATCGCTGAACTGAGCCAGATGGAGAGAGGGACCTTTGAGGGTTTTCATCGTATACTCCTATTGTTTGTCGATTGACAAACAATAGGAGTAAAGCCGGATAACCGCAAGCGAAAATTATAAATTCGTTGGTAATCCAGATGATTTAGGCGATCCTGTTGCACAGAATTCAGGACCAACCGGAGCAACAAAATGGCAGGCAGACCGCGCCAGTTCGATCGTGACCAGGCGCTTATCAAAGCGCGTAACCTGTTCTGGCGACAGGGTTATGAAGGCACCTCAATGTCAGACCTGGTGGCAGAACTGGGGATTGCATCGGCACGTATTTACAAGGCGTTCGGTTCAAAAGAGCAGCTCTTTCGGGAAGCTATCGCCGATTACGAAAAACAGGAAGGCGGTTTTGCGGATCGGGCCTTAGCCGCCGGGAGCAGCGTGCGGGATACCCTCCAGACGCTGTTAATGGATGCGGTTCACCTGTACTGCCATCCGGAATTGCCGCAAGGATGTATGGTGGTGGCCTCGGCAGCCAGCGTCAGTGCGGAAAATGAGACGATCAAAACCTGGCTGGCACAGCATCGCCTGCAGCGTACACAGCAGATCATCGACCGTCTCCATCTGGCAGTGCGTAACGGTGAATTGCCGGCGTCGACCGATGCCGAGAGTCTGGGAGACTATTTTGCCGTCTTTTTACATGGTTTGTCGGTGCAGGCCCGGGACGGAGTGCCGGAATCACGTTTGCAGGCGGCGGTAAAACAGGCGCTTAGCCTGCTGCCGCATTCCTGAGTGAGAGGCAGAGAAAGGCCGCACAGGGCGGCCTTTGCGCGTTAAGCCGTCAGGCGGAACTTCTGCACCGAACGCTGAAGCTCTTCGGTCTGGCGCTCAAGCGCCGCCGCCGCCGCGGAAACCTCTTCCACCAGCGAGGCGTTTTGCTGGGTAACGCCGTCCATCTGGGTGATGGCGATACCGACCTGAGAAATGCCTTTGCTTTGCTCCTCTGAAGCCGACGCAATCTGCTTCATGATGGTGGTGACCTCTGTCACGTCACGCAAAATCGCATCCATGGTCGTGCCCGTGTCGCTCACCAGCTGCGCCCCCTGCTCCACGCGGGAAACCGAATCGGCAATCAGCCCCTCAATCTCTTTCGCCGCGTTGGCGCTGCGGCTGGCCAGATTGCGGACTTCGCCTGCCACAACGGCAAAACCACGCCCCTGCTCGCCCGCGCGCGCCGCTTCAACCGCGGCGTTAAGCGCCAGGATATTGGTCTGGAAGGCGATGCTGTTGATGACGTTGGTGATTTCCGCAATTTTCTTCGAGCTTTCCGAGATCCCGCTCATGGTGGTGACCACCTCTTCCACCAGCGAGCCGCCGCGGCTGGCGGTGGTCGAGGCCACATCGGCCAGCTGGCTCGCCTGACGCGCGCTTTCGGCGTTCAGTTTCACCGTGGCGGTCAGTTGCTCCATGCTGGCCGCCGTCTCTTCCAGCGCCGCCGCCTGCTCTTCGGTACGCGAAGAGAGATCGTTGTTACCGCTGGAAATCTCCGTCGCCCCACGCCAGATATTCTCACTGCCGGAGCGGATGGTGCTGACCGCTTCGCGCAGGCTGTCCTGCATGGCGCTCAGCAGCGGCACCAGCTGTCCCACACAGTTGCGGCCAAACGGCTCAATGGGCTGGCTGAGATCGCCCTGGGCAATCTGGCGGAACTGCTGGCGAATGCGATCCAGCGGTTTGACCAGCATTGCCACCAGATAACGGTCGGTGAAGAGGAGGATCAGCAGGCCGATAATCGTGGCGACGATAATCACCGTCCGGGTCATGCTGGTCAGGCCGTCCACCACCACACGGGTGCTGTCGAGCGACGTCGCGGCGGCAGTGTTGAATGCCTCAGCCGCCGCACCAAACGCGCGGCTCAGCGGGGGGGTGACATTATTCGCCTGCTGACGATAGCCGTCCAGCGCGCCCTGTTTCGCCTGCTGCATTTGCGGGGTCACCCCCTGTTCGAGCAGCGCCTGCCAGGCGCCAATCACCCGGGATGAGACCTGCTCATCCATCGGGCCTGGAGAGATGGCTTTCATCTCGGCCAGTTTCTTGCCCATGTTATCCAGCGCCTGTTGGGCAGAGGCCAGATCCGGCGTGCCGCCTGCGGCTTTGACTTCCATTGCGCGGCTCAGACGGGTCACGAAGCGGAAATACTGATCGTTACCCTGGCTGAGTACCGTCATCTGTTTAACCAGCTGGCGGTCCACGTCATTGCCATCGGAAACGCGGGAAAGGGACCAGGTGCTGTACAGCCCAACCCCCGCCCACATTACACAAAAGATCCCGAGGATCGTCAGCATGACGAAACGTATTGTGAAATTACGGAGCATATTCATAAGTCTTCCTTGCCGTGAGGGTGAATTCGCCCAGAGGCGAGTGCTTCTCTCGTTATCGGCAGGAAAGAGGGAAATTATAACGTTTTGTGATCATTTTTAATTAGCGTGGCTTCACTGGTAACACAGCCACCGTTAACCCTTATCTTCGCGAGGAGCGATGTGATAAGTTCAGAATGAAAACGACGTTTCAAAAAAATTATCGATAAGAAAAGGAGACATCATGACCTGGTACCCTGACGCTGCCCGCTATGAAACGATGCTCTACCGCCACTGTGGCAAGAGCGGCCTGCGCCTTCCTGCGCTGTCGCTGGGGCTGTGGCATAGCTTCGGCCACGTACAGCCTCTTGATGCCCAGCGCGCGCTGCTGCGCAAAGCCTTCGACCTCGGCATAACCCATTTCGATCTCGCCAACAACTACGGCCCACCGGCGGGCAGTGCGGAAGAAAATTTTGGCCGTCTGCTGCGTGAGGATTTTGCCGCGTATCGCGACGAGCTGATTATCTCCACCAAGGCGGGTTACGACATGTGGCCGGGGCCTTACGGTTCGGGCGGTTCGCGCAAGTATCTGCTCGCCAGTCTCGACCAAAGCCTGAAGCGGATGGGCGTGGAGTATGTGGACATTTTCTACTCCCACCGGGTGGATGAAAACACGCCGATGGAAGAGACTGCCGCTGCGCTGGCCCATGCCGTGCAGAGCGGTAAAGCGCTGTACGTCGGGATTTCGTCCTATTCAACCGAGCGCACCCGGAAAATGGCTGACCTGCTTCGCGAGTGGAAAATCCCGCTGCTTATTCATCAGCCCTCCTATAACCTGCTCAACCGCTGGGTCGATCATACTGGCCTGCTGGATACGCTTGAGAAAAACGGGACGGGCTGTATCGCATTTACCCCGCTGGCACAGGGGCTGCTCACCGGAAAATACCTGAACGGTATTCCTGACGGTTCACGCATGCAGCGCGAAGGAAACAAAGTGCGCGGACTGACGCAGAAGATGCTGACCGAAGCCAATCTGAACAGCCTGCGCTTGCTGAATGAGATGGCGCAAGCGCGCGGTCAGACAATGGCGCAGATGGCGCTGAGCTGGCTGCTGAAAGATGAACGCGTGACGTCCGTACTCATTGGCGCAAGCCGCCCGGAGCAGATAGAGGAGAACGTGCGGGCGCTGGATAATCTGCACTTTAGCCCGGATGAGCTGGAAAGAATTGATCGGCATGTTGCGGATGGGGAGTTGAATCTTTGGCAGGCGTCGTCGGAGAAATAGTGCGGTCTGATGCCCTCACCCCGGCCCTCTCCCACAGGGAGAGGGAGCTAACTATCCCCTCTCCCTGTGGGAGAGGGTTAGGGTGAGGGGTCATTACTTCTTACTGATCTTATCCAGATACCCCATTACAAACGCCGACAGTACAAACGTCAGATGGATAATCACATACCACATCAGTTTGTTATCCGGGACGTTCTTTGCGTCCATAAACACGCGCAGCAAATGGATGGAGGAGATCGCCACAATCGAGGCGGCCACTTTATTCTTCAACGACGAGGCATCCATTTTGCCCAGCCAGTTGAGTTTTTCTTTTCGCTCATCGATATCCAGCTGAGAGACGAAATTTTCATAGCCGGAGAACATCACCATCACCAGCAGGCCGCCCACCAGCGTCATGTCCACCAGCGACAGCAGAACCAGAATTAAATCTGCTTCGGCGATGGAAAAAATGTTCGGCAGAACATGCAGGATTTCCTGAAAGAACTTAATCGTCAGCGCGATAAGGGCCAGCGAAAGGCCAAAATAGACGGGGGCCAGTATCCAGCGAGAGGCGTACATGGCATTTTCAAAAAAGCGTTCCATAAAGTCCTGTTTGCAAAAGAAACCAGCGCCCAGTATAGCTCAACGGCGCTGACTGTTTGCAATAGCTAACCAGAACGTCACTCAGACGTTGTCGGGGTTAACCTCAGGACGGGCATATTCCGGCCAGACCAGCGCCACCAGCTCCGGGTAGGCTTCCAGACTAAACTCACGAAAACACTGGCGCAAATTTAATACATCCAGGTCGGAATAAGAGACCTTCTCACCGTTAAGGCAGCGCTTTTTGATATTGTCGTAATATTTATACACGGCTGAATTGAGGTCGCTACAGCGACGCTGGGCCTCAAACAGTCCGGGCGTGTCATTAATTTCCGACATTTTCATACGCTTAATTGTTGCGTGTAAAAAATCGATATATTCATGGTTGACCCGCCAGTACCAGACAGGCGTAACGGAGTTCATCAAAACAGAGAAATGGTCTTCACCTTCCTCTTTTGTCATGCGTTCCGGTTGCGGGGGTTCACTGGTGTCGTTCGACACTTTCGTTTTATTGAACTCCTGCATCAATAAAAGAACACCAGCGGTCAGTAATAGTAATGTGATGACCGTAAAAAAGATGCTGTTCATGGGTTGGCTCCATTTTTTTTGATTTTAAATTTGCCTCATGATATTGTCAACGAATCTCACGCCTTTACCAACCCCACCCTGTTGAAATTAAAGGAAATTAAAAATGCTGCCCGACTATCTCGTCCCGGCTAAGTACCACATTACGCCTGTGGAACAGCAACCGATGGAAGCAGAAAAAGAGGCCAGTTTCACTCAGGGGAAAAGAAAGCTCTCTGATTTCGAGCCTGATATATTAATTGGTGTTTCCGACAGCGGCAAATCCCGTAATATGTTGCTGGAAGAGCATGATCGCCATATAAAAGACCGCTTATTTCGTGCCATGAAAATTGAAGCCTTCGTCCATCTGCTGAATGATCTGCAGGCCGAAGGTGAAATAGATGCCCAAAAATTAAGCCAGATAATGGCCGAGAAAACCAAAGCAATTAATGAAGCGGGCAATGAAATTTGGCTTAATCTAATTACACGCGAAAAAAACAACCCTATTTTTTATACCCTGGGGGAAGATTAACGTGAAAGAAATTAAGAACAATGACGTTTATTTGACTTTAGATGATAAAAAAAGTGATGAATTTATCTTAAAGCAAAATCTCGATGCGCTGAGAAAATCAAAAAATGACGAGATGACGCGTATTACGCAAGACCTGGTCTCGATCCCGGCAGCACTGGTTCGACTGAAATGGCAGAACCGACGCGATATTTATCCGTTACAGGTAAAGGAAGAGATTTACGGTGCGGTGATGAATGCCATTATCGAACAGCGACCGGAACTCAAAGAGAAGCTTCTGGGACGCCTTGAAGCCAACTATCAGTATCTGCTTGCCAGAGAAATCGCCACCCTGCGCCTGACGCGCAAACTGGCAGACGGCGAGTACCGCACCTCAAACGTGACCTGCGTTGCACTTGATGAGGACGCGCTGGCGTCTGGCAGCAGCGCCCCCACCGAACCACCACGCTAATTAAATCTGAATACGGCAATCGCCTCTTTTAACTGACTTGTCTGCTGCCGCTGCGCTTCAGCCACCTGCAGGGTCTGCGCAACGTGACGCACATTCTCCTGTACGCTGGCATCAATGCTGGCAATGCTATCGTTCATTTGTGCGATGCTCGCCCGCTGCTGCTCACTCATCTGTGAGAGCTCTTCCAGCAAAGAGCGAAGCCCTTCGATACTCTCAATGATCGACTTCATCGTTAGCCCGGCGTGCTCAACCTGCTCAACCCCGTGCTGAGTGGTCGCCTGCGCCGCGGTCAGCAGCTGGCGGATCTCTTTTGCAGCCTCCTCGCTACGTTGCGCCAGGACGCGCACTTCGGAGGCGACCACTGCGAAACCTTTGCCATGCTCGCCCGCTCTGGCAGCCTCGACCGAGGCGTTAAGCGACAAAATATTGGTCTGGAAGGCAATGCCGTCGATCAGTTCCAGAATGGCGTAAATGCGCTGCGACTCCTCGCGAATCTGCTCCATTGCCGCCATCGCCTGCCGTACGTTATTCTCCCCCTGCTCCGCCACGTGGCTGGTGCTGAATGCCACCTCTCTGACCTGGCTGGCTTTTTCACTGGTCAGGGTGGCGACAGCCCGTAGCTGTTCCATCGCGCTGGCCGCCGTCGCCAGCGAGTTTGCCTGGTGATCGGTACGCTCTGACAGCGCACTGTTACGCTGGCCTAATGTGCGGGAGGCTTCCAGCAGCTGGCCAATATTGGCGCTGACCTGCTCAAGCGTGGCGCGCATGGTACCCAGCGTCAGGCTAAAGGTACGGGCGAAGGGCGACCCGGCGGGCGCGGCATCGACGGCGAGCGTCAGATATCCCGGCTCGCGATTAATGACCCCGGCGAGTGCGGCCACCTCGCTCGCCGAGCGGGCGTCCTGCTCCATGCGCACCGCCAGCAGGATCAGGATCGCCGTCTGGACTACCACAAACAGGGCGTGAAAAACCACCATATGAAAACCGGTGTGCATAAACACCACCACGCCATACAGGTCGTGCTCCTGCAAATAGTTAAAGACCAGATGGTGTATGGCGATGACCGCAGCCCCCATCAACAGCGGTCGCCAGTCGCGCCAGGCAAGCAGCGCGGAGAGGAGGACAAAAACAGAGAAGTGATATTCGGTTTCCCCGTGCCCCAGATGGATCAGCAGCGCGGAAAAGGCCATCAGCACAAATGCCGAGCTCAGACGAAGCAGCAGCGCGCCGGGAAACAGCAGTGTTAGCACCGACGATAAACACGCCAGCGCAGTCGCCACGATGGCGCCCTGCACCATATTCTCATTGAGGTAGCCCACGGCCAGGGAGATGCCCCATAGTGACCAGATGAACACCAGTATTAGTCTGTCGGCGCGGCGGCGTATAGAAGAAAGGGAAATCAGATCGTTTTGATGCGCGTGCGGATAGAGCCATGTCATCGTAGGCATACGGAGTCTCTTGCTGTGCAGGTGAAAAAGATCCTTCGAAGAAGGTCTGTTTTTATTATCTTTTTTAAGCGTAGCGGGGATATTGCGCGACGCCAGTACAACAAAAGATAGCGTTAAATGACGCAGCCGAATATTGATATTTGCTTAACAATCAAGAGATTATTAATGATGGCTTTATTGATAAATAAATATGATGTGTGGGGAGATACGGCAGAAAATAATAACGATTTGGCCTTAGAGAAAACAAAAAAGCCGGCTTTCGCCAGCTTTTATTTTATTTTTTAGCCGCTTTTTCTTCGCCGACCAGTCCAATCTTCAGGTAACCCGCCTGATGCAGCGTGTCCATTACCTTCATCATGGTTTCGTAATCAACGGTTTTATCCGCCCTGAAGAAGACCGTGGTATCTTTCTTACCGCCTGTAAGCTGCTCCAGCGCCGGGATGACAGAGTCAGTCGTTACCGGGTCGTTACCGAGGAACATCGATTTATCCGCCTTCACGGACAGATAAACAGGCTTCTCCGGACGCGGCTGTGGCTGGCTGGAAGAGGCCGGCAGATTGACCTTCACGTCAACCGTCGCCAGCGGCGCAGCCACCATGAAGATAATCAGCAGAACCAGCATAACGTCGATAAACGGCGTCACGTTGATTTCATGCATTTCGCCGTTATCGTCCAGATTTTCGTTTAGACGCATCGCCATCGCATTAACCTACGCGCAGTTTGGACGCCGCATGCACCGGCTTAACCGAGCTGGCATTAAGGTCGAGATCGCGGCTTTGCAGCAGCAGAACCTGCGCGGCAACGTCACCAAGCGTGGCTTTGTAGCTGCCAATCATCCGCGCGAAGATGTTGTAGATAACCACCGCCGGGATGGCCGCTACCAGACCAATAGCCGTCGCCAGCAGCGCTTCTGCGATACCCGGTGCCACCACTGCCAGGTTGGTGGTTTGGGTCTGGGCGATACCGATGAAGCTGTTCATGATGCCCCAGACCGTACCGAAAAGACCGATGAACGGCGAAATTGCGCCGATCGTCGCCAGATATCCGTTACCACGTCCCATATGTCGGCCAACGGCCGCAACGCGACGCTCAAGACGGAAGCCGGTACGCTCTTTGATGCCTTCGTTATCTTCACTGCCAGCGGAGAGTTCCAGCTCGTTTTGCGCTTCGTTAACTAACAGGGTGGTCAGGCTTTTGGCGTGGAAGGATGAGGTCATGTCAGAAGCCTGATCCAGCGAGCGGGCTTCGGCTAACTGCAGCTGCTCCCGCTTAAGGCGACGCTTCTGAGAAATGAGTTCGGCGCTCTTGCTAAAGAAGATAGCCCACGTGATCACGGACGCCAGAATCAGGCCGATCATCACAATCTTAACCACGATGTCAGCATGTTGATACATGCCCCAAACGGAGAGATCCGTCTGCATCAAATTATTACCCACTCTGTATCTCCAGGACGCAAATCACAAAATCTGAGCATAATAATATCAAAACGTCGTCGAATTGATAGTCGTTCTCATTACTATTTACATAGTGCCGCAATTTTTGCTCACTTTCTTTGCGCTTACGCAGTAAAAATTTCTTATGCGGTTTTTTGCTAATATTTTCTGCTTATTCGATAAGCCTCAGGGTGCAGATTTTTACAATCGTGGTAGTCTGGACGTCCAGACGTATAAAAACAGGGTTAGCGAACATGACTAAGAAGCATCTTGATACCACGCTGGTACAGGCAGGACGCAGCAAGAAATATACCCAGGGCTCGGTCAACAGCGTGATTCAACGCGCCTCCTCGCTGGTGTTTGATACCGTGGAGGAGAAAAAAAACGCCACGCGTAACCGCGCGAAAGGCGGGCTGTTTTATGGCCGTCGTGGCACGCTAACCCATTTTTCTCTGCAGGAAGCGATGTGCGAGCTGGAAGGCGGTGCGGGCTGCGCGCTGTTCCCGTGCGGCGCCGCGGCGGTCGCTAATACCATTCTGGCGTTTGTGGAACAGGGCGACCATATCCTGATGACCAACACCGCCTATGAACCCAGCCAGGACTTCTGCACCAAAATCCTCAGCAAGCTCGGCGTCACCACCGGCTGGTTCGATCCGCTGATTGGTGAAGGCATTGCCGAGCTTATTCAGCCAAACACGCGCATTGTGTTCCTGGAATCGCCAGGATCGCTCACCATGGAAGTGCACGACGTGCCGGCCATCGTGAAAGCCGTGCGCAGTAAAGCGCCAGAGGCGATTATCATGATCGACAACACCTGGGCGGCTGGTGTGCTGTTTAAGGCGCTGGAATTCGACATTGATATCTCGATTCAGGCGGCAACCAAGTACCTGATTGGCCACTCTGATGGCATGATTGGCACGGCGGTCTCTAACGCCCGCTGCTGGGATCAGCTGCGTGAAAATGCCTACCTGATGGGTCAGATGGTGGATGCCGACACGGCCTATATGACCAGCCGCGGTATTCGCACGCTGGGGGTTCGTCTGCGCCAGCACCATGAAAGCAGCCTGAAAGTGGCCGAATGGCTGGCACAGCACCCGCAGGTTGAGCGCGTTAATCATCCGGCGCTACCGGGCAGTAAGGGACATGAATTCTGGCAACGTGACTTTACGGGCAGCAGCGGTTTGTTCTCGTTCGTTCTGAAAAAACGCCTGACCCATGACGAGCTGGCAAACTATCTGGATAACTTTACCCTCTTCAGCATGGCCTACTCCTGGGGCGGATTCGAGTCCCTGATCCTGCCTAACCAGCCGGAACAGATTGCGGCGCTGCGTCCCGGCGGCGAAGTGGACTTTAGCGGTACCCTGATCCGACTGCACATCGGTTTAGAAAATGTGGACGATTTAATTGCCGATTTAGCAGCAGGGTTCGAGCGTATCGTGTAAAGTGCTGGCTGAAAATGTACTCCCTGGACGCTTTTGTGGACACTGCAACCAGAAAAGTCTGCATGAGATGCGCCCGCGATCAAACCCGACGGGCGAATAAGGGAGTACAATAGCGTTATATCTGCTGTTCCACAGGAAAGTCCATGGCTGTTATTCAAGATATTATCGCGGCGCTCTGGCAACACGACTTTGCCGCGCTGGCGGATCCTCACGTCGTCGGTATCGTCTATTTCGTGATGTTCGCAACGCTGTTCCTGGAAAATGGACTACTGCCAGCCTCATTTTTACCCGGTGACAGCCTGCTTTTACTTGCCGGGGCGTTAATCGGCAAAGGCGTCATGGACTTCACGCCAACCATGGTCATCCTCACTTCCGCCGCGAGCCTGGGCTGCTGGCTGAGCTATCTGCAAGGCCGCTGGCTGGGGAATACACGCGTCGTTAAAAGCTGGCTGGCGCAGTTACCGCATAAATATCATCAGCGTGCCACCTGCATGTTCGATCGGCACGGCCTGCTGGCGTTGCTGGCCGGGCGTTTCCTGGCGTTTGTTCGCACCCTTCTGCCTACCATGGCGGGCATTTCCGGTCTGTCGAACCGCCGCTTCCAGTTCTTCAACTGGCTGAGCGCGCTTTTGTGGGTCGGCGTGGTCACTACGCTCGGCTACGCGCTGAATATGATCCCGTTTGTGAAACACCATGAAGACCAGGTGATGACCTTCCTGATGGTGCTGCCGATGTTCCTGCTGGTGGCGGGACTGGTAGGGACCATCGCGGTGGTGATCAAGAAGAAGTACTGCAGCGCCTGATCCCCTCACCCTGACCCTCTCCCCATAGGGGAGAGGGAAAAAAGCCTAAGCTCCCTGCATGGTTCTTATACGTGACGCATCTTCTCCCGGCGTGACGCCGAAGTAGCGTTTAAATTCCCGACTGAACTGTGACGCGCTCTCATAGCCTACCCGCATTGCCGCCGCGCTGGCCTTCATGCCATCGTGGATCATCAGCATCCGCGCCTTATGCAGCCGGTAGGTTTTGAGGTACTGCAACGGCGAGGTGCTGGTCACCGACTTAAAGTTGTGGTGAAACGCCGAAACGCTCATGTTCGCCTCCGCGGCGAGCTGGTCAACGCTCAGGTTTTCGGTGTACTGGCTCTCAATACGCTTGAGCACGCGGCTTATCAGGCTGAAGTGGGTCTGTCGGCTGACCAGGGCGAGCAACGCCCCACCGCCGGGTCCCAGCAGTACGTGGTAAAGAATTTCGCGGATGATCTGTTTGCCGAGAATGCGCGCATCCAGCGGCCTCTCCATCACGTCCAGCAGACGCTCAATGGCGCAGAGGATCTCTTCCGATAACGTCGCAGAGTTAATCCCGCTCGACGCCATTGACGGCTGGAAAAGTTCGTCTTCGCCAATCTCCATCAGCAACTCCTGCAGCTGAAGGATATCGACATTGACGCGGATCCCCGCCAGCGGAACCGCCTCTGTCGCGAAGGTTTCACATTCAAAGGGTAAAGGTACTGTCAGCAACAGATATTCATTGGTGTCGTAACGGAAGACGCGCTCGTTGATATAGCCAATTTTATGGCCAGAAAAGAGAAAAACGATGCCCGGCTGGTACATCACCGGCGTACGCGTCCCGGGCTGGGTGCCATAAAGCAGGCGAATATCCGGCAGCAGTTCGCTGGCGCGGTTTTCATTATCTATCAATCTCTTAATCTGCGCAGTGAGCTGCTGACAGATAGCCTCACGGTTCATTTTTCGTTACTCCGGGTACGGTTTCCGACGTTGACAGTGTGCGTCGTTTTCCGCGCTTTCTCCAGCGCTCTGTAGAAATGGGCAAGACATCGGCAGGAATGTGCATTGAGAGGATAGCCGCAGGCGACCACAATGTGCAGCATCAGGTTGCCCTCTGCGCCACCACGATTATTCACCCACTAAAGGGAACGAGCCATGAACAACTTTAATCTTCACACCCCAACCCGCATTCTGTTTGGTAAAGACGCTATCGCCGATCTGCGCGCGCAGATCCCGGCTGATGCCCGCGTCCTCGTCACCTACGGTGGCGGCAGCGTGAAAAAAACCGGCGTGCTGGATCAGGTTTACAGCGCGCTGGACGGTCTGGACGTGCGTGAGTTCGGCGGCATCGAGCCAAACCCCTCTTACGAAACGCTGATGAACGCGGTGAAAATCGCCCGCGAAGAAAACATCACCTTCCTGCTGGCGGTCGGCGGCGGCTCCGTGCTGGACGGCACCAAATTTATCGCTGCGGCAGCCCACTACGCAGACGGCGTTGATCCGTGGCACATCCTGGAAACCCGCGGCAGCGACATTAAAAGCGCAATCCCGATGGGCTCGGTGCTGACTTTGCCGGCTACCGGCTCTGAATCCAACAAGGGCGCGGTGATCTCCCGCAAAACCACTGGCGATAAACAGGCCTTTATGAACGAACACGTTCAGCCGGTCTTCGCTATCCTGGATCCGGTTTACACCTACACCCTGCCTGCGCGTCAGGTGGCGAATGGCGTGGTCGATGCCTTTGTGCATACCGTTGAGCAGTACGTCACTTACCCTGTGAACGCCAAAATTCAGGATCGTTTCGCGGAAGGCATTCTGCTGACGCTGATTGAAGAAGGTCCGAAAGCGCTGAAAGAGCCGGAAAACTACGACGTACGTGCCAACGTGATGTGGGCTGCAACGCAGGCGCTGAATGGCCTGATCGGGGCTGGCGTGCCGCAGGACTGGGCGACCCACATGCTGGGCCACGAGCTGACGGCGATGCACGGCCTGGACCACGCCCAAACGCTGGCTGTTGTTCTGCCTGCGCTGTGGAACGAAAAGCGGGATACCAAACGTGCCAAACTGCTGCAGTACGCCGAGCGCGTGTGGAACATCACCGAGGGCTCTGACGATGCGCGTATTGATGCGGCAATCGACGCGACCCGCAACTTCTTTGAAGGGCTGGGCGTGCCAACGCGTCTGTCTGGCTACGGTCTGGATGGCAGCTCTATCCCTGCCCTGCTGGCGAAACTGGAAGAACACGGTATGACCCATCTGGGCGAACACGGCAACATTACGCTGGACGTGAGCCGTCGTATCTACGAGGCGGCACGCTAAGCGTTTTTGTCCCTCCGACTTTCGTTTTTTGACATTTCGTCCAGACTTAATGCACACCCCATCGCCGGAGTCCCTCTCCGGCGATGCGCACCTGAAGGAGGAAAAATGGCAAACCAAACCGTAATCAAGCTGCAGGACGGCAACGTGATGCCCCAGTTGGGGCTAGGTGTATGGAAAGCCGGTAACGACGAGGTCGTCTCCGCCATTCATAAGGCCCTGGAAGTCGGCTATCGGTCGATTGATACCGCCGCCGCATATAAAAATGAGGACGGCGTGGGTAAGGCTCTGGCCAGCGCCGGTGTCCCTCGCGATGAGTTATTTATCACCACAAAACTCTGGAACGACGATCAAAAGCGCCCGCGCGAAGCGCTGCAGGAGAGCCTGGAGAAACTCCAGCTTGATTTCGTCGACCTGTATTTGATGCACTGGCCGGTTCCGGCTATCGACCATTACGTTGACGCCTGGAAAGGGATGATTGAACTGCAGAAAGAGGGGCTGGTGAAAAGCATCGGCGTCTGTAACTTCCAGGTGCATCACCTGCAGCGGCTGATAGACGAAACGGGCGTCGCGCCGGTGATTAACCAGATCGAGCTGCACCCGCTGATGCAGCAGCGCCAGCTTCACGCCTGGAACGCCACGCACAAAATCCAGACCGAATCCTGGAGCCCGCTGGCTCAGGGCGGCGAGGGGGTGTTCGACCAGAAAATTATCCGCGATCTGGCGGATAAATACGGCAAAACCCCGGCGCAGGTTGTCATTCGCTGGCACCTGGACAACGGCCTGGTGGTGATCCCGAAATCGGTCACGCCATCGCGCATCGCCGAGAACTTCGACGTCTGGGATTTCCGCCTGGACAAAGACGAGCTGGGTGAAATTGCGAAGCTGGATAAGGGGAAACGTTTAGGGCCGGATCCGGATCAGTTTGGCGGGTAATACCTAAAACGAGCCCGATCTTACACCGGGCTCGTTTTAATCTATAAACCGGACTGACATCTCGCTTCTCCGGGGAGGTCAGGCAAGGTGCAAATAACGTTAAGCGCTTTCCCTTCAAGTTCATGTGGTCCGCCGAGACCGCCGCCTGCTTCTGCTTCATATTCCTTTCCGTTGACACTTATCTGGAGCGGAGTGCGATAAATCCAGTCCATCGGACCTATTGGCAGAAAGAAGATCCACTCATGCTGGCTCTGAAAAGCAAAACGACCGTTGTCGTCAGAAAGCGTTTGCTCCCTCTCTAATGTTATTTTAGCGCCCGGGACTGGCTTACCTGCGCTGTCGATAAGACGTCCTTCCACTTCTGGCTGTGTCTGGCGGTGCATTACACAACCGCTTAACGTCAGGCCAATCAGCATCGCTCCCGTTAACTTCATTATTTTCATGTTGGGCCTCCTGCTCTTATGCAGAAAAAAGCCGGGTGGCGTCTGCGCCTTACCCGGCCTACGCGCTGAACTGTAGGCCCGGTAAGCGCAGCGCCACCGGGCAATATGTCTAGCCGCTCTTACGTTTTACGTTTTTCTTCGTTCCCGCCCCACCGTTCGAACGCTGATGCACAATCGGCGTGTGCTTGGTCAGCGCCGGGCGCGTATTGCGGTTCTGGCGACGCGCTTCGCGCATCTCCTCAAGCGTAGGCGCCGGCACCAGGCAGTCGCGGCGCGAGCCGATCAGGTGCTTTTTGCCCATCTCTTCCAGCGCCTGACGGATCAGCGGCCAGTTTTTCGGATCGTGATAACGCAGCAGTGCTTTGTGCAGACGACGCTGTTTATCCCCTTTCGGCACCACCACCTCTTCGCTCTTATAGCCAATCTTACTCAGCGGGTTTTTGCCGGTGTAATACATGGTCGTCGAGTTGGCGAGCGGTGAAGGATAGAAGTTCTGCACCTGATCCAGACGGAAGCGACGCTGCTTCAGCCACAGCGCCAGGTTCACCATGTCCTCATCACGCGTGCCAGGGTGCGCCGAGATGAAATACGGGATCAGATACTGCTCTTTGCCCGCCTGCTTCGAGTAGGTGTCGAACAGCTCTTTAAAGCGGTCGTAGCTCCCCATGCCCGGCTTCATCATCTTCGACAGCGGGCCTTCTTCGGTGTGCTCCGGCGCAATCTTCAGATAGCCACCCACGTGGTGCGTCGCCAGCTCTTTGATGTAGCGCGGATCTTCCACAGCGATATCGTAACGTACCCCGGAAGCGATCAGGATCTTCTTGATGCCTTTCAGATCACGCGCGCGGCGGTAGAGGTTGATCGTCGGCTCGTGGTTGGTGTCCATGTGCTGACAGATATCCGGATAGACGCACGACAGGCGGCGGCAGGTCTGCTCCGCGCGCGGCGACTTACAGCGCAGCATATACATGTTGGCGGTTGGGCCGCCAAGGTCGGAAATCACGCCGGTAAAGCCCGGTACGGTGTCGCGAATGGCTTCGATCTCATTGATGATCGAATCTTCAGAGCGGCTCTGAATAATACGTCCTTCGTGCTCGGTAATGGAGCAGAAGGAGCAGCCCCCGAAGCAGCCGCGCATGATGTTGATTGAGAAGCGGATCATCTCATACGCCGGGATACGGGCGTTGCCGTACGCCGGGTGCGGCACACGCTTGTACGGCAGCGCGAAGACGCTGTCCATCTCTTCCGTGGAGAGCGGGATCGCCGGCGGGTTGATCCAGATAAAGCGCTCGCCGTGCTTCTGCATCAGGGCGCGGGCACAGCCCGGGTTGGTTTCATGGTGCAGAATACGGGACGCGTGCGCGTAGAGCACCTTGTCGGCTTTCACCTTCTCGTAGGACGGCAGCAGCACATAGGTTTTTTCCCACGGTTTCGGGCGCGGCGGCTGAACGACGATCGCCTTTGCCTCCGCCTTCTTTGGCTCTACCGGCTTGTTATCGGCACACGGCAGATCTTCACCATATGGGTGGGGGATCGGGTCGATTTTGCCCGGCATATCGATGATGCGGGAATCCACCCCGCTCCAGCCTGGCAGCGCCTCTTTCACCATGATCGCGGTATTGCGCACGTCGCGGATGCTGCTCACCGGCTCGCCCTGCGACAGACGGTGCGCGACTTCCACCAGCGGACGCTCACCGTTACCGTAAATCAGCATGTCGGCTTTGGAATCCACCAGCACCGAACGGCGCACGGTATCTGACCAGTAGTCGTAGTGCGCGGTGCGGCGCAAGCTCGCCTCGATGCCGCCCAGGATCACCGGCACGTCTTTCCAGGCTTCTTTGCAGCGCTGGGTATAGACCAGCGTGGCACGGTCAGGACGTTTACCCGCTACGTTATCCGGGGTGTAGGCATCGTCATGACGCAGCTTACGGTCGGCGGTATAGCGGTTAATCATCGAGTCCATGTTGCCTGCGGTCACGCCGAAGAACAGGTTGGGTTTACCCAGACGCATAAAGTCGTCTTTGCTGTTCCAGTCAGGCTGGGAGATGATCCCCACGCGGAAGCCCTGCGCTTCAAGCATACGGCCGCAGATGGCCATGCCGAAGCTCGGGTGGTCAACGTAGGCATCGCCCGTGACCAGAATGATATCGCAGCTGTCCCAGCCCAGTTGGTCCATCTCTTCCCGGGACATTGGCAGGAACGGCGCCGGTCCAAAGCAGGCCGCCCAGTACTGGGGCCAGGAGAAGAGGTCACGATCCGGCTGGATCAGGGAAATTGCGCTCATAATGCTTCCGAAGAAAAAATAGACAAAAGGAGCCGGATTATACGCTGTTCATCCGCCAGATTTGAAGAAAAGGATGCAGCAAGCAGGCAGATATTCACAGAAGTCGTTAAAATACGCCGCCCTGATAATTTTGAATCATAATATTCACTATATTTTCCGGTGATTTGCCCCGGAATACGTGTTTGCGCGGAGCTCACCTGTGAAGCCCAACGATTCGTTACATGTCTCCCAGTTGCGGGTGGTCCTTCACCTCTGTGGTTTTCTGGTGCTGCTGTACAGCCTCTCCATGCTGCCGCCGATGGTGATCGCTCTGCTGAACAAAGAGCGAACCTACTTTGCGTTTTTGACCACCTTTTTGACCTTTTTCAGCCTCGGTGGGATGGCCTGGCGGGCCACCCGTCACGCCGGTATACAGCTGCGTACCCGCGACGGTTTTGTCATTATCGTCCTGTTCTGGCTGCTGTTCTCATTCATTAGCGCCATGCCGTTATGGATGGATGACGGCCTGCAGCTCTCCTTTGCTGACGCGCTCTTTGAAGGGGTTTCCGGGATCACCACCACGGGCGCCACGGTCATCGGGGACGTTAGCGCCCTGCCTAAGTCCTACCTTTATTACCGCGCACAGCTCAATTTCATAGGCGGGTTAGGCGTTATTGTGCTGGCCGTCGCGGTTCTGCCGCTGCTGGGCATTGGTGGCATGAAGCTGTACCAGTCAGAAATGCCGGGGCCGTTTAAAGAGGAACGCCTGACGCCCCGGCTCGCCGATACCGCACGCACGCTGTGGGTAACGTACTTAGCGCTGGGGCTGGCCTGTACCCTGGCCTACTGGCTGGCGGGAATGTCCTTTTTTGACGCAGTCTGTCACGGGCTTTCAACCGTATCGTTGGGGGGATTTTCAACCCGTAGCGAAAGCATCGGTTTTTATGACAGCCACGCGATTGAGCTGGTCGCTGGTGCGTTTTCCTTGCTCTCCGCCTTCAACTTCACGCTCTGGTATGTTGCCATTGCCAGACGCACGCTAAAGCCGATTCGTCGCAGCCCGGAGGTCAAATTCTTTCTGAGCGCCGCCGGGGTGATTATTCTTATCACCGCCTGGCAGGTCTGGCATGCCGGGATGTATGACGCCACGGATAGCCTGGTGCACGCCTTCTTCCTTGCCAGTTCGATGATGACCGATAACGGCCTTTCAACAGCGGATTATGCCCACTGGCCTGCACACACCATTTTCCTGCTGTTGAGCGCCAGCTTTTTTGGCGGCTGCGTAGGCTCGACCTGCGGCGGGATCAAGGCCCTGCGTTTTCTGATTATGTTCAAACAGAGCATTCAGGAGATGAATCAGCTGGCGCATCCGCGGGCGCTGCTGAGCATCAAAGTTGGCAACAGCGTAGTGAATGAGCGCGTCCTGAGATCGGTATGGAGCTTCTTCTTTCTCTACGTGATGATCACGGGCTTTTTCGTCTGGGCGCTCAATCTGATGGGCTACGACCTGTTTACGTCATTCGCGACGGTTGCCGCCTGTATCAACAACATGGGGCTGGGCTTTGGCGAAACAGCCTCAACCTTTGGGACGTTAACAGAAGGGGCTAAGCTGTTGATGTGCGCGGCGATGATCTTAGGGCGTCTGGAAATTTACCCGGTGCTGATTCTGTTTTCGCGCTTTTTCTGGCGGGCTTAAACCATTCCCGGCGAACCGGGAATGTCAGAGGTTATGGCGCGGGATTGATCAGCATTTGCCCCACGGAGCCCCTGTCCATCATCTCCAGCGTCTGGCTGTGGAACAGGAACGGGAAGTGCGGCCACGAAGGCTGACCATAGTAGACGAGCAGTTCAACCTGACCATCCACCCAGACGGTATCTTTCCAGCCGCGGTCTTCCGGGAACGGCATCGCACCGTTCACGTTGCGGATCAGGAATGACACGCCTTCAATATGGAACGACTGCGGCATGTCCGAGCGAACAATCCAGCGCTCCCAGGTGCCCTGCTGCGCGGTAATGTCGATACGGTTGACGTCCCACAGCGCACCGTTGATGCCCGGATCGTCGCCCAGGCTGATATCCCGGCTGCGCACCGGCGAGCCGCTCATGATCTCCTGCGGCAGCAGGCGCATGGGCAGGCTGTCGGTCACCAGCGGCAGCAGGCCGGTTGGGCGCAGGGTCAGCACGAGGGTGGAAACCAGAATACTCGATGGCTCAAAGAACCCGCGAATACGATCCACAATGCTCGCCGCTTCGCCGCAGGTGACAGAAACTTCATCCCCGTTGGTCATATCAATGAGGATTTCGCGGCGCTCACCCGGCGAGAGGGCCAGCTGTTTAACGGACACCGGTGCCGGTAAAAAGCCCTGATCGCCGGAGATGACGTGCAGCGGACGGCCATCGCTCATCTGGAGCTGATAGCGGCGCGAGTTAGAGGCGTTGAGCAGACGCAGGCGTACCCAGCCGCGCGAGACTTCTACGTAAGGGCTTTGTGCGCCGTTGACCAGCAGCGTATCGCCCACAAAGCCACCGCTGCCCGGCTCGCTGTATTCCGGCGTACCGAAGTTATCCAGACGTTTGTCCTGGATAATAATCGGGAAGTCGTCCACACCGTAGTGGTTCGGGATCGGCAGAGATTTACTGACCTCATCTTCCACCAGCCACATACCGGCCAGGCCGTTATAGACCTGCTGCGCCGTACGGTTAGGGGTGTTGGCGTGGTACCACAGGGTGGCCGCGCTCTGACGGATCGGCAGCACCGGCGCCCAGTCGGCGTTAGGCGACATCATGCGCGCCGCGCCGCCAATCAACGGGCCCGGAACCTGTAAACCGCTGATGGTCATGGCGACATTTTCAGACGTACGGTTGCTGTAGATGAGCTTAACGTCATCGCCATTCCATACGCGGATGGTCGGCCCAAGGTAACGTCCGTTAATGCCCCAGACCGGCGCGCGGGTTCCCTGGGTGAAGGACCAGTGGCTGCGCTGCAGCGTCAGGAAAAGCGGCTGACCGCGACGGGATTCAATCAACGGCGGAATGGGCAGCGGCTGCTGCTGCCCGGCGGCGCTGGCTGTCAGCGGCATCGCACCCGCACAAAGGGCGATCCCCGAAGCCTGAATAAACTGACGCCGACTGAGTGACATATAAGCTCCATCTGAAACGACTAACAACGCGGGAATTCGTTTTCCCTTCAACGCCGGGTTAAATCTTACCGGCGGCTTCTCTCTCTGCGACTTCTTTGTCGAGCAGCGCAATATGCTGAGCCATCAGCTCGCGGCAGTGTGCTGCCAGCTCGCGCACCTGATCTTTACCGTATTTGCTGGTATCAACGGGTGGCAACATCTCGACAATCACCAGCCCGTTATTCAGGCGGTTAAGATTAATCTTATTAGAAGTATTGGAAACGCACACAGGAATAATTGGAACACCTGCCGCAATTGCGGCATGAAACGCCCCGGTTTTAAACGGCAGCAGGCCACGGCCGCGGCTGCGCGTTCCTTCCGGGAACATCCAGATTGAGATTTTGCGCTTTTTAAAATGGTTCACCACTTCCGCAATGGTGCTGTGCGCTTTTGCACGGTTATTACGGTCGATCAGCAGGTTGCCGGTAAGCCAGTACAGCTGACCGAAAAACGGGATCCACAGCAGGCTTTTTTTCCCCACCGTCACGGTCGGCGGAAGGACAATATTGGAGGCCGTCACCATATCGTAGTTGTTCTGATGGTTAGCGATATAGATGGCGTTACCGAAATTCTCCGCCCCTTCAGGCAGACGTTTTTCAACCTTCAGACCGAACAGTGGCGCCAGACGACCGAACATATGACCAAAAGTGGCAACATGCTTCGGATTACGCGGGCTGAACAGGCAATAAACAGAGCCGAAAACACAGACCAGAATGCAGTAAATAACGGTAAGAATGAGACGAACAATGTATAGCATAGCGACCTCTGAAGCCCTGACAGCTGACAATTATACTTCACCTGTGGCCAGGTAAGGACTTTATTACGAGCGCGTATTGTTAATCGCAACGCACGAATTAACAACGATTTTACGGGAAATTTTATTGAAATTCCCCCTCCGGACAGAGGGGGATATCACGACATCACTCTTCGCTGTCACCCGCGGAGCTGCGTGCAGGAGAATCAATCTCCACGCGGTCGATACGCTGCAGGCCGCGCATCAGCGAGCCGCGGCGACCGCGCTCACCCACCACTTTCTGCAGCTCTTCCGGACGAAGTTTGATTTTACGCTTGCCGACATGGATGGTCAGCGTGCTCTGCGGCGGCAGAAGGAAGAGGTGCGCCAGGCCATCTTCGCCTTTCGCGGCTTCCGCCGACGGGATGTTGATGATCTTGTTGCCCTTGCCTTTTGACAGCTCCGGCAGATCGCTGACCGGGAACATCAGCATACGTCCGGCGGTGGTGATCGCCAGCAGCATATCGCTTTCGTTCTCGATCACCAGCGGCGGCATGACGTGAGCGTTGTCCGGCAGGCTAATCAGCGCCTTACCGGCACGGTTACGCGAGACCAGATCGTTAAAGGTACAGATAAAGCCGTAACCCGCATCAGAGGCCAGCAGCAGTTTCTGGTCATCGGCTTCCATCAGCATATGGTCAACCGTCGCCCCCGGCGGCAGCGTCAGCTTACCGGTCAGCGGTTCGCCCTGCCCGCGCGCGGATGGCAGCGTAATCGGGTCGATGGCGTAGCTGCGACCGGTGGAGTCGATAAACGCCACCGGCTGGTTGCTCTTACCTTTCACCGCCGCTTTGAAGCTGTCGCCCGCCTTGTAGCTGAGCCCCGGCGCGTCGATATCGTGCCCCTTGGCGCTGCGCACCCAGCCGCTCTGCGACAACACAATGGTCACCGGCTCGGACGGCTGCATGTCGTGCTCGTTCATCGCCTTCGCTTCTTCGCGCTCGTGCAGCGGAGAACGGCGGTCGTCACCAAACGCGTCGGCATCGGCCTGCAGCTCTTTTTTCAGCAGGGTATTCATCTTGCGTTCGGACGCGAGGATCGCCTGCAGCTGATCGCGCTCTTTTTCCAGCTCGTTCTGCTCACCACGGATCTTCATCTCTTCCAGTCTGGCGAGATGGCGCAGCTTCAGTTCGAGGATCGCTTCGGCCTGGGTTTCGCTGATGCCAAAACGCGACATCAGGGCAGGTTTCGGTTCGTCCTCGGTACGGATGATCTCAATCACCTCGTCGATATTGAGGAACGCCACCAGCAAACCTTCGAGGATATGCAGGCGTTTAAGCACTTTCTCCAGACGATGGTTCAGACGACGGCGAACCGTATCGCGGCGGAACGTCAGCCATTCGGTGAGGATCTCCAGCAGGTTTTTCACCGCCGGGCGTCCGTCGAGGCCAATCATGTTCAGGTTGATGCGGTAGCTTTTTTCCAGATCGGTGGTGGCAAACAGGTGGTTCATCACCTGCTCCATGTCCACACGGTTAGAGCGCGGCACAATCACCAGACGGGTCGGGTTTTCGTGGTCGGACTCGTCGCGCAGATCATCCACCATCGGCAGCTTTTTGTTGCGCATCTGGGCGGCGATCTGCTCCAGCACTTTAGCGCCGGAGACCTGATGCGGCAGCGCGGTGATCACCACGGCGCCGTCCTCTTTGGTCCACACCGCGCGCATGCGCACGGAGCCGCGACCGTTCTGGTAAATTTTACGGATTTCCGCGCGTGAGGTGATGATCTCGGCTTCGGTCGGGAAGTCCGGCCCCTGCACGATATCCAGCAGCTCATCCAGCGAGGTTTTCGGTTGCTCAATCAGGGTGATAGCGGCATTCGCCACTTCACGCAGGTTGTGCGGCGGAATGTCCGTCGCCATACCAACGGCGATACCGGTGGTCCCGTTCAGCAGGATGTTTGGCAGACGCGCAGGCAGCATCTTCGGCTCCTGCAGCGTGCCGTCGAAGTTTGGCACCCAGTCAACGGTGCCCTGCCCCAACTCGCCCAGCAGCACTTCGGCATATTTAGACAGACGGGATTCGGTATAACGCATCGCTGCGAAGGATTTCGGATCGTCCGGCGCCCCCCAGTTCCCCTGACCATCCACCAGCGGATAGCGGTACGAGAACGGCTGGGCCATCAGCACCATTGCTTCATAACAGGCACTGTCACCGTGCGGATGGTATTTACCCAGCACGTCACCGACGGTACGGGCGGATTTCTTGAACTTGGCGGTAGCATTCAGCCCCAGTTCGGACATCGCATACACGATGCGGCGCTGTACGGGCTTCAGGCCATCCCCGATAAACGGCAACGCCCTGTCCATGATGACGTACATGGAGTAGTTCAGGTAGGCGTTTTCCGTGAATTCATGTAGCGCGAGGCGCTCTGCCATATCGCTCATTACGTGTGATTCCTCAACTCAGAAACCGATGGGTTTCAGGCAATATTGCCGCAGATACTACCCTATCTGACGAGTTGAGTCACAAAGAAAAAGGGCCGCTCAGGCGGCCCTTTCCGGGTTATTTGTTCAGCTTAATGATCTGCTTCACGTCGATTTCAAAATCGTTCCACTCTTTATCGACCTTGCCCTGGATTTCAACTTTATCCTGCGGGGTGACGGTCACGCCGTTCCAGCGCTTGTGGTCAATCTCCACATTTACCGTGCCGGTCTCATCGCGGAAGGTGTAGCGGTCGTCGGACAGACGCTGGGTAATGTTCCCGCGCAGCTTCACCCAGCTGTCATCTTTCATCTCTTTAACCTTCACCGCGGTGGTGAGGTTCGCGTCATTATCAACAAACCCGCCTGTCTGCGCGTGAGTTTGAGTTTGCGTGGCTGACGGGCCGTTAAATCCGCCCTGGGCAGCAAAAACAGGGGCAGTGGTCATCATCATGATGGCAGCAATCGCAGCGAATTTTTTCATATTAACTCTCCCTTTAATCTGGTTTCGCAAACCATTTAACAGGGTAATCCTTAACAACTTCTTAAGGGGGAAATTTATTTTTACTGTACAGCAGGCGGATTCAGAGGGTTTACTGACGGCATCAAGGAGGGAATATGCGCATTTTACTGGTAGAAGACGACAAGCTCATTGGCGACGGCATCAAAACGGGCTTAAGCAAAATGGGCTTTAGCGTGGACTGGTTTACCGATGGAAAAAACGGCCAGGCCGCACTCTACTCTGCACCTTACGATGCCGTGGTGCTGGACCTGACGCTGCCGGAAATCGACGGTCTTCAGATCCTGCGCGCATGGCGAGAAAGCGGCCGCAGCGAACCGGTATTGATCCTGACCGCGCGGGATGCGCTTAACCAGCGCGTCGAAGGGTTGCGCCTGGGCGCGGATGATTATCTCTGTAAACCGTTCGCGCTGATCGAGGTGGGGGCCCGCCTCGAAGCGCTGGTCCGCCGCAGCCACGGCCAGACGCGCAGCGAGCTGCGCCACGGAAAGGTCACTCTCGACCCGACAAGCCTCGTCGCCACGCTGGAGGGGGAAACGCTGACGCTCAAGCCCAAAGAGTTTGCCCTGCTGGAGCTGCTGATGCGCAATGCCGGCCGCGTGCTGCCGCGCAAAGCGATCGAAGAGAAGCTCTACACCTGGGACGACGACGTCTCCAGCAATGCGGTGGAAGTCCATGTCCACCATCTGCGCCGCAAGCTTGGCAGCGAGTTTATCCGCACCGTGCACGGCATCGGCTATACCCTGGGTGACGCATGAAACTGACGCAACGCCTGAGCCTGAAGCTGCGCCTGACGCTCCTCTTTTTAGCGCTCTCCCTGACAGCATGGTTTGCCGCCAGTCTGGTGGCCTGGCAGCAGACGACCCACAAGCTGGATAAGCTGTTTGATACCCAGCAGATGCTGTTCGCCAAACGGCTGCTGACGATGGATCTGGACGAGATCCGTGCCCCTGAGCGCATGCGCGAGATCCCGAAAAAAGTGAAACATGGTCGTCTGGATGACGACGCGCTGGCTTTCGCCATTTATGCCGTCGACGGCAAAATGATCCTCAACGACGGCGAAAACGGGCGCGATATCCCGTATCACTATCGTCGTGACGGGTTTGATAACGGAAGGCTTAAAGACGATAACGATGAATGGCGTTTCTTATGGCTGACGTCACCCGACGGGAAATACCGCGTGGTGATCGGCCAGGAGTGGGAGTACCGCCAGGAGATGGCGCTGGACGTGGTCAGTTCACAGCTCACGCCCTGGCTGGTGGCGCTGCCGGTGATGCTGCTGTTGCTGATTGTCCTCCTGAGCCGGGAACTGAAGCCGCTGAAAAAGCTGGCGCAGACCCTGCGCGCCCGCTCGCCGGATGCCACCGATACTCTGCCGACGCAGGGTGTCCCTGCGGAAGTGCGCCCCCTGCTTGACGCGCTGAATCATCTCTTCGCACGTACCCAGGAGATGATGATCCGCGAGCGTCGTTTTACCTCCGATGCCGCTCACGAGCTGCGCAGCCCACTGGCGGCCCTGAAAGTGCAAACTGACGTGGCGCAACTCTCTCTGGATGACCCGCAGGCGCAGGAAAAAGCGCTTTCGCAGCTTCATGCGGGGATCGACCGCGCCTCCCGGCTGGTGGATCAGCTTCTTACGCTCTCGCGTCTGGATTCGCTGGACAATCTGGAAGATGTCGAACCCATCACGATGGCCGATTTACTGCAGTCAGCGGTGCTGGATATCTGGCATCCGGCTCACCAGGCGGGCACGGATATTCGCCTGAACATTCATGCCCCGGAGGTGACACGCACGGGTCAGCCACTGCTGATGAGCCTGCTGGTACGTAACCTGCTGGATAACGCGATTCGCTACAGCCCGCGCGGCAGCGTGGTGGACGTGACGCTGGACGCCCGGAGCTTCACCGTGCGCGACAACGGCCCGGGGATTTCCCCCGAGGCGCTGGCGCGTATCGGCGAGCGGTTTTATCGCCCGCCCGGCCAGGATGCGACGGGCAGCGGGCTGGGCTTATCCATTGTGAAACGTATTGCTGCGCTACATGGACTGCGTCTATCGCTGAACAATGCGCCGGAGGGGGGCCTTGAAGTCAGGGTCAGCTGGTAAGGGATTATTGCGTTTAATGCAAAAGACTTTGCACATTTTGCTCATTTTACCGTCCCGCCCTCGCGCGTAGAATACTCGCCATACTCTCATCGACGAGGACAAATAATGAGCAACATTCTGATTATCAACGGCGCGAAAGAGTTCGCGCACTCGAAAGGCCAGCTGAATGACACCCTGACCGAGGTCGCGGACGGTTTCCTGCGCGACGCCGGGCATGATGTTAAGGTCGTGCGCGCGGACAGCGATTACGATGTGAAAGCCGAAGTGCAGAACTTCCTGTGGGCTGACGTGGTGATCTGGCAGATGCCTGGCTGGTGGATGGGCGCACCGTGGACCGTGAAAAAATACATGGACGATGTCTTCACTGAAGGTCACGGCTCGCTGTATGCCAGCGACGGCCGCACCCGCTCAGATGCGTCTAAAAAATACGGTTCCGGCGGCCTGATTCAGGGCAAAAAATATATGCTGTCGCTCACCTGGAACGCCCCGCTGGAAGCTTTTACAGAGAAAGATCAGTTCTTCGAAGGGGTGGGCGTTGACGGCGCGTACCTGCCGTTCCACAAGGCTAACCAGTTCCTGGGCATGGATCCGCTGCCGACCTTTATCGTCAACGACGTGATTAAAATGCCTGATGTCCCGCGCTATATCGCAGAATATCGCAAGCATCTCGCGGAAATTTTTGCTTAACTGGTAACCTGGAATTAAAGGAGTAGTCACAATGCTTACCGTTATTGCAGAAATCCGTACTCGTCCAGGTCAACATCACCGCCAGGCGGTGCTGGATCAGTTCGCGAAAATTATCCCAACCGTACTGAAAGAAGAAGGCTGCCACGGCTACGCGCCGATGGTGGATGCCGCCACTCACGCCAGCTTCCAGGCGACCGCACCAGACTCGATCATCATGGTTGAGCAGTGGGAGACCGTCGCGCACCTTGAAGCGCATCTGCAGACCGCGCACATGAAAGCGTGGAGTGATGCCGTGAAAGGTGACGTGCTGGAAACCCACATCCGCATTCTGGAGCAAGGGGTTTAAATTTGTGGAATTTGCCGGGTGGCAATGCGTTTACCCGGCCTACAAAACCTGAACCGTAGGCCCGGTAAGCGCCAGCGCCACCGGGCTTTGTTGTTTTTAGCTGCTTTTCTTCCCCGGTTTTAACCCACGGTGTAGCTCGTTAATGCGCTTCATGGACCTGATGGTGCGCTGCGGCTCGGTGGCGGCGACGGATAAAATGAGCATCTCCAGACACAGCAGCACCGTGCCATGGAGCGGAATTTTACCCTTTTCACCGCCGCGCGGGACGTGGATCACTACGCTTGCCTCTTTACTGAAACGTGAATCCAGCGCGTTGGTCAGCAAAATGGTGGGGATGCCCAGACGTTTCGCTTCACGCAGCGTAGTTTGCCCTTCCCGGTGCGCGGATTTCTGCGCCATCATCACCAGCACGTCGCCGCGCTGAAGCGCTATCAGCTGTTCAGCAAGGCCTATTCCGGTGCGATTAAGCGGCGTGGCGGGCAGCCCCATCCGGCTGAACAACCTGGCGGTGTACTCGGCCAGAATGCCGGAGGCGCCAATCCCAAACAGGGCAACCTGCCTCGCCTGTGCCAGCAGTGAGACCGCCTGCGCCATCGCGTAGCGGTTGTGCGGTTGCGACAATACCTCGCAGGTGTGCTGGTGCCCTTCCAGCACAAAATCGATACTCGCATTCACGTCGCTGGTGAGCGTATTGACCGTAGAGGAGATTTTTTCGCTCGAGGTCACCACCGGACCAAACCACTGCTCCAGGGTCTGCTTGAGATCGCGCAGCCCGGCAAAGCCCAGCGCCTGGATCGCGCGGACCACCGTGGCGTCTGACGTTTTAAGCTGCGTGGCGATCTCCATTGCCGTCTGCTCCATCACCGCTTCGCGATTGTCATGAATATAGCGGGCGACCTGCAGCAGACGCGGCGTTAGCTGATGCGCCCGCGCGCGAAAACGTTCTCCATAAACATCCACGCGACCTTTCTCTTTGCGGATCACCGTGATGCCTCCGGCAGCGGACGCCCGGCAATCTGCGACTGTACTTGCGCGGCCATCAGCCCTAACGAGGCGAACGAATTCGAGATGGCCTCCTCGCGCGAGATCAGCACGTAGTGTCCGGTCCGGCAGGCGTTCAGGAACTGGCACCAGCCCGGCATCACGGCATCCATTGCCGCCAGCTCATCCTGGGGTTTTCCGCCAGTGTCCCCGCGCCAGGTAGCAAAGACAAAATCGGCATCCAGCTCCGGCAGGCGCTCGGCGCTGACGTCAATGCGCCCTCCGTCCGGGATGCTCTCAATCAACGGCGGGAATGTGAATCCTGCGTCGCGCAGCACGCGTCCAAGCGAGTGGTAGCTGTGCATGGCGTTAATTTTCCCCTGGTTGGCCTGAATGACCGACACGGTGATATGGCGGGTGTCGAGGGTTGCCTTCAGCGCTTTGATTTGTTCCTGATAACGGCGCTCCAGGATTTTCAGCCGCGCCTGCGTACCGGTAAGCTGCGCCAGCTTGCGGTAGATTTCCGGCGCACCGCCGTCGAGGTGATCGATACTCACCGTCGGGGCAATTTTCGCAAGCTGTTCCACCGGCGTATTACGGGTCGGCTCGGTAATGATCAGGTCAGGTTTGGCGGCGGCAATGGCTTCAATGTCGATATCGGCCGTGCCGATAAATTTGATGTCGGAGTTATCGAAATCGACGCCCGTCAACATGCCGCTGGAGCGCAGAAAGTGGCTACCGTCCGGGCGCGTGCGGCCATGGCTTGCGACCGGTGGCACGCCAAGCTCAATCAGCGGAATGGTGATATCCAGGTCATGCAGCGAGACGATCCGCTTTGGGTGAAGCGGCACAACAACCTTACGTCCCAAATCGTCGGTAAAAGTTTGAGTCGGCTCCGCCGCACTTACTGCAAACCCCACCAGCAACAGCATCGAAAAAAGTACGCGCATTATCGTCCTCTAAAATCTGTCCCGGCGCTGCCAGAGCAGCAGCAGGAAAAACGGTCCGCCAATTAATGAAATGACAATGCCCGCCGGCAGCTGCAGCGGGAGGAATGCCAGCCGTCCAATGTTATCCGCCAGCAGCACCAGCAGCGCTCCCAGCACGGCACTGCCCGTCAGGAGCGCGGTTTGACCACCGCGCAGCAGCAGGCGTGCCATGTGCGGGGCAATCAGCCCCACGAAGCCAATACTGCCCACGCAGGAGACGCAGGCCGCCGTCAGCACCACCGGGGCGAGAACCCGCAGCAGCGCCAGCCGGGTGGTGCGCACGCCAAGGCCCGCTGCGGCCTGATCGCCGAGCAGCGCCACGTCCGCGGCCCGGGCGGTAAAGAGCAGCAGCGCAAACGCGGGGGCAGCCCAGAGCGCGGCCAGCCCCACCAGCGTCCAGTTTGCCGCATGCAGGCTTCCCGCCAGCCACAGCATCGCCGTCTGCACGTCGCGCACGTCAGCGGTGGTGATAAAAACCCCCATAGCCGCGGCAAAGGCCCACGACACGCCAATACCGATCAGAATAAATCGCGGGCGCGAGATATCCCGCGCCAGGGCTATCACCAGCAGCGCGGTGAGCAGCCCACCGGCCATCCCGACCAGCGGACGCCAGGCCAGGCTCAGCGCCGGGAACTGAAAAATCAGCAGCAGTACCGCTGCGCTACAGCCCTCTTTCACGCCGATCAGTCCCGGATCCGCCAGGCCATTGCGGGTGATGGACTGCATGGCTGCCCCTGCCATACCGAGCATTGCGCCGCACAGGATCGCCATCAGCAGACGCGGCAGGCGGATGTCCATCACGATGTAGCGCGTCTCTGTCGTCAGACTTTCAGGCAAAAACAGCGCGCGTCCGATGGCGGAGCTGGGAATGGGCAGGGACCCGTGCGTCAGGCCAAAACCGGCCAGCAGGCAGGCGGCCAGCGTCAGGATGGCAAGACACGCCAGCGCCTTTGGACGAACCAGCGCTGAGAAGGTGCCAACGCGCAACGCACGCAGTCCGGCGCGGTTCATTTAAACATCCTCGACGCCATGAAGATAAAGACCGGGGCGCCCACCAGGGCGGTCATGATGCCGGTTGCCAGCTCCCAGGGCGTAAACAGCGTCCGGGCCGCAAGATCCGCCAGCAGCAGAACCAGCGCGCCGCACAGCGCAGACAGCGGCACCATCACGCGCAGATCGACCGACACCAGACGGCGAATAAGCTGCGGCACCACAAGGCCAATAAAGCCAATCGGCCCGGCAATGGAGACGGCCGCGCCGCAGAGCAGCGCGATAGCCAGCAGAGCGAGCAGACGGGTTTTCAGCAGCGATACGCCGAGCCCCTGCGCCATGTTGTCGCCAAGCGCCAGCATATTGAGCGAAGGCGACAGCGCAAGAGCGAGAACAAAACCGGCGGTGGCGGCCCACAGGGCGCTCTGCAGCGTCTGTGCGTTAACCCCGGCGACATCACCCGCCAGCCAGGTGCGCAGGGAGAGCAGCGTCTGTTCGTCCAGAATCAGCACGGCGGCGGTCACTGACGAGGCAAAGGCCGACATCGCGACGCCGCACAGGGTGACTTTCATCGGCGTGAGTCCGGTCCGCCCGGAAGAGGAGAACACCAGTACCAGCAAAAACAGCGTGGCGGCACCGGCAGCGGCAATAAGCGGCTGCCCCACTGGCAGGGTCAGGCCCAGCGCGCTCGTCAGCACCACCGCCAGCGCCGCCCCGGCATTGAGCCCCAGAATATGCGGCTCAGCCAGCGGGTTGCGGATGACCGACTGTAATAATACCCCCGCCACGCCCAGCGCCGCGCCAACGATCGTGGCCGCCATCAGGCGTAACAGGCGCAGCCTGATGATGATGTTATGGTCGAAATTGTGCGGGTCGAAAGCGAAAAAGGCCTGGGCCACTGTCCAGGGCGGAATAACGCGCGCGCCAGTTCCCAGATGGGCAATCGCGCCCGCCGTCAGCAGTAACGCAAAAAGGATAAACGCCAGAGAGGTGCGGATCATTTTTCAGCGACCTGGCGAAACGGCATAAAGAACGGTTTGCCGGTCAACGGGTTGATGGACATATGCACGTCGACATCGAACACCGCTTTAATAAGCTCTGGCGTACAGACGTCCCCCTCATGCAATACCCCCTCCACCTTTCCCTGGCGTAAAAAGACCAGCGTATCGCCATAGTTCACGGCGAAGTTAAGGTCGTGCAATACCACCAGCACGGTACGCCCGTGCTCACGCGTCAGCGTATGCAGCAGTTCGAGGATCTCCACCTGGTAGCGAAGATCGAGAAAGGTGGTGGGTTCATCCAGCAGGATATACGGCGTTTGCTGCGCCAGCGCCATCGCGATCCAGCAGCGCTGTCGCTGACCGCCGGACAGGCTTTCTACCGGCATATGGGCAAACGCTGCCGTGCCGGTCAGGTGCAGGGCCTCTTCCACCGCCAGTTCGTCCTCTTCGCTCCACTGGCGCATAACGTTTTGCCAGGGATAACGCCCGCGCGAGACCAGTTCAAAAACGGTTAACCCTTCCGGCAACAGCGGGGACTGCGGCAGAATGCCAAGCTGACGGGCGACCGCTTTGGTCGGCTGCTCATGAATGGCTTTGCCGTCCAGCAGCGCGGTCCCCCCTAGCGGCCGCAGCAGCCGCGCGATAGTGCTCAACAGCGTGGATTTCCCGCAGCCGTTCGCTCCTACCAGCACCGTCATTTTCTGCTGAGGGATCGCAAGGGAGAGCCCATCAATGATGATTTTTTTCTGATACCCCGCAGAGAGGTTCTCCAGAACCAGTCCCGGTTTATTTGTGTTGTGAGCCACGTGAACGCCAACGTAATGAAAAGCCAATAAATAAAAATAAAACTCATTCTCTTTTGAGAAGTTTGACGCTGCGCCCTGTAGTAGTCAAGCGAAGAAAAACCCTGTAAAAACCAGGGGGAAACGAACAAAAAAGCGAGCCTTGAGAGTTTTATATCAACTTTATTTTCAATAAATTAACTCTGTCGCCGTTACGCTTTAACGCCTTATTTCTTGCTGTAGTCGATTTATGCTTTTTTCCATTTACTACTACATCTGCTCATGATTGAATGATTCTCAATTACATGTCCGATGCCAGCTCTGGCTAACGGGCAGACCGTAAGGGGCAATGACTCACACATTCTTCCGCGAAACGTCTTTTGCGGAATATTTCGGGATAACAGATGTAATGGCTACGTTCACACCTTCACTCTCTGGGGGAAAAGGGCGCGCGCTCTTTTCACTGCTGTTTATGGCGCCGCTGGTGCAGGCAGCAGACACCACCACGGCTAAAGACGGCGAAACGCTGACCGTCACGGCCGATCCAAATACTACGGCGGACGCCACGAACGGCTACCAGCCGCTGAATACCTCCACCGCCACGCTAACCAACATGCCGATGCTGGATATCCCGCAGGTGGTGAATACCGTCAGCGATAAGGTGCTCCAGGATCAGCACGCCACCACGCTGGATGAAGCGCTCTACAACGTCAGCAACGTGGTGCAGACCAACACGCTGGGCGGCACGCAGGATGCGTTTGTGCGCCGCGGGTTTGGCGCGAACCGCGACGGCTCGGTCATGACCAACGGTCTGCGCACCGTGCTGCCGCGCAGCTTTAATGCCGCAACCGAGCGCGTGGAGGTGCTGAAAGGTCCGGCCTCAACGCTTTATGGCATTCTCGATCCCGGCGGGCTGATTAACGTGGTCACCAAACGCCCGGAACAGCGCTTCGGCGGGTCGATTTCTGCCACTTCTTCCAGCTTTGGCGGCGGCACCGGACAGGTTGACGTCACCGGCCCGATAGAGGGCACCCGTCTGGCGTATCGCCTCACAGGGGAATATCAGGACGAGGATTACTGGCGTAATTTTGGTAACGAACGCAGCACCTTTATCGCTCCGTCGCTCACCTGGTTTGGTGATGATGCCACCGTGACCGTGCTCTATTCCCATCGCGACTATAAGACGCCGTTCGATCGCGGGACGATCTTCGATCTCAACACCAAACAACCGGTAAACGTGGATCGTAAAACCCGCTTTGACGAGCCGTTTAATATCACCGACGGGCAGTCGGACCTCGCCCAGCTCAACGCGGAATATCGTCTCAACAGCCAGTGGACCGCAAAGTTTGACTACAGCTACAGTCAGGATAAATACAGCGATAATCAGGCCCGCGTGATGGCCTATGATTCAAAAACCGGCAACCTGACCCGCCGTGTGGATGCCACCCAGGGATCGACCCAGCGCATGCACAGCACCCGTGCGGATCTGCAGGGGAATGTGGATATTGCCGGTTTTTACAATGAGATCCTGACCGGCGTGTCGTATGAAAATTACGATCTGCTGCGCACGGACATGATGCGCTGTAAAAACGTGAAAGATTTCAACATCTACCACCCGACGTATGGCAACCTCGGCAAATGCACCACCGTGTCGGCGTCCGACAGCGACCAGACGCTCAAGCAGGAGAGCTACTCGGCCTACGCGCAGGATGCCCTGTACCTGACCGACAATTGGATCGCCGTAGCAGGCATGCGCTATCAGTATTACACCCAGTACGCGGGCAAAGGTCGTCCGTTCAACGTCAATACCGACAGCCGCGACGAGCAGTGGACGCCAAAGCTGGGGCTGGTTTACAAGCTCACGCCATCCGTCTCGCTGTTTGCCAACTACTCACAAACATTTATGCCGCAGTCGTCGATTGCGAGCTACATCGGTGACCTGCCGCCGGAAACGTCGAATGCTTATGAAGTGGGCGCAAAATTCGATCTGTTCGACGGGATTACCGCCAATATCGCGCTGTTTGATATTCACAAGCGCAACGTGCTGTACACCGAGAGCATTGGCGGGGAAACCATCGCCAAAACTGCGGGACGCGTGCGCTCTCAGGGCGTGGAGGTGGATCTTGCCGGGTCGCTGACCGAGAACACCAATATCATCGCCAGCTATGGCTATACCGACGCGAAGGTGCTGGAAGATCCGGACTATGCGGGCAAACCGCTGCCGAACGTGCCGCGCCATACCGGCTCCCTGTTCCTGACCTATGATATTCACAATGCGTTTGCCGGGAATACCCTGACGCTGGGCGGCGGCGGGCATGGCGTGAGCCGCCGTTCCGCGACCAACGGTGCGGATTATTATCTGCCGGGCTATTTCGTGGCGGATGCGTTTGCGGCGTATAAGATGAAGCTGCAGTATCCGGTGACGCTGCAGGTCAACGTGAAGAATCTGTTTGATAAGACCTACTACACCTCATCTATCGCCACCAACAATCTGGGTAACCAGATTGGCGACCCGCGCGAAGTGCAGTTTACGGTGAAGATGGAGTTTTGATGTAAAAAAGCCCGGTGGCGCTAATGCTTACCGGGCCTACGATCCATTCCCTCTCCCTGTGGGAGAGGGTTAGGGTGAGGGCATCAGGCCTCAATATCCGCCATATCGCCTTTCTCCTGCAGCCAGTTACGACGGTCTTCCGAACGTTTCTTGGCAAGGAGCATATCCATCATGGCGTTGGTCTGCTGTTCGTCTTCGTCGCTGATCGTCAGCTGTACCAGACGGCGGGTGTTCGGATCCAGCGTCGTTTCGCGCAGCTGCATCGGGTTCATCTCGCCCAGCCCTTTAAAGCGCTGTACGTTTGGTTTGCCCTTCTTACGCTTAAGCTGTTCCAGCACGCCCGCTTTCTCTTCTTCCGTCAGCGCGTAGTACACCTCTTTGCCGAGATCGATACGGTATAGCGGCGGCAGCGCCACGTAGACATGACCGTTTTTCACCAGCGTGCGGAAGTGCTTCACAAACAACGCGCACAGCAGCGTAGCGATGTGCAGACCATCGGAGTCTGCATCCGCGAGGATACAGATCTTGCCGTAGCGCAGCTGGCTCAGATCGTCACTGTCAGGATCGATGCCGATCGCCACCGAGATATCGTGCACTTCCTGCGAGGCCAGCACTTCATCAGACGAGACCTCCCAGGTGTTCAGGATCTTACCCTTGAGCGGCATGATCGCCTGATATTCGCGATCGCGCGCCTGCTTGGCCGATCCCCCTGCCGAGTCCCCTTCCACGAGGAACAGTTCGGTACGGTTGAGATCTTGCGCGGTACAGTCCGCCAGCTTGCCCGGCAGCGCAGGGCCGCTGGTCAGCTTTTTACGCACCACTTTCTTGGCCGCACGCAGACGACGCTGGGCGCTGGAGATGGCCATTTCGGCCAGCATCTCCGCCGCCTGCACGTTCTGGTTCAGCCACAGGGTAAACGCATCTTTCACCACACCGGAGACAAAGGCCGCGCACTGACGTGAAGAGAGGCGCTCTTTGGTCTGCCCGGCAAACTGCGGATCCTGCATCTTCACGGAGAGCACGTAGGCGCAGCGATCCCAGATATCTTCCGCCGAGAGCTTCACGCCGCGCGGCAGGATATTGCGGTATTCGCAGAACTCGCGCATCGCATCCAGCAGACCCTGACGCAGGCCGTTGACGTGGGTCCCGCCGAGCATCGTGGGGATCAGGTTAACGTAGCTTTCGGTCAGCAGCTCGCCGCCTTCCGGCAGCCAGAGCAGCGCCCAGTCCACCGCTTCGGTGTCACCGGTGAAATTACCGACGAACGGTTTTTCCGGCAGCGTCGGCAGGCCGTTTACCGCTTCGCACAGATAGTCATTAAGGCCATCTTCGTAGTGCCAGCTCTGCTCGGTGTTGTTAACGTGGTCTTTGAAGGTGATTTCCACGCCAGGGCAAAGCACCGCTTTGGCTTTCAGCAGGTGCGTCAGGCGGGAAACAGAAAAGCGCGGGCTGTCGAAGAAGCTTTCGTCAGGCCAGAAGTGGACGCTGGTGCCGGTGTTGCGTTTACCGCACGTGCCAACAACCTGCAGATCCTGCACCTTCTCGCCATTCTCAAACGCGATGTTATACACCTGACCGTCGCGACGAACGTTAACTTCCACGCGTTTCGACAGGGCGTTGACGACGGAAATACCCACGCCGTGCAGACCACCGGAGAACTGGTAGTTTTTGTTGGAGAACTTACCGCCCGCATGCAGACGACAGAGGATCAGCTCGACGGCAGGCACCCCCTCTTCCGGGTGGATATCCACCGGCATGCCGCGCCCGTCGTCGATAACTTCCAGCGACTGATCGGCATGCAGGATGACGTCAACGCGTTTGGCATGACCCGCCAGCGCTTCGTCCACACTGTTATCAATAACTTCCTGGCCCAGATGGTTTGGGCGCGTCGTATCGGTGTACATCCCCGGGCGGCGGCGAACCGGCTCTAGCCCGGTGAGGACCTCAATGGCATCTGCGTTATAGGTTTGCGTCATGATTTAAACTAGCAATTCGCATTGATTGTCAGTGGCTGTGCAGTCCAAGAAAATCGACAATCTGGGTGAAATGATTCTCAAAGCCCGTGAAAGCATGATTTCCGCCCTCTTCTATAGTCTGGCGGCAGGATGCGTAATACGCCACTGCCTGGCGGTAATCCAGCACTTCATCTCCCGTCTGTTGCAGCAGCCAGATGAGATCCGGCGCTTCAAGCGGGTCGACCTGCATAACTTTGAGATCGTAAATATGGCGTGACTCTAGCACATATTGCTGGCCGGTGTAGGGGTTCTCGTTTTCGCCAAGAAAGTCCCGCAGCAGCTCAAATGGCCGTACCGCCGGATTGACCACAACGGCCGGCAGCATGAAGCATTGCGACAGCCAGGTGGCGTAGTACCCGCCCAGCGATGAGCCGACCACACCGAATGACTCGCCGCCGTGTTCGAGCACAATAGATTCCAGCATCTCCGCGGCCTCCGCAGGATAAGGCGGCAGCTGCGGGATAATCATGTCAACGTCGGGGTGATGCTCGCTCAGCCAGTGGCGAAACTGTGTCGCTTTTGCGGAGCGCGGCGAGCTGTTGAATCCGTGCAGATAAAGGAGCGTAGACATCAGTAGCCTTCTGAAGCGGTATCCGGGCGGAATTTTGCGCCGGTCAGACGACAGACTTCCGTGGTCAGCGTGCCATCGGCATGCAGGTCCAGCCAGCGCCAGCCTGGTGCGATGGTATCCAGCGTAAAATTGGCGCAGTGCGGTTTAAACTGCACGCAGGTCGACGGCGTCGCCAGCATACGGCGTCCGTTCCAGTCGAGATCCTGTTCCTGATGAATATGTCCGCACAGCAGATTTTTTACCCGCGGGAACTTCGCCAGTACGTGATCCAGCGCCGCAGAGTTGCGCAGGCTGTGTTGATCGAGCCAGCTGCACCCCGCCGGCAGAGGATGATGATGAAGCAACAGCAGCGTATGACGTTCAGGCTCAGCAGCCAGTTTGGTCTCCAGCCAGTCGAGTTGAAACTCGCTTAACTCACCGTGCGGAACGCCGAATACCTGGCTGTCCAGCAGCAGGATCTGCCACTGTTCACCCGCAAAGACACATTTCGCCGGAGAAATGCCCGCATCCTGAAGAGAACTGTACATCGCCGGCTGGAAATCATGGTTTCCAGGCAGCCAGACGCAAGGCACGCTAAAGCTCGCGATGCCTTCAGCGAAATGCTGGTAGGCCGCGGAGGATTGATCCTGCGCCAGATCGCCGGTTGCGACAATCAGATCGCATGCACGATTTTCAGCGTGAATGGCGCTAAGTACCGCCTGATAACTCTCCCAGGTATTGACCCCCAGCAGCGTCTCATGCTTTTCGGCAAAAAGGTGGGTATCGGTGATTTGTAATATCCTGACTGGCGCCCCACCAGCAACAGTCAGGTTCAACAGGCTTTCCAAATGGTGTCCTTAGGTAGGTTTATGACGCTAACAAACCGGAATCGCCATTGCTCCATGTGCTAAACAATACCTTAGCCAGTCGGCTAAAAACTGGTTAATTTGATGCTTTTCGTCGCGTTGATGCAACTTTTTATTCGGATAATCATACCGCGCCTTGAAGCGAAAGATCTGCTGACTTGAACACACTTCAGCGACCATCGCGTCGTGATAGAGGCGCACCGTCATCGACGGCAGGCTCCAGTAACTGATGCTGGGGGCCGTTTGCTCAATCTCCACCAGCGTAGTGTAGCGCGTTGATTCTGTTATCGTTAACCGATACTGCGCATTGCTCACCTGATAGCTTACCGTTTCGCCGGGTGCGTCGTTTCTCGGCAGCAGGCGGCGCAATTGTGCGAAATTGGTTTCGCACAGGCGCATCATTTCTGGGAAGTCAGGCGTATAGCGCTTCATTTTTTCCACTCGTTTCGTAATGTCTGATAATGCAGCTGTAGCCATTGCAGGGCGATGACAGACGCTGCGTTGTCGATTTTCCCCTCTTCTACCCACTGATAAGCCTGTTCCCGGCTCACCACATGAACCCGAATATCTTCGTTTTCATCTGCCAGACCGTGGATCCCTTCCGCCGTCGTGGCGTCCACTTCGCCAACCATAATGGACAAGCGCTCGCTGGTGCCCCCCGGGCTTGCCAGATAGCTCAACACCGGTTTGGTGCGGCCCACCACCAGCCCCGCCTCTTCCAGCGCCTCGCGCCGGGCGACGTCCTCGACCGACTCACCTTCTTCGATCATCCCGGCCACCATTTCCAGCAGCCACGGGCTTTCACTGACGTCATAAGCGGCGATGCGGATCTGCTCCACCAGTACAACTTCGTCACGCACTGGGTCAAAGGGTAGCAAGACTGCCGCATGGCCGCGCTCAAAAATTTCGCGTCGAATTTCGCCGCTCATTTCACCGTTAAACAAGCGATGCCGGAAACGGTAAAGTTCCATCGAAAAAAAACCGCTATAAAGCGTTTCTCGTGCAATAATTTCTACATCGTTTTTGGCGAATGTCACGGGCAACTTTTCTGGTTTTTGCATGAGTCGGGTCCTGGTAGCAATAGTGATGAAATGATGAATTTCAAGGCTGTTTGGCTGCCGTTTGTAAGGCTCTATGGTAGATTGGTGCAAATTACCGCCAGATGGCACGTAACGCCAACCTTTTGGTGTGGATGATTCTGTTAGAATCGGCAATTATTTTTTTAATTAGATCAGCGCTAATACTGCTTCACAACAAGGAATGCAAATGAAGAAATTGCTCCCCATCCTTATCGGCCTGAGCCTGACGGGCTTCAGTGCAATGAGCCAGGCGGAAAACCTGTTACAGGTCTACCAGCAGGCACGTCTGGGCAACCCTGATTTACGTAAATCAGCGGCCGATCGTGATGCTGCGTTTGAAAAGATTAACGAAGCACGTAGCCCACTGCTGCCGCAGTTAGGCTTAGGTGCAGATTATACCTACAGCAACGGTTTCCGCGACGCTAACGGCGTTAACTCCAATGCTACCAGCGCCTCACTGCAATTGACACAAACGCTGTTTGATATGTCCAAATGGCGCGCCCTGACCCTGCAGGAAAAGAGCGCGGGCATTCAGGATGTGACCTACCAGACCGACCAGCAAACGCTGATCCTGAACACGGCCACAGCTTACTTTAACGTGCTGAGCGCGATCGACGCGCTCTCCTACACCGAAGCGCAGAAACAGGCCATTTACCGCCAGTTAGATCAAACCACCCAGCGTTTCAACGTGGGTCTGGTAGCGATCACCGACGTGCAGAACGCCCGTTCACAGTACGACACCGTGCTGGCTAACGAAGTGACCGCGCGTAACAACCTCGATAACGCGCTGGAATCCCTGCGTCAGGTCACCGGGAATTACTACCCGGAACTGGCCTCCCTGAACGTGGACAACTTCAAAACGGATAAGCCGCAGGCGGTTAACGCCCTGCTGAAAGAGGCGGAAAACCGTAACCTGACGCTGCTGCAGGCGCGTCTGAGCCAGGACCTGGCCCGCGAGCAGATTCGTCAGGCGCAGGACGGCCACCTGCCAACCCTGAGCCTGACCGCGTCTACCGGTGTATCGGATACCAGCTATAGCGGTTCCAAAACCCACGGAGCCAGCGCTTCAGCGTATGACGATAAAAATAATGGAGAGAACCAGGTTGGCCTGAGCTTCTCCCTGCCGCTGTATCAGGGCGGTCAGGTCAACTCTCAGGTGAAACAGGCGCAGTACAACTTTGTGGGCGCGAGCGAGCAGCTGGAAAGCGCGCACCGCAACGTGGTGCAGACCGTGCGTTCTTCCTTCAACAACGTGAACGCGTCGATCAGCAGCATCAACGCCTATAAACAGGCCGTGGTGTCTGCACAGAGCTCCCTGGATGCGATGGAAGCGGGTTACTCCGTCGGTACACGTACTATCGTTGACGTGCTGGACGCGACCACCACGCTGTACAACGCCAAACAGCAGCTCTCCAGCGCTCGTTACCAGTACCTGATTAACCAGCTGAACATCAAACAGGCTCTGGGTACGCTGAACGAGCAGGATCTGCAGATGCTGAACAGCGCGCTGGGCAAACCGGTCTCAACTTCTCCGGACAGTGTTGCACCGGAGAACCCGGAGCAGGTAGCTGCAGTTGATAACTTCAACGCTGACAGCAGCGCGCCTGCTGCACAGCCAGCCGCTGCGCGTACCACGACGTCCGCCAGCAAAGGCAATAATCCGTTCCGTAACTAAGCATTGCCCGATGGCGCTTCGTTTATCGGGCCTACTGAATCGTAGGCCGGGTCAGCGCAGCGCCACCCGGCGCAAAATCACGCCCGAACGTAAGCCAACGTAAAGATCCCCCTGATTCCGCCCCTCTTCGCTTCATTTTCAACCACTCATCCTCTATCCTGAGCGTTATTACCACTGGGTCCTGGAAGACAAACATGAAACGGACAAAATCCATTAATCACGCGTCGTTCCGCAAAAGCTGGAACGCCCGTCATCTCACCCCTGTTGCGCTGGCGGTCACCGCTGTCTTTATGCTGGCAGGCTGTGAGAAAAACGACGAAACGGTTTCGCTGTATCAAAATGCAGACGACTGCTCTGCGGCAACCGGTAAAGCCGCCGAATGTAAGACGGCCTACACCAATGCCCTGAAAGAAGCGGAACGTACCGCGCCGAAATATGCCTCACGCGAAGACTGCGTGGCCGAGTTCGGTGAAGGTCAGTGCCAGCAGACGCCTGCTCAGGCGGGCACGGCGCCAGAAAATCAGGCGCAGGCGCAGTCCAGCGGCAGCTTCTGGATGCCGCTGATGGCTGGCTATATGATGGGCCGCCTGATGGGTGGCGGTGCGGGTTATCAGCAGCAGCCGCTGTTTAGCTCGAAAAACCCGGCCAGCCCGGCTTACGGCCAATACACCGATGCCAGCGGCAAAGGCTACGGCGCAGCTACCCCAGGCCGCACCGTGACCGTACCGAAAACGGCAATGGCACCGAAACCGGCTACCACCAGCACCATCACCCGCGGCGGGTTTGGTGAGTCTGTGGCGAAACAGACCAGCATGCAGCGTAGCGCGACAGGCACCTCTTCTCGCTCAATGGGCGGCTGATCATGGAACGAGTCAGTATTACCGAGCGCCCGGACTGGCGCGAAAAAGCCACCGAATACGGTTTTAACTTCCACACCATGTACGGTGAGCCGTACTGGTGTGAAGACGCCTATTACAGGCTGTCGCTGGACCAGGTTGAAAAACTGGAAGCGGTGACGGCCGAGCTGCACCAGATGTGCCTGAAGGTCGTGGAAAAGGTTATCGACAGCGACGCGCTGATGGCAAAGTTCCGCATTCCAAAACACACCTGGGGCTTTGTACGTCAGTCGTGGAAAACGAATCAGCCTTCGCTTTACTCTCGTCTTGATCTGGCATGGGACGGCGTGGGTGAACCTAAGCTGCTGGAAAACAACGCCGATACGCCGACCTCCCTGTACGAAGCGGCGTTCTTCCAGTGGATCTGGCTGGAAGACCAGATGAACGCCGGAAACCTGCCGGAAGGCAGCGACCAGTTCAACAGCCTGCAGGAAAAGCTGATCGAGCGTTTTGCCGAGCTGCGCGAACAGCATGGCTTCAACCTGCTGCATCTCGCCTGCTGCCGCGACACGGAAGAAGACCGTGGCACGGTTCAGTATCTGCAGGACTGTGCGGCCGAAGCGGAAGTGGCGACCGAGTTCCTCTATATCGAGGATATCGGCCTGGGTGAGAAAGGTCAGTTTACCGACATGCAGGACCAGGTGATCAGTAACCTGTTCAAACTCTACCCGTGGGAATACATGCTGCGTGAGATGTTCTCCACCAAGCTGGAAGATGCGGGCGTACGCTGGCTGGAACCGGCCTGGAAGAGCATTATCTCCAACAAAGCTCTGCTGCCGATGCTGTGGGAGATGTTCCCGAACCACCCGAACCTGCTGCCGGCCTACTTTGCGGAAGATGATTACCCGCAAATGGAAAAATATGTCGTGAAGCCAATCTTCTCCCGCGAAGGGGCAAACGTCTCCATTATCGAAAACGGTAAAACGCTGGAAGCGGTTGAAGGGCCTTACGGCGAAGAAGGGATGATCGTCCAGGAGTTCTATCAACTGCCGAAATTTGGCGACAGTTATACGCTGATTGGCAGCTGGCTCATCAACGATCAACCTGCCGGAATTGGCATCCGCGAAGATCGCGCGCTGATCACGCAGGATCTGTCACGGTTTTATCCGCACATTTTTGTGGAGTAAGACTGCGGCCTGATGCCCTCACCCCAACCCTCTCCCACAGGGAGAGGGTGCAAACACTAAAAAACGGCAACCTTAAGTTGCCGTTTTGCTTTTATTACCCCACCTGCACCGACAGCATACTCAAACTTCCCATCTCAATACCGTCAACCGGGATCGTAATCGGCTCTTGTCCATCCCATGCGCCAAGAACGTACAGCAGCGGCAGGAAATGCTCCGGCGTCGGGTTAGAGAGCGAACCGCCCTCGTGATCCAGATAGTTCACCAGCGGATGCTCCTCCACCGGGCCCTGCCAGGACAGGTTCGCTTTTACAAAGTCGTTAAACGATGTTGCCCACGGGTACGGGGTATTTTCACCGTGCCAGCGCGCCGTGCGAAGGTTATGCACCACATTGCCGCTCGCCACCAGCATGATGCCTTCATCACGAAGCGAAGCCAGCTTGCGCCCCATCTCCATGTGCCAGGCGGCCGGTTTGGTGCTGTCGATGCTCAGCTGCACCATCGGGATATCCGCATCAGGGTACATTTTGATCAGCACGCCCCACGAGCCATGGTCAAAGCCCCAGGCTTCTTTATCCAGCGCGACCGGGACAGGTGCCAGCAAATCAACCAGCTTCTGTGCCAGCTCAGGCGAGCCGGGGGCCGGATAATGAGTGTCATACAGCGCCTGCGGGAAGCCACCGAAATCATGAATGGTTTTTGGCGTTTCCATGGCGGTCACGCCCGTCCCGCGGGTAAACCAGTGTGCAGATACCACCACAATCGCTTTTGGACGCGGCAACGTTTCGCCCAGATGATGCCATGCGCGGGTATAGACGTTATCTTCCAGAACGTTCATAGGGCTACCGTGGCCTAAAAACAGGGCTGGCATACGGGAAGTAGTCATGGTGATATCCTTACAGAAGGTGTCAATTTAATGGTGCTACATTACGCGCAATCGGGACAGGATGAACGCTGATAAGCGTGAAAATCATCATCAGGAAATTTGAATGTAAGGAATGTGTAAAACAGCGTTCCCTCTCTCGCTTTACGCGAAGTGAATCATTAGGATTAATGAGAATCATTATCATAAGGAGCAATGCATGTCAGTCCCCTTGATCCTGACCATCCTGGCGGGCGCCGCAACCTTCATCGGTGCACTCCTCGGCGTGCTTGGCCAGAAGCCGTCTAACCGCGTACTGGCCTTTTCACTGGGCTTTGCTGCCGGGATCATGCTGCTTATCTCCCTGATGGAGATGCTCCCCGCTGCGCTGGGCACAGAGGGCATGTCTCCGCTGCTGGGTTACGGTATGTTTGTCTTTGGCCTGCTGGGGTACTTTGCTCTTGACCGTATGCTACCGCACGCGCATCCGCAGGATTTAATGCAGAAAAACATTACCCCCATGCCGCGGAATATTAAGCGCACGGCGATTCTGCTGACGCTGGGCATCAGCCTGCATAACTTCCCGGAAGGGGTCGCCACCTATGTGACGGCCAGCAGTAATCTTGAGATGGGCTTCGGCATCGCGCTGGCGGTCGCCTTACACAATATTCCTGAAGGACTGGCCGTTGCCGGGCCGGTTTATGCCGCCACGGGTTCAAAGCGAACGGCCGTGTTTTGGGCAGGGATATCCGGCATGGCAGAAATTCTTGGCGGCGTGCTGGCCTGGCTGATCCTTGGCAGCCTGGTCTCGCCTGTTGTGATGGCGGCCATCATGGCAGCGGTGGCCGGGATTATGGTCGCGCTTTCGGTGGATGAACTGATGCCGCTGGCGAAAGAGATTGACCCGAACAACAACCCCAGTTACGGCGTGCTGTGCGGAATGTCGGTGATGGGGTTCAGCCTGGTATTGCTGCAGACGGCAGGAATTGGGTAAAAAAAAACGCCGGGATGTCCCGGCGTTTTTATCATCAGCTGGCTTTGCGCTCGTGCGCCTGGCGATACTCGATCAGATCTTCAATCGTCACGACCGGCATGTTGTGCAGACGTGCGAAGGTGATGCACTCTGGCGCACGCGCCATGGTGCCGTCGTCGTTGGTCAGTTCACACAGCACGCCAGCGGGTTTGAAGCCTGCCAGCGTCACCAGATCGATGGTCGCTTCGGTGTGACCACCGCGGGTCAGCACGCCACCCGCCTGCGCACGCAGTGGGAAGACGTGGCCAGGACGGTGCAGATCGGAAGGTTTTGCGTCATCGGCGATGGCGGCACGGACGGTGGTCAGACGGTCAGCCGCCGATACACCGGTGGTCACGCCATGCGCGGCTTCGATGGTCACGGTAAAACCGGTTCCGAAGGCGCTGGTGTTGTTCTCAACCATCATTGGCAGCTCAAGCTGCTTACGACGATCTTCAGTAATACACAGGCATACGATGCCGCTGCCGTGACGGATGGTCAGCGCCATCTGTTCAACGGTCATGTTTTCGGCGGCGAAAATCATGTCGCCTTCGTTTTCACGGTTTTCATCGTCAAGCACCATCACACCGCGACCTTCGCGCAGCGCATCCAGTGCATGTTCAACACGTTGAGTTGAAGTGCCAAAAGAGGAAAGTAGCGTCTGATTCATGGTAAAAAAACCTCATTAACATTATGGTTACCAGAATCAGGGCAGTCTTAGGAGCGCCGTATTATAAGCGGCAAAAAGATAACGTGAGCGGGCCCATGCCCGACTGGATCGTTACTCTCTCCCATCCGGACTCTAACCGTCGGCCCCGGAATTACACCGGATCTGCTGACCTTTGAGAGTGCACCCAAAGCGCTCGCGGGCTTTCAGCGTTACGCTGATTTACCGCCGGTGGGGAATTTCGCCCCGCCCTGAGAATAAGCGAGATAACTATAACGCTATTGATTAACCTGGGCAATGCATAAGCATCAAACAATTTTGTTTACCCCGGGCATGACGCGCTACAATGGACACTAACACCTTTCCATCAAGGGAAACGACAATGATTGACCCGAAAAAAATTGAGCAGATCGCGCGTCAGGTTCATGAATCCATGCCAAAAGGCATTCGTGAATTTGGTGATGACGTTGAGAAGAAAATCCGCCAGACGCTGCAGGCGCAGTTGGTTCGCCTTGATTTAGTCAGCCGCGAAGAGTTTGACGTGCAGACGCAGGTGCTGCTGCGCACCCGCGAGAAGCTGGCGCTGCTGGAACAGCGTCTGACCGAGCTGGAAAACCGTAATGCGCCGGAAGAAGTGAAGCCGGCCCCGGCGATTCCGCCGGTGGATGACCAGGCCTAAAATCAATGCAAAACGGCAACCTCGGTTGCCGTTTTTTAGGTTTGCGCCCTCTCCCTGTGGGAGAGGGTTGGGGTGAGGGCATCAGCCCGCACGGACTACTGACTGTCTTTCTGGATCTTCTTAATGATGTTGGTGGTTGAACACCCGTCTTCAAAGTTCAGCACCATCACTTCGCCGCCGTTGGCCCAGACCTCTTCGCTGCCCGCGATTTGCTCCGGTTTGTAATCCCCACCTTTCACCAGCAGATCTGGCAGAATTCCGGCAATCAGGCGCTGCGGTGTGTCTTCCTCAAACGACACCACCCAGTCCACCGCTTCCAGCGCGCCGAGGACGATCATGCGCTGTTCCAGCGGGTTCACCGGGCGCGTTTCGCCCTTCAGACGTTTCGTCGAGGCATCGCTGTTCACCGCCACAATCAGGCGATCGCCCAGCTTACGCGCATTCGCCAGATAAGAGACATGGCCCGCGTGCAGGATGTCGAACACACCGTTGGTCATCACCACTTTCTCACCGCGCTTGCGCGCAGCGGCGACGGCCACTTTCAGCTCGTCTTCGCTCATGACGCCAAAACCGGTATCGGCGCGACCGCGTACCGCGTTTTCCAGCTCGATGGGCGAAACGGTAGAGGTACCGAGTTTACCGACGACTACGCCTGCCGCCGCGTTGGCAAAATAGCACGCCTCTTCCAGAGAGTTACCCGCGGCGAGGGTTGCCGCCAGCACACCAATCACCGTATCACCGGCACCGGTCACGTCGTACACTTCCTGCGCCTGAGTCGGCATATGCAGCGGCGCTTTACCCGGTTGCAGCAGGGTCATCCCCTGCTCGGAGCGGGTGACAAGCAGCGCAGACAACTCGAAGTCAGCGATGATTTTCATGCCGCGCTCGACGATCTCGGCTTCGGTCTTGCATTTGCCCGCCACCGCTTCAAACTCAGAGAGGTTAGGCGTCAGCAACGTTGCGCCACGGTAACGCTCAAAATCGGTCCCTTTCGGGTCGATCAGCACCGGCACATTGGCTTTGCGCGCCAGCTGGATCATCGTCTGCACGCTCGCCAGCGCGCCTTTGGCGTAGTCGGACAGCACCAGCGCGCCGATATTGCCCAGCGCCTGGTTGATGCGCTCGTGCAGCGGCTCAGGATCAACCCCTTCGAACCCTTCTTCAAAGTCGAGACGGATCAGCTGCTGGTTACGCGACAATACGCGCAGCTTGGTAATGGTCGGGTGTGTCGGAACAGAAACGAAGTCGCACTTCACGTTCACGTCCGCCAGCGACTTGCTCAGCGCACGTGCCGCATCGTCAATGCCGGTCAGGCCCACCAGACGCGAATGCGCGCCCAGAGAAGCAATGTTCATCGCCACGTTTGCCGCGCCGCCGGGACGCTCTTCAATGGTGTCGACCTTAACCACCGGTACCGGTGCTTCCGGAGAGATGCGGCTGGTCGGCCCATACCAGTAGCGATCCAGCATCACATCCCCAACAACCATTACTCCAGCACGTTCAAACTCTGGCAGTGTTACTTTCATTCCTGACTCCAGAAAGATTCACAATTTGCGCGCGATAATATCACACTTGTTTTGTTACGCACGGTTCCACCAGCCACTTCTGCCAGCTGGCCGTTACCTGAGCGCGTTCAGCGGTGAAACAGTCCAGCGCCACATGCCCTGGCTGCTCCTGCAACGCCAGATGATGAAGTTCATCGCGCAGCGTGGTGTAGGCGCGGGTTAAGGCCAGCGCCTCCTGCTCGTCCATGATGTCGTTTTGCGCCAGCAGTTCCAGAATGCGCACGTTATCCGACCAGCGCGTCAGCTTCGGCTTGTCGTGCGCGTGGAGCAATACCAGATACTGGGTAATAAACTCGATATCGGTAATACCGCCCTCGTCGGCTTTGATATCAAAGCGATCGCGGTGTTTATTGCCCAGATGCGCGCGCATTTTTTCACGCATCTCGCGCACTTCGGTCTGCAGCGTACTGCCCTCACGCGGGGTGGTCATGACCTCCTTACGGATAGCATCGAACTGCGTTTTGAGCTGCGGATCGCCATACACCACACGGGCGCGCACCAGCGCCTGATGCTCCCACGTCCAGGCTTCATTCTTCTGATAATCGGCGAAGGATTCCGTCGAGGTGACCAGCATGCCCGCCGCGCCGGATGGACGCAGACGGGCATCCACTTCATATAAAATGCCCGACGAGGTGCGGGTGCTGAACAGATGCATAATGCGCTGCGCCAGGCGCAGGTAGAACTGACGCCCGTCAATCTCGCGCTCGCCGTCGGTCATCACGTCGACCGGGCAGTCGTGCAGGAAGATCAAATCCAGATCGGAGCTATAGCCCAGCTCCCAGCCGCCGAGCTTGCCGTAGCCTACCACCGCGAAGCCGCGACCTTCACGATCGGCCAGATGTTTCGGCTGGCCGTAGCGCGCCACCATCTGCACCCATGCCTGCTGCACCACCGCGTCGATGATCGCTTCCGCAAGCCAGGTTAAGTGATCGCTCACTTTCATCACCGGCAGCGTCCCGGCGATATCCGCCGCCGCCACGCGCAGCATCTGCGCCTGCTTAAACTGACGCAGCGCCTCCAGCTGTTGCTCCTCGTCCTCTTCCGGCACGCGCAGCAGATACTGACGCAGCTCGTCCCGGTAGGCATCGGTTGCCGTCGGCTGATAGAGGGTATTTGGATCAAGCAGCTCATCCAGCAGCAGCGGGTAACGCGCCAGCTTGTTAGCCACCATCGGCGACGCGGCGCAGAGCGTAATCAGGTGCTTCAGCGCGCCGGGGAACTCGCTCAGCAGTTCAAGATAGGTGGTGCGCGTGATAATGCCACTCAGCAGCGGCATCATGCGTGACAGGGGCACCGGCGCATCCGCCCGCGAACAGACCTCGCTCAGCAGGTGCGGCATCAGGTGATCCAGCACCTGACGTCCGCGCGGCCCAATGGCTCGTTTGTTCAGTTCGAGACGGAAATCGGCAATCAGCGCCACCACGCGATGGCGCGCGTCGTCGGTTAAGTGCGTCAGCACCGGCGTGGTGTCATCTTCCTGGAGCGCGTCCTGCCACAGCTCGCGCCAGTGTTCGGAAAGCGCATCGTCCTGCGATTCGCTTTCATCATCACCGATCAGCTCGTTAAAGATTCGGCGCACGCCTGCCATATGAGCATCGAGCCGTTCGGTCAGCGTTGACCAGTCGTCCACGCGCATTCCCCACGCCAGACGCGCCCGGTTAAGGTCATCGCCCGGCAGGGTCTGGGTCTGTTCGTCATTGATGCTTTGCAGCAGGTTTTCCAGACGACGCAGGAACAGGTAGGCCTCGCGCAGGGTGTGCGCATCGCCGTCCGGCAGAAGGTGCAGTTGCTCAATCGCTGACAGCGTCGGCAGCAGCGAGCGGGACTGTAGCGACGGCTCGCGTCCGCCGCGAATAAGCTGGAAGACCTGAACGATAAATTCAATTTCGCGGATGCCGCCTGCGCCAAGCTTGATATTGTCCTTCAGGCCGCGGCGGCGCACCTCACGGGCGATCATCCCTTTCATATTACGCAGGGACTGGATGACGCTGAAATCGATATAACGTCGGAAGACAAACGGGCGCAGCATGGCGCGCAGCTCGTTGGCATAGGCATCATCACTGTCGCCCATGATCCGCGCTTTGACCATCGCGTAACGCTCCCAGTCGCGCCCTTGCTCCTGGTAATAATCTTCCAGCGCCGCAAAGCTCAGCACCAGCGGGCCGCTGTCGCCAAACGGACGCAGGCGCATGTCCACACGGTAGACAAACCCGTCCTGGGTGGGTTGATCCAGCGCCTTAATCAGACGCTGACCGAGACGGGTAAAGAACTGGGCATTGTCCAGCTCGCGACGCCCGCCGCGCGTAGAGCCGTTCTCCGGCCAGGCAAAAATCAGGTCGATATCGGAGGAGAAATTCAGTTCGCAGCCGCCCAGCTTGCCCATCCCCAGGATCAACAGTGGCTGAGGAACCCCTTCCTCGCTGCACGGCGTGCCCCACTCTTTACAGCAGGCGGCGTAGAGCCAGTCTCGCGCGGCGACAATCAACGTTTGCGCCAGCTCGCTTAACTGCTGCAGCGTGCTCTCTTCACTCACGATTTCCAGCGCCTGCGCCCAGGCAATGCGCACCATCACCCGACGGCGGAACTGGCGCAGGGCGCGCATCAGCGCGGCCTCATCCGCAACGTCTTCGAGTGCAGTCTGCAGCCAGCCAGCATAGTGCCGCCACTCATCTGCCTGCGGCGGTGCGTTTTCAAGCTCCGCCAGCCAGTCCGGATTGGCGGTAATACTTTCCTGCACAAAGTCACTGAAGGCGAGCACGCTCTTCGCCTGTTCGCTTAACGATGACGCCGGTAATGACTCAGGCAGACGTTCGCAAACGGTCTGCCACTGCTGCTGTAACTGCGAAGAAAGCGGCATTTTAGGGGTTCCTTGCCAGAGTTAACGTTTTCCGCTGTGCAGCCAGAACGGCTCCTGCGAAATGGCCTCGTTACGGAAATGCTCTATCTCAATATGCTGACGGGTTTCAATGGCATGCTTCAGCCCCTGCCAGTTTTCCAGCCACGCCTGCGCCTTTGGACCGTCGTAAGCACCGGAGAGGAGCAGCATGCTGTCGATGTTGCGCGAAAGACGAGGGAGCTGATCGCCATACCTATCGCCCAGCGGATAGGCAAAGGTGTTTTTCAGCTCGGCGGCATGACGGGAGAGATGAATATCCGCAAAACGCTTAAAGTTTTCCGCGATTTTGGCCTGCGCTTTCGCATCCAGGAAAGCGCGCCAGCCGCGCGTCACCAGGAACTCGGTCAGTGCGAGTTTTGCCGTTGCGGTTTGCGGGCTGTAGATCGCCGTTTGCGCCGAGACGTCGGAAAGCATCAGCGTTTCGGTTTGCGTCAGCAGATCACGTAAGTGAGCACTCGCTTTCCGAGGGACGATGCCGCCGAAGAGCGCCAGGGTATGGCGCACCAGGGCAATAGCCGACAGCACGTGGTATTTGGCGTGTTTCACGTTTCGCACCCACAGCTCTTCATGGTACTGCCACTGAGAAAGCGCCAGTTCCAGTGCGGCTTCCAGTCCCTGCTCAACGCTGGCTTTCGGCGCAACGTGCAAAATGGCTGTCTCTTTCAGCGCACGTGGCGCATTCCCGGCGGCCAGATGGTAGCCCCGCGCGGCTTTGCTCAGGCTCCCCTGGCGCAATCCGGACTGGTTCACCAGCTTGCGCGCCAGCTTCAGCACATCGTTCGCATCCCCTTCCAGCAGCTCAAGCTCCAGTTCGCAAATCGGCTCCTGGAACTCACCCGCCTTCACGTCACCCAAATCCAGGGCGATTTCAATGCGGCTTTTGCCTTCTGCCACCAGCCATTTTTCGCGCCAGAAATCGGTGCTGAACAGCGGCTGCACCTGTTCCGCGAGGGTGGAAGGCAACACACCTTCCGGCCAGACTTCGGCCGGGAAACGTTCCAGCTCAAGTTCTGGCTTATTGATGTCGATATTATATTCCGGACGCTGATGTAACCCGCCGACCACGCGGCCGGCAATTTTCATCGTCATCTCGTAGCGTCCGCTTGCGCCGCGGATGCGCAGCCCCATATCGTGGCGGCGCAGCCAGTTGTCTGGCGTTTCGTAATAGATATTAAGCAGTTGTACCGGTGCATGGTGTTCGCCGGAAAGCGTATGCAGATGCTGGCGGAGTGCGTCAACGCTGTCTTTTTCGACGATAAATTTTAATTCGATTTCCTGAGCCATAGCCTTGTACTTTTGCGGGCGTCACAGACGCGTCAATGAGGGCGAACTTCCTCGCCATTTATTTGTCAGTACATAGTATTTTGCGCCAAATTGCCATGCAATGAGCAATTTGACGGGCGTAAATGTGTAGAGTCGTGACACAGATGATTCTGATTGCTGACGAATGCTTTGCGTAGAGACACTGTTGCCACTACTATCGTTCCACTTTTTATGAAAATAACGACTAATGATGCTTAAATTACGCCTGATTGGACTTACTTTACTCGCTTTTAGCGCCGCAACCGCCGTGCACGCTGAAGAGAAGCGTTACGTTTCTGACGAACTGAACACCTGGGTACGCAGTGGCCCCGGAGATAATTATCGCCTCGTGGGCACGGTAAATGCCGGCGAGGAAGTGACGCTGTTACAGACCAACGCGGAGACCAATTACGGTCAGGTTCGCGACAGTTCCGGCCGTACGTCCTGGATCCCGCTGAAAGAGCTGAGCACCGTGCCAAGCCTGCGCACCCGCGTGCCGGATCTGGAAAACCAGGTAAAAACCCTGACCGACAAGCTGAACAACATCGACGGCACCTGGAACCAGCGCACCGCTGAAATGCAGCAGAAAGTGGCGCAGAGCGACGGGGTGATTAACGGTCTGAAAGAAGAGAACCAGAAACTGAAAAACGAGCTGATTGTCGCGCAGAAGAAAGTGAATGCCGCCAATCTGCAGCTCGATGACAAACAGCGCACCATCATCATGCAGTGGTTTATGTATGGCGGCGGCGTGCTGGGCGTGGGTCTGGTGCTGGGTCTGGTTCTGCCGCATCTGATCCCAAGCCGTAAGCGTAAAGACCGCTGGATGAACTAATTCGTCTTCTCTGCCAGACTTACGTATTATCCTGGAAAAGAGAAAACAGGAGTGTAAGGCGTGAAGAGTTATCTGGTCGGTGGTGCGGTACGTGATGCGTTGTTAGGTCTGCCGGTCAAAGATAAAGACTGGGTGGTGGTTGGCGCCACCCCGGAAGAGATGCTCGACGCGGGCTACCAGCAGGTAGGCCGCGATTTTCCCGTGTTTCTGCACCCGCAAAGCCGCGAAGAGTACGCCCTGGCGCGTACCGAGCGGAAATCGGGCTCGGGCTATACCGGCTTCACCTGCTATGCCGCGCCGGACGTGACGCTGGAGCAAGACCTTCTGCGTCGCGATCTCACCATCAACGCGCTGGCGCAGGACGAGAACGGCCAGATCGTTGACGCCTATGGCGGCCAGGACGATCTGCGCAACCGTCTTTTACGTCACGTCTCCCCGGCGTTTTCTGAAGATCCGCTGCGCGTGCTGCGCGTGGCGCGCTTTGCCGCGCGTTACGCTCATCTCAGCTTCCGGATTGCCGATGAGACAATGGCGCTGATGACCGCCATGACCGAAGCCGGCGAGCTTGCACACCTGACGCCAGAGCGCGTCTGGAAAGAGACGGAAAATGCCCTCACCACCCGCAACCCGCAGGTCTTTTTCCAGGTTCTGCGCGACTGTGGCGCGCTGAAGGTGCTGTTTCCGGAAATAGACGCGCTGTTTGGCGTCCCCGCGCCGGCGAAATGGCACCCGGAAATTGACACCGGCGTGCATACGCTGATGACGCTCAGCATGGCGGCCATGCTGAGCCCGGACGTGGACGTGCGCTTTTCCACCCTGTGCCACGATCTGGGCAAAGGCTTAACGCCAAAAGAATTCTGGCCTCGCCATCACGGTCATGGCCCGGCGGGGGTGAAGCTGGTCGAAGGGCTGTGCCAGCGTCTGCGCGTCCCGAACGAGATCCGCGATCTGGCGAAACTGGTGGCCGAGTTCCACGACCTGATTCACACCTTCCCGATCCTGAAACCGGCCACCATCGTCAAGCTGTTCGATAACATCGACGCCTGGCGCAAACCCCAGCGCGTGGAACAGATCGCGCTCACCAGCGAGGCTGACGTGCGCGGGCGCACCGGGTTTGAAGCCTGTGACTATCCGCAAGGGCGCTTGCTGCGGGCGGCGTGGAACGTGGCAAAAGCCGTGCCGACGAAAGACGTTGTCGAGGCGGGATTCAAAGGACCGGAGATTCGGGAAGAGCTGACAAAACGGCGAATTCAGGCGGTATCAGACTGGAAGGAAAAGCATTGCCCTCAGCCAAAAGACTGAGGGCAGTCGGTCAGAAGAAGACCACGTACACCGCAGCCGCGACGATAAAGCGATAGATCGCGAACGGAATAAACGAGATACGCTTAATCAGCTGCAGGAAGGTTTTGATGGCAATCAGCGCCACGATAAACGCGGTGATGAAGCCAACGGCGAACATCGGAATGTCGCCGGTGGTCAGGAAACCAATGCTTTTATAGAGGTCAAGCGCGGTGGCGCCCATCATCATCGGCACGGCCAGCAGGAACGAAAACTCTGACGCGGCGTAACGGCTCACGCCCATCAGCATCCCGCCGGAAATGGTGGCACCAGAACGCGAGAAGCCCGGCCACAGCGCCAGACACTGGAAGCAGCCAATGATAAACGCCTGACGATACGTCATATCATCCAGACCTTCCGCGCGCGGCGTTTTTGGCTTCAGCACTTCCGCGGCGATCAGCAGGAAGCCCCCTACCACCAGCGCGTACATCACGTTAATCGGGTTGAACAGTGATTTAATGGTGTCGTGGAATACCAGCCCCAGCACTACCGCCGGGAGCATGCCGAGCAGAATATGGATAAGCGTCAGACGGCCGGTACCTTCACCTTCGCGCTGAGGAAGACGACCAAAGTGGATCCCGATCAGGCCAAACAAACGACGCCAGAACATGACCACCACGGCCAGAATAGAACCCAGTTGAATGACCACTTCGAAGGTTTTTGCGGTATCGCCTTCAAAGCCCAGCAGATGGCCAACGATAATCATATGGCCGGTACTGGAAACCGGTAAAAACTCCGTCAATCCTTCGACCACACCCAGTATTGCCGCCACCAGCAGCGAGTGCATATCGCTCATCTATAAACCCCTAAAAAGATATAAAAAAACGGTGCCCCATACGGACAACCGATAAAGATACAGTCCTGAGACCGGTATAACCTAAAATGGTTTAGCTATTATGACGTTAAATCTTCCCTTTCAGATTTGTGCCACGCTCGATGATGACCCCCACATTGGCGGCACGCGCCACCGCGCCCGGCTTGCTCAGTTTGATACGCACCCACGGTGAGTTGAATTTACTCAGCAGCAGTTCCGCGACCTCTTCCGCCACCCGCTCGACCAGCGCAAAACGTTGCCCTTCAACGTGGGCGATGACCGTTTCACTGATGTCGGCATAGCTCAGACAGTCATTCACGTCATCACTTTTTGCCGGCTTGCGGTTATCCCAGCCCATTTCGATATCGAACACCAGCTTCTGCTCGATGGTCTGTTCCCAGTCGTAAACACCAATTGTGGTGATTACCGAAAGTTGCTCTATAAATACAATATCCATCACGACCTGCCTGCTTTTTGGCTAAACCGGATACCACTTCCGGCGAATTATGCGTATTATCCACAGATGCTGAGAATACAGATACATTTTCAAAACGGAACAGCGTTATGAGTGCAATCGCGCCTGGAATGATCCTCCTCGCCTACCTTTGCGGCTCAATCTCCAGCGCCATTCTGGTCTGCCGCATCGCCGGGTTACCTGACCCGCGTGAAAGTGGTTCCGGGAACCCGGGAGCGACCAACGTACTACGAATTGGCGGCAAGGGAGCAGCCGTAGCGGTTTTGGTTTTTGATGTTCTGAAAGGGATGCTACCCGTCTGGGGCGCGTATGCGCTGGGCGTCACGCCGTTCTGGCTGGGGCTGATTGCGATTGCCGCCTGCGTTGGCCACATCTGGCCCGTATTCTTCGGCTTTAAAGGTGGTAAAGGCGTGGCGACGGCCTTTGGTGCCATTGCGCCTATCGGCTGGGATCTGACCGGCGTGATGGCAGGCACCTGGCTGTTGACCATTCTTCTCAGCGGCTATTCGTCGCTGGGCGCCATCGTCAGCGCGCTGATCGCGCCGTTCTATGTCTGGTGGTTCAAACCGCAATTTACCTTCCCGGTGTCGATGCTCTCCTGCCTTATCCTGCTGCGCCATCACGATAATATTCAGCGCCTGTGGCGTCGTCAGGAGACCAAAATCTGGACGAAGCTCAAGAGGAAGAAAAAAGACGCTCAATAAGGTTAGTTATGCCTTATAGCCAAATGTGATTTTGGTCACCTTCTGCCTGTGGTAACTGTTAGAGACACAACACAACCACATCAGAAGAAAATGGCAGACATTACAGACTCCACTCCTCTTTCAACACCACGCCACGCAGCGGATGGCGATATCCAGTGGGTGCGCAGCGCCGCTGACGTTTCGCGGCTGGTCAATCACGGTTCGCAGGGACGGGCCAATGCACGCATCGTTATCGGCATCGCATTGGGCGGTATTTTTCTCGACGCCTACGACCTTGGTGCGCTGGCGTTCGGTATCAAAGACATCACCCGCGAATTTAACCTCACGCCAGCAGGCACCGGCATGGTGGCCTCGGCCATTACCTTTGGAGCCATTGTCGGGGCGCTGCTTGGCGGTTATCTTACGGACAAAATTGGCCGCTACCGGGTCTTTATGGCCGACATGCTCTTCTTCGTGGTGGCCGCCATTGCCTGCGCGCTGGCACCTAACGAATACGTGCTGGCGGGCGCCCGGTTTGTAATGGGGCTTGGGGTCGGGATCGACCTGCCCGTGGCGATGGCCTTTTTAAGCGAGTTTGCCAGGCTGAAAGGCCCGGGAAACAAAGCCTCCAGCGTCGCGATGTGGTGCCCCACCTGGTATGCCGCCATCAGCGTCTCCTATCTGCTGGTGCTCTTCTTCTACGCCGTGCTGCCGGAAAGCCACAGTGACTGGCTGTGGCGCCTGATCCTCGGTTTTGGCGCGGTGCCGGCGCTGGTGATTATTGCTATTCGTAGCCGCTATATGAGCGAATCGCCGGTCTGGGCGGCGAATCAGGGCAACCTGAAAGAGGCGGCGTCGATTTTACGCCAGTCGTATAACATCAATGCCCACGTACCGCAGGACGCGCTCAGCCAGCCAGCACCTGTCGTCAATAAAGCAAAATGGGCAAACTACCTGAACCTGTTTCGCGGCATCTATTTACGCCGTACGACGCTCGCCACGCTGCTGTCTGTGGTCTCCTCCTTCGCCTACAACGCCGTGGCGTTTGGTCTGCCGGTGATCATCTCCAGCTTCTTTGTTCAGTCGATGCTGACGACCATTCTGATTTCCCTGGTGCTTAACCTGCTGTTTGCCTTCGTCGGCGGGCTGCTGGCGGTACGCTACGTGCCGCGCTTCGGTGCCTGGCGGATGTCGCTTGCGGGCTACGCCTGCCAGCTGGTCGCGCTGCTCGGGCTGGCGCTGGTGGGGCGGCCTGAAGGCGCAACGGAAGGTGTGGTCGCCGTCGGCATGCTGGCCCTGTTCCTGTTCGGCCAGGGCCTTGGTCCGGGTGCGCATACCATGACGTTTGCCTCCCTGAGCTACCCGACCTCGCTGCGCGGCGTCGGCGTGGGTCTCAACCAGACGCTGATGCGCAGCAGTTCCACGCTGTCGCTGTTCCTGTTCCCGCTGCTGGTCGCATCCCTTGATACCGCCGTGTTCTGGGTGATTGCGCTGGCGCCGTTTATCGGCCTGGCCTCGCTGCTGGCGATCCGCTGGGAGCCGTCCGGGTATGACGTGGATGCGGAGGATTACCGCTAGTCTCATCGCCTTTCTTGCCGGGTGGCACTGCGCTTACCCGGCCTGCATTAATCATATGAGCCGGTTTTTATCCATAAGCGACTCATATGACAGCCTTCAATTCTGCCAGGGCATACTGAAACGACCCCGATGATGAGCAGATGGATGCAGCATGTTAGCAGCTCAGGTCACTGATAATACGTATAAAGGCTGGCAGGCGTCGCTTGCCCTGCAGTTTTGTCACACCCCTGAGAAAACCCTCCTGCACTCCGCTCATCACCTCGGGCCGCTAACCGTTCAGCGGCCGTTTTATCCTGAAGGTGAAACCTGCCACCTCTATCTGCTGCACCCACCAGGTGGCGTTGTGGGCGGCGATACGCTGGACATATCTGTCCGGCTGGACGCCAATAGCCACGCGCTCATCACCATGCCCGGCGCCAGTAAGTTCTATCGCAGCAGCGGCCCGCAGGCCTGCCTGAATCAGCACTTTTATCTCGATGATGGCTCCACGCTGGAGTGGCTGCCGCAGGACACCATTATCTTTCCCGGCGCCAATGCCGCGCTGCGTTCCGTCTTCCATCTGAAGGCCTCCAGTACGCTGCTGGCGTGGGAGTTGTACTGCCTGGGGCGTCCGGTGATCGGTGAGACCTTTAGCCACGGCACGCTGGAGAGCCGCCTTGAGGTGTGGGTCGACGACGAACCGCGCCTGATTGAACGTCAGCATCTCAGCAACGGCGATCTCACGCCCGTTGCCGGGCAACCGTGGCTCGGCACGCTGCTGTTCTACCCGGCCAGAGAAGAACATCTCGGCGCGGCGCGGGCGCTGCTCGCCCCACTGGATACGTTTGCGGGCGCCACGCTCACGGACGATCTCATATCGGTGCGTTTTCTCTTCCACGACAACCTGATTTGCCAGCGGGTGATGCGCGACATCTGGCAGTCGCTTCGTCCGCTTCTCACTACCAAAACCGCCTGTTCGCCGCGTATCTGGCAGACATAAGAGAAACGTTATGGAACTGACCCCCAGAGAAAAAGACAAGCTGTTGCTGTTCACCGCCGCGCTGGTTGCCGAACGCCGCCTTGCGCGTGGAGTAAAGCTCAATTACCCGGAATCGGTCGCGCTGATTAGCGCCTTCATCATGGAAGGCGCGCGCGATGGCGAAACCGTCGCTGCACTGATGGAGGCTGGCCGCCACGTCCTGAGACGTGATCAGGTGATGGAGGGCGTACCGGAGATGATCCCGGATATTCAGGTGGAAGCCACCTTCCCGGACGGATCCAAGCTCGTCACCGTCCATAACCCGATCGTCTAAGGAGCGCGTGATGATCCCAGGTGAATACCAGATCAAGCCCGGTACTATCGCCCTCAACGTCGGGCGAGACACCCGGCGTGTCATCGTCGAAAACCACGGCGACAGGCCGATCCAGGTCGGGTCGCACTACCACTTTTACGAGGTCAACCCGGCGCTGAAGTTTGACCGGGAGGCCACCCGCGGCTACCGACTGAATATCCCGGCGGGTACCGCCGTGCGCTTCGAGCCCGGCCAGAAGCGTGAAGTGACGCTGGTGCAGGTGACAGGCGCGCAGCGCATCGTCGGTTTTCGCGGCGAGGTAATGGGAGAGGTGAAAAATGGCTGATATTTCGCGCCAGGCTTACGCCGATATGTTCGGCCCAACCACCGGCGATAAAGTGCGGCTGGCCGACAGCGAGCTGTGGATCGAAGTGGAAGACGATCTCACCGTCTACGGCGAAGAGGTCAAGTTCGGCGGCGGGAAGGTGATCCGCGACGGCATGGGCCAGGGGCAGATGACCGCAGACGACTGCGTGGATCTGGTGCTGACCAACGCGCTGATTGTCGATCACTGGGGGATCGTGAAAGCCGACATCGGCGTGAAGAACGGGCGGATCTTTGCCGTCGGCAAAGCCGGCAACCCGGACATTCAGCCCGGCGTAACGATCCCGATTGGCGCCGCGACGGAAGTGATCGCTGCCGAAGGGAAGATCGTCACCGCCGGCGGGATCGACACCCACATCCACTGGATCTGCCCGCAGCAGGCGGAAGAGGCGCTGGTCTCCGGCGTCACCACCATGATCGGCGGCGGCACCGGGCCCGCGGCGGGCACCAACGCCACCACCTGCACGCCCGGCCCTTGGTATATCGCCCGCATGCTGCAGGCTGCGGATACTCTGCCGGTGAACATCGGTCTGCTCGGCAAGGGCAACGGTTCAAACCCCGACGCGCTGCGCGAGCAAATCACAGCTGGCGCCATTGGGCTTAAGATCCACGAGGACTGGGGCGCGACGCCTGCGGCGATCAACTGCTCGCTTGAGGTGGCTGAAGAGATGGATATTCAGGTGGCGCTGCACAGCGATACGCTGAACGAGTCCGGCTTTGTGGAAGACACGCTGGCCGCCATTGGCGGGCGAACTATCCACACCTTCCACACCGAAGGGGCAGGTGGCGGCCATGCGCCGGATATTATCACCGCCTGCGCGCACCCGAATATTCTGCCCTCCTCCACCAACCCAACGCTGCCCTACACGGTGAATACCATCGACGAGCATCTCGACATGCTGATGGTGTGTCACCACCTCGATCCGGATATCGCCGAGGACGTCGCCTTTGCCGAGTCGCGCATTCGCCGGGAGACCATCGCCGCCGAAGACGTGCTGCACGATATCGGCGCGTTTTCTCTCACTTCGTCAGACTCTCAGGCCATGGGCCGCGTGGGAGAAGTGATTATCCGCACCTGGCAGGTGGCGCACCGCATGAAGGTCCAGCGCGGCGCCCTTCCGGAAGAAAGCGGCGATAACGACAACTTCCGCGTGAAGCGCTATGTCGCCAAATACACCATTAACCCGGCTCTGACCCACGGTATCGCCCATGAGGTGGGTTCGATTGAGGCGGGCAAGCTGGCGGATTTAGTGGTCTGGTCCCCGGCGTTCTTCGGCGTAAAACCCGCCACCATCGTCAAGGGCGGAATGATCGCCTGCGCGCCGATGGGCGATATCAACGCCTCCATACCCACCCCGCAACCGGTCCATTATCGCCCGATGTTTGGTGCGCTGGGTGCCGCGCGCCACGCCACGCGGCTGACGTTTGTCTCGCAAGCCGCTGACGCGCTGGGCATCCCACAGCAGCTCAACCTGCAGAGCGCCACCGCGGTGGTGAAAGGCTGCCGGACGGTGAAAAAGGCGGACATGATCCACAACGGTCTGCAGCCAACTATCACCGTCGATTCGCAAACCTATGAAGTGCGCGTTGACGGTGAACTGATTACCAGCGAACCGGCTGAGGTTCTGCCGATGGCGCAACGCTATTTCCTGTTTTGAGGAGTGATGATGATCTATTTAACCCAACGCCTGGACCATGCGCACCCGATTACCGCCAGCGTCACGCTGCCGATTGACGTGCGGGTGAAAAGCCGCGCCCGCGTGGCGCTGAACGACGGCCGCGAAGCCGGACTGATGCTGCCGCGCGGTTTACTGCTGCGCGGCGGCGACCTGCTCAGCAACGACGACGGCAGCGAGGTGATCGAAGTGATCGCCGCCCCGGAGTCCGTCTCCGTGGTGCGCTGCGCCGATCCGTTCCTGCTCGCCCGCGCCTGCTACCACCTTGGCAACCGCCACGTGCCGCTGCAGGTGATGCCCGGCGAGCTGCGCTATCACCACGATCATGTTCTCGACGACATGCTGCGCCAGTTCGGGCTGGAGGTGACGTACGCCACTCTGCCGTTTGAACCGGAAGCGGGCGCGTATGCCAGCGATGCCCACAGTCATAGTCACTCTCACGCCCATTCACACTGAGGATTACTCATGCGCACGTTACTTCCCCTGTTACTGCTGGCCTTTTCGGTTCCCGCGCTCGCCCATCCTGGCCACGGCGCCGACAGCTTTCAGGCTGGTTTCTTCCACCCGCTGACCGGGCTCGATCACTTGCTGATGCTGGCGGGCGCAGGCGTGCTCTCGGCGCTGAGCGGCCGCAAACTGCTGCTGCCGTTTGCCACCCTCGGGATGATGCTTGTCGGCGCCGTGGCGGGTAGCCTGCTCGGCGGCTTTAGCGGCATGGAGATGCTGATTATCGCCTCGCTGGCGGTCTGCGGCGTGATGATGTTTAAAACCGAAAACCGCCTGCTGCTGGCGGTACCAGCCCTGGCGATGTTCCACGGCTGGGCGCACGGCGTGGAGATGTCCGGCCATAGCTTCTGGCTCTTCACCAGCGGGTTTATGTTCGCCAGCGCTACCGTACTGTGCGCCAGTTTCGCCGCAGGCTTGCTGCTGCGCCGACACGACGGCCTGCGCAAAACCTTCGGCAGCGGGCTGATCGTCTCTGCCCTGCTGGCGCTGATGAGCTGATGGAGCATTCCCGCAAGTGGCTGCGCCTGATGCAGCTCTCCAGCAGCAGCCTGCCGGTCGGGTCATTTACCTGGTCGCAGGGGCTGGAGTGGGCCGTGGAAGCAGGCTGGATCACAGATGCCGACGCCTTTAAACGCTGGCAAACGCTACAGATGGAGCAGAGCTTTTTCTGCGTTGACCTGCCGCTGTTTGTCCGGCTGTACCGGGCCTGTGAACAAGGCGACCTTGCGGCAGCAAAACGCTGGACGGCTTACCTTCTCGCCTGCCGGGAAACCCGTGAACTGCGGGAAGAAGAGCGCAATCGCGGTGCCGCCTTTACGCGTCTCATTAAAAGCTGGGAGCCGGACTGCCCGGCCCGGTGGCAGACGCTGTTTATGCAGAGCCAACTCTGCGGCATGGCGTGGCTCGGCGTACGCTGGGGCATTGGCGTGCGCGAGCTGGCCCTGAGTCTCGGCTATAGCTGGATTGAGAGCGCGGTAATGGCGGGCGTCAAGCTGGTGCCGTTTGGGCAACAGGCCGCGCAGCAGTTGATCATCGCGCTGAGCGACCATTTTGCGGCCGGGCTTGAACAGGCTTTTTTACGTGGCGACGACGAGCTGGGGGCGGCAACGCCGCTTTCCGCCATCGCTTCTGCCCGCCACGAAACACAATATTCACGACTTTTCCGTTCCTGAGGAAGCAACATGGCTGATTACAAACATCCCCTGCGCGTGGGCGTGGGCGGCCCGGTGGGGTCGGGCAAAACCGCGCTGCTGGAAGCACTCTGCAAGGCGATGCGCGACACGTATCACCTGGCGGTGGTGACAAATGATATCTACACCAAAGAGGATCAGCGCATCCTGACCGAAGCGGGCGCCCTTGAGCCGGAGCGCATCGTCGGCGTGGAGACTGGCGGCTGCCCGCACACCGCCATCCGCGAAGATGCCTCGATGAACCTGGCGGCCGTTGAAGCGCTGAGCGAAAAATTCGGCAATCTGGATCTGATCTTCGTTGAAAGCGGCGGCGATAACCTGAGCGCGACCTTCAGCCCTGAGCTGGCTGACCTGACGATCTACGTCATCGACGTGGCCGAAGGTGAGAAGATCCCGCGCAAGGGCGGGCCGGGGATCACCAAATCCGATTTTCTGGTGATCAACAAAACCGATCTCGCGCCGTACGTGGGCGCTTCGCTGGAGGTGATGGAGCGCGACACCAACCGCATGCGCGGCGAGCGTCCGTGGACCTTTACCAACCTGAAAGCGGGTGACGGTCTGGCGACGATCGTTGCGTTTCTGGAAGAGAAAGGGATGTTGAAAGTGTAATGCAGAAAAAGCCTGGCAGGAGGCCAGGCTTCACGCGTTATTTACAGCTGTTTCCAGAACTGCCCTGTTCTCGCCATGCGCCCCACTGGCCGCCGGTTCCCGGCGTTTCCTGGCCCGGGTTGACATACCACTGGTTAAACCAGATTTTACCGTCGTACGAGACTTTGGTGCATTTGGTTGGATAGGCAATTTTGGCGTTGTAGGCCGGCGCCGCAGGTTTTACCGGTGTGTCATCTTTCGCTGGCGTATCGTCCTTCGGCGGCACCGCGGGCTTACTGACCTTAATGGTCATGCTGTCGGTAGCGGTACGCCCATCCGCGCCGGTGGTGGTCAGGGTGTAGGTCGCCTCTCCCTCGCTGTTGGCAGGAATGACGGCATAGGCATGCGCGCTATCCACACTCTTGACCAGCGTGCCGTTCAGTTTTTCTTCCAGCGAGAAGGTTTCCGCCCCTTTCGTCACGCTCCAGTTAAAGGATACAGCATTCAGGCTCTTGCTGCCGTCCAACGGATAGGTACTTACGCCAGTCGTCGGGGAGACCATCGTATAATCCGCTCCCGCGGCGGCAGTTGGCGCCGGAGCGGCAGGCGTGCCGCCGTCTTTCAACGCCATAATACGGGCAACCGCACGCTCCATCTCCGGGAAGGTGCCAATCTTTGCCGAATCCCCGTTTGCCAGCGGCGTCCCGGTTTCCTGCAGAATCTGACGCATCTGCTTCGGCGTAACGGTAATCCCGTGCGCTTTTGCAATCCCTGACAGGCTCGCCACCACCCCTGCAATGATGGGGTTAGCGGAGGACGTACCGGCAAATGAACGGGTGTAGTTATTGACGCCGTCTCTGTATAAATCGCCACTGCCGGTGGTCACCACGTCCCAGCAGCCCCACGCCGCGCTGGTCACACGTGAGCCATAGCTGCTGAAGTACGCTTTTTTGCCATCACTCGCACACATTGCGCCAACAATAATCGCGCCGGAATCCTTCACTGACAGATCAAATTTGCCGTTGTAAGCCGGATCGTCAAGGCTGAGGCCGCCGTTACCTGCAGCAGCGATGACATATACCCCTTTATCGGTCAGCGCCTTAGTGATATCAAAGAAGGCTGGCTGCGCCTCCCACGGGTTATAACACTCTTTCGTGCAGCCAGCAGGTTTGGCGCTTTCGGCCTGCATACCCACCTGCACCACGTCACCCGCTTTCAGCAGGGGGATCATGTTATAAAGATTGTTCGTCTGCCAGGCGGCATAACCCACCTTGCTGTTCCAGGCAAAGCCGCGAATACCGCTGCCGATATCTTTCCCTGCCATAATCCCCACGGAAGAGGAGTCATGATCGCCACAGCCGGGTTTCCAGGTGCGGTCGCCCTGGCTCAGGGCCATCGCCGGTAAGTTAACGTGGCTGGTGTTCCAGGCGCAGTTTTCGGTGGAGATAATGGTAACGCCAGTACCATCGCTACCGGCATAACCGCTAACGCCGTCGCGGTTAACTCCACCCATATAATAACCCGGGCGTTTTTCCGCAGAGGATTTTAAATAATCCTGCAGGTTACGGAAATCAGGAACGGTAGTGGCGGTCAGCGTCGCATTTCCGGCGGACTGGCGTAAAAGCGGCGCCGTGGTATTATCATGTTGATATTCATCCAGCGAAACCGGCATGGCTTCCGCATACACTAATTCAACTTTTGGATTTTGTTCCAGCTCGGCAATCGCGTGGTTAATAAAGGCTTTATCCTGACTTTTGTTTTCAGGAATATCTATCCGCATATAGCGATCAAACCCGTAGGTAGCATCCAGTTTAGTTAATTCATCCGACTGGGTGCTACGAAGTTTATTGGAACGAAACATTTTATTCGCCACTAAAGAGGGATCGCCGAGCGTGAGCTCCTCTGGCGCCGTCGTGGTGGCGGTGTTTGTAGCTTTCAGCAGGGGCTTGCCGGGCTTAAGTTTTACGACGATAGCCGTATACGTGACGCCCTCCTGAGCGAACTCTACCTTTGTCGCTGCTTCAGCATACGCAGAGCTGGTTACTGCTGCGCAAATTAACAGTGAGAGAATACTTTTTTTCATTTGAGCCATTGTTCCTTTATGACATGTATACGCTTAATTGCTTTATTTAAACTGTATTAATGCGCATCACGGAACAATGAGAACCCTCTATTTAACGCTGAGAATTTTCTTTATAAAGCGTCGCTAAAAAAGAGAGAAAATAAGTCAACCAGTCATGCAAATAAAATTACTTAAAAACAAATAACGACAATAAAAATATCTTCCCGCATGTTTTACAGATAAAACCATCTCTCAGGTAAAATAATTTCAACCAGGACATATACGTGTATAACGCAAGAGGAACCTCCGTGACCGTCAAATTTGCCATTGCTGATGAAAACCCTATTTTTCGGCGGGGACTGTACGCCATTATTGTGGATCAGCTGGCAACTAATCTGAGTCTTCACTCGCTTTCCTTTACTTTGGCGGGGGAAGCGGATGCGACATCAGCCCTGGTGGAGATGCTCGCGCAAGAAACGCCTGACATTTTGCTGCTGGGCTACAACCTGCGCACATCGCAGGGGCCACATCCTGCCTGCGGAATGGATGGTCTGGCGCTGCTGAAGTGGATCACCCGTCAATATCCGCTGCTGAAGGTGATTATGGTTTCCCCCTACAGCAACCCACAGCTGATTCGTACGGCGCTGAAAGCGGGCGCCCACGGCTACATTACCCGCAATGTCAGTGAAAAGCGGCTCATTCAGGCACTGGTTACCGTGGCTGGCGGGGAGATGTATATTGAGCGCTCAACAATGAACGCCTTTTTCCAGTCAGGAAAGCAGAGCGCAGACGAGCTGTCGCCGCGTGAGATGGATGTGCTGCGTCTGCTGTGCAGAGGGTTGCCGCTGGTGGCAATCGCGAGGCAGATGCATCTGAGCATCAAAACCGTCAGCGCACATAAACTTCGGGCGATGGAAAAATTACATGTCGCCAGCGACTGCCATCTTTATTGTCTGCTCACTACGACCCGGATGTTTGATATCGCCATCTGACATCCGGGTTTAGCGCCTTCAGGCCTCGGGCAGTTCCGCCAGCGGCCAGCGCGGACGTACGGAGACGCTGAGATCGGCGGTCGCTCCCGCGTTCAGACGCACCATCCCGGCGTAGGCGATCATCGCCCCGTTATCGGTACAGAATTCCGGACGCGCATAGAACACTTCCCCGCGACGTTTTTGCATCATCTCGGCCAGCTTCGCGCGCAACGTGCGGTTGGCGCTGACGCCACCGGCCATCACCAGACGCTTAAAGCCGGTCTGATCCAGCGCGCGCTTGCACTTGATCATCAGCGTATCGACCACCGCATCTTCGAACGCGCGGGCAATATCGGCCCGGGTCTGCTCGCTGTCATCATTATTGCGGATAGTGTTGGCCGCGAAGGTTTTCAGCCCGGAGAAGCTGAAATCCAGCCCTGGCCGGTCGGTCATCGGGCGTGGGAAGACAAAGCGCCCTTCCGTTCCCTGCGACGCCATTCTGGACAGCATCGGGCCGCCCGGGTAATCCAGCCCCAGCAGTTTGGCGGTTTTGTCGAACGCTTCACCGGCGGCGTCGTCGATCGACTCGCCCAGCAGTTCATACTTGCCAATGCCCGTCACGCTGATCAGCTGGGTATGCCCACCTGAGACCAGCAGCGCCACAAAAGGAAACTCAGGCGGATTCTCTTCCAGCATCGGTGCCAGAAGATGCCCTTCCATATGGTGAACCGGAATGGCCGGCACATCCCACGCGAACGCCAGCGAACGTCCCACCGTGGCGCCAACCAGCAGCGCGCCAACCAGCCCCGGGCCTGCGGTATAGGCCACGGCATCAATATCGTTTGAACGCAACCCGGCCTCTTTCAGCGCCGCCTGAATCAGGGGAACCGTTTTACGCACGTGGTCACGAGAGGCCAGTTCAGGCACGACGCCGCCGTAGTCAGCGTGCAATTTCACCTGACTATACAGTTGGTTGGCCAGAAGCCCTTTTTCGTCGTCGTAAATGGCGATGCCGGTTTCATCGCAGGATGTTTCAATACCCAGTACACGCATGACTTGTTTTACCTCGCTTCAATACCGCGCAGTGTAGGGCGAATGCGGGTTGATGTAAAACTTTGTTCGCCCCAGGACATCCGCTCGTGTATACTCTTCCCCCTTATAAAAGTCCCTTTTCAAAATCGCTTCGGTGCTTTACAAAGCAGCAGCATTTGCAGTAAAATTCCGCACCATTTTGAAATAAGCTGGCGCTGATGCCAGCGGCAAACCGAATTTATTAAAGGTGAGAGTTACATGCCGGTAATTAAAGTACGTGAAAACGAGCCGTTCGACGTAGCACTGCGTCGCTTCAAACGTTCATGCGAGAAAGCAGGTGTTCTGGCTGAAGTTCGTCGTCGTGAGTTTTATGAAAAACCAACGACCGAACGTAAGCGCGCTAAAGCTTCCGCTGTGAAACGTCACGCGAAGAAACTGGCTCGCGAAAACGCACGCCGTACTCGTCTGTACTAATTGATTGAGGGCCAACGCCCTCAATTGACAGACAGAGTAATAGTCGTAAGGCCGTGCTTCCGGAAGGAATGCGCGGCTTGTTTTCGTTTATAAGTCGCTTAAATTTTGGGGCATATGGCCGGAAGAATCCCACGCGTTTTCATCAATGACCTGCTCGCCAGAACCGACATCGTCGATCTCATCGACGCGCGGGTAAAGCTGAAAAAGCAGGGCAAGAATTACCATGCGTGCTGTCCGTTCCATAACGAAAAAACCCCCTCCTTCACCGTAAACGGTGAAAAGCAGTTTTACCATTGCTTCGGCTGTGGTGCTCACGGTAATGCCGTTGATTTTTTAATGAACTACGACAAGCTCGAGTTCGTTGAAACCGTCGAAGAGCTGGCGGCGATGCATAACCTTGAAGTGCCGTATGAAGCAGGCAGTGGCCCAAGTCAGATCGAGCGCCATCAACGGCAAACGCTGTATCAACTGATGGATGGCCTGAATTCGTTTTACCAACAGTCTCTTAAGCACTCTGCGGCTGAGCCTGCGCGTCAGTATCTGAACAAGCGCGGACTGAGCGATGAGGTCATTGCGCGTTTCGCTATTGGTTACGCCCCGCCCGGCTGGGACAACGTGTTAAAGCGTTTTGGCGGCAATAGCGAAGATCGTAAGTCTCTTATCGATGCAGGCATGCTGGTCACCAACGACCAGGGACGTAGCTACGACCGCTTCCGTGAACGGGTGATGTTCCCGATCCGCGACAAGCGTGGCCGGGTGATTGGTTTTGGTGGTCGCGTGCTGGGTGATGCCCTGCCGAAGTACCTCAACTCCCCGGAAACCGATATTTTCCATAAGGGCCGCCAACTGTATGGCCTTTATGAGGCGCAACAGAACAATGCGGAACCTCCGCGTCTTCTGGTCGTCGAAGGGTATATGGACGTTGTTGCGCTGGCGCAGTACGACATTAACTACGCGGTAGCATCGTTAGGAACGTCCACGACGGCGGATCATATCCAGCTGCTGTTCCGCGTGACCAACAACGTGATTTGTTGTTACGACGGTGACCGCGCAGGACGCGACGCCGCCTGGCGCGCACTGGAAACCGCGCTACCCTACATGACCGACGGTCGTCAGTTGCGCTTTATGTTTCTGCCTGACGGTGAAGACCCGGATACGCTGGTGCGTAAAGAGGGCAAAGCGGCGTTTGAAGCGCGGATGGAGCAGGCTCAGCCGCTCTCCACGTTTCTGTTTAACAGCCTGATGCCGCAGGTCGATTTGAGTACCCCTGACGGGCGCGCGCAGCTCAGTACACTGGCGCTGCCGTTAATCAGCCAGGTGCCAGGCGAAACGCTGCGTATCTATCTGCGTCAGGAGTTAGGCAACAAGCTCGGCATTCTGGATGACAGCCAGCTTGAACGTTTAATGCCTAAACAGGCTGAAAACGGCACGGTTCGCGCCGCGCCTCAGCTAAAACGCACAACCATGCGTATACTGATAGGGTTGCTGGTTCAAAACCCCGAGCTTGCGCCGCAGGTGCCGTCGCTGGCGGGTTTGGACCACGAAAAATTGCCCGGACTTGGCTTATTTTCAGAACTGGTCAACACTTGTTTGTCTCAGCCAGGTCTGACCACCGGACAACTTTTAGAGCATTATCGCGGTACAAAAGAGGCCGCTACCCTTGAAAAATTGTCGATGTGGGACGATATAGCTGATAAGGACATTGCAGAAAAAACGTTCACCGACTCACTCAACCATATGTTTGATTCGATGCTTGAGCTGCGCCAGGAAGAGTTGATTGCTCGCGAGCGCACACACGGTTTGAGCAGCGAAGAACGCCGGGAGCTCTGGATGATTAACCAGGAACTGGCGAAGAAATAAGTCAAAGACAAAAGTATTTAACGGCTTAAGTGCCGAATATCGATCGGGAAGCCCCCGGCAGCCGCACTGAGAGGCAGCGGCAAAAATATAAGTACGCCCTCGCTTTAAAGGTTGGCAGCCCCATCGCCGACACCAATCAAACGAATTAAGTGTGGATACCGTCTTATGGAGCAAAACCCGCAGTCACAGCTGAAACTTCTTGTCACCCGTGGTAAGGAGCAAGGCTATCTGACCTATGCCGAGGTCAATGACCATCTGCCGGAAGATATCGTCGATTCAGATCAAATCGAAGATATCATCCAAATGATCAATGACATGGGCATTCAGGTGATGGAAGAAGCACCGGATGCCGATGATCTGTTGCTGGCTGAAACCTCCAACAACACTGACGAAGATGCGGAAGAAGCTGCTGCACAGGTACTGTCCAGCGTGGAATCTGAAATCGGGCGTACTACTGACCCGGTCCGCATGTATATGCGCGAAATGGGCACCGTTGAACTGTTGACCCGCGAAGGCGAAATTGACATCGCAAAACGCATCGAAGACGGGATCAACCAGGTTCAGTGCTCTGTAGCCGAGTACCCGGAAGCGATCACCTATCTGCTGGAGCAGTACGATCGCGTTGAAGCGGAAGAAGCGCGCCTGTCTGACCTGATCACCGGTTTTGTCGACCCGAACGCTGAAGAAGATATGGCACCTACCGCCACTCACGTCGGTTCTGAACTGTCTCAGGAAGAGATGGATGATGACGAAGACGAAGATGAGGAAGAGAGCGACGACGACACCGCGGATGATGACAACAGCATCGACCCGGAACTGGCACGTGAGAAATTTGCCGAACTGCGCACTCAGTACGAAGTGACGCGTGACACCATCAAAGCCAAAGGTCGCAGTCACGCTGCTGCCCAGGAAGAGATCCTGAAACTGTCTGAAGTCTTCAAACAGTTCCGCCTGGTGCCAAAACAGTTCGACTACCTGGTGAACAGCATGCGCGTGATGATGGATCGCGTACGTACCCAGGAACGCATCATCATGAAGCTGTGCGTTGAGCAGTGCAAAATGCCGAAGAAGAACTTCATCACCCTCTTCACCGGCAACGAAACCAGCGAAACCTGGTTCAACGCAGCTATCGCGATGAACAAGCCGTGGTCTGAAAAACTGCACGACGTGAAAGAAGACGTGTATCGCGGCCTGCAGAAACTGCAGCAGATTGAAGAAGAGACTGGCCTGACCATCGAGCAGGTTAAAGACATCAACCGTCGTATGTCCATCGGTGAAGCGAAAGCCCGCCGCGCGAAGAAAGAGATGGTTGAAGCGAACTTACGTCTGGTTATCTCTATCGCCAAGAAATACACCAACCGTGGTCTGCAGTTCCTGGATCTGATTCAGGAAGGCAACATCGGTCTGATGAAGGCGGTAGATAAGTTCGAATACCGTCGTGGTTACAAGTTCTCCACCTATGCAACCTGGTGGATCCGTCAGGCTATCACCCGCTCTATCGCGGATCAGGCGCGCACCATCCGTATTCCGGTGCATATGATTGAGACCATCAACAAGCTCAACCGTATTTCCCGCCAGATGCTGCAGGAGATGGGTCGCGAGCCGACGCCGGAAGAGCTGGCCGAGCGCATGCTGATGCCGGAGGACAAGATCCGTAAAGTGCTGAAGATCGCCAAAGAGCCAATCTCCATGGAAACACCTATCGGTGATGATGAAGATTCGCATCTGGGAGATTTCATCGAGGATACCACCCTCGAGCTGCCGCTGGACTCTGCCACCACCGAGAGCCTGCGTGCCGCCACGCACGACGTGCTGGCCGGCCTGACCGCCCGTGAAGCCAAAGTGCTGCGTATGCGTTTCGGTATCGATATGAACACCGACCACACGCTGGAAGAAGTGGGTAAACAGTTCGACGTAACCCGCGAACGTATCCGTCAGATCGAAGCGAAGGCGCTGCGTAAGCTGCGTCACCCAAGCCGCTCTGAAGTGCTGCGTAGCTTCCTGGACGACTAACCCAGGTAAACAGCAAAAAGCTCCCAATCGGGAGCTTTTTTTTTGTTTATTGCCTCTCCCTGTGGGAGAGGGCCAGGGTGAGGGCATCAGGCCGCAGAGGATTAAAGCCCCCGCACCATGAGCGCCTCATCCAGCTCCCGATAGGACTCTACCAGCTTGTCCAGTGTTGCCCTGTTGAGCCCGCTCGGATTCGGCAGCACCCACACCTGCGTCACACCGATGGTGATAGCCTGCTTGCCCCACTGCGCCCCGCGCTGACTGAATGCCTGCTCGTAGGCCTGTTTACCGAGGATCGCCAGCGCGGCGGGCTGATAATCTTCAATCTTCTTGATCAGCTCCCGGCCGCCACTGCGCAACTCATGCAGGTTGACTTCGCTCGCCTGTACCGTCGGGCGCTCAACCAGCATGGTAATGCCGCAGCGCGTATCCAGCAGGTGCTGTTCCTCTTCAGGCCTGAGTAACCTGTCGGTAAACCCGGCCTGATAGATCACCTTCCAGAAGCGATTTCCCGGATGGGCAAAGTGAAAACCGGTGTGCGCCGAGGACTTGCCCGGGTTAATGCCGCAGAACACCACCCGCAGTCCTGGGGCCAGAATATCGTTGATCATCGTTACTCCCGCTCAATACATCGTCAGGGAAGTATAAAGGATTGATTATGCGTTGTTTATAAAAACAGCAGGCAGGTGTGAATGGCTGGATTGCTGAGGGGAGTTACTTTATAATTCACCGCCACGGCCCCTTAGCTCAGTGGTTAGAGCAGGCGACTCATAATCGCTTGGTCGCTGGTTCAAGTCCAGCAGGGGCCACCAAATTTTAGAAGTAAAAACATACAGTTAGGCCACTCTCGCGAGTGGCCTTTTTATTTATTAAAAACCCATTGGCAGCAAAATGGCAGCAGGCGTTTCATAAAAAAACCCGCTAGCAGCGGGTTAGTATGAAAGTTGTTGCTGCAGACCCTTCGGATGCGGAGGTGCAGAACTGATTTTTTGAGGGCGGCAAACAGACCTGACGAACGTTTCATGAGTAACAAAAGTGTGCCCACATTCAATATTAGTGCACTGGTTATAACGCTCTTTGGTTTGGCGGGAAACTTCAAAGCTGCTGCGTGTATGTGCGGCCTGACCACACAACGGACAATTCATCATTTTAGTCTTTTCCCCACTTTTGCTGTAATCGCAATAATGATACAACATAATTCCATTTTGTGAAGTAATCATTCCATTTCTAAATCATTAATTCTCACCTCAAGTTCTAGAGTGGTCATGAAACCGCTATCCGCGCTGACATTATGCGTCAGCGTGGTAATGGTCCATTCGGCATCATCAATTTGCTGTTTGAAGCCTTTCACCTTCACCGGCATTTCGGTATACAGATCGGCACGCCCTTCTGCGAGTTGCAGGGAAAAGGTTGCAACCCCGCGCTGCAGGCGCTCCCACTGCATCTTAGCGGCGCGCTCCGCATTGCTGCGGTTAGCATAGGTCCGGTTGAGGACCAGCACGTTTTCATCCGTTCCAACCAGGTAATCACCCTGCTTTGCTTCCGGCTCCTTTGTCGCAGTGGTTTTTTTTCGACGGCGCTTAACCTTTGCTGCCTCTTTTTTCTTTGGCTCACGAGTATGCAGCCAGCTGGCAATTACCCCCGTATAGGCATCGCGATCGGCCAGGGTAAAACGATGACAGTCACCGGCCTGACGGGTTATGGTGATAACAGGTAGCGGCTTACCGCTTGCCGTTCTGCCCTGCCCCTGACGGATAAACAACAGATTGCCGTCCTTAACGGAGGCTATCGCCCCATACTGCCGCGCCAGCTTCATCAAAAAGCTGGCGTCGCTTTCATTTGTCTGGTCAAGATGATCCACAGGCTTGTCCATCAGGTCCTGCCCCAGCGCCATCTTTAATTTATGCCTGGCGGCGATTTCCTTCACGACTTCGCCCACCGTTGTCTGGTGCCAGGACTTTTCACGCCGCGTGTTGAGGGTTTCGCGGAAATCTGCGCTACGCGCGCGAATTGTGAGACGGTCAGGCGCGCCGCTGTGCTCAATCTCATCGACAGTAAAGGCCCCTTTCGGAAAAAGCGGCTGACCTTTCCACCCCAGCGCAAACTGAATAATGGCCCCCCGACGCGGCAGAACGATTTGCCCGTCCGAGTCGTCCAGTTCCAGATCAAGCTGGTCCGCTTCAAAGCCCCGGTTATCCGTCAGCGTCAGACTCATCAGGCGCGCATCCAGCACGGTAGTCACATCTTTACCTTCAATGATGATACTGAAACCGGGTGTTTTGCTGTTCAGGTTCAGGAGATCAGAGCTGAAATTCACTGCAGTAACCCTCCAACCGTATTTTTCATATTGCCTATCGCAGAGGTGGCGGAGTCCTGCAAATTACTGAGCTGATCGCTGAGGCTGCCGAACATATCAGACAGCGACTCATCCACCCGTTTCAGGCTCAGCGAAAATTCGATGCGCCGGGGCATACCGCTCTCAAAAAATTCTGTTTTTGTCTGGCTCAGACTCTCGATCACAAACATGCCGTAAATCGTCCCGCTCCCCTCAATCAGAGGCCAGGCTTTTCCCAGCTCCGCCATCTGCTCCAGCGCCAGCAAAGACAGCCTGCCGCCGGTAATCTCCGGCAGCAGGACACCGGACAGAGTAAGCGTATCGTTATCCGGTCCAAGAAACTGCGTTGACGGGCGCCGGTTAACCCGGCTGTTGGCTGCGTGCCGCCAGCTGCGCTGATACTGCAGCTCCTGATAGGGCACTGTTCGCAGCATGAATACGTACAACCCCAGCACCATCATCATTATTCGTAACCCCCTCGATCACTGAAATTACTGCGTGTTTTTGCCCTGGCCCTGCGCTCACGCTCATCAAGCTGCCGGGCCACCTCGCGGGCGATATCCTGCGCGCTTTGCCCTGGCTGCGCGACAATATGAATTGGCGCGCTTATCTCGTACTTAATTACCTGCGGCTGTCTCTCTTCCTTCGGCGACGGCGCCGGTTGCGTCCTGACAGGCACACTGTACGGATGAAGTGGTGCGGCTTCTGCCGGGGCAGCCGCCAGGCCCATTACGCCAGCGACCACGGAAGCGAACACCTTCTGGCGCATAGCCATCGGGTCAGCTCTGTTATCCGTGATTTCCATAATGGCCGGTGCTGGCATGACGGCAGCAGCGATATCAGCCAGCTCCGCAGCACGATCCCGACCAGGAAGTTTTACCGGGGCGTTAACAATCTCAGGCGGCAGTATTAACCTGCTTTCAGGCCGTTGCTCCGGGCTGGCTGTTACATCACGAACCGGGCTTACCGTTGCCGCCAGTTTCACCAGCTCAGTAGTACGATTGATTACCGGAAGATTTGCCGGACCGTTCACACTATCAGGCGGCAGAACTATCGCGCGTTCAGGATATTGTTTAGCGCTGGCCGGTTCCGTCCGGGAAGGATTGAGCGTTGCCGCCACCCTTGCCAGATCAGCAGTCCGTTTCCTGCCGGTGACATTGGCGGGCCCGTTAACGATCTCTGGGCCATTCTCACCCACGATGCCGAACTGGCCGCGCGGAATGGTACCGCCGCTGTCGTACATGCCAGCAAAACCCATCGGCGGGAATCCGCCAGGCGGCAGCACAACTTTACCGTCTGTGTTTACCGTGGCTGGTTGCTGCCGCGTGACCTGCTCAGGAAGCTTCGCTTTGGCCGCTTCCTTGCTGACAATGCCAAGTTTTTCAAGCAGCCAGGACACGCCCGATTTAAGCGAATCCAGCGGGTGCATGACCATGTTCAGCCCTGCCGCCAGCGCCTCCCCAAACTGCCGCCCCATCGACGCTGCGCTTTGCAGCTCTGCAGAGGTGGATTTAACCGGCGTCAGCAGATCAGTAAACCAGCCCCACAATGCCTGGACCTTGTCACCTATCCACTGGAAAACAGGCTGCAGTGGCTCAAACGCCGCGCTGATAGGCGCAGCTGCAGCTTTGAATCCTTCAACCACTCCGCCTAAAAATGCGCTTATCGGCTGCCAGTATTTCCAGACAACCAGCGCCACGCCAGCCAGCGCCGCCACAACGAGCCCTATCGGACTAAGCAGGGCGCCCAGCAATCCAGAAATCCCGTACAGCGCAACGCGAAGGAGGGCCAGAGGGCCGGACGCCAGAAAACGCAGCACGCCACCGGCTGCGGATAATCCCCCGCGCAACGCGGCCAGCGGATTCATTACCATGCCGATAATGTTGCGAATACCAGACATTCCGCCGCGAAGGACAGCAAGCGGCGCCCCGGCCAGCGCTTTCAGTGCATTGCCAGCCAGCCCGGCAGAACGGCGCAGGGAGTTAAGGGGAGACGCCAGCAATCCGGCGCTGCTGCCGGATGCCGCCAGGCCACCGCGCAACAGTGAAAGCGGCGCATTTGCCAGCCAGGACAGCGCGCCGCCGGTTCGGGTCACTGCAGACATAACGGAGGGGAGTGTTTTTACACCCAGCACGGACAGGCCAAAACGGATCACCGCCAGCGGCCCCAGCACGGCAGCCACGGCCACCGCCAGCGTGCCGAGCACAACGGTGATCGCTGCTGTAGCTGCCGCCACTTTCATCAGTGTGCCCGCCAGCTGCGGGTTAGCCTCAACCCATCGACGCAGTGCCCCGGTAATGTTTTTGACGTACCCCATGATATCCATCAGCGGCTGGCGCAGGGTTTCACCTAGGCTACTGAAAGCGTTCTGCGCGCCCGTTTTTACAAGCAACCACTGCGCGGAAAGTGAATCCTTATTGATATCGGATTCTTTCTGCATGGAGCCGTTAGCCTCAGTGCCTGAGGTGAGTTTCAGCTGTCGCTGCAGCTCCGGCAGGTTGTTTGCAAGCTTAGCCGCATCATCGCCAAACTCCTTGCCAAATATCATCGTCATGGCGGACAGGCGTTTATCCTGCGGCAGCCTGTTGACCTTCTCCAGCACGCGCTGAATGGTCCCCATTGCGTCCTTCGTCATCTGCTTTTCAATCTCTTCAGGATTGAGTTTCAGCAGATCCATACCTTCCATGAACCGCTTGCTCTGCATGGTCGCAATAGACAGTTCGCGCACCATCGCATTTGATGCGCTGGCGGCAATTTCAGGCGCGGCGCCCAGAGACAGGAAGGTGGAACCCAGCGCGGCCGCCTTGCGGAAATCAAGCCGGTCAGCCACGCCGCCCATGCGCTGCAGCACATTGATGATATCGCCGCCCTTAGACATGGCGTTATCGTCCAGGTAGTTCAGGGCATCGCCAAGCTGTTCAATATTTCGGGTCGGCACTTTATACAGCTGCGCGATTTTCCCCAGCCCCTCCGCCAGCTCATCAGCGGGCAGCTCGAATGCCGTTGCGGCCTTTGCTGCAGTGGATGCAAAGGCCAGCAGGTCACGCTTCTGATCTTCGTAAGAATCGTTCTGGTTTGTCACGCCCATGCGGGCGCCACCTTCAACCAGCGCGGCATAGTCAATGGCGCCATTCTCCATCGGCAGCTGTTCACTGGCGGCCTTGATGGCATCCTGCAAGTCGTAAAACTGTTTTGTGCGATTGCCGTTGTCGTCCCGCAGCCCGTTAACCTGCTTTGCCACGCCTTTCATCGCATCTTCCATGCTGGTATAGCTTTTAACGGCAGCCATCACCGGCGCACCCATCGCCAGCCCGGCGGCAGTAGTCGTTGCTCCGGCGCCCGCAATACGATCCCGCACCTCAAGGCGCCGCGAATACTGATCGCGGACGGCGTTCATACGGGCCTGCTGCTCGCCCAGGCGTTTAAGGGATTTCTGCTGTCGGTCCAGCGCCTGCCGGGTTTCGTCGGCATTCTGCCGCAGCTCCCGCTGCGCACTGCTCAGCTTTTTGGTGTCCAGCCCGGCTTCATTGAGCGCAAGACGCTGACGCTGCACAGACTGACGCAGGCCGTTGTATTTGCTCTGCAGCTCGTTAACGCGGTTTTTTGCCTGCTCCAGCAGACGCGCCTGCGCCGCCGTCGGCCGGTTAGTGGCCGAGAACTGCGTGGCAAGCTTCGCCACTTCTTCGCGTGCGGCTTTAAGACTGTTGCCGGTGACGGCCAGCTGCGCGCTTGCCTTGCGGAAACCGTCAATACGGCCCGCCTGGGCGTCCAGTTCTTTTAATCTTGCGCGGCTTTGCTGAATGGCGGTAGCCAGCTCTTTAGAACTGGCCTGCGCTGATCGGAATGGGCGGGTGAGTTTATCAACCGCATTTAGAATTACCTGCAAACGCAGGTTAGTGTCACTCATCGCTGGCCCCGCTTCTCTGAATCGCTTTATGCCGCCACTCCAGCACTTCGGTCAGCGGCATAACGTCAGTGACGGACGGCGGCCAGTGAAAAATGGTGGCGATATCAGCCACCAGGTCTTCTACCGTCAGGCTGTCGGCAAACCGGCAAGCACCGATTTCTTCAACAAAAAAGTGACCACCTCAACCGACAGCGCGGTGAGATCGGCGGGGGCCATTTCAGCCATTTCCTGAGCGGTCAGCGCGGGCGTGGAGATGCGGGGAATAATCGTCATCATCGCGCCGACGTCCATATCCATGATCGCCTGCAGACGGGTGCCACGCAGCGCGCCGGACTGCGGCTTGCGCAGCACAATTTCGGCAATTTCGGTTTTACCGCGTTTGATTGGGGTGTCCAGCTGTACGGTTTTTTCAGTCAGTTGTTCGCTCATTGTCATTTCCTGTTAATAAGGTACTGGCGCGGCTGCCCGCGCCTTTAAAGTAGATTAGAGGCCCAGGGCGTTGCGGTGTTCTTCCATCAGGTCCACGCCATCAACGATTTCAATCATGTTGATCACATCAACCTCATAGAGCACCTCGCCGTTAATGGTCAGCTTCGCGTAGCTGTTGGTGCTGCTGACTTTTGTGGTGTTGCTCTCCCCGGTTTTCCATTCGCCGGAATCGACTTCTTTATGTCGCCCGCGCACAACCAGCTCAACGGCCTGTACTTCGCCGGTATCGTCACGCTGAATGGAGCCGGTGAAACGCAGCTGGATACCGTCAACGGTGGCTTTACCCATCTGTTTGAATAACAGCAGTTCGGTGCCACCGATTGAAAATTCCGTGTCCAGCGCGCCATCATCCAGCCCCAGATCAACATCAGCCGAACCGGGCATACCGCCGCCGCGATACTTTTCAAACTTGCGGCCGAATTTAGGCAGGGTCAGGGACTCAACAATCCCCTGATAGTTATTCCCGTCGTTAAACAGGTTCAGGTGTTTTAACTTGCGTGGTAAAGCCATATTGTCCCCTTACGCGCTGACCTGGCTGGAGAAATCCAGCAGATACTGATCGGTGATGCGCTGGCGCAGCATCAGGTTTTCCAGAGGCGGTACCGGCGTATAGTCGTAATCGATAGTGAGCTTCCCGGCTTTCAGGGAATCTTTATCGTTTACGGACTCATCCAGCCAGCAGTCGGCGCCGATGATGTAGCCCTGCGTTTTCAGGTTACGCAGTTTGGCGCGAATACCTTCGATAATGTCGCGGGCCAGTGACGGGTTAAGCACGCCATCCACCGCCCACATATGCGCTTCGGCGATGGTGTCAGCCAGTACCTGCGCGGTGCGGGTGTAGTTTTCAAAGGCAAACAGTGGATCGTCACTGAGGCAGCGGGAACCCCAGAAGCGGAAGCCGTCTTTGCGGATCAGCGTGGTGACATCGTTCTGGTTCAGCAACCCCGCATCGGTTGCCGGGTCCTGCAAATCCCAGAACACATCAGCAGAAATGCCGGTGACGCCATTCACGCCCACGTTGGACAGGGATTTGTGCCAGCCGGTCTGTTCGTCAATTTTGGCACGCAGGCCAAGCGCACGGGCTGAGGCATAAGCCGTTGCGTCAGCATTCAGCACGGTGTCAAAACTGATGAAATCAGGCCAGATCAGCATTCCCTCGCGCTGGCTGAAATTAGCGCGGTAGGCAATGGCCTCCTCTATCGTTTTGCAGCCGTAGGCTGACAGATAGGCGAACCCGCGCAGACTCTGCGCCACGCTCAGCAGCTCAGTGGCAACCGCATGCGTGTCATGCCCCGGCACGCCCAGAATGCGCGGCTTAACGCCGAGCTGAGACTGCGCAGATAACAGCGCTTTCATGCCCGTTTTTTTACCGTCAGCTGTCATGCCGCCGATAATGTTGGAGGTTGTCTCCGCTTCGGTTTCACCCTGAGCCACGCGCACAACGACGGTCACGGGTTTAGCCTGGTCGGCAATTGCATCCAGCGAGCGGGCCAGCGTGCCGGACTCGCCTGCTTTACCGCTGGCGGTCAGCACGTCGGTGAGCAGGACCGGTTTATTGAGGGGGAACACGGACGCATCTGCATCATCGCCGGTACAGACCATACCGACAATTGCCGTGCTTACTGTTGAAATGGGGCGGGTGCCATCGTTGACCTCAACGACGCGCACACCGTGGTGATAATCCTGAGCCATACGGCGAACCCTCCGGTGTTTAGGTTTCGCCCTATGGTGAATTGAATGGGCCGCGCAGACAGCTACGCGGCATTGTTCCCTTAATCACACAATACGCCCGCGCGGATATCTGCGTTTTCTTTTTCCAGGCGTTCGCATGAGATATCAAAATACTGCTGGCTCATTTCAATCCCGGTAAATTTATATCCCTTCCTCAGCGCGGCAACGCAAGTTGATGCACTTCCCATAAATCGAGGTTTTGTATCAATCAGATGGCGTCAACTTCACCTTTTTCTGTCATTTCATTTTCAATTTCTAACAGAACGGGTTCGCCTTTGTCATTTACATCAAGGCGCATCCCTTTCGGTATTTCTGAAGTTCTGAAAAACCAGTTATCAGCAGGCAGTTCAATCGCCCCTGCAGTATCGTGAAAACCGGGGATAACCTCTGTCATAGTGTTCGGATTAAACAGGCGCATAATAAACCCTCCATGAAAAACCATTACTTGATGGATTGCCCGTAGCAGACATTATGCAGCGAGCCTTGAAACCAGCTTTTGTTGTCAATGAATCAATAACCATAGATGAGTGGGTGACGTTGGCCCCAACACCTGGATCAGCGGAAATACGTTCGGCAATACTGATCAAGCGACTTAAATCAGGCAACTCGATTGGGTAATTCACTGTTGCCAGACCATTATCAATAGTTACTCCATACCCCATAAGCTCAATGGCGCCATCAGACCAAATGACCCATGATCCGTTAGCATTTCTGCCCCGGCTTATTACGAATTTGGAACTTCCTAAACCGAGGTATTCGAGAAGGGCCGCAACAGATTTTCCTGACAAGGCTGTCAGTGTGTTATCCAGAGGCTGCTTGTTCGCCAGTGCATTAGTCATAGTGGCCGCAAAGTTAGGATCGTTACCTAACGCCGCCGCCAGTTCGTTCAATGTATCAAGCGCTGCAGGTGAGGAACCAACAAGCCCTGCAATAGCGGCCTGCACAAAAGCAGTATTTGCAAGCTGAGTGGAATTGTTACCAGCTGCCGCCGTCGGGGCTTTTGGGGTGCCGGTAAACGTCGGGCTGGCTTTTGGTGCATATTGCGAATGCGGATCAGCTGCCGCAAGATGTGCCGCCATCAGCTCATCCACATACACCTTAAGCTCCAGTACCTTATCATCCACGTATTTACGGGTAGCGAGCACCACGGAAGGATCAATTTTCAGCGTAATATTATCGGTGCTGCAGGTAATTAACACCATGCGCACTGTCTGTGTGCGCCCGCTGCCCTCTGCCAGCTGCGGCTTGTAGCTCTCCGGGCAATTACCGACAGCAATCAGCACGCCGCTTTCATCAAACAACCCAACTTCACGAATCCACCAACCGCCCTCAGTTTCGGGGATCACCTGCTCAGCAATAATCTGGCTTCTGTTCTGCGGATCGATGTACAGCATATTGAGGGAAGCGCGGCGTTTTTCAGCAGCCAGCGCTGTCTGCTGTGCGCTTGGCGTCGGCAGCACGCCGCCACCGTCGCCCACCGCCATCTGGGTAATTTTCAATGGCACACCGAGCGCGGCAGCGTTTGCCAGTTTCGCCGCGCCAAGATCCGTCAGCAGGGTATAAAATTTTGCGCTCATGGGTTCACTCTCATTGTGTCAATAACATGGACGGCGCCGCCCTCGTAGGCAGTGCCACCTGAAATGATGGTTTCGTTGATGTACGGGTAAATCGTGATTTCTTCGCCGGTGTAAGTTGCAGCCCCAACAAAATATGGTCCGCTCGTCTGCAGGTTTATGGACATACCGATCAGATGCCGGCTGCAGGGTTTAGCGTCACCAATCAGGCGCTCCAACTCCAGATAGGTTTCCTCTGTTATGCCCTGGTCCTGCACACCAATATCCAGGCGAAACGTGCCCGGCGCCTCGCCGGTCTGCCACCATTCAATGATGCGGATCAGAAAGCCGAACGGCTCCACCACACGCCGCACCGCGCTGGTTGTGCCCTTGTGCTGATGGATATAGAACGCATCCTGCACCACGCGGCGCTTCACGCTCTCCGCCCATCCTTCGTCCCAGCGATCAACCGAAAAGACCCACGCCAGATACGGCAGAAACTTGACCGGACATGTTGCCGGGTTCCATAAATCCCGCAGCGGCACCTGCAGATCGGAAATTCCGCTGCAGGTCTGAGCTAGTCGGCACTCAAGCGGCGATGAACCAGGAGGAAGCAGACTATTCATCCGTTCCCCCGTTGGTTACGCTCCATTCCGTACATGAAGCGGCTTGTGTCTTATCCAGCACCACATCAGCGAGCGGCGAGGCCAGTTCAACACGCTGCACACCTTCAACATGCAGCGCGGCATAAATAGCACTGCGGCGAATATCACGCCCCAGCCTCGTCTGGCTGGCGATATATTTCTGCAGGCTGGCTTTTGCCGCCACCATCACCGGCTCAGCTTCTGGCCCCGGGTAAAGAAAGATCGTCGCATCCACGCTGTACGGAATGATTTCAGCGCTGCGCACCGTCAGACGGTCAGCAACCGGCCGTACGTTCTCACTGTTAAGCGCCTGTTCAACCACAGCCAGCAGATCCGCCGCAGCCGTTCCGTCGCCCTCACGGCTCAGCACAGTAAGCACCACCTCCGCCGGGGCCGGGCTGGTTGCGCTGGCGTCAGCCACTCGCCCGTCAGCGCTTTTAGCGTGAAACTCGTAAGCTCCCGTTGGGCCTGCAACTGACAGCCCTTCAAAAGCTGCAGGAACACGCTGACGCAGAGCCTCATCACTTTCCATCACGGCAGCAACCGGTGGTACCGCGTCGTTATCTGCAGGAATAACCGTCAGACGTTTTACGTTGCAGTTACCGGCCAGCTGATCGAGATCACTCCCCATGGAATAAGCCACCATGACCGCCTGCGCCGCCTCGTTAATGCGCTGACGCAGGAGGATTTCACGATACGCATTTTCCTGCAGGAGCTTGGTCACGGGTTCAGACTCCAGCTCAAGCGTGCGCCTTACCGCGTCCTGCTCGTCTGCAGGATAAAGAGCTACAAACGCGGCTTTCCGTTCGTTTAGCAGCGTTTCAAAATCCGGCACATCCACTATCTGCGGGGCGGGCAGTTGGGAAAGGTCAATGACTGCCATTGTCTGCTCCTGTTGATACCGAAAGTGAAACCGGCGCGCCGTTATCACGCTGCCCGGTAAGCTCAACCACCATGGAGCCGTCAAAATTGCTGCTGATGGTGATGGAATCCAGCGTAAGCCGTGGCTCCCAGCGACTCAGCGCCACATAGACCGCAGACATGATCTGCAGGCGCAGCGCCGGGTTCTGCGGCTGGTCAATCAGGGCGGAAAGCAGGGAGCCGTACTCCCGGCGGGCAATCCGGCTGCCCTGCGGGGTCAGCAGAATATCCCGCACTGACTGGCGCAGATGGTCCGTATCAGTAATGGCCTTGCCATTGCCCTGGCTCATGCCGATATACAGCGTCATACCGGGCCTCCTGACGTATCGCCGCCGGACTTCACACCGGTGTGACCGTGTTTATCCACCACGATCCCGTTGGAACTCATCGCGCCTCCGCCCTGGGTGACACTGCCATTGATCACCATCTCGCTGTTAATGCGCGTGGTATCAGCCTCCAACACAAACTCACCGGTTTTGAGGGTGATATTGTCCGCCGCCTCGATCACCATGGATTTGATACCCCGGACGTGCCACCGCCCGGTGGCGGGTTCATACTCAAACCAGCCCCCGTCCGGGTACTCCGTCACGCAACCGTCCACGGAATCCGAGGGCGGCGCAAACTGATTGGAGTAGATGGCAGGCAACGCAAAAGCAGTTTCCAGATTGCCGCCCATGCTCAGCAGCACCACCTGCTCATCCGGCGACGGACACCACCATGTACGGGCACCACCGGCACGCAGCGTCAGCCAGTTAATCCAGTTGGTTTCAAGCTCGCCCACTCTCACCCGGCACAGCCAGTTTTCCCGGTCCACTTCGGTCACGGTGCCGGTGCGGATCAGGTTGGTGATAAGACGCATGATTTCGGTCAGTTGTGCGTTCATGTTGTCAGATTGCATGTGATGTCATTTTTTAAAAACAATGCTTCATTGTCTGGTCTTTGATACAAATACTCATGGACATTAAACTGTGAGGGACCTCGGAATGGAGTTTGATAAAATAAATGCATTCTTAGCCACAGCTATAGGTGGACTAATATTTAAATGGCTTGCGGGTGGAGTATCCTCTTTTTGGGCATGGCTAAATAAGTCCCATCCAGAAGAAGATTTTTTGGTGTCCAAAATCGGCATCACAAAACCAGTTATCAGGCTTAGTTTTTGCAAGTACAAACGAAACACTAAACCGCACACTAAGAACAATAAAATATTTCTCACCATATTTGGTTCTATAGTTATAGCCCTATCCGCTGTTGGTTTTTATCAATTCACGAAACTTGTTATTCAAGGACCAGTACAGTGGATCGATTTTAAATATAAAGAAACAGGTGATTCGTTATGGATTAGACAGGATGAAGCAAGAAACAAGCCAAACAGTCCAAAATGGAATATATCTCCTGACACCTGCCTTAACCAAAAGGCATTAGATAAAATCACATCAATAAAACCCAAAACCATTGAATTCATTTGCGGTTACATGCTAGATCCAAAAAGGCGAGAAGAATTAGGTGTAGCAGCCAATAAAAACTCTCTCGGGCTAATGGTTATGATTCCTATAGCTTATTTATCTCTTCTATTTTTCTTCATGCTTGGCACAGCCATGTTTATTGATTTATATGTAAACGCAAAAATCACCTTATTCAATAAATCAGAAGCAGAGAAAAGTTATCAATACCTAACATGAACTAAAGCCTAACCAGCCAGCGCAGCAGAGTGTCACGGGTAATGGTTTCCACCTCATCATTCACGCCCAACAGGCGGCGCTCTGCGTAGCGGACCTCCGGGCCTTTTCGGCTGACGCGATCCCGCAGGCCATAATGGTGAACACGGGCAATGCGCTGCACCTTGCCATCAAACTGCACGCTGGCGGAGTCCGCACTGGCGGCGGTTTTCAGGTATTTTGTGGTGCGAAGCTTTGCAAACATCTGCCGTTTGATGCGCCCCTTCTTGCTGCGGGCTGTCACCCGGCGCGGCTCATAGCCGCTGCCGTCAGGATTACGCTGCAGCCTGATGTTCTGCTGCTGCGTCCGGCGCAGCTGTTGCGCCAGTTGCCGCATCATACGGCTGCGTGCGGCAGGCTCCAGATTTGCCAGCAGCGCCGTCAGCCAATCATCCACCCTCTGCAGGTCATCCACGTTTCACCGTCCACATTTCTTCGGGTACATCGGGTTCCGGCACCGCTTCTACGCTCGATACGGTGCCGTCTGTGCTGACAATCACGCGCTCCGTGAGCTGCAGATTGAGGCTGAGATCACACAGATCGTTGTTCAGGATATCGACGTCAAAGGTAAAAAGTTTTTCGCGCAGCTCCGGGTTGTTGATGGCGTCCGGTTGATTGGTCATTAACCAGAGCAGCACGGGTGCCATCACTAAATTCTGGTTGCCGCTAAAATCTTCAATCACCACGTTCAGGGTGTAGCGATATTCCCATGACATTGAACGGGCGCCGGTTGCGACCAGCGAACCGTTATCAACAAAAAGGTGCAGCTTGTCCGGGTTGTCACGAACATACGCCACCGATTTATTCAGGGCGTTGCGTAAAGACTGCGGCTTGTTCACTGTCTCGCTCCTGACACGCTATGATCGTGTCCACTTTGTCGGCACATACTGCCCAGGCGGCCTCAGTCTCATCCAGCACCTGGTTCAAATCCCCATTACTGCGCGGCGCTGACCTGTCCAGGCGGCATTGCGTCACTTTTGGACAACCACTCACGGTAAGCTGCACCTCCGGCGAGGGCCGGGCGCTCCCGCAGCCGGATAATGTCAGCAGGCAAAGGAGTGTCAGCCCAGCGGCGTAAATCCTCGTTTTCACGTTTTAGCTCCTCGATCTGGCGCTGGCGACTGCGCAACAGCGCGGAAGTCTCCTCCGCTGCAGCATAAAGTTGCATCTGCGCCCGGCTGTTGGTTTCAGTAAGAATGGACAGGCTGATGAGCTGGCTGCTTTTCTTCGCCAGCTCCTGCTTGTTATTTTTAAGCGCCTCAGACTGCGTCCCGATGGTGTGACCGGCATTGTTAAGCCGCCATGACTGCCAGCCCAGCAATGCCAGCACCAGAGCCAGGATCACCGCCAGCGCGCGCGTCATGCCCCTGCCCCTTTAAGACACCAGGCAAGCTCACGGGCGCGCCTGTTTTCCAGCCCTTTACTCCTTTGACCATTTACATAAATCCAGCGGGGGAGCTGGTTGCACGCCTGCCACCATTGCTGGCGATTGATGTAAGAAACCATTGTTGACCGGCAGATTGCCCCCGTTCCGACATTAAAGCCGATACTGATCAGGGCATCGTAAACATGCTGAGGTGGCTTAACCTGCAGGCAGGCTTCAATCCTTTTTTCCGTCAGCAACACGTTATTAATCAGCCCCTGCGCGGCCTGTCGCTCCGTTATAGTTTTGCCCGGCACTACCCCGGACGTATTGCCGATCCCGTCAGTCCAGACCCCGGCGCTGCACTGGTACGGCTGCAGGCGGCACCCTTCGAAATCAGCAATCAGTTTCAGCCCCTCGACGGAGGTATGAAGCGACTGAAAGCCCGGCAGCGTGGCGGCAATCGCCAGCACCGCGCCGACCAGGCAACGCTTAACGATTGAAGGACTCATATTCCCCCCTGGATATTCTGCCGTCCCGCAGCAGCTGGTAGGCTTTCCAGCGTAAATAACAGGTCACCGCTGCAGTAATAATCCCCAGCGCAAGACCGGTAATGGTCGATACATCTTTAAGAGACAAATCGCCGAGCCATGCCAGAAGCAGGGCAACGCAGTAAGTAATAAAGGCGCTGATTCGTTCAAGCGTCATAGTTCAGTCCCATAACTGGACAGTCTGCGCAGTGGTTGATGCCGTGATATCCGGCAGATCTACCTGCAGCCCGTGCGGTAAAAAGGGGCCATATTCAGCCAGCCCCGGATTCGCCTGCAGCACCTGTTCAGTGACTCCCTGCGTGCGCCCGTAATGGCGCCAGCAGAGTGCGTCCACCGTGTCATACTGATGCGCACGCACTTTCATCAGATAAGCTCCACCGTGCAGTGCGGTGCATCCTGCACCCGGCTGATGGCCCAGCGGGCATCACGCCACAGATCGCCGCTGACCTCCGCCAGTTCCTCCCCTCGCTTTACCCCGGACGCCGTGGCGTCATAATCCTGGTAACGCTCATTGAGCACGGCGCGCGCCCAGCAATACACGGCGTTGAGGTAGTGCTGGATGCGCTCGCTTTTTCCGTCCAGCATTTCCGCCGGCACGTCAGCCAGATCCCGGTAGCCCAGCATCTTCTGGCGGTTGCGGAAGTCGTACAGCTCAGCGTTAACTTCGGAAATGGCTGTCAGCGCAACCTGCCGGAGACGGGGCTGCGTCACCGTGCCGTCAGTGCGCATCACACTGCGAAATTCCGACAGGTCCACATCAGGCCAGAACGGCGTATTTTTAATAACGTCCGCCTGTTCCGGTGCCTGTTCTGGCGCAATAAACTGCATGCGGCTTTCTCCTGAAATAGTGGGCGGTGGACGGGGTTTTGATGTGGCAGTGCCTTTCGCCATCCCGTGCCGCCCGTGCGCGGGGCACGTTCGTTAGCGGCTGTCACTGCGCAATCTGCGCTCCAGCTGCTGCTTTTCTTTTTTCACGCCGCAGCGGGGATCGAGCTGCAGCGCATGGGTAAGGTGATTAAGGGCAGAGGCCGGGTTGCTATCGGTCAGTACCGCGCCGATGGCTTTGTGCAGGCGTGCCCGGGACTGGTCCGGCATATCCAGATCGGTAGTCAGGTCCAGCGTCTGCAGGAGCAGATCGGCATCAAAACCAGTTGCGGCCAGCAGCGCGCTTTGTGCGGCATCCGCCATTTCTTCCGCCAGAACGGTCTGCACGTTACGGTTGCCCAGCGGCATCACCCAGCCATGGCGCAGCGCATGACGCCCGATTTCCAGCGCACCGGCATAATCACCGGCATCGATACGCCACAGCATCACGTACATCAGCACGTCATCCTGCTGCGCACCTCCGACAGCCAGCACGCCCTCCGCCCAGACGGCATACTTCGGCAGAAGCTCCACCTTGATTGCCGCCTTTTTCACGGTGGACTGGATACCCTTAAGGCGGCGGCGGTCTTCTGCCAGCTGCAGCAGCATCAGGTCATAGCCGGCCGCATGGCGAACACTGCCGCCCTCCCGGGCGGCCTGTTCGGCCTGAATGCGCAGGCGGTGCTGCCGTGCGGGACTCAGGCTCATGCGTTACTCCCCACCTTCCGGCGCAGCTGGCGCGGTGAAGTCACCGATAGTGATGTTTTCGACCAGGGCCGCGCAGCGGTAGTCTTCAATCACGTACGCTTCGTTGACGGATTCAAAGTTCTCAATCCGGTCACGTTTCGGGTTGTCGATAACAGAACGGCGGCGGGTGTCCTCCTGCCAGTAAATGGAGAGGTTATCCAAACGGGTGATCAGCAGGGCATTGGCCGGGAAGAACGGCGCACGCACCGCCTGCAGGCCGCCCATGCGTTTCTGGCTGATAATCAGATCGGCGGCAATTTTCTCGCTGTTTTCCTGCTCTTTGTTAACCAGCGGGAAATACTTGTCAGACAGCAGCTCGCGGCCGCAGATAACAACCAGCTCGTCATCATCCTGGTAAACCACGTCGATCAGCTCGTTAACCGCATCCATCACCACGGCGTCCAGGTTGACATAGTCGCCGCCCTTGCCCACCTTCACCGCGCCTGCCGTGGTGGTGCCGTCCTGGGTGGTACTGCCCATAACGTGGTCCGGCGCGTCTTCGCGGATTTTCTGCAGCCAGCCCTTATTCACGTCCTGCAGCAGTGGGTTTTCAGCGCGGTTAGAGGTTTTGGCACGCTTCACACCGTTAAAGCCGATCATGATGCGGTCCAGCGCCTGACGCTTTATGATGGCGTTACGGATACGCACCTGGAAGTCCTGGAATTTCGCCCACAGGTCCAGCTTTGCGTAGGTCAGCACCGTGTCAAAGTTGGTCTGTTCGCATTTATATTCCACGTCCTCCATCAGCATCGGATCGGTAGGTTCGCGCTCTTTGGTGGTGGTGTCGGTGGTTCCGGCAATGGTGGAGCCAACGCCCAGGCCAAGCAGCTGGCCGGACTGCTCATCAACAGGCGAGACATTAATGAGCGTCAGGAAAGCGGCGGACTGCTGGATCTGGTCTTCCAGCGTCTGCTGCACGGACGGCTCAACGGTGAACTTGCTGGAAAGTTCTTCAACTTCCACCAGGTTCAGGCGCGCCAGCTGCTGCAGGTAGGCGTTAAAGGCAAAGCGGGTTTTCTTTTTCATCGGGTTTTATGCTCCATCAGCAATTGGTCAGGTTGCCTGCCGGTGCGTCACCGCCCGGCGCGCGCTGGCGGTAATCTTTACGGCTGTCTTCACGGCTCAGTTGCTGCTGAAGCTCGGCAAAGGCGGCCTGCTGCTCCTGCAGGGAGGATTCAAGCTCAGAAATGCGCGCGTCCTGGTCGGATAGGGATTTATCGGTGCGCTCGCTCAGGTTCTGCTGCTCGGTGGCGACCAGCTCAACGGCTTTGTGCACGTCTGAAAAACGCGCATCGTCGGTCTGCTCTTTTTTGGTAAACAGCGCGGATACGCGGGCAAAGAGGGAGGGCTTTTCGTCCTGGTTTTCTTCCAGTTCAATCAGCGTTTCTTCAGCGGCGGTAAATAGGTTTTCAGGGCTTAGCTTGCGGTTAGCCAGCGGGTTCTGTTTGGCGGTGGCACTGAAAGCCAGCATCTCGGTGCCCAGGCTCGCCGGATCGTCAGTGGCAGCCAGGCCGACAAGGTAGGCCTTGCCGGTGTCAGCAAATTTCGGGCTGACTTCCATAGAGGTGAATTGCTTTTGCCACTGCTTAATCAGACTAATCAGGTCAGGCGACGGGTTAATTTCGGCGTACAGCGCCATTTTCCCTTTTAATGGCCCTTCCGTGATTTCTTCGGCGGTTAAGCCGGTGACATGCCCATAACGCTTAAACGTGCCATCCGGCGAATAGCCTTTAATGTGCTCAAGGTTAATTTGCGCCGTATACACCGCAGGGTTGTAGCTGGCCGCCATTTGTACCAGCCATTCGCGCTGGATTTCGCGCCCGTCGGTGGTGGCACCTTCCACCCCGATGCGGAAACGCTTTGCTTTCACTGTCATGAGCCGTGCTCCGTTAGAAAAAACTTACTGGAGCCTTATGTTTGCGGTGATGGGGGAAGTGAAACAACGCGCGGCGCTTGTACGGTCAGCCACACAAACCGCAGCCGGGGAAAGCCGCCGGGCAAGGCCGTATGTTTGGGCCATGAACACGACAATGACCCCCGCAGACCTCGATCCCCGTCGGCAGGCCATGATGCTGTACTTTCAGGGATACCGCGTAGCCCGCATTGCAGAAATGCTGGGCGAGAAAGTTGCAACCGTGCACAGCTGGAAAAAGCGCGACAAGTGGGGTGAGTATGGGCCGCTGGATCAGATGCAGCTCACCACCGCCGCGCGCTACTGCCAGCTCATTATGAAGGAGCAGAAAGAAGGGAAAGACTTCAAGGAAATTGACCTGCTGGCGCGCCAGTCAGAGCGTCATGCCCGCATCGGCAAATTTAACGACGGCGGCAACGAGGCCGACCTTAACCCCAACGTGGCGAACCGCAACAAAGGCCCACGCAAGCCACCGGAAAAGAACGTATTCAGCGACGAGCAGACCGAAAAGCTGCAGGAGATTTTCCACAGCTCGATGTTCGCCTATCAGCGCCACTGGTGGGATGCGGGCAACCGTCACCGCATCCGTAACCTGCTCAAGTCCCGCCAGATTGGCGCGACCTTCTTCTTTGCCCGGGAGGCGCTGATTGACGCCATCACCACCGGGCGCAACCAGATTTTCCTTTCCGCCAGTAAGGCCCAGGCGCACGTCTTTAAGCAGTACATCATCGACTTTGCAAAAGAGGTGGATGTAGAGCTGAAAGGCGATCCGATGACGCTCAGCAACGGCGCGTGCCTGTACTTCCTCGGCACCAACGCCCGCACAGCGCAGAGCTACCACGGCAACCTGTACCTGGATGAATATTTCTGGATACCGAAATTCCAGGAACTGCGCAAGGTGGCCTCCGGTATGGCCATTCACAAGAAATGGCGGCAGACCTACTTTTCAACCCCATCCAGCCTGACCCACAGCGCCTATCCGTTCTGGTCCGGCGCGCTGTTCAATCGGGGCCGCGCCAAATCGGACAAGGTGGATATTGACCTGACCCACGGCAATCTGGCCCCGGGCCTGCTTTGCCCGGACGGTCAGTACCGCCAGATCGTCACAGTGGAGGATGCGGTGCGCGGCGGCTGTAACCTATTCGACCTGGACCAGCTGCGGATGGAGTACAGCCCTGACGAATACCAGAACCTGCTGATGTGCGAATTCATTGACGATCTGGCGTCAGTGTTCCCGCTGAGCGAGCTGCAGGCGTGCATGGTGGACAGCTGGGAAGTCTGGTCTGACTTTCAGGCGCTGGCACTGCGCCCGTTTGGCTGGCGCGAAGTCTGGATCGGCTATGACCCGGCGAAGGGTACGCAGAACGGCGACAGTGCCGGGTGCGTGGTGGTAGCACCACCCACGGTGCCGGGCGGCAAATTCCGCATTCTGGAGCGGCACCAGTGGCGGGGGATGGACTTCCGCGCCCAGGCTGACGCCATTAAAAAGCTGACCCAGCAGTATAACGTGACCTATATCGGCATCGACTCGACCGGCGTCGGCCACGGCGTCTATGAGAACGTTAAGGCGTTCTTCCCGGCGGTCCGGGAGTTTGTCTACAACCCCAACGTAAAAAACGCCCTGGTGCTTAAGGCATACGACATTATCAGCCACCGGCGCCTGGAGTTTGACGCCGGGCACACCGACATTGCGCAGTCCTTTATGGCAATCCGCCGCGCCACCACCGCCAGCGGGAACCGCCCAACCTACGAAGCCAGCCGCAGCGAAGAAGCCAGCCACGCAGACCTGGCCTGGGCAACGATGCACGCACTGTTTAACGAACCGCTGCAGGGCGAGGCCGCCAATACCAGCAACATTGTGGAGATTTTTTAATGAGTGAACACGACGCCCTGACCAGCACCGCGCCAGTGCAGGAAGCCGCGCAGCAGAAGAACACAACTCACGCCGAAGCGTTCAGCTTTGGCGATCCGATCCCGGTACTGGACCGCCGCGAACTGCTGGACTACGTGGAATGTGTGCAAATGGATAAGTGGTATGAGCCGCCCGTGAGCTTTGACGGGCTGGCCCGCACCTACCGCGCCGCCGTGCATCACAGCTCGCCGATTGCCGTTAAGCGCAACATTCTGACCAGCACGTTTATCCCACACCCGCTGCTGAGCCAGCAGGCATTCAGCCGCTTCGTGCAGGACTATCTGGTGTTTGGTAACGCCTATCTTGAGAAACGGACGAACCGGCTCGGCGGCATTCTGTCGCTGGAACCATCACTGGCGAAATACACCCGCCGCGGGATCGACCTTGACACTTACTGGTTTGTGCAATATGGCATGACCACACAGCCCTATGAGTTCACCAGAGGCAGTATCTTTCACCTGATGGAACCGGACCTGAACCAGGAGATTTACGGCCTGCCGGAATACCTGTCCGCCATCCCCTCCGCCCTGCTGAACGAGTCCGCTACGCTGTTCCGCCGGAAGTATTATATCAACGGCAGCCACGCGGGTTTTATCATGTATATGACCGACGCCGCGCAGAACCAGGAGGACGTGAACAACATCCGCCAGGCCATGAAAAGCGCCAAAGGGCCGGGCAACTTCCGCAACCTTTTTATGTACTCACCCAACGGCAAAAAGGACGGCATTCAGATCATCCCGCTGTCAGAGGTGGCGGCAAAGGATGAGTTTTTGAACATCAAGAACGTGAGCCGCGATGACATGATGGCAGCGCATCGCGTGCCGCCGCAGATGATGGGAATTATGCCGAGTAATGTTGGAGGATTTGGTGATGTGGAGAAGGCGAGTAAAGTCTTTGTCCGTAATGAACTAATGCCACTTCAAAAAAGTTTAGAGGAGATTAATAACTGGCTTGGCATCCAAGTAATTAAATTCGATGATTACAGTTTGTAGAGTACAAGGTGGCAACGCCACCTATTTATTTAAAAACGTATACTCTTGTGCAGGAGTAATCCGCGCGGAAAACACAGGCATTAGTTTGTTTCTAGCCATAATATAATATGACCTTTTTTGATCATTTTTTATACACAACAGCATCGCATGAGCATCATTACCTTCAACAGGAGCATATTTAGTTGAAAATAAAGCTACCCCATTTTCATCCAAAACACTGTTTACTTTTGGGTGTTCTACTTCTGAAAAGAATACATTTTTCCTGGTCCTATCGTCCGGACCATTCTTTTCTTGAGCTCTATTCTTCTGGATATGAACTCTTTTCAAAACAACAGTTTCGCTTGCTAAGCGTTTAATATCCAAACTTAAACCTCTATCTTTGAGATCAGAAGTTGGAATAGCGTTATTTTCCAATTGATTAAGCTCTCTATTATAATGCTCAGAGTCAAAAAGCGTTCTGATGAGCACATCATCATTTAATATATCTTTAACTTTCTGGCCCCGAACTTGATCACCACGACAAAAGCTCCAGCATTTTTGTAGAAAAGCCTTTATCGATGGAAACATCATCATATTCCTCTTCCCCATTGAGTTTATTCTTGTAGTAATAGGAGTATTCACCCTCACCAAAGAATGCCATATCGATTAAGTAGCCATCTGTATTCCAGTAAAAGTTTACCTCACCATCTGCTACAGCACGAATCTTAGGTGCCCTCAAAGAATGTTTTTCAATCACATTAATTAAAATACTTTTAGCTTCATTGATTGCCTCAGCATTGGGAGCTACTGAGTCGGTCCCTAACCAGCCATCCCGCAAAAATCTAAAACTCTCTAATATATTAATCAAGCCAGATTTTTCAAAAAGCAAAAATTGTCTATCACTTAATAACTTAGCGAACAGAATACCACTTGACAACTCCGAGAAATAGTTATCCACCTTAACATGACCAATAAAACTATTAGTCGCACTGAGTATTTCTCGAGTTATTTTACTTTCAGCTTTTTTAGGATTAAGTAAACGATCATACTCCGCAAATCCGTGAATGAGATCCATACCAACGGTTAATCCACGGACATATGTTTTGGTACCTTCCGTTAAATTAGAACTACCAAAAAAACCACCTTTACCAGACTCAAAAGATGTCGGATGTATATTTACACAAACACTAGTCATATTCCGCCCCCAATAACTCCAGCGCTTCATCCGTTAAGAATGAAAAGAAATATTCCTTAGTTATCATATGTAATTCATCAAGTCCACTTGACAATTCACTTTCAAATGAAGCCAAGTCTTTTGAAATTACATTCCTAATACAATCGACGTCAATAAGGAAACCTTCCCTACTTTTGATTGAAGGGTTTGCAAATTCTGCTTTAGCACTTCCAGCCATTTGAATGACAACAACACTATCAGCATTGAATATCTCGGTCCTTGCTTGAGATGTATTAAAATCCAATCTAAAGTTACCCATTGATAAATTGACATTCAACATTTTATCAAGCGAAGAACAATTTTCAGGTTCGATAATATCTATATACTTCAATGAGAACCTTACTACTCTATTTATAAGTGAGTAATTTATAACCTTTCTGTAAACATCCATTATAGCAAATTTGAACTTATCCCATCCTTCATAAGGAACATTGTAGATTAGCTGTAAAACCTTATCACCAATGTGAACCTGAAATTTTTCAGTTTCAAGAATAACTAATGGAGCATAAATAAAATTAGGATCAGTATTTCTAATACTTTCTGGTATTTCAGAAACAGGTGTTTTGGTGATAGTAGCCCCTGGCATGTGATTAAATAGCAAGCCGGGTAAAATACTCGAAAGCGGTACAACGCTTTCAAATCTCATTTCAAATATAACACCTACTAATAGGTCTTTCCTTAACCGTGTAGGAAGTTTTCTGGTCATTGCATCCTCACCAATACATACGTTATTGAGTAAATATAACAATCCTGTGCAGTATCTCAACTACAAGTATTTGCTAATGTGTTCAGTTTAACATCTTAGGCAGAGAAAGCCACTGCGCGCGCTCGTATCCCCGCCACGCCTGCCCGCTTTATGGGTTGGTTTTCATGCACTTGCATGACATAAGCAAAAGCCCGCCAGTTCTGGCAAGCCTCAGCAAAAACGATCCTCTAACGATCATGCGTTTTCATGCAGCATAGACATGCACAACAGCACTAACGCCTCGCATCGCTCGTTGTTCAACCTTGCTAGCGTCAGAATCAAGTCCTAACGCCAGCAACGTTCCTATGCCTAACTGGGGAGATCCATGGAACGGTTGTACTCATGAGTACGGATTTTCGCCATCAACTCATCAGTCAGCTCCGAAACCCACTGGATAGCAAGCCGCTTCTCTTCATCATCACACTCACTAGCCGCTACAAGCTTCACAAAAAAATCAATGCGCTGGAGTTTCAACGACTCCAAAAAATAGTCCTGCATCTTCCCCTCCAATCAAAACAACTGTATATAAACACAGTATATAATTAACCCTCAAATGTAAATTGTTTTTTCTATGTTTCAAACAGATGGCTCGAATGCGATGCTTTACAAGAGACGACGGAATGAGGAAAAAATCGATGCGTAAAGCATGTATTGAACTTATGGCAGGAACTAACGCGGCCTGCCTGGTTGCAGGTGAACTAGGCACTGGCCGCTGCCTTTACTTGGTTGTAGTGATGGAAGACATATTTGGTAAACCTACAACAGAACAATGGCTAAAATCCTTAAGGCTCTGCGAGGCCAAAGCGGCTGAACTGAAGTATGAAGTTGCCCGCATTCGCGGTAAGAATCTGGCTGGCTTGTAACCCTTCAATCTAAGGCGCCTTAGAACCACTGGCGCCATTTATCATCTTCCTGCAACCGCTGATTCCGATAAAACAGGCGCATCCCTGCTCCAGACGGGATACTACCGCCACGCAAAAGCAGATCAACTTCCGCATTGCTTGCATCAAACCCTCTGGAACTCAGTTCTGCCTGAAGCTGCAGGCGCTGCTGCTCCGAAATACTCTGTTTGTATGCTTTTTTCCGCTTCGGTTTTATCAGTCTTAACCTGGTTGTCAGCTCCCGGCGTTCCTTCTGGCCCATATTGTGTAGGTAATCCTGCAGTTCCTTCTCGTTCATGGTTTTAATATCTGGCAGATCCCCCCCTCTCTGGTTCAAATTTTCAACAGGGGGACAGTTATTGCCACGAGTCCAAGGGGCGCAAGCGCCCTGGTCGGCTTCCGCCTCCTGAACGTCAACGGCCTTGCGAACCTTTTTCCACTTCACCGCGTGCGTGCAAATCTTGCCCTCTGCAATCGGGGACCAGATACCATAGATACGGATACCGTGATCGCCGTAGGCGCTCGGTTCGTCGTTAAGCTCATAAGCTGTGCGGACAAGGTGATGTTTGCGGGGAACCAGCACACCGCCCTGCTTCATGATATAGGTGGCAAAGCAGCCCGCATCAGCTGCCGCCAGCACCGCATCCAGACGCGGGTTATCCAGTACTGGTGCGCCCGCTTTGCGTTCACCCTGCACTCTCGCCGCCTGACCAGCCAGCAAGCGCAGCTCTCGGTATGCCTGACGCCCCGGAATACCAAAGAAACGGAACTGCTGGACACGATGCAGTGACGCCCAGGCGCTGACATGCTCGGCGCTGTCACGCAGTGATCTGCCGGTTTCTTTGCTGATTTCTTTAGCCAGCCCCCGCCCGTCAATGTTCTTGCTGATGTATTTGGCAATGTAGCTGGTCGGCGTGCCCTTGCGCGGGTTGATTAGCTCGGACTTGAAGCGCGGCCCCGTATTGGTGCCCAGCTCTTCGCGGTCTTCACGGATGGCAAACTTGCGCAGCATCGCAGTGATGGAACGGCGGTCTTTTTTGCGCATGAAGCACAGAAGATGCCAGTGCACGGTGCCGTCATGGTGCGGCTCTGCCACGCGGACGCCATACCAGCGCAGCCCGACCTTGTGCATGGCCTTGCGGAAAGCGGCGAATGTATCAACCAGATAGTCACTGCTCTGCCTGACAGTGGCACTGGTCCACTTCGGATTAGGTCTGCCGTTGTTAAGAGTTGCGTGGAAGCGTGACGGGCAGGTGATGGTATAAAACACCGCACAGTCTCCGCGCATTTCCGCGATCAGCTCCAGCCCCTTAACACAGGCCATCATTTCATTACGGCGGTGTGCCGGGTTGCTGTTGCTGGCGTTCACCACGTCTTCCATGTCCAGCGTATCGCCGTCTTCATTAATCAGCTCATGCGAGCGGAAGAACTCCAGCGATTTGCGGCGCTGCTCGCGTTTGTGGATCACAGCTTCATAGCTGACATACGGGGACGCTTTTTTATTGACCAGGCAGACAGCGCGCAGCTGTTCTTCCCGCCATTCACACCGCATCTGCCACAGCTTGCGATACCACCAGTCCGCGCAAAGCATACGGGCAAGCGAGCCCGGAATAAGCTCGTATGGGACCGGCTTACGGCGGTGCTTTTTAGGGCGCAGCTGCTCGAAAGCAGGAGGGATAACATCAAGGCGCATGGCCTCAGCGGCCACCCTTTCCCATGACCGGCGGATCTCTTCCGGCGTAACGTTTTCATCCGTAAACAGCTCACCGCAGGCAGCATCGAGACACATGCTCATGTGTGCCGCCACCAGGGTAGATAACCGCTTGACCTGCTCCTGGTTCATTTCCGGCAGGACCAGCAGGCCCTCCAGCCCGTCGTGGCTTGCCATAAAACGGAACGAGGCAGAAACTTGGCTGGTACGCACGCGCTCCAGGCGTTCAAGGCACGGCCTGATGGTTTCACGCAGATAGCGGGAATATGCCTTCGGCTTGCCCAGGCCCTCGAAATATTTAATCCGTTCAAGCAGCGGCTTACTGATATGCGCCGGTTGGGCGCTCACGTCAGCAACGATGACCAGATCGGGGTTGAATTTCTGCTGCTCGCGGGCCATTTTGGCGCGGCTTATCAGCTGATCCTGCTCCATTTCTCGCTGAACAGGATCACGGGATTCATTGTAGAAATAGCGTTCCCAGACCTCATTACTCAGGGCCTCGCGGCGCAGCTGCTCCTGCTCGTTATCCGCAGCATAGAGAGAAATCAGGTTTGAAAGCGCAGAAACCGGCGCTTCTTCCGCCGGGTCCATATAGGGGTTAATCGCCTTTTTAGGTACATTCCAGGCAAAAGCAGCGGCGGAATCTTCTGCACCGCCGTGCTTTTCAACTTCGTGATGACTCACGCGCGCACCTCATGCACGATCGCGTAATCAGGGCCGCCGGCTGGATCAAAGCCAGCCCATACTTTCGGTTTGAGTACAGCAATCAGTTCGTCTGCGGTTTTCCCTTCGCCTGCAGCAATACCAATGCTGCGTTTTACGTTAATGCGGTTATGCGTGAAATTGCGATACAGGGAACGAGTCAGGAAAGTGTCGCTGTTCGAAACGATGACCGGATGGCCTTCTGATGCACGGCGCTCAAGAATAGAGGCCAGATGATACTGATCGTCCTCAGTAAAACCGGCAGTGTGATAGCCACTGAAAGTACCGTCATAAGGCGGATCGCAATAAATAACATCCCCAGGCACTAATAATGCCAAAGTTTCGTCATAGCTGGCGCAAATGAGCGTGGCGCGGGTAGCTTTTTTAGCAAAAGCGAGTATTTCATTTTCAGGAAAATACGGTTTTTTATAATTACCGTAAGGGGCGTTAAACTCACCCTTTTTGTTATAACGGCAAAGACCACGGTAACAGTGGCGATTTAAGAATAAAAACAGCGGCGCGCGCCATTCAGGGTCTTTATCATGATTGAATGAATCCCGGCTATCATAATAACCATCTTCACTATTGAATATTTTAAACAGATGTTTGGCACGCTCAATAAAATCTGATGCGTTTGTTGCTATCTCCCGATATAGATTTATTAAATCAGGGTTAATATCCGCGACAAGATAATGAGGATAGTCTGTTGCCATCATCACAGCGCAGGAACCCGCGAAAGGTTCAACCAATCGCGGGCCAGCTGGGAGATACTTTTTCAGTTCGGACATAATGGCGGTTTTGTTTCCCGCCCATTTCAGGATAGTGCTCATACAATGCCTCCGTTGTAGTGCTTGCCTTTAAGTTCTGCGATTTCCTGACAGGTCACACAGCACTGCACGCCCGGAATAGCGCGACGGCGAGCTGGCGGGATGGGAGCATCACACTCCGCACAGAGAACACGGGAAACGCCCGGCACTCTGGCGCGGGCATTGTTAATATGGCGCTCACGATCTTCCTGTTCGCGCTGCTGGGCGAGGTCCATTGAATCAGCCATTAATACAACTCCTGCGCTTCGTTCTGGATTCGTACCGCTTCAACGCGAAGCAGTTCGGCCGCCTCGATATGGCTCAACTGACGTGAAACGATACGCACGGCCAGACTATCCAGACGAGCCGCCATTGCATCAGCACGGCAACGGCGCTCATCCAGGCGCGTTTCATTTAACAAAGCGAACAGACCAGCATCGTCTGGGCCTGTTTTCGTTGAGTGGGTTTTAGTATTTTTCATATTCATTTCCTCAGAACGCGGGCAAAAAAATGCCCGGCGGGTTTACGCCATAAAAAACGGGTTAATTACTTAGATATAACCAGAAACAGGGACAGGCTTACTTTTAATTTGGTTGATAATTTCAGCCTGCAAACCTTCTTTAAATTCTTTGCAGCATTCCCATTCAGGATCGACACGCAAAACAGCACCATCACGGGTTTTAATTTCAAAACCTTCCGCCATATTCGGGATGATCACGCCTAGAATAATTCTCAGCTCATTACGAGACATATTTCACTCCTTTAATAATTAAACGAGCAATGCGAATAATTAAAAAAGCTGACGGCTTTGCCGTTTTTGTTTTCAGCCCGTTTAATAATTTGGACTGATCGCGGCACGGATGCCAGCGCTTGCCGTTATCTCCTGCAATCCAGCCGTGGCCGTAGTGCATTGCCGGGCTTTGCTTTACCAGGAGCGAGGCAAAAGAGGGTTCGTTTTTCAGCATGACCACCTCACATAAACCCGAAAGTCGCACTGATACCTGTAACCGTATCAATTGTGCTGGCCATGGCTGGGTTAGCCTGCAGGCGCGCCTGCATGGAGATCGCAGCCAGCGCCATAAGGCGGGTGACAGAGTTGATGCTGCCAATCACATCACGGCGGCCAGCTGTAGTCCCTACTTCGCCGGACACAGCACCTGCAGCCACACGACCGATTTCAGCTGTCGCGCTCATGACGTAATGCGGGAGTTTTTCTTTTGCCACTTCGTTCGTAGGTACACACGGCAGGCAATGAATCTGAGCCAGGAAACCATCAACCAGCGTGGAGTCCTCAGTGATATCCGTCAGCAGCCAAATTTCCAGCGGTGTGAGCTGATGGGGCTGCTCAGGGTTAAGCTTGTTGCGCAGGGTCTGGACCTTCATTCCTGCGCGCTCTGCCAGCTTCACCATATTGTGACGCAATGCGAAAGCACGGCAGGCTTCATCAAAGTGTGGATGTTTGGAAACACGATAATCAAACATGATGTAAATCCTTTTCTATCCCAAAATGGAACTATCAGGCTTGCATTGTGACTTCGCAGCCTTGGGCCGCTTCCATCGTCAACGCGAACATGTTGATTTCGATAAGGCTGTTAACTCCGGCTTTTTTCCTGATGGGTAGGCGGTTTTCGCGGATCATCTGGCGGGCATAGCTAGGCTTGTAACCAGTGCGGCGGCAGAACTCATCCAGTGTGATGAACGGCTCAGATACCACAAGGTTGATGCTGGGGCGCATTGAAAAATTACGATTCATGATGCACTATTCCTCAGTTTGTGTTTTAAAACTTCACTATTCGGAACTATTCGCAATCATTCCGAACACCACAAAACCGATGATAGGATCGCATTTTAAATATGTCAAACACAAAAGAAACCCCAAGGGCGATCTCACATTACAACTTCACATCTCAAAGTGGAGGTAAAGAAGCAATTACTCGCATTCTTCAGGCTTATGGATTCAGTACTAGACAGGCTTTGTGCGATCATCTAGGAGTATCTCAAAGTACAATGGCAAACCGTTGGATGCGCGATACTTTTCCGCACGACTGGCTTATTGCATGTCACCTAGATACTGGCGCATCTATGCTTTGGCTTACTACAGGGCAAGGCAGCCCCACCACAAAAACAATCAATGACAGTGGATTGCTTTTGCAATTAAAAGAAATCTCAAACGGGATTTACTCATCATCTGAACAGGTCCGTTATGACGCCTGCCTTATCCCCGCAGATTCAACAGCTCCTTTCTTGGTGAAGTTTGAAAAGGCTTTCTATCTTGTGGATGAGTTCAAGGGAGAAATCAATGATGGAATCTGGTTGATTAAATTAGATGGTTTTCTGAGCATCAGGCAAGTTTATCGCCTTCCAGGCGGGCGCTTACGTGTAGAGAATGGCCCAGCATCCTTTGAATGCACCCCATCGGATATTGAAGTTAACGGTAGAGTGATCAGCAAAACAGCATTTACAGAATGATCGAATACGACTTTATATGGAAATGAGTTGAGGCTACTAGCATGAAAAAATTAATGGCAATCGTAACGTTAGGTTTAGTGTTTTTGGCAACACAGCCCTCATATGCACGCAATTATCCATGCTCAGGGAAAAAAGGTGGCGTCTCACACTGTACATCTGATGGCAAGTTTGTTTGCAATGACGGCACTATCAGTAAATCAAAACGAATTTGCTCTAAAAACTGATTATGGCTGTTTCAAAGTTAGCTAATGGTAAGTGGCAGGCTCAGGTCTTCCCTAACGGTAGGGATGGGCGGCGCATCCGTCGCCAATTCGCCACCAAGGGGGAAGCCATGGCTTTTGAGCGCCACATTAAGGATCAAGCGCAGGACAAGCCTTGGTTAGGAGAAAAACCAGATAAGCGTCGAGTAATCGATCTGGTTGAATTGTGGTTCAACACTCATGGCATTACGTTGGCTGATGGTGAGAAGCGGCGAACCACAATGGTATTCGCCTGCGAGTCGATGGGAAACCCGCTCGCAACCGAGTTTAACGCAAAGATTTTTGCATCTTATCGCGAGCAGCGATTAAGTGGAAAGATAACCCGCTCCACTCGAGTGAAGACGGTTACGCCTCGCACAGTAAATTTAGAACTGGCATATTTCAGGGCGATGTTTAATGAACTGCGCCGGTTGGACGAATGGACCGCTCCAAATCCGTTAGAGAATATGCGCGAGTTTAAAATCAGTGAGTCGGAGATGGCGTATCTTACCAATGAGGAAATTAGAACCCTTCTCGCCGAATGTGAGAAAAGCCGCTCTAAAGACCTAACTACCATTGTGAAAATCTGCTTGGCAACTGGCGCACGATGGAGTGAGGCAGAAGGTTTAAAAGGAAACCAAATCCGCGCCGGCCAAATCATCTACGTTAAAACCAAAGGCAAGAAAAATCGCGCGGTTCCGATAACTGAAAAATTACAGGTTGAGCTACCATCAAGCAGGAAGGCACAGTTGCTTTTTAAACCATGCTATTCAGCTTTTAGAAAAGCTATGCAACGTGCTGGTATTGAGACACCAGCTGGACAGCTTACGCATATTTTGCGTCATACCTTCGCGTCTCATTTCATGATGAACGGCGGCAACATACTAGTGCTTCAACGTATACTTGGTCACACAGACATTAAAGTGACAATGCGGTATGCCCATTTTGCACCAGATCATTTATCAGAAGCTATGTTGCTTAACCCTCTTGATAGGCTGGGTTAATAATGGAAACAAGACCTTTTAATATTTTCATACATAATTTCCGACTCAATAACTTCGAGTAAAAAATCACAAATTTATACTGAGGTAAAAATGAAGTATAGAGAAAGTCAAACTGACTTAAGTTTAAGGAAATGGTTTTCAAATTCACTAGAGCACGCGCTTTTAAGAAAAGTAGCTCTTGAGCACGGAAGGTTACGCTCCTTATCTTCATTTGAAATTAAAATAGATTATCCATTGCTAGCGATAGCGGGAAGAAATGGCTCTGGAAAATCGACTTTATTAGCTATGATTGCTTGTGCTTATCACAGTGTTGAAGATAAGCATATTATGTCTGGAAAAAGAAAGCCTTACTATACTTTTGCAGATTTCTTCATTCAGCATTCCGACGAAGTGCCTCAAGAAGGAATAGCAATAGGATATCATATTGCCCACAACAACTGGACACCCTCTAAGACACTACCCACAGGAAAAGGGATTGGCAGGCAAATACGTTTTAAAAAGAAAGGAGGTAAATGGAATAATTACGACAAGAGAGTCAAACGTCAAGTTATCTTCTTGGGAATTGAACGAATAGTTCCACACAGTGAAAAAAGTCAATCCAAGAGTTATGCTAAGTTATTTATATTTAATGGCTATGAGTTAGGGTGTGAAAATGAAATAAGAGAAAACGTAGGTTATATACTTAACAAAAAATATGATGATTTTAAATTTGTTTCACACTCAAGATATAGGTTACCAATTGTCACACATGAAGGTAAAACAATATCTGGATTCAACATGGGAGCAGGAGAGAATGCGCTCTTCGAAATATTCTCGATATTATACTCCGCAGAACCTGGAGCATTAATCATTGTTGATGAGATCGAGTTAGGCCTTCATGCGGAAGCGCAGGTTAAGCTTATTGAAAGGTTAAAGTCGGCCTCTCATAAAAGAAAACTACAAATTATATTCACCACTCACTCAGATATAATTTTTGGATGTATTCCAGACGATGCCAGAGTATATATTGAAAATGTTAATTCTAAAACCATAATTAATACTGAAATATCTCCTGAATATGCCTTTGGGAAATTAAGCTCAGAAAACTCTCAAGAACTCGATGTATTGGTTGAGGATGTAGTTGCAGCAAAGCTGTTATCAAGTGTTCTTCCTAGTAATATCCGCTCAAGATTGCAAATTGAAGTAATTGGTTCAGCTAGCTCATTGTCACGTCAAATGGCTGCTATTTTTCAAAGGGGAAAGAAAAATAAGGTAATAACGATTTTTGATGGTGACCAAAAAAGATTGTATAAAGACAACCTAAAATGTGCACATTCTATGCTAGAAAAGAACCACGAAGAGTTCACGCAGTGGTTCTCAGAGAATATAAACTACATGCCCGGCGATGAGTGGCCTGAAAAATGGATTATAAGTAAAAATTTAGAATATGTAGATAATCTTTCAATACTAGTAAATGGGGAACCTGACGTTACTACAGCTGCACTAAATCGCGGTACAGGCTCAGAAAAACATAAAGAATTTTACGAAGCTGCGCTATTACTTGGTGTTAATGAATCTGAAATGCTGGATAGATGTTGTATAAATCTAGCGATGATGTGTCCCGACAATGTAAGTTATCTTGTCGATTTCATAAAAAATAAATTATCTGAATAAGCCTGAATTTTTGGATTTGAAATTTGTCTCCGAGTACGTCCCATAAATTGGCAGCAAAGTGGCAGCAGAGCGCAACTCTATTTGCCACTTTTCATCACTATTCAGCTTAGAAAAAACCTTAAAATCAGTAAGTTATTGATTTTATTTACTTCAAATTGGGACTCTGTAAACCTTGTTACTCTGCTTTTAGAAAAGCCATGCAACGTGCCGGTATTCATACACCTGCTGGACAACTAACGCACATTTTGCGACACACCTTCGCATCTCATTTCATGATGAACGGGGGAAATATTCTAGTACTACAGCGGATATTAGGGCATACAGATATTAAGATTACTATGCGATATTCACACTTTGCTCCTGACCATTTGTCTTAAGCTATGTTACTTAACCCATTAAATATAATGGAATCACAACAAAAACAAACCACAAAATAATTTAACACAATGCGTTCCAAATCATGTTAGTATTAAAAAGCATCAACACTGTATAACATCCACAACAAGAAACCAGCAGCAAGGGAGGATTTATTTTGGAATTAGAAAAATTCAGCTCAAAAAAAATTAAGATTACAGTCGATTACTATGATGATGCTCACAGAAATCTTCTAAACAGCACCAGCAGATATGATCAATACTTCATTGACAATATGAAAAAAATAATAAGCGAGGGGGTTGAAGTCACGGGGGCAGAATATTTAATCAATTCCCTGGTATTTAAACAACACACCAACCCCGAGAAGTACACTCAAAGAAATGATTTAATGAGCGCCATAAGTTCTGCCACTCAATATTTCATAGATGATCTTGAAATATCCAACAATTCCTTACGCGTTCCAGCAAATTCAAATCCAGAAGCCGCAATTGTAATGAAAAGGGTTGGAGAGTCTATTGGTCTTTCTGTAGTTTCCAGAATAATTGGGGTTAACGAGGCAGATTGGACTGTCATTCCAGAATTAGGCGTTAAGGCTTTTGATTTTCGATATGCTGCAACAACTAAAGGGATTGTACAGGTCGAGACAAAGGGTACACACTCCATTGATATTAGCAAGAAAAACAATAACATATACTCACACGCCAGTAGCATAAACGATAAAAAAAATGAAATGTCCACTAACAGCAAACACCCATATCCCGGCGACTATAATTATGGAACTATAGCTTTCTGCCCTAAAGGTGGAAATAAAAATTTGAAATGTTATCTACTTGATCCACCATCAGGTTCGTCTAGAGAACGTTTAGCAGAAGCTATATTAGCTAAAAAATTAGGATTTTATTATAGATTTATGAACTTCATATCTCCTGACTCGAAATTAATTAACTTATTACATGAAAGGACTCTTGCATTTGCCGATGGCAAGTTAAATCTTAACACAGCAAAAAAGCTAGATTACTATGGCACAAGCAAGAGTGGGGATTTTGATGAGAGCTTTTTCTTAAATAAAAAAACAATTAAACTTAATGGGTTAAGAGTATCTGGAGATTGGTTCCATCTCAAAAAAAACTACATTGTTTTTATTGGAATAAAAAACTCAATAATCAATGATATTGTTTTACAAAGTAATGAAAAGTTGTCACAACTTAAATATGAAACTTTCTCACACAATAAAGAAATAATATTCAACATACAGACTGGCTATCAAAAACAACAATTAAAAAGGCTTCAGGAAGAAAACGGAAATATTTATAATTCAAAGGTATTGAAAACAAAAGGTAACATAACTCTTTTGGCAAGTGGTGTAGCAATAGGCATATTGAAAGTAATGGATTAAAAATGCCAACAATTATTGAGCCGTAACCTTGTCTACTGTTTAACGTAAATGCCTTATGAGAGGCTCATCCCTACTCATTCTAGTGGCAACAAAGTGGCAGCAGAGCGCAACACTATGCGCCACTATTGAACAATATTCGGCCTAAAGAATACATAACTATCAGTAACTTACTGATTTTTCACGCTTTGAATTGGGACTCATAATCGCTTGGTCGCTGGTTCAAGTCCAGCAGGGGCCACCAAATTTTATTTTTAGAATCATATAATTAAGCCACTCATATGAGTGGCTTTTTTGTTAAGGGAATTGCGGGTGCCCCCTTTTTGTCCCCTCACTATTTTTTGCAGGCATCCGCCAGGCCGCATTCTGCATAGTAGTGCATGATTTTTTTATTATCCGCCTCTGATTTTTGCCGCTCCGTATGAAAGCAAGTAGCCGACTATCAATGCACCAACACACCCGGCAATCTTCATCCATGTGCTTTCAAACCAGAAGAATGACCCCATAGCAAAAATCACAGCCAGAAAGGTGATGGTTCCCTCAATTGCGTGGGACATTAACGATTTTACAAATTTCATTCTGTATTCCTTTGCAATCAATAGGGTGTCCTTCAATGAACACCAGGTAAGGCTCTAACTGCTGTTCAACGAGAAAATAGACCATATCCAGATTCTCTTTTGACACCCTGGCGTATGTAGAGGGATATTTAGCTTTCATCCGTCTTGACGCTCTGGCTGACTCTTCGATGATTCCCTGAAACATCACGACGTTTAACGCTGCTGAAGCGCTGAACCGAATGAAATGCTTGTACGCCTGGTCAATCGCCAGACGGTTCAACATCAGACTTGCGGTTGACTGTGCCAGAGCTATTTGCCCTGCTGTTCGCCCACCAACGCTCCCGGCTCCGTAACCCAATTTATTGTTTACGGCCTCTTTACCATTATCATTGAGTTTCTGATAGAACGACGTGAAAACGATAGTTATTAGTCTGCGTAATGGTGACTCAGCATTACCCAGGCTCTTGAGCATATAGAAAAAACGCTCCGTCTCAGCCTGGTTTCTTTGTTTAGCGCTATCCCCAGCAAGCCCGCTTCCCTCCCAGCTTCTTACAACACCCATGTAAGCTGTGTTTGGTATGGAGGAGATCCCATCGAGAATCCCTAATGCAACCTGTTTAACATCCATATCTCATCCGTATTGTTCTGAACCCGAACAAAGAATAACCAAAGCTCACGGGCGCTTCCAGACGTAATTTTTCAGTTTTCCAGAAATCCTTAATTTCCCACTGTACCGCGCCAGCTCTGCCCTGTCGCCCGGTTGCGCCGTTAAGACAAGAAACCAAAACGATCTTTCAAATCTTACATAAAATTAATTTTTCTCTTATTTATCCGTTGGTTATGATTTTCCTTAGATCCTCCACAGATCCATAAAAGTAAAAAACACTGAAATTCTTTTCAATCTTTTCAGTTCTGGGTTTCTGTGAAACCGCCAGCACTGGCGCAGTCTGGCGGTCTGGTTTGTAGAAAATAAACCTGAAAAATTTTTACGATCCAAAAACCGCAGGCGGGTGCGGTGTAGTGCGATTTTTGTCTGCAAAAGATTTTTTTTGCCATGCTGTGACGCGCCAGCGCCCTGCCATGCGCACGATCTGTTTTGAGGGTGCGCTCACTACCTAAAATGGCTGAACGCGCCAGAGCGCCGCTGACAGCGCCTGCTACGGTAGAGTACGGTTATTTTGCAGGGGGTGCCGGCGCGGGTTGTCGCTCCGCATGGAATACCGCGTAAATGCTCTGGCCACGGCTCCCACTCGTAACGACCGGGCGCTGGCTGCGGCCTGAATCTGGGCGGCATTGAAAAGTAAGCCTCGCGTGAAGCATCATGCTGCGCCTTTTTCTCCAACTGCGAAAGATGAAAGGTTCTGGCCTCCCTACGCAGCTCCTGAAGTTGATGTTTTAGCGCCTTATCCATTCCCTCTCCTGTATAAACCTGAATGCCTCACGGGTTAGCTTCCGGCAAGGTGCCCCCAAAAACCTTAGCATTTCTTATCAGCTCGTGGGGTAAGGCATATCCGCGTATCCTCTGTTTTTAAATAAATATTTATTATCGACTAAATTTCCCCTTGTCCCAGCCCTCGCCACGGGCCGTTAAGTCGATTGAAGGCGCGGCAGCTATTCCTTCAGCATCATAAAAAAATGCGGACGTTGTAAAGCTGTACACGGTGCCATAAACAGTAAATGAGATATTGTTGCCTATGCCGTCAACTTTCGCGCGGGCGGTGTTCGCTGTAAGCGTGGGCGCGATATGTTGTTTTTCGAGAGCCACCAGCGGATCGCCATCAATCTTGCTCGCTAAAAAATAACGATACACTTCCCCCGTGGTCATGTTCGAGCCGTCATACTCAGTAATGTATAACCAAGTCCGGGGCGTGAGCTGGCGAACTTCATAAAGCCGATCACTAACAGTTAAACGCTGTATATGCTGGAAATAACAGTACCCAGCGATCACAATGGCCATCGTAATTGTAGCCACCCAATGCAACGCCTTAAACGCCCTAATAGTGGTGTTGCTTAACATAATCTATACCCTGTTTTATCCAGAACTGATCTCGCGGGTCGTCACCAAATGGCGCGTCGGAGTAAAAATGCCCCCAGACGGGTAGCGATGTTTTTGCCACTTCCTGAGCTGCGCCGGCGGCAATATGTAAAATTTCTGCGGGTATGCCAGCTGCATAGCCTACGGCCCCATAATGGAAGTTGCCGTAGTCGGCCCATAATTTATTTTTTTGTTTGTAATCCCACGGCCCGCGATTTCTAACTTGCTGATAAAACCATATATATGTAAGCGGGGCGGCCATGTCCTGCACTTCATGCCGCGCCCTGGCGAGCCTGATATGATCTCGCAAAATCTCCAGCCCACGGGGCGGATAGAGCGGTATACATGCCATTGTTAAATCCCTTCAGCCAGGCAAAAAGGGCAACATAAGAGCAATAACAGTAACGCGTACTGCTTGAGATCAATTTATTAATTTTATTTGCAACATCAATAAGTAACGCTATTAAATAACACGAGCATATAACACAATTTGTATCACCTGCGATCCGTTTTTAGTCGTTAATGAGAGTTTACCCTAAATGGAAATGGAGTTTTAAAAATGGCTATTCCTGCTTATCTATGGCTTAGGGACGATGGCGGAAAATTTTTTTCGTTACAAAAATGGCGAGTACGCCCAGCAGAATGGAAGCTACGCCAAGGAAAATCAATAAAGAAAGGATATAACTGCACAAGCCACCAAAGCTTGTAAAATCACTCAATCGAGCAAACTGCTCTGGAGTGAGCACACGAACGATGATCTCTGGAATAGTGAGAAAGGAAATAATCACCACCAGAACATAAATTCCCACTCTACCACTTTTTTTCATTTTCTTGCTTGCCCCTATGACGATGATGATCAATTATTGGCAGGGTAATTTTACAACAAGGCAAATTTTAATGGCAGACAGCTATGCAAAAATGAAGGTGAAATCAGAAAGGAATTTTATCCTGACGATTACTGCCGCAATGTCTGTCGCGAGGTAATAAATGAATACCACCGTCCGACATTAGCACTTGTCGAAATCTATAACCGAAACGATGTTGCTCTTGATATACCACAAATGGCAAAAATATTTTATAAAATTCTCTCAGATGGTAACAAAGAAGAAATAATCGTCGATGCTTTATATGAGTTATTAAAAAGATGAAACGAGCAATATTATGGTTTCTGCAGTCCTATATTTATTATATCCCTATAGCGCTCATCGTTGCTGGCGCTTATCTGTTCGCGCGTTTCATCCCTGACTATTTTGGTCTTCTTACCCTGGCATGGATCATCATCGTTAGCTATTTTTATGTAAAACATAATCGTTGGTTTTGATGGGAATCAGGAAACCTACATGCCACATGCGTGCAAGAAAAAAGCCAACCCCGCACTTCCACGGTGTTGGCCCTGTTTTAAAGCAGTGACATTTACAACAGGTTAAAACACGTAACGCATGCCCAGCGTAAATTCGTTAGAGACGATATGCGCCTTCATCTGCTCATCCTTTAAGCCACGCATGTTCGCATAGTTGTTATATCCACTTTCGATCTTACCCATATCGATATAGCGATAGCCCAGATCGACATACAGACGCTCAACCGGCGTGTAGCTTACGCCTGCGCCTAATGCGTAAGTCAGGTTGTTTTGCGTCGTCGAGCCGTATTCACGGCCAGGATTGCCCTGCCAGCCGCCGGCTTTAATCCTGCTCACACCAAGTCCTGCGGTACCGTAAAGAGAGACACCGTAGCCCAGTTCATAATCACGATAGACGTTCAGCATCAGACGTTCTGTTTCCGTCTTAAGATGATCAAAACCGTTAGGGAAGGCGCTGGAACCGTTGGTATATTCGGTTTTCTGCTTAAAGGTGTATTCACCTTCAGTGCGCCAGCCGTTACCAAACTGATAACCCGCAGCAATCGCCGCACCGCCTAAGTGTTCTTTTTGTTTACCGCCTACAAACTGCCCGACACCCGGACGGGAGCTGGTATCCATCTCTTTGGCGCGCTGTTCAATCTGCAGATATTTTGCCGAACCGTAATACCCTTCTTCCGTATTTGCCGCCAGAACGGTAGCCGGGATCATCACGACAGGCAGGGCGACTACAATAGCTTTCATCTTCATCTACACTCCTTTGGAAAAACATTCCGCACGGCGAACCATCGTCTGCCGGTGTCAGGAAAAGTCAGTGAGACGAAGCATAAGCACTCCCGAAAGGGCAAACTATTCGGGTGAATACGCGTTTTACCTGGTAATTTTACGTAGGGCTTTGTCTCGATTTTTATCCCTTTCCTTTTACTTTCAATGCCTTATCGGTTATGGAAAATGCAGCAGGACAATCGCGCCATCAGTCGGAACCGTTTCCAATTCCATCACATCCAGCGTGGTATTTTCCGGCAAGCTTAGGCTATCGACCGTTATTTGGTACATCCGTACTGCGGCCCGTGCCCATCAGGCCGGACTTTATTGGTCTTCTTAAAGCGACAGGAGATTAAGGAAAATTGTCAGGACAGGTGGACAATACGAAAAACCAGAATTGATATTTATCGCGTGACACGACACGCACAGTCATATTTTCTGAAGTCACCTCGCAATTCCCGTATTTAGCCTTTAATCAGATACTGTAATTTTATTCAGCCTGGTATAATCAACGCAAAGAAAATGACTTCAAAGTAAAGGAAGCGTTAACCGGATATAATTTTGAATATTTTTACGAACGCAGCATGAAGGTGGTGGAACACCTTCATGCCGCTAACCACAAAGCAACTTTCAAGGAGTTGAATATGGCTGAGACGAATTTTAAGCCAGAGTTTACTGTTTTCAAAACAGAATCAGACGCTTTTAACAGTATTACTGAAAATCACGATCTGATACGCAAAAATGATATCCGCCGTTTGTTTCCAATAACATCCCGGCCTAATGGCCGGGTTAACACATCTGCTGTTTACGATGAAAAAATTAGCGAGCCAGGCTTTCGTTAAACATTAACAGCGAGCGCCATACATTCGCCTTGCTAATAAGAATATCATTCTACATGCCATAAATTAATTAACGTATCTTAAAAAAGAAAAAAGTTACAAATTGAAAAAAATAATAATGTAACGTATAAAAAATTTATCAGCCATTTGGAAACCTACTTATGCCAATTCCAGCTCATTTATTTCTTAAAGACGACGGCGGTGCCCCCATCAAAGGGTCATCTGACGTACAAAATCGCGAAGGTAGTATTGAAGTACTCTCCTTTTCGCATGGCCTACATATCCCTGTAGACGGTAATACTGGAAAACAAACAGGAACACGTGTACACGGTGCTTTTACTATTGGGAAAGAGTTTGATAGCGCCTCGACTTATCTGTACAAAGCCGTATCTACCGGGCAGCTTCTGAAATCAGCGGAAATGAAATGGTACCGTATAAACGATGCAGGTCTGGAAGAGGAATACTTCAATATATTTTTGGAAAACGTCAAAGTCGTTTCGGTTACACCGGTAATGGCGAACTGTAAAGATCCGCACACCCAGCATCTTAACCATATGGAAATCGTTGAACTACGCTACGAGAAAATCACCTGGAAATTTGTCGATGGGAATCTCATTCACTCTGATTTATGGAATGAAAGAGCTACAGCATAGCTGAGGAATTTATGGCCAGACTTACTTTTGATGGTTGTGCCCATACGCTTTCATTGCTCGGTAGTGATGGCTCTATTGTTGATACCTGGACCGCTTATAATAACGTTGATCGCAGAGCCACATTCAGACATATTAACAACGGCACATATCAGATACAGGATAAATCAAAGCCACACCTTCACCCAGGCGATAGTGAAGATGGTTCATATGGGACTTATGGAATCATTCGATTTAGCTATCCCGGACACCCGGGAGTAGGTGTACATTCAGGTCAGGCGCATAGCCGTTATAAACCGGGACCAGAACATCCAACAATGGGATGCATTCGAACTACTGATGAGGCGATGAAGAAAATAAAAGAGTATATGGCCAAGTCCTCCCTTTCAACTATCACCGTATCAAATAACAGCGCCAGCTCGGCCATGAGTGCGACGCAGAAATTTGAAAATATCTATATCCCACCGGGAATGAACTTGATATGAAAACGATGCAGCTGTTTTTGATTATGTTAGTGATATCGCACCTGGCTTATGCAAGTGACTGTGCTTCTGTAGAAGAAATGGACAAAGCAGATAACGCAGCCTCTTCCATTCATGGCTGGCAAGGCGTCTATTCTTTTTACGAAAATTACAGACAGTGTGATGAGGGATATATCGCAGAAGGGATGTCTGCGACTATTGTCGGACTATTAGCCAACAACTGGAAGACCTCCCATCAACTCATGCATTTATCTGAAAGCGACCGCGCTTTCGAGTCATGGATGATTAATCACATCAATACGACCACGAACGATGGTGATCTCGATAAAGTCGTGAGAAACGCCGCGGATAGCTGCCCGGAAGGCGATAAAGCGTTCTGCAATCAGATTGAGAATGCCGCACAAGGCGCGTTGAAGGAACTGCAAAGCCAATAGAGCAGGAAACGAAGCAATCGATTCTCTCCCACCTCTCGTACTCCTGCTCGCTTCCCCACCTCACAAACTGCAATTCTAAAGAAATCCCCCATCGCGCCGATCATCATCCGTGTGTATTATTTCCTGTAGCTTTTACAACAACTACCCTTAACTCAAATACTTAAGCGCCAAAGCGAAAGGCATCATGAGCACACCGATCAAACGGCTAGAAATCATTAAAAATGCCATTGAACTGGAAGATGACGACATCATCCAGAGCCAGCTGACACGCCTGAAAAATGAAGCGTTTGACGATGCGCTACAGGCAATCGTCGTGGCGCTTGAGGAGAAGAACTACACCGCGGCGATGGCAGCAATCGTCGCCTGGCTGCAGGGCCAGCGCGCCGTGACCCCATGGCGCGACCCGCAGGTGGCGGCCAGCAAGCTGGAGCTGAAGGCGCTCGAAGAGCGTCTTCGCGATCTGATTGACCGTCGCAACGCGCGGGTGCAGCAGCTGGATGAATTTAACGATCTCTATTTCTCCCGCCTCGGTCCCCTGATGCAGCAGATCCTCGCCCTGCGTAAAACCCTGGCGGAGCTAAACCTGCGTCGTCAGCAGGCGGAGGCGCGTCGTCGCGAGGAAGATTACCGTCGCTGCCAGCACTATATGGCGCAGGCGGTAGAGGTGCTGGCGACGCTCACCCAGCGCTGGCGCGATCTCCCGGCAGATTCCGTACAGGCCGCCGAGGCGCGTAAGCATCTGGAACAGCAAAGTAATCTGATTGCCAACCTGCTGGCCGAGGCGCTCGAGCTGGAGAGCGGCTTAACCCGCGAAGAAGAGCCTGCGCGGCAGGCCCGCGACGAGGCCAACGAAGAGTATGAGAAGTATCGCGAGCAGCATCACGATGCCGAAGTGCGTCTGCGCAAGGGGAAAGATCTTTCGGACGAAGATCGGAACGAACTAAAGCGACTCTGGCGGCAGGCGAGCAAACTTTGCCATCCGGACCTGGTAGCGGACGACCTGAAAGAAGAAGCCAACGCAATGATGGTGCAGCTTAACCAGGCCAAACAGCGTGGAGATGTGAAAGCCATCCGCTCACTGGTGGCCCGTCTGCAGCAGGGCTTCGAGCCGCTGATGGCCAGCGACAGGCTGAACGATCTGGAGCGTATCCGCAAAAAAATGGCGCAGGTGCGCGAGCAGATCGACATTTTAGTGAACGAGCTGGCGGAGCTGGAGAAAGAGGAGTCCTGGCTGCTGGTCTCGTCGCTGAGCAATATGGAAGCGTACTTTGCGCAGCAGGAGAAGGCGCTGCACGAGGTCCGCGCCTCGCTCGAACATCAGGTGAACGAAGCGCAGCTGGATTCCGCCGCCTGACTATTTGGCGTGCCAGTATGCGCTGGCACGCACCAGCTGTGGGTCAATCGCGTCGGTTTCAAACTGACGGCTCAGCGTTTTCACCACCTTCCCTTCCCCGGTGAGCCAGATGAAGTAGTCCTCCGCCGGGACGCTCAGCGCCGCCAGATGATCTGCGACCGCCTGCTCGCTGTGCCCCACCACCCATGTGATATCGAACCCACTCAGGTGCGCCAGATACGCCTTATAAGACTCGTCTCTAACCGTCACTACCGCATGAACCTCCGGGCGAACCGGCAGTTTAGCAAGGCTCTCCAGGCGCCGACGCAGCGCGGGCATGCCGGATTCATCGCACACGTAGAGCTGCCAGGCGTAATCTTCCGGCACCACCAGCGAACCGCGCGGGCCGCCGATGGTCAGTCTGTCGCCCGCTTTCGCCTCAAGCGCCCAGCGGCTGGCAATACCGCCATCATGAATGAAGAAATCAAGCATCAGTTCATGACGGGCTTCATCGTACAGCGGTGTATAGTCGCGCGCCTGCGGACGCACGCCTTCACCCCAGTCGATGCCTTCATCGGTCACCACCGGCGGTACAAACGTTGTCCCGGGGGCCGGGAAAAAGACTTTGGTGTGGTCGTCGAAACCGCGGGAGCTGAAGCCCTCCAGCGCCTCGCCGCCCAAAACAATACGCTGGAAGCCCGCGCTGACGCGCTCAACGCGAAGCACCGTCAGCTCGCGAAAACGCAGCTCATTACGAACACGCTGTGGGTAACGGGTAGATGCCATTTTTAGACCCTTCTCTGGTGAATACGATATATCTAAATCAATTTTCAAATGATAATGATTACTAATCAGAGAAAAAGCAAGATCTTTTAGATTGCATCTGAATATATCTTAGATATAGTTTAGATATATCAAATCAAAGGGAATAGTATGCGACACGAACACGAGGGCGGCGGACGTCGACCGCGCTTTTTCGGCCATGGCGACCTGCGGCTGGTGATTCTGGATATCCTGACCCGCAACGCTAGCCACGGCTATGAGCTGATTAAAGAGATCGAGAACCTGACCCAGGGAAACTACACCCCCAGCCCTGGGGTGATCTATCCGACGCTGGACTACCTTCAGGATCAGGCCTTTATCACCATTACCGAAGAAGACAACGGGCGTAAGCGGATTGCGATTAGCGCTGCAGGACAGCAGTGGCTGGATGAAAACCAGGAACAGCTTGAACACATACAGGCCCGCATTAAAGCGCGCTCCGTCGGCTTTCATCTGCGCAAAAACCCGCAGATGAAGCGGGCCCTGGATAACTTCAAAGCGGTGTTAGACCTGAAGGTGAATCAGGGAGAGCTCAGCGACGCGCAACTGAAGCAGATCGTCGGCGTGATTGACCGCGCGGCGCTGGAGATCTCCCAACTGGATTAAGCCGGCGCGTGTTCGCTCACGCGGAAGACGCGTACCAGCTCTTTAAGGTGCATCGCCTGTTCGTTAAGCGATGCCGCCGCCGCAACCGACTCCTCAACCAGCGCGGAGTTTTGCTGGGTGGTGGCATCAATCAGGCCAATCGCGCTGTTGATCTGCGAAATCCCCTCCGTCTGCTCATGGCTGGCCTGGCGGATCTCACGCAGGATCACATCCATCTCCTCCACGTTGCCGACCATCCCGTTGATTAGCGCGCTCGCTTTCTCCACCAGGTTCATCCCGTCCTGAGTCTGGCTGGTGGAACTCTCAATCAGCTCGCGGATTTCACTGGCTGACGACGCGCTCTTCTGCGCAAGCTGGCGCACCTCACCGGCCACCACCGCAAAGCCGCGACCGTGCTCGCCGGCACGCGCCGCTTCCACTGCCGCGTTCAGCGCCAGAATGTTGGTCTGGAACGCAATGGCGTCGATCAGGTCGATAATGTCGGACATCCGGTTCGAGGTCTCATTAATCAGGCGCATTTTGCTGGTCACCTGCTTCATCATCTCGCCGTTGTTTTTGACCACCGTGGCGGCATCTGCCGAGAGGTTGGTCGCTTCCCCGGTGTGCGCGGCCGTGTTTTTCACCGTCGCGGTGATCTGCTCCATTGAGGCGGCGGTCTGTTCAACGGAACTTGCCTGCTCTTCCGTGCGCGCGGCCAGATCCTGGTTCCCGGCGACAATCTGCGCGGCGGCGCTGGAGATATTCTCCGAGCCGGTCTGGACCTGCTGCACAATATCCAGCAGACGCGACTTCATCTCCATCAGCGCATGCAGCAGCAGGCCCGTTTCGTCTTTGCCGTGCGGCGTGATGCTTCCCGTCAGATCGCCTTCTGAAATCGCTTTCGCAAAATTCACCGCCTCGCCGAGCGGACGGGTGATAGCGCGCACAATTAGCCAGCCAATCAGGCTACCTGCCGCGACGCTAAAGAGAGTAATCAGGATCAGCAGCAGGCGGCTGGACCTGAAATCCCCTTCCACCTGTGCGCCAGCACTCTTCATCTCGCTGTTTTGAATGGCAATCAGCTCCTTCACCTTCGCTTTGTAAGCCTGCTGCACGGCGAGAGTGGTGGTCATCATCTCCTGAATGGCGCCCTCACGATTGTTGTTCTGCACCGCCTGCAAAATGCGGTAGCGCGAGTCCAGATACTGCTGGCGCACGCTGCGGATCTCCGCCAGCACCTGCTGAGACTTTTGATCCTGCAGGGCGTTGTTCAGCTCGCCCAGGATCACCGTGATATGCTCGCTGATCTCTTTCAGGCGCTGCTGAGACTGCCCCGTGTAAGTTCCCCGTTCATCCAGCAGCATCAGTTGCTGAGTGCTAATAAATTCCTGGAAGTTATCAATTAACTGGTTCGCTTTTACCGTGGTGGGATAATCACGGGTAATAATGGATTGCATCCCGTTATTTGCCCGGTTCAGGCTCAGCAAAGACAGGCTGGCGCTGATGACCATCAGGACAATAAAGAACCCAAACGCCAGAAATAATTTCGTGCCGATCTTTACGTCATGTAGGAACATATTTTCTCCATCGATGTGATTATTTCTCAGACGATCGCTGTTATCGGTAACCAATGGGCTAACTTTATGACTTTGATCGTTTTTTTATTTCATAACCATCACAATGGATAGGTAGTGGCTATTAATATTGCTTCATCGATCGTTACCAGACCGCCAGACGGCGCTTTTTCGAAATAGCATTCTGAAGAACTGACTTAGGCAGGAATAAATAACTGAGGCACTTTCTTTAGTTATTTAATATCAAATTAACATTAAACCACATGAATAGTTACAATCGGAAAAATAAAAAGCCGCTTATGCCTTACGGTATAAACGGCTTTTCTGGAACATAATGGCTTAATGGAGCACGGTCACGGCATCCTTAAGACGTCCGGCGCGGTGTTTCACCATTGCAGAAATGTGCGCGCTCTCCTCGACCAGGTCGGCGTTTTTCTGCGTGATGCTGTCGAGCTCAGCTACCGCGCGGGTTAACTCTGACAACCCGGTGGCCTGCTCGGACGTCGCGTGGCTGATCTGGGCGATCAGCTGGGTCACGTTTTGCACCTGCTCGACAATATCATCCATTGTGCGACCTGCGGCATGTACCTGCTCGGAGCCGGACTGCACCTTGCTGGCGCTGGCATCAATCAGCTTACGAATATCATTTGCTGCGCTGGCGCTGCGGCTGGCGAGATGGCGAACTTCACCAGCCACCACGGCAAAACCTTTCCCCTGCTCGCCGGCCCTTGCCGCTTCAACTGCCGCATTCAGCGCCAGAATGTTGGTCTGGAACGCGATGTCGTTAATCAGGGAGGTAATGGAGCCAATGCGCTGCGTGCTGTCGGCAATGTCATCCATGGTTTTAACGACGGTCTGCATCGCATTCCCCCCTTTCGTCGCCGCACTGCTGGCAGCCACGGAGAGCTTATCCACCTCGGCGGCGGTTTCAGAGTTACTCTGTACGGAAGCGGCCATCTGGTTCATTGTCGCGACGGTCTGCTGCACGTTCGCCACGGTCTGACGCGTACGATCGTTCAGATCGTCATTTCCCTTCGCCAGCCTGTCGCTGCCGTCACGGACGCTCACCACCTGGCTTGAGACGTCATTGATCAACCAGCGGCACATCAGGCCCAGCTGCCCTACCGCCCGCAGCGTTAGCCCCAGCTCATCGCTGCGGTTCAGATGCTCCACGCTGTTGCGCTCACCGGTTGCGACCCTCAGCGCCTGTCGCGCCACGTTCTCTACCGGGCGGACAATCTGTTGCTCAAACAGCAACGTTCCCAGCAACATCACCGCAGCAGCAGCGGCGAGCGGCGTCCAGCCTGCGGAGGTGGCAACCAGCGAGGCGGCAAGTACGGCAAAGAGTACCGCCATCACGCTGCGCACGCGCCAGCGCAGCGGCATGGCCGGTAGTTTACCCAGCCAGCCCTTTCTGACCACCAGCCCTTTATGAATACGTTTCTTACAGCTTCCGTCATTCAGCGCCCGGTAGAGCGGCTCCACGGTGGCAATTTCCTCCGCAGTGGCCCTGGTGCGAATCGACATATAGCCTGTCACCTGCCCGTGGCGCACCATCGGCACCGCGTTAGCACGCACCCAGTAGTGGTCGCCGTTTTTACGTCGGTTTTTGACGATCCCGCTCCACGGCTCGCCCTGCTGCAGCGTGTACCACATATCGGCAAACGCGGCTTTTGGCATATCGGGGTGGCGCACCATATTGTGTGGCTGGCCCGTCAGCTCATCGAGCTGGTAGCCGCTCACCTGCACAAAGGTGTCGTTGGCGTGGGTGATGTAGCTGTGGATGTCTGTGGTAGACATTAAGGTGGTGTCATCGTCCAGAGGATATTCATTCTGGGTGACATAGGTTGGAGAGGACATCGTGGGCATCCCTTGCAGGTTATTTGAATGTTAATTTTGTGGGTCAATGTTTTTTCGGCGGTAAACAATTTATCTTTAGTTGTTAAACTTGATGAAGATCGCAGATTTGACTTAAACCATACTTTTTGTACGATTTTATAATCCATTGATTTCAAATACTTTCGATGAGAAATTACCCACAGTGCATGACCCGTTAACGCCCACTTAAGTCGCATCACCTGCACCTCTTTAGTGCAACATGGTGCTTACCCCCACCCTGATGCTCGCAATCCGGTACCGCGAAATCCCGTTTCGGTTGTATCGGCATGATTAAATATTGTGCAACATTATTTTAACCTGGCGTTTATCCCGATTTTCGTTAAGGCAGCTGAAGTGGCGTAATCCCTGCAATACTTAAACCAGTATCATGTGATACGCGATCCCCGGGAGCATATTTTGAACAGGTTACCTTCCAGCGCCTCGGCTCTTGCCTGTACCGCGCACGCACTGAATCTCATTGAGAAGCGAACGCTTGATCATGAGGAGATGAAACAACTTAACCGAGAGGTCATCGATTACTTTAAAGAGCACGTCAATCCAGGGTTTCTGGAGTATCGCAAATCTGTTACCGCCGGCGGGGATTACGGAGCCGTAGAGTGGCAAGCGGGGAGTCTGAACACGCTTGTCGACACCCAGGGACAGGAGTTTATCGATTGCCTGGGAGGTTTTGGAATTTTCAACGTGGGGCACCGTAATCCAGTTGTGGTTTCCGCCGTACAGAATCAACTTGCGAAACAACCTCTCCATAGCCAGGAGCTGCTCGATCCGCTTCGCGCCATGCTCGCGAAAACGCTGGCAGCCTTAACGCCCGGCAAACTGAAATACAGCTTCTTTAGCAACAGCGGCACGGAATCGGTCGAAGCGGCGATTAAGCTCGCCAAAGCGTACCAGTCGCCGCGCGGGAAATTCACCTTCATTGCCACCAGCGGCGCGTTCCACGGTAAATCCCTGGGCGCACTGTCGGCGACCGCGAAATCCACCTTCCGCAAACCGTTTATGCCGCTGCTGCCGGGCTTCCGCCACGTGCCGTTTGGCGACATTAACGCCATGCGCACCGTGCTGACGGAATGCCGTAAAACCGGTGATGACGTGGCCGCTGTGATCCTGGAGCCGATTCAGGGTGAAGGCGGCGTGATCCTCCCGCCGCAGGGCTATCTGCCTGCCGTGCGTCAGCTGTGCGATGAGTTTGGCGCATTGCTGATCCTCGACGAAGTCCAGACCGGGATGGGGCGCACCGGCAAGATGTTTGCCTGTGAGCACGAGAACGTTCAGCCGGACATTTTGTGCCTGGCGAAAGCGTTGGGCGGCGGCGTGATGCCAATCGGTGCGACGGTCGCCACCGAAGAGGTCTTCTCGGTGCTGTTCGACAACCCCTTCCTGCATACCACCACCTTTGGCGGTAACCCGCTGGCCTGTGCGGCCGCGCTGGCGACCATCAACGTGCTGCTTGAGCAAAACCTGCCTGCGCAGGCGGAGCAAAAAGGTGACATGCTGCTGGACGGTTTCCGCCAGTTGGGCCGTGAATACCCGGATCTGATCCAGGAGGCACGCGGCAAAGGGATGCTGATGGCGATTGAGTTTGTTGACAACGAAATCGGCTATAGCTTCGCGAGCGAGATGTTCCGCCAGCGGGTGCTGGTCGCCGGCACGCTGAACAATTCGAAAACCATCCGCATTGAACCGCCGCTGACGTTGACTATTGAGCAGTGTGAGCAGGTGCTGAAAGCGGCACGCAAAGCGCTGGCGGCACTGCGCGTGAGCGTGGAAGAGGCGTAATCAACGCCGGGTGGCGCTACGCTTACCCGGCCTACCAAATACGGCATATGTAGGCCCGGTAAGCGTAGCGTCACCGGGCTGCTTTTTATCGATGGAACTCCGCTACCGTCATGGTGAAGCGAAGTACGGTATCGCCTTCATTGGCATAGCCGTGCGCGGCTTCCGTTTTCGCCACCGCCGACGCCCCGGCAGCCACCTGCGTTACCGTCTCGTCCACCGTCAGGGTTAACATGCCTTCGTTCACGTGCAGCAGCTCAAAGGTGCCCGCCGGGTGTCCCGAAGAGCTAAAACGCTCTCCCGGCTGCATCTCCCACTGCCATAGTTCAATCATATCCGGGCCCGCGGTGCCTGCCAGCAGTCTGGCGTAACCGCCCTGTGTGCCCTGCCACAGCACCGGAATCGCGGCTTCTTCGATAACGTGCACCAGCGGCTCGCTGGAGACGTTAACGATATCCGCCACTGAGATACCGAGCGCGGCGGCCAGCTTGCACAAAATGGCGATGCTGGGGTTGGCTGCGCCCTTTTCGATCTCCACCAGCATGCCTTTGCTGACGCTGGCGCGGCGGGATAGCTCATCCAGCGACAGTTTTTTCTCTTTGCGCCAGTTGCGTATGCGGTTCGCGACGGCCAGGCTTACCTGGGCAATATCGGCCCCCTGCTCAGTCATTATATTGACTTTATCAGTCACTGGTCACTACCATGGTATAAAACAGTCAATACAGGATTATTTATGCCTCTCGTTACGCCGTCAATAGACTCACGTCTTGCCGGGATTGCCCCAGGCTTTCGGGCTCTGAGCATTCTGGTTGAAGCTGCGCCGATTACCCACCCGGAAGTGGCGACCGCCGCGCTGGCGCAGGCCTGCCAGCAGATGCTTAATGATGATGTGCCCTGGGCTGATGCACACCTATCAGGCTGGGATGAGGTGTTTAAAGCCTTCGGTGCGAAACCGAAACGCACGCCCTGCTCGGCATCCGCCCTGCGTAAGCGGGTCCTGAAAGACGGAACGCTGCCGCCGCTGGATCCGGTGGTGGATATCTATAACGCGGTGAGCATTCGCTACGCCATTCCGGTTGGCGGCGAAAATCTCACGGCGTATTCAGGCGCGCCGCGTCTGACGCTGGCCGACGGCAGCGAGCCGTTTGATACCTTCAAAGAAGGACAGCCGGTGGTGGAACATCCGGAACCGGGCGAGGTTATCTGGCGCGACGATCTCGGCGTCACCTGCCGCCGCTGGAACTGGCGCCAGGGGATACGGACGCGTCTGGACAGCCAGGCGCACACCATGTGGTTTATTCTTGAAAGCCTGCCGTCGATGCCGCTTGCGGCGCTGGAAGAGGCGGGTGCGGAGTTGGTGGATAGCCTGCAGCGGCTGATGCCGGGGGCCAGGGCTCAGGTTCAACTGCTGGCGCTGGCCTGAACAACGCCGGGTGGCGCTACGCTTACCCGGCCTACATACCTTTATAACGCCTGTTACTCCGGCAACAACCCGACAAAACTGCGTTTTTTGCGCGGTTCGGACATCAACTCTTCAAGCTTATCCACGCACGCCAGATAGTGCGGAGTTTGCTTGTGTGCCAGCACCGCCTCTTCGTCTTTATAGGCCTCGTAGATAAAGAACCGGGTTTTCACCCTGGGGTCCTGCAATACGTCAAAGCGCAGATTTCCGGGCTCCTGAATCGCCCCCTCGTGGTTGGCGCGAAACACCTCCAGAAACTCGTCCACCCGCTCGGGCTTAATGTTGATTTCAACCAGCGTCACGTTCATTTTGCTTCTCCCTGTTTCTCTTCCTGCCAGAACTGGAACGCCTCCCGGGCGTTCATGTTCTCGTGAACCACTTTCTTCACCGCTTTCAGCATGGCGAGCGGCGCGCTGGACTGGAAGATATTGCGTCCCATGTCCACGCCGGAAGCCCCCTGATCAATCGCGCGCCAGCACATCTCCAGCGCCTCGTGCTCCGGCAGCTTTTTGCCACCCGCGATGACGATCGGGACCGGGCAGCTGGCAGTCACTTTTTCAAAGCCCTCGTCCACATAGTAGGTTTTGACGAACTGCGCCCCCATTTCGGCGGCGATGCGGCTGGCGAGCGAGAAATAGCGCGCGTCCCGCGCCATCTCTTTCCCGACGCCGGTCACCGCCAGCGTCGGCATACCGTAGCGCGCCCCGGCGTCCACCAGCTTGATGATGTTGTTGATCGACTGATGCTCAAACGGGCTTCCGATATAGACCTGCGCCGCCACCGCGCAGACGTTCAGGCGCAGCGCGTCCTCCATCGCCACCGCCACACACTCGTTGGAGAGCTCACCCAGAATCGAATTCCCCCCGGAGGCACGCAGCACCACTGGTTTGTTCGTCGCGGCTGGTACCTGGCTCCTGAGGATGCCGCGGGTACACATCAGCACGTCGGTTTCGCCGAACAGCGGCGCGATGGAGAGATCGATACGCTCAAGGCCGGTGGTCGGCCCCTGAAAATAGCCGTGGTCAAAGGCCAGCATCACCGTGCGGTTGCTTTGCGGGTTAAAGATGCGCGCCAGCCGCGACTGCATTCCCCAGTCCAGCGAGCCGCAGCCTTTCAGGGTGAACGGCACATTTTGCTGCGGCGTGCCGATGCCAAAATCCTTACCGTCTTTGATGTCGTCTAAATCAGCCATTTGCTCCCCCGTCAGAAATCGTATTTGTTGATGTTCTCTTTGGTGAACACCACGCGCTCCGGCAGCAGCACAATGCCGTTGCCCTTCGCCTCATACTGGTAGCCCTGCACGCTGTTCGGCTCGACCTTCAGCGCCCCGATGTTTTTTACGTCCACGCTGTCGCCAACGTTAAGATCGCCTTTTTTCAGCAAACGATCGGCGACATTGACCGCAATTTTTCCCTGTTGTACGACATCCCACAGGCCGAAGGCTTTCACCGTGCCGCGCTCCACGTACGGGCGCATCACGTTCGGCGTGCTGAACCCGACAATCGCTACCCCTTCCCGTTTCAGGTTTTCTGCCGCCTGGGCGGCGGCGGGAAGTGCGTTGGCGTCCGGCGCGATGATGGCATCCAGATCCGGATACGCTTTTAAGATCCCCTCGGCGGTCTGCAGGGATTTGGTGGCGTCGTTATAGCCAAACTGCGTGGTCACGATCTGCCACTGAGGATGATCTTTCTCAATTTTGGCCTTCGCCTCTTTCACCCACTGGTTCTGGTCGGTAACGGTGGGGCTGGAGTAGAAGAACGCCACTTTGGCATTCGGTTTGGTGACCTGCTTGCCCGCCATCTCCACCAGCAGTCCGCCGAGCTGTTCCGGCGTCCCCTGGTTGATGTAGATGCTGCGGCACTCCGGTTTGGTGTCGGAGTCCCAGGTCAGGACCTTGACGCCGCGCTGCATCGCGCGCTTCAGCGCCGGGCAGAGGCCGTCCGGCGACACGGCGGAGACAATAATCGCGTTATAGCCCTGGTTGACGAAGTTATTGATGAGCTGCACCTGGCCGGAGACGCTCGGCTCAGTGGGGCCGTCGTAGGTGACGTCCACGCCAAGATCTTTCCCCGCCTCTTTCGCGCCGTTGCCGCCGCTGGTGAAGAAGCCGACCCCCACCAGTTTCGGGATAAAGGCAATGCGGTCTGCGGCCTGCGCCGAGGCGAAGCTGAGGGCCATTGCCAGGACGAGCAGTTTTGTTTTCATCTTACGCTCCGGGTAGTTTTCAGGAAGATATTGCGCACCCATTCACGGTGCAGACTCAGCGACCGTCCCATCACCACCACAACCAGCAGCGCCCCTGACAGCGCGCTCGACACCTGGTTGGGGATGCCGACCATCTGTAAACCCTGTTGCAGGTAGCCCACCAGCAGCGCCGCCAGCGCCGTACCGACAACCGAACCTGACCCGCCGTAGATATTGGCCCCGCCGAGCACGGCGGCGGTGAGTGCGGGCATCAGCAAATCGCGCCCCAGATCCGAACGCGCAGAGCCGAAATAGGAGACCATCACCAGCGCGGCAATGGCCGAGGCCACGCCCACCAGGCCGTACAGCGCGTAAGGCATGCCGTTCACCGACAGCGCTGCGTAGCGCGCCGCGCGCGGGTTCTGCCCGATCAAGAACAGATGACGGCCAAAGCGCCCGCGGTGGGCAATCAGCCAGAAGAAAACGGTCATCACCGCGAACAGCACCAGCGGGACTGGCAGGCCAAGCACCGTGAGGTTAGCGAACGCGGTAAAACTGTCCGGGAAGCCGCCAATCCCCTCATAGCCCGTCGCTCCCGCCATGCCGGAGAGCAGCAGCGCCCCGCCGCCGTAGAGGTAGAGCGTGCCGAGGGTGATAACCAGAGGACTAATGCCGGTGTAGTGGATCAGCGCCGCATTCAGCAGTCCGCACAGCAGGCCCAGCAGCAGCGTCAGAGGAATGGCAACCGCCATCGGCCACCCGGCCTGCATCATCACCCCCAGCGCGATAGCGCACAGGCCGATGGTGGACCCCAGCGAAATATCGATCCCGCCGCTGACGATCACCAGCGTCAGCGGCAGCGCCACAATGCCAATGCAGATGAAATCGCTGGTGCTGAACAGCAGCATATTGATGTCGAGCATGCGCGGGTTGAGGGCGCCAAAGAGCAGGATCTCCAGCACCAGTAACATCAGCAGCGCGCTTTCCCAGTTAAGCTTCATTTACGCCACCTCTTTTTTGCGTTTGGGAAAGGGGGTGACGTGCTTTCCCCCTCGGTTGCCCGGCTGGAAGCGACCGTACTTGAGCGCCCGCTGATGACGCGCCAGCGCCTGACGCAGCCGCCCGTCGAGCACCAGCACGCCCAGCAGCACCAGCCCGGCGATAAAGTCGTTCCACCACGCCGGGAGCTTAAACAGCACCAGCACGGTGTCGATTTGCGTCAGGAAGAAGGCACCGAGTAACGCACCAATCAGCGTGCCCGTGCCGCCCAGCAGTGAAATGCCGCCGAGCACGCAGGCGGCAATGGCTTTCATCTCCAGCCCGCTGCCGGTCTGGTTCGGCACAAAACCGATCTGTGAGGCAAAGACGATCCCGGCGCAGGCCGCCAGCATGCCGTTAAGCGTAAAGGCGATCATCCGCGTGCGGTTCACCGCCACGCCCAGCTGGCGCGCCGCGGCAAGGTTATCCCCCACGGCATAGAAATCACGACCAAAGGCGGTGCGCGACAGCGTCCACGCACCTGCGGCGGCTAAAAACAGCACCCCCATACCGAGCGGCGAAACGCCGAGGGCCACCGGCTCTGAGAGGGATTTCAGCCCGGGCGGCAGCCCCTCAATCCACTTCCCGTCGGTCCAGAGCAGCATTGCCCCGCGGTACAGCCCCAGCGTGCCGAGGGTGGCGACTATCGCCGGAATGCGCAGCCCCACCACCAGAAAACCGTTGAACGCCCCCGCCAGCGCCCCAACGGACAGGGCAAAGAGCATTGCCAGCGGCAGGCTGTAGCCGCTGTTGAGCGCCACGCCGACGGCAATCGCCGACAGCCCGACGGTAGAGCCCACGGAGACATCAATATTGCGGGTCAGCATCACCAGCGCGGCACCGAGCGCCAGCAGGATCAGGATTTGCGCGCTGGCGAAGATCATCCCCAGCGTCTGAAGGCTCAGGTACGCCGGATTGAGCGCCACCAGCACGACAAACAGCGCCAGAATGGCGAGAAAGGCGCTCAGCTCGCGATTTTTCAGTAACGTCTTCATGATTGTCCTCCGAACGCCAGCGCCATCATGCGATCCAGGCTGACGGCGTGGCGCGGCAGTTCGCCGCTGAGCACGCCCTGGTGCATCACCAGCACGCGATCGGCGAGGCCTGGAAACTCATCAAGATCGCTTGAGATCATCAGCACCGCCACGTTCTGCGCCGCCACGCTTTTGAGCAGCTGATAGATATCGGCCCGCGCCGCCACGTCCACGCCGCGCGTGGGCTCATCGACGATCAGCAATAACGGATTGGCTTCAAGACAGCGTGCCAGCAGCACCTTTTGCTGGTTGCCGCCGGAGAGGGTGCGCACGGGTTGATCCGCATGGTTGAGCTTGATCCCGAGCGCCCGGTGGTAGCGTTCCACCACCGCAGACTCCCGCTTGCGCTGCTGCCAGAGAGACGGCTCGTTCAGGGCCACCGTGTTCCAGCGAACCGGCGCATCCAGGAACAAACCGGATACCTGCCTGTCCTCCGGCAGGTAGACCAGGCCTTTGTCCAGCCGTGCGCCCACGCTCTCGTGCGTGATCTCCTGATTCTCCAGCCAGACCCGCCCGCCGCGCACCGGGCGCAGGCCGTAGAGGGTTTCGGCAAACTCGGTGCGCCCGGATCCCACCAGCCCGGCCAGACCGACGATCTCTCCCGCGTAGATCTCAAGGCTCAGATCGATAAACCCCTCCCCGGTAAGATCGTCCACCCGCAGCACCGGAAAGTCCTGCGGCTGGGTGCGGCGATTGCCCGGCAGCGCCAGCCACAGTTTTTGCGCGTCGCTTAAGCCTTTCTCCCGGCTCACCGGCGTCATGGCGGCGATCAGGGCGTTATCGTCGAACTGCGCCGTTTCGCCGCTCAGCACCACCGCGCCGTCGCGCATCACCGAGACGTGGCTCGAAAGCATGCGGATCTCCGGCAGCTTGTGGGAGATAAAGACAATCCCGACGCCGAGTTCCTGCAGGGCACGGATCTGCCGGAACAGGCGCTCGGTTTCGCCGGGCGTGAGCGAGGCCGTGGGTTCATCAAGGATCAGGATCCTGGCGTTGCGCATTAATCCGCGCAGGATCTCCACCATCTGCTGATCCGCCACTTCAAGGGTGCTGGCGGTGGCATCGAGGTTAAGCTGGCACTGCAACTGCTGGAGCTTATCGGCCAGCTGCTTTTCCAGATCCCGTTCGCGCGGCAGGCGGAAAAGGATGTTCTCCCTCACCGTCAGGTTGGGGAACAGCAGCGGCTCCTGCGGCACCAGATAGATGCCTGACTTGTGCGCCTGCACCGGAGAGAGCCGCGCATATGACTGCTCCCCGACAGAAAGTTCACCGCTGTCCGGGGTCTCAACCCCGGCGATGATCTTCATCAGGGTCGATTTTCCCGCACCGTTACCGCCCATCAGCGCATGTACCTGACCCGCAAGCAGTGTGAAATCAATGCCTTTCAGAACCGGCACACCGGAGAACTGCTTGCAGATGTCGCGCGCTTTAAGAAGTGGGGTCATCATCGCTCCGCTATTGAACAAATGATTTTTAGATTTAATAATGTTCAAAAGCGTAGACGGTGAACTATATTTACAACCGTGCAGGGATCACAGTTTTATCGATTAAGATCCAGATTAAACAGAAAGCACCATAAAGATCTGTTTTGCCGCGTGGCTCACATTTTCCCTGCGCGCTAACGCGAACATATGATCTAAATTTTTATAAGAGTTCAACTATGAGCGATAAACGCACTGCGGAAGAAGGACGGTTTGCCGGGCTGGCACTGACGGAAGAGGAGCTGGTGGCCCGCGTGGCCTGGTGCTACTACCACGACGGGCTGACCCAGAATGACATTGGCGAACGGCTTGGCCTGCCGCGGCTTAAAATCTCCCGTCTGCTGGAGAAGGGGCGTCAGTCCGGGGTGATCCGGGTGCAGATCAATTCCCGCTACGAGGGCTGTCTGGCGCTGGAAACCGAGCTACAACAGCGCTTTGGCCTGAAGCTGGTGCGCGTACTGCCTGCCCTGAATACCCCGCCGATGAATGTGCGGTTAGGCATTGGCGCTGCGCAATCACTGATGGGCGTGCTGGAACCCGGCCAGCTGTTAGCGGTGGGATTTGGTGAAACCACCATGAGCAGCCTGCAGCACCTGAGCGGCTTTATCAGCTCACAGCAGATCCGCCTGGTCACCCTTTCCGGTGGCGTGGGGCCATATATGACCGGAATCGGCCAGCTGGACGCCGCCTGCAGCGTCAGCATGATCCCCGCCCCGCTGCGCGTGTCATCCGCAGAAGTCGCCGGGATCTTAAAACGCGAAACCAGCGTGCGGGACGTGATCCTCGCCGCGACCGCGGCCGACGTGGCGGTGGTCGGCATTGGTTCGGTGAACCAGCGCCGTGACGCAACGATACTGCGCTCCGGCTATATCAGCGAGGGCGAACAGTTGATGTACGCCCGTAAAGGCGCGGTCGGCGACATTCTCGGTTATTTCCTCAATGCCGAAGGAGAATGCGTCGAGGAGCTGGAGATCCATAAAGAATTACTGGGCGTCACGCTGGATGAACTGGCGCAGCTGCCCACCATCGTTGGCGTGGCCGGCGGTGTTGAAAAAGCCGATGCGATTTATGCCGCACTGAAAGGTCGCCGTATCAATGGCCTGGTGACGGAAGAGACGACAGCCCGCGCGGTGCTGGCTCTGGCCGGATAAGAGTCGCCCTGCGCTAACAACGAGGCAAGCTCATGAGTTACCTTTTAGCGTTAGATGCAGGGACAGGCAGCGTTCGCGCCGTTATTTTTGATTTACAGGGCAACCAGATTGCCGTTGGTCAGGCCGAGTGGAAGCACCTGAGCGTGGAAAATGTGCCGGGCTCGATGGAGTTTGACCTCGACACCAACTGGCGGCTGACCTGCCGGTGTATTCATCTGGCGCTGGCGCAAGCGGGCCTGAGCGCGGGGGATATTCAGTCCGTCGCCTGCTGCTCAATGCGCGAAGGGATTGTGCTGTATGACCGCAACGGCGAGGCCATCTGGGCCTGCGCCAACGTGGACGCCCGCGCCAGCCGCGAGGTGGCGGAGCTCAAAGAGATCCACGACGACCGTTTTGAATCCGAAGTGTACGACGTTTCTGGCCAGACCCTGGCCCTGAGCGCGATGCCGCGCCTGCTGTGGCTGGCGCACCATCGTCCGGACATCTACCGCAAGGCCGCAACCATCACCATGATCAGCGACTGGCTGGCGGCGAAACTCTCCGGCGAGCTGGCCGTTGACCCCTCCAACGCGGGCACCACCGGCATGCTGGATCTCTTCTCCCGCGACTGGCGTCCGGCGCTGCTGGACATGGCCGGGCTGCGGGCCGATATCCTCTCGCCGGTGAAAGAGACCGGCACCGTGCTGGGGGCCATCACCCATGACGCCGCGCAGCAGAGCGGACTGCGCGAAGGGACCCCGGTGGTGATGGGCGGCGGTGACGTGCAGCTGGGCTGTCTGGGACTGGGCGTGGTACGCGCCGGGCAGACGGCGGTGCTGGGCGGCACCTTCTGGCAGCAGGTGGTCAACCTGCCGCAGGTACGCACCGATCCTGAAATGAACATCCGCGTGAACCCGCACGTCATCCCCGGCATGGCGCAGGCGGAATCGATCAGCTTCTTTACCGGCCTGACCATGCGCTGGTTCCGCGACGCCTTTTGTGCCGAGGAAAAACTGATTGCCGAACGGATGGGGATGGACACCTATTCCCTGCTGGAAGAGATGGCCAGCCGCGTGCCGGCAGGTTCCCACGGGGTGATGCCGATCTTCTCCGACGCGATGCATTTTAAGCAGTGGTACCACGCTGCACCGTCGTTTATTAACCTCTCCATCGACCCGGAAAAGTGCAACAAAGCGACGCTGTTCCGCGCGCTGGAAGAGAACGCGGCGATTGTCTCGGCCTGTAACCTGGCGCAGATATCCCGCTTTTCCGGCGTGACGTTTGAGAGCCTCGTCTTCGCGGGCGGCGGGTCAAAAGGTGCCCTGTGGAGCCAGATTTTAAGCGACGTTACCGGCCTGCCGGTGCGTGTGCCGGAAGTGAAAGAAGCCACGGCGCTGGGCTGCGCGATCGCGGCCGGAACAGGCGCGGGACTGTTTGCGGATATGGCCTCGACGGGCGAGCGGCTGGTGAAATGGAGCCGCGAGTTCACGCCGAACCCACAGCATCGCGAGCTCTACGACGGCATGATGCAGAAGTGGCAGGCGGTATACGCCGACCAGCTTGGGCTGGTGGACAGCGGGCTGACGACGTCGATGTGGCAGGCGCCAGGGCTGGTGCGGGCAGCAGCGCCGTAAATAACGCCGGATGGCGCTACGCTTATCCGGCCTACGGTTTTGTAGCCCCGGTAAGCGCAGCGCTACCGGGGAAGTTCTTTGAGATCTATCACAATCATTCGATCCCGCTTTTACCTTTCTGCTGCCGCTGGCTAAATTAGTAACTCATCCGACCACATAACAATAATTTTACACTGGAAGAGACTATGAGCCGCTACCCGTCGTTATTCGCCCCCCTCGATCTGGGGTTCACCACCCTCAAAAACCGCGTGCTGATGGGCTCGATGCACACCGGGCTGGAGGAGCATCCGGACGGGGCCGAGCGTCTGGCGGCCTTCTATGCCGAGCGCGCGCGCCACGGGGTGGCGCTGATTGTCACCGGCGGCGTGGCTCCTGCCCCTTCCGGCGTCGGCATGGAGGGCGGCGCGGTGTTAAACGATGCGTCACAGCTGCCGCACCACCGCATGGTGACCGACGCGGTACACCGTGAGGGCGGCAAAATCGCCCTGCAAATCCTTCACACCGGGCGCTACAGCTACCAGCCGAATCTGGTGGCCCCCTCCGCCATTCAGGCGCCGATTAACCGTTTCACGCCCCATGCCCTCAGCCACGACGAGATCCTGGCGCTGATTGACGACTTCGCACGCTGCGCCGCGCTGGCCCGTGAAGCGGGTTATGACGGTGTCGAGGTCATGGGCTCCGAAGGCTATCTGATTAACGAGTTCCTCGCCGCGCGCACCAACCAGCGCGACGACGAATGGGGCGGCGACTATGCCCGCCGCATGCGCTTTGCCGTGGAGGTGGTACGCGCGGTGCGCGAACGTGCGGGGGCTGATTTTATTATTATTTTCCGCCTGTCGATGCTCGACCTGGTGGAGGGCGGCGGCACCTTCGACGAAACCGTTCAACTGGCGCAGGCGATTGAAGCCGCCGGCGCCACCCTTATTAATACCGGTATTGGCTGGCACGAGGCGCGTATCCCGACCATCGCCACCCCGGTACCGCGTGCGGCGTTCAGCTGGGTGACGCGCAAGCTGAAAGGGAAAGTCTCTGTTCCGCTGGTTACCACCAACCGTATTAACGACCCGCAGGTGGCGGACGATGTGATATCGCGCGGGGATGCCGATATGGTCTCCATGGCGCGGCCGTTCCTGGCCGATGCCGAACTGCTGTCCAAAGCGCAAAGCGGCCGCGCGGATGAGATCAACACCTGCATCGGCTGTAACCAGGCCTGTCTGGATCAGATCTTCGTCGGCAAGGTCACCTCCTGTCTCGTCAACCCGCGCGCCTGCCATGAAACCAAAATGCCGGTCATTCCGGCAGTCACTAAAAAGCGCCTGGCCGTCGTGGGCGCTGGCCCGGCGGGCCTGGCATTTGCGGTCAATGCCGCCTCGCGCGGGCACAGCGTGACGCTGTTTGATGCGGCCGGCGAAATTGGCGGGCAGTTTAATATCGCCAAACAGATCCCCGGCAAAGAGGAGTTCTATGAAACCCTGCGCTACTACCGTCGGATGATCGACCTGACGGGCGTGGATCTGCGGCTCAATCAGTGGGTAAAAGCGGCCGATCTGCTGGCGTTCGACGAGGTGATCCTGGCGAGCGGGATCGCCCCACGCACGCCTGCGATCGAGGGTATCGATCATCCGAAGGTCCTGAGCTATCTCGACGTGCTGCGTGACAAAGCACCGGTTGGGGAGAAAGTGGCGATTATCGGCTGCGGTGGGATCGGCTTTGATACCGCCATGTACTTAAGCCAGCCGGGCGAGGCCACCAGCCAGAACATTGCCGAATTTTGCGTGGAATGGGGGATCGACACCAGCCTGAACCAGTCCGGCGGCCTGCGTCCGGAAGGACCCCAGCTGCCAAAAAGCCCACGGCAGATAGTGATGCTCCAGCGTAAAGCCAGTAAGCCAGGCGAAGGGCTGGGCAAAACCACCGGCTGGATCCACCGCGCCACCCTGCTCTCGCGTGGAGTGAAGATGATCCCGGCGGTGAGCTACCAGAAGATCGACGATGAGGGCCTGCACGTCACGATCGGCGGTGAGTCGCAACTGCTGCGCGTGGATCATGTCATTTTATGTGCCGGGCAGGAGCCGAAGCGGGATCTCGTAGATCCGCTGCGCGAGGCGGGGAAAACAGTGCATTTGATTGGCGGGTGCGACGTGGCGATGGAGCTGGATGCGCGGCGGGCAATTGCGCAGGGGACAAAATTAGCTCTGGCGATCTAGGACATTGCCGGGTTTGCTCCCTCTCCCTGTGGGAGAGGGTTGGGGTGAGGGCATCAGGCCGCACCGCTCTCAATCTTAACGACGACGCCCCAGCTTCACCGCTTTCAGCACCACAAACTTGTTGTTGGTCGCAATGGTGACGCAGTTACCGAAAATCTTCTTCAGCTTGTGGAAGTAGTCCAGATGGCGGTTGGCGACGATGTACAGCTCGCCGTTGATCTTCAGACAGCGGCGCGCGTGGTGGAACATCTCCCAGGCGACGTTATCCGTCAGGGCATGCTTCTGGTGGAACGGCGGGTTACAGAACACCGCGTTGAAGCGGAACGGTTCTACGCCGGACAGCGCGTTGTTGATCATAAACTCGCAGCGGTCCAGCGCCTCTGGCAGGTTGGTTTCCACGTTCAGACGGCTGGAGGCCACCGCCATTGGCGATTCGTCGCTGAACACCACGCTGGCCTCCGGGTTCTTCGCCAGCAGCGTCAGGCCAATCACGCCGTTACCACAGCCCAGATCGACAATCTCCCCTTCCAGATTTTCCGGCAGATGCTCAATAAAGAAACGCGCCCCGATATCCAGACCGGTGCGGGAGAAGACGTTCGCGTGGTTGTGGATGGTCCAGCCGGTCCCTTCCATTTTCCAGCTCAGCGTGTCCGGCGCGTCGGCCAGATCGGGCGCGCTGAACGTACAGTTGATCAGCCGCGCTTTTTTCCATGCCAGCGTGGTGGTGGTTGGGCCAAGGACTTTCTCAAACAACTCCAGTGTCGAAGTGTGAATATCGCGCGCTTTGGCGCCCGCAATGATGCGGGTTTCTGGCGTCACGACCTTACGCAACGCACGCAGCTGTTGCTCCAGCAGCGCCATGGTTTTTGGCACTTTAATGAGTACCACGCCAGGCGCCTGCGGGTAGTCCGCGGTGCTGTCGAGGAACTTCACGCTGGACTCTTCGATGTCGTTATGGCGCAGGTTTTCACGCGTCGCCAGCTCGCTTAAGTAAGAATCGCCGATGCTGTACGGCGCGTGTTCCGCCAGCGCACAGCCCAGTGCGCCAAAGGCATCATTCAGGATCAAAACCGGGCCGCGGATTTCAGTCTCATCCAACTGCTGCAGCAGATATTCATCCGCCGCTTCCCACGCCTGAAGCGGGTTAACGTCGTCCGTCTCCGGGAAACGTTTAAGGTTGAGTGAACGGAAACCGTTGTCTAAGTGGCTCATCGGCCCTCCTGAATGGTAAAATTTCGGCGTTATCCCTGAAAAGGGTGCGTGAGTATACCCGTTTTCAACTTATTTTGGGGTTTTGATGAACCAGCTGACTTATCTCCAGGGCTACCCGGAACATCTGCTTTCCCAGGTTCGCACGTTAATTGCCGAGCAAAAACTGGGCGCGGTGCTGGAAAAACGCTACCCCGGCACGCACGATGTCGCGACCGATAAAGCCCTCTGGCAGTATACGCAGGATCTGAAAAACCGGTATCTGAAGAGCGCGCCGCCGATCAATAAGGTGATGTACGACAACAAGATCCATGTGCTGAAAAACGCGCTCGGCCTGCACACCGCCATCTCCCGCGTGCAGGGCGGCAAGCTGAAAGCGAAAGCCGAGATCCGCGTCGCGACGGTTTTCCGCAACGCGCCGGAAGCCTTCCTGCGAATGATCGTAGTGCACGAACTGGCGCACCTGAAAGAGAAAGAGCACGACAAAGCGTTTTACTCCCTGTGCTGCCACATGGAGCCGCAGTACCACCAGCTGGAGTTTGATACCCGTCTGTGGCTTACGCATTTATCGTTAAAAGGTAATGCGCAGTAGCGCACGCGAATTGTCATGATGACGTGCTACAGTGGCTAAAGGTTCCCCGCTACGGAGTACGTAAACGTTTATGATACGTTTCGCAGTCATTGGTACGAACTGGATCACGCGCCAGTTCGTCGACGCCGCCCACGAAACCGGCAAACTTAAACTTACCGCAGTCTATTCCCGCAGCCTTGAGCAGGCGCAGAGCTTTGCCAACGACTACCTCGTTGAGCATCTCTTCACCTCGCTTGATGACATGGCGCAAAGCGACGCCATTGACGCGGTGTATATCGCCAGCCCGAACGCTCTGCACTTCCCGCAAACGAAGCTGTTCCTCAGCCATAAAAAGCATGTGATTTGCGAGAAGCCGCTGGCGTCGAATATCGATGAAGTGGAAGCCGCCATCGCGCTGGCCCGCGAAAACCAGGTGGTGCTGTTCGAAGCGTTCAAAACCGCCAGCCTGCCAAACTTCCTGCTGCTACAGCAGTCGCTGCCGAAAATTGGCAAGATGCGTAAAGCCTTTATCAACTACTGCCAGTATTCGTCTCGCTACCAGCGCTACCTGGACGGCGAGAACCCGAACACCTTTAACCCGGCCTTCTCGAACGGCTCGATTATGGATATCGGTTTTTACTGCCTGGCCTCCGCCGTGGCGCTGTGGGGCGAGCCGCACAGCGTAAGCGCTCAGGCCAGCCTGCTGGAGAGCGGCGTGGATGCACACGGGTTAGTGGTGCTGGATTACGGTGATTTCAGCGTCACGCTGCAGCACTCCAAAGTCAGCGATTCCGTCCTGCCGAGCGAAATTCAGGGCGAAGCCGGGTCGCTGGTGATCGAGAAGATCTCAGAGTGCCAGAAGGTCAGCTTTGTGCCGCGCGGCGGTAAAGCGCAGGAGCTGACGCAGCCTCAGCATATAAACACTATGCTCTATGAGGCAGAGGTCTTCGCCCGCCTGGTGGAAGACAACGAAGTGAATCACCCGGGGCTCGCGGTGAGCCGCAGCACGTCGAAACTGCAAACGGAGATCCGCCGTCAGACCGGCGTGGTGTTCCCGGCAGACGGCGTGAGCGCGAACGCTATCGCGTAAAGCTGTGTAATGAAACGGCGCAGACCATTGACGAAACCAATGGTCTGACATATTTTGTTACCTGCAAAGGGGAGTAACTTCTTCGCCGGTGGATCGTCATTACGATGCGTGCAAAACCGCATCCGGTCGCCGGGCAACCTTCGTGGTTGTAAGTGAGACCTTGCCGGAAGGCGAGGTCTATGCATAAAAAGCTAACGGCTATCGTCTTCTGACCATAGCCGTTTTTGTTTTTTATGTGTAAGGAAAATAGTATGCATTCTGTCGGCACTCCAATGTTGTGGGGCGGATTCGCGGTTATCGTGCTCATCATGCTGGCGATCGACCTCTTTTTGCAGGGGCGTCGCGGCGAGCACGGTATGACCATGAAACAGGCCGCCGTCTGGTCGCTGGTGTGGGTTACCCTCTCTCTGCTCTTCTGCGCCGCCTTCTGGTGGTATCTGGCCTCCACCGAGGGCAGGGCAGTGGCCGATCCTCAGGCGCTCGCCTTCCTCACCGGTTATCTGATTGAAAAAGCGCTGGCAGTCGATAACGTCTTCGTCTGGCTGATGCTGTTCAGCTACTTTGCCGTACCTGCTGCCCTGCAGCGCCGCGTGCTGGTGTACGGCGTGCTGGGCGCGATTGTTCTGCGTACCATTATGATCTTCGCCGGTAGCTGGCTGATTACCCAGTTCGAATGGCTGCTGTACGTCTTCGGCGCGTTCCTGCTGTTTACCGGGGTCAAAATGGCGCTGGCGAAAGAGGACGGCTCCGCGATTGGCGATCGTCCGTTGGTGAAGTGGATCCGTGGACATCTGCGCATGACCGACAGGATCGAGAACGAGCATTTCTTTGTGCGTAAGAACGGTCTGCTGTTTGCCACCCCGCTGCTGCTGGTGCTGATTCTGGTTGAGCTGAGCGATGTGATTTTCGCCGTGGACAGTATCCCGGCTATTTTCGCGGTGACCACCGACCCGTTCATCGTGCTGACCTCAAACCTGTTTGCGATCCTCGGTCTGCGCGCCATGTACTTCCTGCTGGCAGGCGCGGCGGAGCGCTTCTCAATGCTGAAGTACGGCCTGTCGGTGATCCTGGTGTTTATCGGTATCAAGATGCTGATTGTCGATTTCTACCATATCCCGATCGCCATCTCGCTCGGCGTGGTGTTTGGCATTTTGATCGTGACGCTGATTATCAATACCTGGGTTAACCGCCAGCACGATAAGAAGCAGCAGGCTTAGTACGTTTTGCCCGGTGGCGCTGCGCTTACCGGGCCTACAACGTCACTCCGTAGGCCGGGCAAGTGCAGCGCCACCCGGCATTTTCGTTAATCAATAGTTAAAAAACATGACGCAACACGTAAAATCCAGCATTTTACGCTTCCCTCCTTTCGCGCATTCCCTATACTCGACCTGGCAAACATTTTCTTACATCCGGACATAAATGTGACTTAGAGCACATCCAGGATGGAACGCAATTTCACTCAGGAATAACGTATGAGCACACAATCTAGCGGTCTGTTCGCGCGCCTGGCGCAGGGCAGCCTCGTAAAACAAATTCTGGTCGGGCTGGTGCTGGGTATTCTGCTGGCGATGGTCTCAAAACCTGCCGCGGAAGCTACGGGGCTGCTCGGGACACTGTTCGTTGGCGCCCTGAAAGCCGTCGCGCCGGTACTGGTTCTGATGCTGGTGATGGCATCTATCGCCAACCATCAACACGGACAAAAAACCAATATTCGCCCTATTCTGTTCCTGTATGTTCTGGGAACCTTCTCCGCGGCATTAACAGCCGTTGTATTTAGCTTCTTGTTCCCGTCCACGCTGCATCTGACCAGCGCCGCCGGTGAGATCACGCCGCCATCCGGGATTGTTGAAGTGCTTCGCGGTCTGCTGATGAGCATGGTTTCTAACCCTGTCACGGCGCTGATGAGCGGCAACTACATAGGTATTCTGGTCTGGGCGATTGGTCTGGGCTTCGCGCTGCGTCACGGTAATGAGACCACCAAAAATCTGGTTAACGATCTGTCGAACGCCGTGACCTTTATGGTGAAACTGGTGATTCGCTTTGCGCCAGTCGGGATTTTCGGTCTGGTCTCCTCCACGCTGGCGACCACTGGTTTTGACGCGCTGTGGGGCTATGCCCAGCTGCTGGTTGTGCTGATCGGCTGTATGCTGCTGGTGGCACTGGTGATCAACCCGCTGCTGGTGTTCTGGCAGATCCGCCGCAACCCGTATCCGCTGGTGCTGACCTGCCTGCGTGAGAGCGGCGTCTATGCCTTCTTCACCCGCAGCTCTGCGGCAAATATTCCGGTGAACATGGCGCTGGCGGAGAAGCTGAACCTGGACCGCGATACCTATTCCGTGTCGATCCCGCTGGGCGCAACCGTGAATATGGCGGGTGCGGCGATTACGATCACTGTACTGACTCTGGCGGCGGTGCATACGCTGGGTATTCCGGTAGATCTGCCAACCGCATTGCTGCTGAGCGTCGTGGCGTCGCTGTGTGCCTGTGGCGCATCCGGCGTGGCGGGCGGTTCGCTGCTGCTGATCCCGCTGGCGTGCAATATGTTCGGTATTCCGAACGAGATCGCCATGCAGGTCGTGGCCGTCGGCTTTATCATCGGCGTGCTGCAGGACTCCTGCGAAACCGCGCTGAACTCCTCTACCGACGTGCTGTTTACCGCGGCGGCCTGTCAGGCGGAAGACGCGCGTTTAGCGAAGAACGCCCTGCGAGGTTAACAGCAAAACGGCAACCCTGAGGTTGCCGTTTTTAGTGTTTGTACCCTCTCCCCGTGGGAGAGGGTCAGGGTGAGGGCATCAGGCCGCACCGATTACAGCGTCACACCACTCTTAAAGATCGCCAGCTCGCGGAAATCGTTCTTCTCGTTACAGGTCTGCTTGCCGTTAGCAAATTCCACAATGCTGTCCACAAACTCCGCCAGTAGCTTAGGCATCGCTTTACCGTGAATCAGCTGTCCGGCATCAAAGTCGATCCAGTGTTTTTTCTTCGCCGCCAGCTCGCTGTTGGTGGCGATTTTCACCGTCGGTACAAAACCGCCGTACGGCGTGCCGCGGCCAGTGCTGAACAGCACCATATGGCAGCCTGCGCCGGCCAGTGCGCTGGTGGCGACCGCATCGTTTCCGGGGGCGCTCAGCAGGTTGAGACCATGCGTTTTCAGGCGCTCGCCGTAGCGCAGCACATCGACGACCTGGCTCGCGCCCGCTTTCTGGGTGCAGCCGAGGGATTTCTCTTCAAGCGTGGTGATCCCGCCCGCTTTATTACCCGGCGACGGGTTCTCATAAATCGGCTGGTTATGGGCGATGAAGTACTGTTTGAAGTCATTCACCATGGTGACGGTCTTCTTAAACGTCGCTTCGTCACGGCAGTGGCTCATCAGAATACGCTCTGCACCGAACATCTCCGGCACTTCGGTCAGCACCGTCGTGCCGCCGTTGGCGATCACGTAGTCCGAGAAACGGCCCAGCATCGGGTTGGCGGTGATACCGGACAGGCCATCGGACCCGCCGCATTCCAGACCAAATTTCAGCTCGCTCAGTTTGCCCGGCTCGCGCTTGTCATGACGCATCACCTCATAAAGCTGATGAAGCTGCTCAATGCCCGCTTCCACCTCGTCATCCTGATGCTGACACACCATAAAATGCACGCGCTCAGGGTCAAACTCACCCAGCGTCTCGCGGAAGGCGTCCACCTGGTTGTTCTCGCAGCCGAGGCCGATCACCAGCACCGCACCCGCATTCGGATGACGCACCATGTTTTGCAGCATGGTACGGGTATTGATATGGTCGTCACCCAACTGGGAGCAGCCGTAGGTATGGCTGAAGAGATGCACCCCGTCAGTGCCTTCGGCATTATTGGTCTCTTTCAGAAAGCGCGTCTGGATCTGACGCGCAATCCCATTGACGCAGCCGACGGTCGGGAGGATCCACAGCTCGTTGCGGATCCCCACGTCGCCATTGGCGCGACGGTAGACCTGCACCTCGCGATCCGCCGCCTGAACGCTTTCTGCGGGTATATCAGGTTGATAGCTGTACTCGTCCAGATCGCTAAGATTGGTGCGGGTATTGTGGGAATGAAGATGTTCACCTGGCTCAATATCCGCTAACGCATGCCCAATCGGCAGACCGTACTTCACGACGTTGTCCCCTTTGGCGAGAGGCTTCACGGCAAACTTATGTCCGCGAGCAATCGCCTGACGCAGGGTGACGCTCTGGTTATCAACGGTCACCACGTCGCCTTCAGCGAGATCCGTCAGCGCGACGGCCACGTTATCCAGCGAATGGATTTTGATGTATTGCATATCAACCTCAAACGGCCTTAGTTCAGTTCAATGGCGAAGTAATCGCGCGCATTGTTAAAGCAGATGTTTTTCACCATTTCGCCCAGCAGCTGGATATCCGCCGGCGCTTCGCCTGCGTGTACCCAGCGGCCAATCATCTGGCACAGGATGCGGCGGAAGTATTCATGGCGGGTATAGGACAGGAAGCTGCGGCTGTCGGTCAGCATGCCGACAAAGCGGCTTAACAGGCCAAGCTGCGCCAGCTGCGTCATCTGACGCTCCATACCGTCTTTCTGGTCGTTGAACCACCACCCGGAACCGAACTGCATCTTGCCCGGCATCCCTTCACCCTGGAAGTTGCCGACCATGGTGCCCAGCACTTCGTTATCGCGCGGGTTCAGGCAATAGAGAATGGTTTTTGGCAGCAGATTTTGTTCGTTCTGCTTGCTCAGCAGCTTAGACAGCGCTTCAGCCAGCGGACGGTCGTTGATGGAGTCGAAGCCCACATCCGCGCCCAGCAGCGTAAACTGGCGCTGGTTGTTATTGCGCAGCGCGCCGATATGGTACTGCTGTACCCAGCCGCGACGGGCATATTCTGCGCCGAGGAACACCAGTACCGCCGTTTTGAACTGCGCCACTTCATGCTCGCTCAGGGACTCACCGGAAAGACGACGCGCCAGAATGCTGTCCAGCTCGGCTTCGTTTGATTCCGCGAACAGCACCACATCCAGCGCATGGTCAGACACTTTACAGCCGTGCGCCGCGAAGTGATCCAGCCGTTTGGTCAGGGCGGTTTGCAGGTCTGCGAAACGACGGATGTCGGTATCAGAAACCTCGGCCAGCTTCGCCATGTAATCCTTAAATGTGGCCTGTTCGATATTAAAAGCTTTATCCGGGCGCCAGCTTGGCAGCACTTTGATGTCAAACGCGCTGTCTTTGGCGATGGCCGCATGGTGCTCGAGAGCGTCAATCGGATCGTCGGTGGTGCCCACCATTTTTACGTTCATCTGCTTCATGATGCCGCGCGCGGAGAAGTTATCCTGTGCCAGCAGCGCATTACACCGATCCCAGATCTCATCCGCGGTCGCTGGAGAGAGCAGTGTTCCGGTGATACCAAACGGACGGCGAAGCTCAAGATGCGTCCAGTGGAATAACGGGTTGCCGATGGTGTGCGGAACGGTCGCCGCCCAGGCGTCAAACTTCTCGCGGTCGGTGGCATCGCCGGTACACAGGCGTTCAGCCACGCCGTTAGTGCGCATAGCGCGCCATTTGTAGTGGTCACCTTTCAGCCAGATGTCATACAGGTTTTTGAAACGGTAATTTTCGGCAACCTGCTGCGGCGGTAAATGGCAGTGGTAGTCGAAAATTGGCTGGTCTTTGGCGTAGTCGTGGTACAGGCGGCGGGCAAATTCGGTATCTAACAGAAAATCTTCAGTCATAAACGGCGTCATTATCGTCTTCCTCATTACGGGAGCGTCAGAAAGCGTATGTTCATATGCTGCAAAGTTATCACACCAATTTCCACCCACCGAACCTTTTTTCGTGAGTGAGATCAATAAACGCCAACAAATTCATTCCCCTCACTGGAACAAACCCTGCTGCAGGCCGCGCCATTACTGGCTTTGCCCGCAGCGACGAATGTCCCCACAAATAATCATACATTTGTGATGTCACTCACCTTTTAAAGTTGTATGACAAGTTATCTTTTCGCCGTCGCAAACACTTAGCCGACGGAATGCATTACCGGTGTGAGAGACATCGGGTTTAACGGTACGGATACCGACTTATGCACGCTTACTTATGGCAAGGTTCGGGCCGTTCCGGGAGCTGTTCCCGGCTACGCCCCTCCCGTTACACAACGGCTCCCGGCAACGGTTGAGCGGTTGCCGTGCTCTGGCGCGGAAATAACATAACGATGAGGTTTTAGATGCGTAAAATTAAAGGGTTACGTTGGTATATGATCGCGCTGGTGACGTTAGGCACCGTGCTGGGCTACCTGACGCGTAACACCGTGGCAGCAGCAGCGCCAACGTTGATGGAAGAGCTGCATATCTCCACGCAGCAATACTCCTACATCATTGCCGCCTATTCCGCGGCGTATACCATCATGCAGCCGGTGGCAGGCTATGTGCTGGATATTCTCGGGACCAAAATCGGTTATGCCTTCTTCGCCATCGCCTGGGCGGTGTTCTGCGGGGCAACGGCGCTGGCAGGCAGTTGGGGCGGTCTGGCGCTGGCACGCGGCGCGGTGGGTGCCGCGGAAGCCGCGATGATCCCTGCCGGGCTGAAAGCCAGCTCGGAGTGGTTCCCGGCAAAAGAGCGTTCGATTGCGGTCGGTTATTTCAACGTGGGCTCCTCCATCGGGGCGATGATTGCGCCGCCGCTGGTAGTGTGGGCTATCGTAATGCACAGCTGGCAGATGGCGTTTATCATCTCTGGCGTGCTGAGCTTTGCCTGGGCAATAGCGTGGCTGCTGTTCTATAAGCACCCGCGTGACCAGAAAAAACTGTCTGAAGAAGAGCGTGACTACATCATTGGTGGTCAGGAAGCGCAGCATCAGACCAACAACGGCAAGAAAATGACCGTCTGGCAGATCCTGGGCACCCGTCAGTTCTGGGGTATCGCCCTGCCGCGTTTCCTCGCGGAACCAGCCTGGGGTACCTTTAACGCCTGGATCCCGTTGTTCATGTTTAAAGTCTACGGCTTTAACCTGAAAGAGATTGCCATGTTCGCCTGGATGCCAATGCTGTTCGCAGACCTGGGCTGTATCGTTGGCGGTTATCTGCCACCGCTGTTCCAGCGCTGGTTTGGCGTGAACCTGATTGTCTCCCGTAAAATGGTTGTGACTATGGGCGCGCTGCTGATGATTGGCCCGGGGATGATCGGCTTGTTCACCAGCCCGTATGTGGCTATCGCCCTGCTGTGCATCGGCGGTTTTGCGCACCAGTCCCTGTCCGGCGCGCTGATCACCCTCTCCTCTGACGTCTTTGGTCGTAACGAAGTAGCAACCGCCAACGGTCTGACCGGGATGGCCGCCTGGACCGCAAGTACGATGTTTGCGCTGGTGGTTGGCGCGCTGGCGGATACCATCGGCTTCAGCCCGCTGTTTGCGGTACTGGCGGTCTTCGACCTGATGGGCGCGGTGGTGATCTGGACGGTGCTGAAAAGTAAATCGGCAGAAGAGCTGGCGAAAGAATCTCTCGGAAAACCGGCCACACAAAGTTAGCATTGCGGTGCCGGCTGGCCCGGCAATAACGTCTTAAAGGCCGCCTCCGGGCGGCTTTTTTAATGGCAAAATCTGGAGAGTGGCACGCAAAAGTGGTATAACAAATCATCTGCCGTACCCTGCCTGGAGCGCATATGGAAATCACCGAACCACGTCGTTTATATCAACAACTTGCTGCCGAGCTGAAAAATCGCATCGAGCAAGGGGTCTATCTTGTCGGTGACAAACTTCCCGCCGAGCGTTTTATCGCGGATGAAAAAACCGTCAGCCGCACGGTGGTGCGCGAAGCGATTATCATGCTGGAAGTGGAAGGCTACGTTGAGGTACGCAAAGGCTCCGGCATTCACGTGATTTCCAATCTGCCGAAACACTCCCCCGTCGCGGACGAAAGTCTGGAATTCGCCAGCTATGGCCCGTTTGAGCTGCTCCAGGCTCGCCAGTTGATTGAAAGCAATATTGCCGAATTTGCGGCGACGCAGGTGACCAAGCAGGACATCATGAAATTGATGGAAATCCAGGAGAATGCCCGCAAGGAAAAATGTTTCCGCGATTCAGAGTGGGATCTGCAGTTCCACGTTCAGGTGGCCCTGGCCACGCAAAATACGGCGCTGGCGGCAATCGTTGAGAAAATGTGGACTCAGCGCGTTCACAACCCGTACTGGAAAAAACTGCACGACCATATCGATTCCCGTACCGTCGACAACTGGTGTGACGATCACGATCAAATCCTTAAAGCGCTGATTCGTAAAGACCCTCATGCCGCTAAACTGGCGATGTGGCAGCACCTGGAAAACACCAAGCAGATGCTGTTCAATGAAACCAGCGACGACTTCGAATTTAACGCTGACCGCTATCTTTTTGCCGATAATCCTGTTGTTCATCTTGATACGGCCTCCAGTGGCGCAAAATAGATGACCTTTCTGCTGGCAGGCGCTTCGCTGCGCCTTCCGGCTTAAGTGGGTAAGCAAAACATATATAGTGTCAGCCTTTGTAAATCCCCTCGCTCACTTCCTGGCCTTACGCCAAAATCAACTCGCCCCTGCAAATTCTGTGACGCAGAACGTTGGGCTTTGTTACAATTGGATTCACTTCGTTATTTTGTAAGTTAGTGCTTGCTAACCAGCCAATTAACAGGGAACAGTGTTGGCCACACCGCAATGTGTCCGCGAGCGACCATAATGAAATCACAACAATGTCGCCGTGCTGTTTGTCCCGGATAACAGGCGTGACGTTAACCGATTTCCAGGAACACTGAATGGAACTTTTGACCCAACTACTGCATGCCCTCTGGGCGCAGGATTTTGAAACGCTGGCCAACCCTTCCATGATTGGCATGCTCTATTTTGTCTTGTTTATGATCCTGTTCCTCGAGAACGGTTTGCTACCTGCTGCGTTCCTGCCCGGTGACAGTTTACTGGTGCTTGTCGGCGTGCTGTGTGCCAAAGGGGCGATGGCATTTCCGCAAACCATTCTGTTACTGACCGTCGCCGCGAGTCTCGGCTGCTGGGTGAGCTACATCCAGGGCAGATGGCTGGGCAATACCCGGATCGTTCAGAACTGGCTCTCGCATCTGCCTGCGCACTATCATCAGCGGGCGCACCACCTGTTCCATAAACACGGGCTTTCAGCGCTGCTGATAGGCCGTTTTATCGCCTTTGTACGCACCCTGTTGCCGACCATTGCTGGCCTTTCCGGGCTGAGCAGCACACGCTTCCAGTTCTTTAACTGGATGAGCGGCCTGCTGTGGGTGCTTATTCTGACCACACTGGGCTATGCGCTGGGTAAAACCCCGGTCTTCATGAAATATGAGGACCAGCTGATGTCCTGCCTGATGCTGCTGCCCGTTGTTCTGCTGGTCTTCGGCCTGATTGGCTCGCTGGTCGTCCTGTGGAAAAAGAAATACGGAGCCAGAGGCTAACGATGGTTATCTCGCCGCTCGCCCTGCGCCGCTTTGCCTGTGCCGCGATTGCCCTGGTGGTCATCAGCGCCCTGCTGCTGGCCTGGAGTGCGCTTTCGCATCAGGAATCGACGCTGGCCATTCGCCCGATAAACCAGGGGGCGAGCGTACCTGACGGCTTTTCTGTCTGGCATCATCTTGATGCGAACGGGATCCGCTTTAAGAGCATCACCCCGCAGGACGACGTTTTACTGATTAAGTTTGATTCCCGTGCGCAAAGTGCCGCGGCGAAAGTGGTTCTCGACCGAACGCTGCCGCACGGGTATATCATCGCTCAGCAGGAAGATGACAGCCAGCCTGCCGCCTGGCTGTCCTTGATTCGCGATACGTCGCATCGGTTCGGATAATTACCAGGATTCCGAATCTTTTCACCCACTTTGGTGAATCCCCCGTTTACTTACTATGCTTAAGTACGCGGAGCACCCCTCGAATGTACTCCGCATTAGTCTGGAACGCGGCTTACGCCGTAACACAATGGAAGGTTTCGATAATGAAATTCCGCATGACCCTGGCTCTGGCCCTTTTTTCTTTGAGCACAGCATCCTTCGCAAATTCTCTCTGCCAGGAGAAAGAACAGGATATTCAGCGTGAGATCGGTTATGCCGAAAAACATAACAATCAGCACCGTGTTGATGGTCTTAAAAAAGCGCTGAGCGAAGTGAAAGCGAACTGTACTGACAGCAAGCTTCGTGCCGATCACCAGAAAAAAATCGCTGAACAGAAGGACGAGATAGCCGAACGCCGTCGCGACCTGCAGGAAGCGAAAGAGAAAGGCGATGCGGAAAAAATTGCTAAGCGCGAGAAGAAGCTGAAAGAAGCGCAGGACGACCTGAAAGCGCTGGAAGCTCGCGATTATTGAGTTAACGGAAATCTCAACAGGAGAGAATCATGTCAAAAGATACGACGTCTGAACATCTGCGCGCTGAACTGAAATCCCTGGCCGATACCCTGGAAGAGGTGCTGAACTCCTCTGCTGACAAGTCAAAGGAAGAGGTCAGCAAACTGCGTAGCAAAGCGGAGCAGGCACTCAAAGAGAGCCGCTATCGCCTGGGTGAAACCGGTGATGCACTGGCAAAACAGACCCGCGAAGCGGCTGCCCGTGCTGACGAATACGTGCGTGATAATCCATGGACGGGTGTCGGGATTGGTGCCGCAGTCGGTGTGGTACTGGGTGTCCTTCTGACGCGTCGTTGATATGGAAGATCCTCGTCACGCACAAGGGCCTGCTAATAACGTCCTCGGTATCGGCCAGCGTATTTTAACAACGCTGGTTGGCATTGCCGAAACGCGCGTCCGGCTGGCAGTGGTAGAGCTGGAAGAGGAGAAAGCGAACCTCTTCCAGATGCTGCTGATGCTGGGCCTGACCATGCTCTTCGCCGCGTTTGGTCTGATGAGCCTGATGGTGTTAATCATCTGGGCCATTGACCCGCAGTATCGTCTTAACGCGATGATTGCCACCACCGTCGTGCTGCTGGTTGCGGCGCTGATTGGCGGGATCTGGACGCTGCGTAAAGCACGCCAGTCCACTTTCCTGCGCCATACGCGTCAGGAGCTGGCTAACGATCGCGCCCTGCTGGAGGATGACAAGCCGTGAGCGGTAAAGCCGAACGTCAGAAGCGCAAAGCGTATCTGTTAAGCCAGATCCAGCAGCAACGGCTGGATCTGTCTGCCAGCCGTCGCGACTGGATTGATGCGACGCGACGCTTTGATCGTGGCTGGAACACCTTCCTGAGCCTGCGTTCCTGGGCTCTGGTCGGCAGTAGCGTGATGGCTATCTGGACGGTTCGTCATCCGAATATGCTGATCCGCTGGGCCCGGCGTGGCTTTGGCGCCTGGAGCGCCTGGCGTCTGGTGAAAGCCACAATTCGTCAGCAGCAGCTGCGGTGATAAAAGCAAAACGGTAACCCTGGTTACCGTTTTTTGTTTTGCTCCCTCTCCCTGTGGGCTGAGGGATCCCCACAAAATAATGTCTGCACAGACGACCC